>Ga0316189_10000128_pt1 | contig 68355 bp, 68 predicted proteins | sample LowCovwburrow_MG_FD_204930 | JGI IMG/M metagenome (GOLD analysis project Ga0316189, IMG submission 204930) | Coastal sediment microbial communities from Maine, United States - Lowes Cove worm burrow | ecosystem: Environmental > Aquatic > Marine > Coastal > Sediment | place: USA: Maine...
ATGCTGCAGAAAGATTGGAGTCGCCCTGTAACTGATTCTAGTTTCTTTTTAGATGAGAAGCTAGAATGGATGGAACGTTTCAAGATTGATCATGCAGTTGTTCTAAATTTATCACAACTCTACGGGAATGGTTTACGTGTGGAAGAAATGAAGCAAGCACTTCGTTTTCAAAATGACTTTAATGCAAAAATACAATATGAAAATCCGAGTAAATTTACTTGCGGTTTTGTTGTACATCCAGGATTTGTTAAAGGAGCTTGTTGGGAAATTGAACGCTGCGTCGAACAATTAGATATGCGATTGTTATGTTTGCCAACACATTATATGGATACCATTGGTACCTGGAGATGTATTTTTGATGAAGAAAATGAACCAATTTTTGAGTTAGCAAGTAAATTCAATTTAGCTGTAGAAGTTCATCCTTATGATGGTGAAAAATTTATTAAACTAGAAAATACCTCCTGGCGTTTTCATCTAATCTGGATGTTAGCACAATGCGCAGATGCTTATCATTTCTTGACCTTAAACGGATATCAGGATAAATACCCAAATATGCGGACTTGCTTTGCTCATGGCGGACAATTAGCACAAATAAACTTAGGACGGCGAATTCAAGGTTTTGATGGAAGACCAGATCTATTTGAAGGTAAAAGTCATCCACGTAAAGCCGTTGGGCACAAGAATATCTTTTTTGACACCTTAGTACATGATACAGGAGGCTTGCAATTATTGATAAAAAATCAAGGCTCGAAACAAGTATTAATGGGTTTAGATGATCCCTATCCCCTTGGAGAAATGGAAAGTGAACAACAGTCATCTTATCCAGGGAAAATTTTAGACCTAGCCATAGAACAGAACATTATTAGCAAAAACGAACGTGACCATATTTGGGAGGATAATGTATTACAGTGGCTCTATGGAGAAGATGAAATTGGAAAACAAAAATTAATAGATAAGATTTTAAAGACCTGACAGATTTTGAAAATCTACCAGGTCTAATTCTTTGTTAATAAAAACCCTAAATTAATTAAAGCGTTCCTCTATTCGCTTGTTCACGCTCAATAGATTCAAATAATGCTTTAAAGTTTCCTGCTCCAAAACCACGTGCACCCATTCTTTGAATAATTTCAAAGAATAAAGTTGGCCTATCCTCTACCGGTTTTGTAAAGATTTGTAATAAATAACCTTCTTCATCGGCATCAACCAGAATTGACAATTCTTGTAGTTTACCAATATCTTCTTTCATAATTTCCATATGAACTCCTAAACGTTCAGGTATCATGTCATAATACGATTGGGGCGGAGGTGGTAAAAATTCTATTCCATTGGCCTTTAATTGCGTTACTGTTTTAATGATATCATCTGTTGCAACGGCTATATGTTGTACGCCTTCACCTTCATAAAAGTCTAAATATTCTTCAATCTGTGAACGCTTTGCTGCCTTTGCAGGTTCATTTATCGGGAATTTAATTCTACCGTTTCCATTACTCATTACCTTACTCATTAGTGCCGAATATTCTGTATGAATTTGCTTGTCATCAAAAGATAAAAAATTTACAAACCCCATCACATCTTCATACCATTTTACCCATTTATTCATTTGACCCCAACCTACATTTCCAACCATATGGTCTATATATTTTAAGCCGGAAGCTGGTGGATTATAATCAGATTTCCATTCCTGAAAACCTGGCATAAAAAATCCCTTATAATTTTTTCTCTCAACAAACATATGAACTGTTTCACCATAAGTATAAATACCTGCTCGTACTACTTCACCTTGTTCATCTTTTTCAACAGTTGGCTCCATAAAAGATCGTGCACCTCTTGAAGTTGTTTCTTCCCATGATTTTCGGGCATCTTCTACCCAAAGTGCTACCACCTTAACTCCATCACCATGTTTTACAAGATGCTCATTTATAGTCGATTTACTATGCAAAGGGGTAGTTAGTACCAATCGTATTTTATCTTGTTTTAAGACATAACTAACAGAATCTTTCGAACCAGTTTCTAAACCTCTATATGCATATGACTGAAAGCCAAATGCTGTCTTATAAAAATGTGCTGATTGTTTTGCATTGCCAACATAAAACTCAACATAGTCTGTTCCAAGAAGCGGTAAAAAATCTTGTGCTCCTTCAAATATTTTTTCGAGACCGTAGTCTACTGATTTTATTTCTTTACTCATTTTTTAAATTTTTGTCATTGCGAAGCAAATTTTAATTTGCTGTGGCAATCTGTTTATTTTAAAAAAACTGCTTCGTCATACTTCCTTTATGTTAGAACTATTCTAACCAAGAAGTATGATAATCACCTGTATCAATTTTCATGGCTTCTTCAGTAACCATTAAGGGTTTAAATGTATCTACCATTACAGCCAATTCTGCAGTTTCAGTTTGACCAATACTACGCTCCATGGCTCCCGGATGTGGTCCATGAGGGATACCCGCCGGATGCAAAGTAATCTGACCAATACCTATATTATTTCTACTCATAAAGTCCCCATCTACATAATATAAAACCTCATCAGAATCTATATTGCTGTGATTATATGGTGCAGGTATAGATTGTGGATGATAATCATACAACCTAGGTACAAATGAACAAATTACAAATGCACTTGTTTCAAATGTTTGGTGTACTGGTGGTGGCTGATGAACACGTCCGGTAATAGGTTCAAAATCATGAATAGAAAATTTATAAGGATAATTATATCCGTCCCAACCAACAACACTAAAAGGGTGATAAGCATACACATATTCATGAATCATATCTTGTTTTTTTACTTTCAAGATAAAATCACCTTTGTCTGTAAAGGTTTCAAGTTCAGTTGGAGGATGCATATCACGTTCACAAAATGGTGAATGTTCTAAATGTTGTCCAAACCAATTGCGATATCTTTTTGGCGTATACACCGGTTGTTTTGATTCAACAATGAATAATCGATTGTCTTGGGTATCAAACTCTATTTGATATATCATTCCACGAGGAATCACAATATAATCACCATACTCAAAATCAATATTTCCTAAGAAGGTTCTTAATTTTCCAGTTCCTTTATGAATAAATAATACTTCATCAGAATCTGTATTCTTATAAAAATAATCTCTTAACGATTTCTTTGGTGCGGCTAAAGCAATATAACAATCACTATTTGCCAATACAATCTTTCTACTGTCCAAATAATCATTAGTGGCAGGAACATCAAAGCCATTTAAGCTTATTGATTTCATGTTTTTGGATACCGCAATTTTCGGTGCCACATCATATGATTTCAACACTTCTTTTACTTGTGTTGGTCGATGTGTATGGTATAATAAAGAAGACATACCGTCAAAACCAATAGTTCCAAACAACTCTTCATAATAGAATTTATCTTCAGCACTCTTAAATATAGTGTGTCGTTTTGGTGGTATTTTACCTAATTTATGATATCTAGGCATATAAATATATTTTAATGTTATGAATAAAAAGTTTACGAATCAAATAGCAAAACTCATTCAGGATTTCTCTTTATCAAGAACTTAAGAAGTAATAACAATTCTTTAAAGGAAGTATTCATTTGATCAAACATTATGCTTCTCAAAGGTACTAATATTTTTATGATTCTGGAGCCATTTGTATTTCTAGACCTTCCAACTCAGGTGTAATAGGTATTTGACACCCTAGACGGCTGTTATCTTCAACATAAAAAGCCTCTGCAAGCATCATATCTTCATCTGCACTCATATCTGGAAGTTCATGGTCAGATAATATATAATATTGACAAGAGGCACACATTGCCATACCACCGCAAACACCAATGGTTCCTTCAGCTGCTAATTCATATGAACGTACTAATTCCATTAAGTTCATTGCCATATCTGTAGGTGCCTGAATTCTATGTGTTGCTCCTTCTCTATCGGTAATTTTAATATTAATATCACTCATTAATTAATTAATTGTTTTAATTACGGACTTAGAGGCTTCCTTCTTTGATCCGTCAAAACCTTGAACGCCACCTACAGTGGTATATTTCATTACATATTTTTTATCAGGAAAAATTCGCTGATAAGCACTTTGACACATAAGGGTAGCTTCGTGAAATCCACAAAGAATTAATTTTAGCTTACCTGGATATGTATTGACATCGCCAATAGCATAAATGCCCGGAATATTAGTTTGATAATCCAATGCATTATTTACTTTAATAGCATTCTTTTCAATTTCTAATCCCCAATCTGCAATCCGGCCTAATTTAGGTGACAAACCAAATAAGGGGATAAAATGATCAGTCATTAATGCATATGGTTCCTCATCTTTTTTAGCAATAGTAACACCTGTAACTTGAACATCACCAATTATACCTGTAATTTCTGCAGGCGTTATCAAATTAATTTTACCGCTATTTTTTAATTCTTGCACTTTGTCAACAGAATCTAAGGCGCCTCTAAATTCGTTACGCCGGTGAACCAATGTAACTTCTGAGGCCACATTTGACAAAAAGACACACCAATCTAGCGCAGAATCTCCACCTCCTGCAATCACGACTTTTTTATTTCTATAAATTTCTGGGTTACGAATGATATATTCAACACCTTTATCTTCAAAATCAGAAATATTTGGTATTGGTGGTTTACGCGGTTCAAAACTTCCAAGTCCGCCTGCTATAGCAACTACAGGTGCATGATGTTTTGTACCTTTATTTGTGGTTACTATAAATGTTTCGTCTTCTAATTTCTCAATAGTTTCTGCACGCTCACCCAAAGTAAAACCAGGTTCAAAAGGTTTTATTTGTTCCATTAATTTATCTATCAAATCTCCGGCTAATATTTCTGGAAATGCAGGAATATCATAAATAGGTTTTTTAGGATAAATTTCAGAGCATTGTCCACCTGCCTGTGGTAAAGCATCAATCAAATGACATTTTAATTTTAATAAACCTGCTTCAAAAACAGCAAAAAGACCCGTAGGTCCAGCGCCTATAATAAGTATATCTGTTTTAATCATATAAAACTTATTCTACGCTAATTACTTCTTGTATTTGTGGTGCATATTTTTTAATAGTTGCTTCAACACCATTCTTTAAAGTCATTTGATTTACTGAACAACTAATACAAGCACCCTCTAATTGAACTTTTACAATATTATTATCAACGGAAACCAGTGATATATCACCCCCATCAGCCTTTAAAAAAGGTCTTATCTCTTCTAAAGCTTTTTCAATATTTGATCTTAATTCTTGCAACTTCATTCGTTTATTTATTTACGGAACTACAACCTGCCATTGTTGTTATTTTTACCACCTCGGTCGGAGGTAAATCTTCATTTCTTTTCACCAATTCTATAATCATCTTTTTTGTGATATTTGAGAAAGCATTTTCTAAAGGAGTATTTGTTTGTAAAGCCACCGGATGACCTACATCACCAGCTTCTCGAATACTTTGAACCAATGGTATTTCTCCTAGAAATGTTGTATGAATATCTTCTGCCAAATTTTTTGCGCCATCTTTTCCAAAGATGTAATATTTATTATCTGGAAGTTCTTCCGGAGTAAAATAGCTCATGTTCTCTACCAATCCTAATACAGGAACTTGAATATTTTCTTGTGCAAACATAGCAACTCCCTTTTTAGCATCGGCCAAGGCAATATTCTGTGGCGTACTTACAATTACTGCACCGGTAATTGGTACAGCCTGAACTATTGATAAATGTATATCACCTGTTCCCGGCGGTAAATCAATTAACATAAAATCAAGTTCACCCCAATCAGCATCAAAGATCATTTGGTTCAAAGCTTTTGAGGCCATAGCGCCACGCCAGATCACAGCTTGATCAGGTTGCGTAAAAAACCCAAGGGATAATATTTTTACCCCGTAACTCTCTATAGGTTTCATTTTCGAACGACCATCTACATTAACGGCTTTTGGTTTTTCATCTGCAACATCAAACATCATTGGCATTGAAGGACCATATACATCGGCATCTAAAATACCAACTTTAAAACCCATTTTAGATAAGGTAATAGCCAAATTAGCAGTAATAGTAGATTTACCAACTCCTCCTTTACCCGAAGCCACTGCTATTATATTTTGAACACCATCAATTTTCTTACCTTTAATTGTGTTTTGTTGTGGTTTTTCAGGTGCATTTACTTTTACATTTACTTTTACATCAGCTTTTTGATGTACCTGCTCATGTATTGCCTTCATAATTTCGACTTCTACTTTCTTTCTAGCTTGTAATGAAGGGTTAGAAATTGTAACATCTACAACAACTTCTTTTCCAAAAGTCACAACGTTCGTAACCGCTTTACTTTCAATTAGGTTTTTTCCCTCTCCGGGAGCTGTAATTGTTTCTAAAGATTTATAAATTTCTTGCTTGTCTAATTTCATTCTTTATATTCATTCTAAATTACAAATATAGTAGTTATAAGTTAGATAATGAAGAAAATCAATAAGGATGATCTATAATAGAATAATATATGTCTATATCATTTGAGTATAAAAGTTTCGGTAATATCCCAATTTGACCTTACATCAATTTCCTCTGGATAATGAACAACATTTTCTGGTTGGATTTTTAGTAAATAATTACCCGTATCATAAATTCCGTTTCCGTTTGTGTCATAAATGATTCTAACTTTATACTTTGCAACAACTAGATTTCTAAATGAAAAATCTTGCGGTACTTTTGCGTACACACTTTCTATTATCTTAGCGTTTTTATCTATTAACTGCACAATGATTGGATAAGATTTTACATTTTCAAATTTTAAGAAAATATTGCCGTACTCTGAAGGTTGTTTAATAGAAAACCTAAATATTAAGGTATCATTGACATTCTCATAAAAATCCTTAATAGCCTTAGGTAAAAACTCTATTTTATTTTGTGAATTATAAGTTTTATCAAAAAAAATGTCAATTTCCTTCCGCGAAAGCGAAAGTTTCGTAGTAAAAGGTATAGCTACCGTATCTCTATCAATAAAATTTATTTTACTGCTATCTATACTATCTATAGGGATATTACTTATTAATTTAAGAGTATCCCTTAAATGTAAGATACTTCTAATGCTGGCTTTTAAGATTAATGAGTCGCGAAGTTTTGAGCTCAGCCTAAGGGAAATGGTATCTTTAAATTCTTGATTTGATACTATTAAATTCAAAGAGTCAATCGCTGATCCCATATACCTATAGTTAAGTGAATCCTTATCCTTATCAAAAACAGCTATTGATTTAAAATCGTCTGGTGGTGATAAAACATCAATCTTCAAGCTATCAGCTATTCCTTCATATCCAAAAATAACATGCCCATTTGAAATAACGCTTGGACGATTTAGCTTAAAAGGTAATATTTCTTTAAATACTGTGATTTCGTATTTTTCATCAGTTGGTATTTGTATTTCTTTGGTTTCAAACCCTATTTTATCTTCTTTAGGGTTAAATATGTAGTTATTACTCGCGTCTTTTAAGGCGACCATTAAATATTTTCCCGCCTTTATATTTGATATTTCCCAGGCAATTGTATCTAATGTATTTGCAACATAGTTGGGTTTCTCTTTATATATGATAGAATCATTGAAAAGTTCGTTCTTCTCATACAACATAATCAATACATTTTTATCGGCTTCTTCATTAAAAGCATCTCGAATTGTGCCAGAAACACTTAAAGTATCAATAACATCTCCTGTAGAAAATATATATTTAAAATTATTCAAAATATTTCCTTCAGTATTATCAATAACACTTTGCCCAAAATTGAATGTATAGGTTGTATTTTGCTTTAAAGTATCTAAAATTTTAATCTTAATAAACTTAGTTGCGGTTCCTAAAGGCGTAATTATCGGAGGGTATTTTAATGGTGGAGAAATAATTAATTGTGTATTAACTTCCTTTAACTTAATATATTCATTAAAATAAATTCTAATTTCATCAGATTTAAAATTTAATGATTTATAAGGTGGTTTAGTGCTCACCATAATAGGTGCATCGTTATCTTCAGGGCCTCCAGTAGGGCGGCTTCTTTTTGCACAGCTCACAAAAATTAACATAATAAGAATTAGCAAATAACGACCATACATATCAATAAATTTTATCGCAAATTAACGATATTTTTTCTCTAAAATAAAGCTAAATTTTTTAAGCAGTGAATGCCATAGTTGCTATACTTATTTTGATGTCTTTAATTTCCTGTAGTTTTATAATGCAAGCTTCAACTGTTGCACCAGTAGTTATCACATCATCAATTAATAGAATATGCTTTCCTTTAAAGAGCTCATTATTTTTTATGTAAAATTTTTCTTTTAGATCTTTAAACCGATCTATTCGATGTTTTACGGTTTGTGTTCCTGAATCTAATTTTCTAAGTAAAACAGCATCAGACATTGGAACAGCTAGAATTTTAGACAATTGTTCGCCAAATTTTGTCACTTGATTAAAACCTCTTTTCTTTAATCGATTCTTATGTAAAGGCACAGGAACTATATAATCAAACTTAGGTAATCGTTCACACTGAAGAAGCTCATTACCGAGCCAGTTTCCTAAAAAAACGCCTATTTCTTGCTGTCCTTTATATTTTAACTTGTGAATTAGGTTCTGAACGACACCTTCTCTGTCATAAAATAATAATGAAGTTGCAAATTCTATTGATACTCTACCAAGAAAAGCCTTTTCTATATCATTAGGAGTAAATTCTATAAAATTTGTTAATGGCAAATCATATCTACAACTTAAACATAAAACATTTTCATAATCACTTAATTGATTATCACATGATGCACAAATATTAGGATAAAATAAATAAAAAATGTTTTTAAAAAATCTCATATTTGTCTAAAATTAGGTTTAAATTTATTAAAAAGTATTTTTTGCGAAATAAAAGAGATTTTTTTAAAGAGGCAGTTAAGGATATTAGGAATTCTGGTACTATAGCACCAAGTTCAAAATATTTGATTGATAAAATGCTGAGCAATATAGATTTTACTAAGAACAATATAATAGTTGAATATGGTGCAGGAAATGGAAATATAACCAATGAATTACTTAAAAGGCTAAATAATAATAGCATTTTAATCTGTTTTGAAATAAATACTAAATTTTATAAGCACTTACTTACGTTTAAGGATACACGTCTAGTAGTTATAAATGAATCTTCAGAAAATATAAAGAAAGTTTGTAGCGAAATGAATTTAATTGATATACATCATTTTGTATCGAGTCTACCCTTAACAAATATGCCCGACAGTGTTTCTCAAAAAATCGTCGTTGAAAGTTATGCCTTATTAAAGAAGGACGGTTACTTTTTACAATACCAATATAGTTTAACATATTTAAAAAAATTTAGGGAAATTTTCTTAAATAGGGTAATACTAAATTTTGAACTTAGAAATATTCCGCCAGCATTTATTTACAAGTGCAAAAAATGAGGTAATTTTTTACTATAAATATAACTTTAGAATCTCTTTAGAATTCTGTTCTAAGTTTGCATCGTTAGGAAAAGAATAAAAAAACCCTAAAAAGAATTATTAACGAATTAAAAATGTAGTTTAAGCATACAGAATTTTTTAATTTAACAATTATAAAGTTAGGTATACTAAACTCAAAATTTAAAACTTAAATCATGGAAGAACAAAAAAAATCTTCAAACAACAAAATTGTATTAGGTATTTTAATTGCATTACTAGTAGGTCTTGGAGCCTATACTTTAAGAAGTAATAGTAAACATGTAGAAGCTGAAAATTTCTTAAAAGAAGAAAAAGAGCAAATTTTGACTAATCTTACTACTATGGAAGAAAAGTATGATAATGCTATTGCTCAGAACACCACTATCTCTGAAGAATTAAAAATTGAAAGAGATAAGATCACAGCGTATAAAGATTCAGTTATAAATCTAAAAGGTACAAATTGGAGATTGATTAGACGTTATAGAGGTCAAATTGCTAGTTTGGAAGCTACAAACGAAAGATTACTTTTTGTTACAGATTCATTAAAGTTAGTAAATAACTTATTAGTTATTGAAAAAGATAGTATAACAGGTAAATTAATAGAACAGACAAGTTTTAATGATACCTTAATTGCTCAAAATCTTGATCTTGCCAAAAAAGTTGAAATTGGTGGAGTAATGAGAGTAAGTGCTGTAAATTCTACAGCTATGCGTTTAAGAAGTAATGGTAAATATACTGAAACTAATAAAGCACAAAAAACTGAAGCTATTAGAGTTAATTTCAAAATTGAAGAAAATGAAATTGCAACTCCTGGTGATAAAATTGTTCATATTGTTATCAATACACCTACAGGTAAAATTGTTAACCAAAAAGGTACATTTAATACTAAAAGCGGACAGGAAGTTGGTTTTACAGTTGAAGATACGGTAACTTATGAAAATGCTGCTAAAGATGTTACTTTGTTTATTGACAAATTAACAGTAAAGTTAGATAAAGGTATTTATACTACTAAAGTATATGTTGATGGACTATTAGTTGGTGCTTCTAACATTGAATTAAAAGATGCATTTTTAGGTCTATAAAAACCAAAAATCAATATATTTAAAAAGGGGTGCAAATTGCATCCCTTTTTTATTTTATCATATTCTGAATTTAGCTATTTTTGCCGTCTATGACGAAACAAGAAGATCAATTTAAAAAGGTAATTTCTCATGCAAAGGAATATGGTTATGTATTTCAGTCAAGTGAGATCTATGATGGTTTGAGTGCAGTATATGATTATGCGCAAAATGGAGCAGAATTAAAAAAGAATATTCGTGACTATTGGTGGAAAGCCATGGTACAAATGCATGAAAATATTGTTGGAATAGATGCAGCAATATTTATGCATCCTACAACTTGGAAGGCGTCTGGTCATGTTGATGCTTTTAATGATCCTTTAATTGACAATAAAGATTCGAAAAAAAGATATAGAGCTGACGTTTTAATTGAGGACTATTGTGCTAAAATTGAATCTAAAATTAATAAAGAGGTAGCTAAAGCGGAAAAACGTTTTGGAGATACTTTTAATAAAGAAGAATTTATATCTACAAATGTTCGTGTTTTAGGTTATCAAGAAAAAATAAATACTACGCTTTCACGAATGGCCAGGTCTCTTGAGAAGGAAGACTTAGCAGATGTAAAATCATTAATAGAAGAATTAGAAATAGCAGATCCCCTAACCGGAAGTAAAAACTGGACTGATGTAAAGCAGTTCAATTTGATGTTTGGTACTAAGCTTGGAGCTTCGGCCGAACATGCCACGGATCTATACTTACGCCCGGAAACAGCCCAAGGTATTTTTGTAAACTTTTTGAACGTTCAAAAAACGGGACGTTTGAAAATTCCGTTTGGTATAGCCCAAACCGGTAAAGCCTTTCGTAATGAAATTGTAGCAAGACAGTTTATATTTAGAATGCGCGAGTTTGAACAAATGGAAATGCAATTTTTTATTAAACCGGGCACCCAAAAAAAGTGGTATGAGTACTGGAAGGAAACCAGATTAAAATGGCATTTATCTTTAGGTATAGGAGCTGAAAATTATCGATTTCATGATCATGAAAAACTAGCACATTATGCTGACGCTGCAACAGATATAGAGTTCAAGTTTCCATTTGGATTTAAAGAATTAGAAGGTATCCATTCACGTACCGATTTTGACTTAAAGGCCCATGAAGAATTCTCGGGTAAAAAATTACAGTACTTTGACCCGGAAGAAAACAAAAGCTATACACCCTATGTATTGGAAACATCTATCGGATTAGACAGAATGTTCTTGGCTATATTTTCAAATTCACTTGTTGAAGAAGAATTAGATAATGGTACAACAAGAACAGTTTTAAAATTACCGGCAGTTTTAGCACCAGTAAAAGCGGCCATTTTACCCTTGGTAAAAAAAGATGGCTTACCAGAAATAGCTCGTAAAATAGTTGAAGAACTTAAATGGGATTTCAACGTAGTATACGATGAAAAAGATGCAGTAGGCCGTCGTTATAGACGACAAGACGCTAATGGTACTCCTTTTTGTATTACAGTTGATCATGATACCTTAAATGATAATACAGTGACCATTCGTCATCGTGATACAATGGAACAACAACGTGTTAAGATTGAAGACTTAAAAAAGATTATTAAAGAAGAAGTAGATGTACGTTCATGGTTAGAGAAGATCTGATATATAGCTAGATTTTGAACGATTTTGACGTAGTGAAGAATCTATACTTCCTAAAAAGATTCTTTGTTTTAAAAAGAATAACAGATTTTAACTTATGAAATTGTTCATTAATAATGAGGTTTTTTATATTCACTATAAGGAACAGGCTTTTAAGTTCGATTACATGAAGTAATGACCGAATGGTGTTGTTTTACAATTGCAATAGGCAGTTTCTATAGACTAACTATTCCGTTATACGCACCATCAATAACGGCAGTCAATTTTTCAAAATCAAGCGTTTCAATTGTATCTGTTATTTTATGGTAATTAGGGTTGCGTAAGAAAGAAGTGTCGTTAATCATAAGTCCTGGAAAATCGAAATGCCAGTAATTTCTGTGGTCCGATAAATATGCCCATTCATTAGTATCTTCTAAAATTACTTTTTGCACATCAACTTTAGAGTTTTTAGCCATAGCGGTGTAAAACTTAGAAGTAAGCTTTTCAAATTTTTTTATACCAACCACAAGAATGAAATTGGCAGTACTGGGATACAATTCTGCAAGTTTGGGATCTGGGGAAGCTTGTGAATTTGGTTCATCTGAAAAATATCCAATCATCTCATAGCAAATCATTCCCTTAACTTCTATTCCATTTTCTTTCAATGATTTAGAATGAATATAGCTACCCATAAGCTCTGTTTCCCAGAAAGGGGGTTCTTCTAGACAAAAGGAGACAAAATCAATTCCATAATCCAAATTTGGTTTGTTCTTCATTGTCAACCTAGCTGTTTCTAACAGCCCAGCAACTGCACTGGCATTGTCATCCGCTCCCGGTTGATCTCCACATACATCGTAATGAGCCCCAACAATAACTCTTTTCTTTTTTTCCGGTTCATAAGAAGCAATAACGTTAGAATATTCCTTCGAATCTGCTAGCCATTTTTGTTCCTTAACTTCAAGACCATAGGAAACAAAGGTTCTAGAGATATAATCTTTTGCTTTTTGTAAAGATTCTAAGTTCTCAAAATTCCGATAAGGCCTAATATTCGTTAAGAATTCGACATGGGTATATATATTTTCCTTACTTGCGATAGTCATGACTTTTTAAGATTAATTTGATCCAACGTTAAATTATTGTTGGTTTTAATTCTCTCTGATGTCTGATATTGAAACAAGTTCAACACAGGTAAGCTAAGATCGCATAATTTTTGTTAAAAACAAGGCAAATTTCAAAAGGGCTTTAAAAGCAAAACCCAAGCTTGACTTGGGTTTTTGTATCTTTTATATATGATTATTTAAAATCTATAACCTATAGAAACTCCTCCTCTAGTTACAACTTCAATATCGCTATTTCCTAACAAGTCTCTACCAATACCTGCATATACTTCAGCAATAAAACCTCTTTTTGTTACAAATTTACCACCCACAGATATTCCAACGGCAAAATCGGTATAATCTCTAGATTCATAGTTACCTCCAAAAGGATCTGTTATTGCATCTATAAAATATTCATCTTCGCCGGTATGCAACATTCCGAAAGCTTCTACAAAAAAGCCCTTTGCAAATTGATTACCAAAAAATTGTCTGTAATAAGGCGTCAATGAAAAAGTTCTGTATTCATCAAGTCCGTCATTATCGTTCCTATCTAAAGCAAAAAGTAGACTAACACCTAAAGAAGATTCTTCGTTTAATATTCTTTCGTAGGTGAAATCTGCCCATTTAAACCCAATTAAGTTAGACATATTAATCTTGAGTTCATTTTGTTTTTCGGTTGTTTGTACGCTTTCAGGTTCTTGAGCATTTAAAGCTATAGTAGATAAGAATAGCAATACCAAAATTACATTTTTCATAAATTATTTTTAAAGGTTAATTCGGTTTTAACATCAATAATGATACCAATAAAAGATGCAAACATATTGTTTTAGTTGCTTAAAAAATCTTTAAATTTAAAATATAGTATATCCAAAGATTATCGAGGAAGTTTTGTAACCAGCGCTCCATGCAGATTGAACTGATAATAAATCTCTTGTTGTAGCATGTCTAAATTCTAAGCTATATCTATCCTTGAATTTATAACCAAGACCAAAAGTTAAATTATTATCACCTCTAATCTCCAAATCTGGCAATCTTTCAAAATCAAATTTTGAGCTGGACAAATCAAAAATTAGAGCTGCATTAATAAATAATTTAGAATTATTATTTAAGAACATATAATGTCTAACTCCTATAGGTAATTCAACTGAAGTATAATTGACTGTTATCTTATCATCTATAGGGATGGTAGCAGTCGGTATGTTAAGTAATTCTTTTTCCGCCTCATACTTTTGGTATGTAGGCTCTAGATATATGCTCCACTTGTTTTTATTAAAGGGAAGAATATATTCAAGTTCTAAACCTATTTTAAAGCCCGTTTGGCTCCCAAAATCTGTATCTCTATTTGCAAAGGCACTACGGAAACTTTTTATATCTAAAGAAGAGTCGTTCAAACCTACTTTTAGGGATAAATTAAAATGATCTTCTTTATTCTTATTCTCAAAAGATTTGTATTCTGAGTTACTGCATTGATTATATTTAATAAAAAAATCTATCAACCGATTATCATTATAATTAATCTTATGAAAATCATCAATATTGACTACTCCACATTTCAAATCATTCAATAATTGTTGTCTAAATATAACATTAGTTACTACTTGGTTGTCTTTTGTTATATATTTCTTAAAAATTAGCTGATCGATTATTGAATCATCCACTTTATAGAAAAACCTAACCAAATTACCATCTACATATTTAAACAAACTTGCTTTTCCTTCCACCAGTACTTTTAAGAACAATTGTTCCTCTTTAAATATAGGCTCCTTAATCCTTGTCATTTGTCCCAAAACTTTGCTTGATCTATCTATATTCACGGTTGATCTTAGGTATTTTGACACATTGTAAATTCCAAATTCTTTTACAGATAGAATATTTGCCTTAATATTATTATCCTCTTCAGAAGATTTATATTCAAATTCTTTAGGATTTCTCTTCCAATCTAAGTTTTTAATTGAACATTCAATTTTTTGTCCAGAATTATTAATAAAATATCCTTTCTCAAAAGATATTTGAGAAAAGCAGTTTAAAATTGAAATAAATAAAAAGAAGAAAAATAATTTAGTGTTCATATTTCGATTTTTGAATTTAAGATGCCAAAAATGCGTATTTTATTTGTCTAAGAAAAAGTTTTATTAGATAATAATTAAAAACTCGCTCTAACCTGCAAAGTACCAGTATGAATAGCTTTAGAAGTTTCTGACTTTCTTCCTAAATAATTCAAATTAATATCTAAGTAGGAGGTCAATTTTCTTTGAAAACTTAAAGTCCACGTATAATTTGTACCCGCTTGTAAACCCTCCAGCATTTGAAATGCTACGGGTGAGTTTTGATTTCCTGAAAATTCATTGAAAAACAAGTCTATATTGGCATTTAAAGATGATTTCTCTTTATTCGAGAATAAAAAATTGGCACCTATATTATGTGTCTTTAATGTCTCTAAACCTCCTAACTGATTTTCTTTATTTTTAAATTGATAATAGGTTTCAAATCGAGAATTCTTATTGTACAAATATGATATTTTAGGGTTGATTGTATAATTGTTCAATTGGTAGTTTCTACTTGCAAAATTTTCTGAAATACTTCTATTATCTGCCACTATTCCTTTAAGATCCAACAACCAAAATTTACCTATTTTATGTATAAATTGCAGCTGATTTGATCTAATATTATTTTCTTGAGCTCCGGTTGAAAAAGCTGTTTTATTCCTAGAATCTATATACGTATAAGTTGTTGAAAATTTTTGTTTGCCGCGATTAAAAAATAAACTGTTCCTTAAATTTAAATTCAATCCAAGTACTTCACTATCAATATTGAAAGGATTTATATTAAAACTAGTGCCTATCCGCTTTTGCTTACTGTCAATCAAAACAAATGACTGATTGATAAAATGAGCCAAGAATTTCTTCAGTCCTTTTTTAGATTTCCATCGGGTAGGATTTAATGTTAGTGACTGACTGAATTTATTTTGATGTGTTTTGATAAAATTAATTGTAGGTATTAATACTCTAACATAAATTGCTTCGTCAGGAAATTGAGCTATTTCAAATTCATCCAACTCTTGAATTCCATTTGCATTATAGTCTATCCAGGTATAAAAACCTTGACCGGGTTCCACTTCTAAATATCTAAATTCTTGCTGCGGCAGCGTACCAGAATTTGTTTCATAAACTGTACTCAATGAAATAGCATTTTTAAATAATTGTTGTCTATATCTCAGCCTCGCATTCAAGGCTTCTTCATCTTCTTTATTTATATTGTCTATAGTTCTATAATTTGCATAAATATTCAAATTGGTATGCTTATTTTGAATTAAACTAGAATTCATAAAAAAGGTATTGGTAGCATTTATTTTTTGAATAGTATTTACACGAACACTATCTGTAGTTCTATAATTATATCCTAATTCTACATAGACCTTGGTCGTATCTCCTATTCCTACAAAAGCTTCATACTCAATAAATTTATGATTCAAAGCCGACAATTCATTGGTAATAATATCCTTACGGTTATTGTTTTCTGTATTGAACCTTCCCCCTATCCAACTCCACTTAAACTTATGTTTAACAGTAGAATAAAAGCGAAAAAATTCAGTTTCATTTAAGGCATCCTTTCTGTTTAACAAACTACCTTTTACATAAATTTCAGTAGAATCCAATTTTAAATTTGAAAAAAAAGTATGTTTTGATCCATCAAAATTATCGCTAAATCGAAGTTTTTCGAAGCTATATTTCAATACGTTCAAGCTATCCCTTTCAAAAATTAAAGATGTATGAAATAATTGCTGATTACCGAGAGGATTTATAATATCCCAATCACGATTAAACTCAACGTTTCTAAAACGTTCTATAGTTTTAAAATCCTTATTGATAAACTCGATACCGATGTTGGAATTTAATTTCCAAGTTTTATCTAATAAGAGTTGTTGCCAATCTAATTTACCGGCAAAACCGGTATTATCAGAGTCATCAAAAGAAGAAAATAAATTTAAATCGTTTGCACTATATGCAATTTCAGTTATTAAACTTGTTTTTTCTGAAGGATTGTACTCTGCATTAATAGTTGAAATTTGCAATTTATTAGGGGCAATTAACTGAATAATAGGTTCATAATCCCCTTGAGGGATTCCTCCAATTGGTTCAATATACTCAAATATTCTACCAATTGCCACAGTAGATTGTAAGCTATAATTTCCCTGATTCGTACCTACAAAACTAAAACGTACATTAAATAATTCATCGGTTTCAATATTTGAGAATACAAAAGTTTCTACACCATTTACAATCTCTTTTTTATACAAGATTGCATTTTCGCTAAATACTTCCGCTCTTGCGGAAGGAACAACCATTTGCATTCTATCATCACCAGCATTTGCTAATATTTGACGTTGAGAATCGGTTAGATCCTGTTGTAATGTTTGATTTTTAACATCATTTTCATTGTAAAAATTAAATCCTATTTTAAAATTATCAGATTCATATGTTGCGCCGTCATAGGTTACAAAACGCGTAAAATTACGATCAGAAAATTGATATTCAACTATAATTCGCATATTTGCGGTTACTGGAAAAGTAGGTGTAAACGTTATTTCTGCCGTATTATAATCGATCGTATAATCATAATTTTCACCTCTTTTAAGAGCTACACCATTTACATAAACAGTTTCACTTCCAGAGATTATAAGCAACAATTGTTCTGAAGTATTGCCTGCAATTCTATAAGGCCCTTGATTTGCTTCTTGCCCAAATAATTCATTCCTAGCAAATTGACCTCTAACAATAGCGCCGGATGCATGCACTTCTGTCTTGCTGTTTTTATGATTTAAGGTTGCATTTACATCTACTCCTGCAACTTTTTTATTAAATCTCATAAAATTACCAGATTGATTCTCAAGGTTAACATCTCCTGCTTTAACGCTCCAATTTTCACTAAACATCTCAATAAATACTCGATCAAATTCATCTAAACGCTGGGTATAACCATCGTCTTGTAAAGGAATGTTAGTGTCTGTAATTGAAGCTCTTAACTGTACTTTATCAGATAAATAACCCGAAATTTGTAAGTCTAAATTTGAATTTAATACAGCATCTTGATTATTTCCAACAGTAAAGCCTCTAGATAAACTTCCACTGGTAGTCAAACCATCGAAAGGTTTGAAAAATAAATTCTTGTTTGGTTTACCTGTGCTATATAATTTTGATATATCCGTTTTTTTAGGAACGATAATACTTCTATCAAAAACAGAGTAGGTTTTCGTTAAAAATTCTGGCAAAGCCATATATTCAATTGTTATTCTAGGGTATTTTTTATGATCTAAAATAAGCTTAGCTTTTGAATAATCAATCTGATAATTTAATGAATCGATCTGATTTTTAATACTGTCAAAAACTTTAAAATTATATGGGCTGATACTAATTGAATCTATTCTTAACGTATCATTTTTAATTGTTACCGTTTTTGTCCTAAAATTCTTGGAAGTTGTTTGTGCCTGAGAAAAAATTCCCAACAGAATAAAAATTAAACACACAAATATCTTCATCAAACTTAAGCAGTTTTGAGAGTAAAAATAGTTAACCTAAATAAAAGTAGTTGTTTAAATCAAAGAAAAATTATTTGAATAAAGATTGTTGTGTAGGAGGGTTCTCATGTTCTAATAACCAACGTTTGCGCCAAATTCCACCAGAATATCCGGTAAGGGAACCATCACTACCAACTACTCTATGGCATGGAATAATAATCCAAATTGGGTTTTTACCATTGGCAGCAGCTACAGCTCTAATTGCCTTAATATCACCCATTTTTTTTGATTGTTCTAAATAAGTTTGAGTACTGGCATAAGGTATTTGTTGCAAATAATTCCATACATTTTTTTGAAATTCAGTTCCTTGCGGATTTAATTTTAAATTAAACGTTATTCTTTCTTTATTAAAATATTCCTTTAATTGACGAACACAATCTTGCAAACAAGGTGGAATAATTTCAGAAGTATCTTGCGTACCATCAATAACACTTACAGATGAAATACCATCATCATCACCTATAATACGCGCGGTGCCAATAGGTGTTTTATAATATGCTACTTTATCAAATTCCAAAAACATCTCTCGAATTCTGTGTTGTAATATTTGCTATCTCTTCAGGTGTCAAGTTATAAATATCTACTAATTTATCCAATACATTTATGATATAACTGCTTTCATTACGCTTACCGCGGAAAGGTGTTGGTGCCAAATAAGGAGAATCTGTCTCTAATACAATATTGCCAAGTTCTATTTCATTTAGAAACTTATCAATTCCTCCATTTTTAAATGTTACTACACCACCGATACCTAATTTCATATTGTTTGAAATAGCTCGATTTGCTTGTTCTAAGCTGCCTGTAAAACAATGAAATATACCGAAAAGATTATTATCTTTAACATCTTCAAGTACCTCAAAAATTTCATCAAACGCATCCCTGCAATGAATTACAACAGGCAAATTTTTCTCTTTGGCCCAATTGATTTGAGTTTTAAAAGCGTCTTGTTGTTGTTGCAGTAAAGATTTATCCCAATATAAGTCTATTCCAATTTCTCCTACTGCATAAAACTGCCGCTTATCTAGCCATTCTTTAACCAATACCAGTTCTTCTTTGTAATTTTCTTTTACACTTGTTGGATGTAAACCCATCATTAAAAAAATATTCTCAGGATACTCTCTTTCCAGATTAAACATTGCTTCGGTATAAGTTGAATCAATTGCCGGAATAAAAAACCTGGAAACACCTAAATTTATGGCTTTTTGAATCACTTCTTTCCTATCACTGTCAAATTGTTTTGAATATAAATGTGTATGTGTATCGGTAATAATCATGACTAATTTTAAGTATTCAAAGATAAAACTAATATCGTTTTTAAAATTAAAAGGTTCATTATCTTTACAAAAAAATAGAAATGAAAATTTATCATAATAATCGTTGCAGAAAAAGCCGTGAGGGTTTAAGCATTTTAGAAAATTCAAATCAACAATTCGAAGTTGTAAATTATATGGAAATTCCTCCTACAAAAAAAGAATTGAAAGAAATTTTGAGTATGCTCGGATATACTCCTATTCAACTTGTAAGAAAAAACGAATCAATTTGGAAAGAAAATTATAAAAATAAAGAATTATCAGAGGACGAAATTATAAATGCTATGATTGCACACCCAAAACTTATTGAGCGTCCAATTGTAGTAAATGGTTCAAAAGCGGTTATTGGTAGACCACCCGAAAATATTAAATGTCTGTTTTGATTTTATAAATTTGACCTAGTGTTTAAATAAAATACCCAATAACCACTATATAATATTTGTTAATTAAGCTTTAATTTCGCACACACTAAAAATTCAATTTGAGAAAGTTCATAATTATAATTTATATATTCTTGTCTGCGCAATTTATTTCCGCGCAAATTATCTCAATTGACGAAATTATAAGTCTTTCCGGTAAAGTTATAGATTCTAATACTAGTCAACCGCTACAGTACGCCACGATTTCACTTTTAAAAAGAGGTCAAGATGAAATTATTGGTACTTCAACTGATATAAATGGGGTATTCAAAATAGACATCGAGGCCGGTATTTATGATATAAAAATTGATTTTCTTTCATTTGAAACTTATGAATTGAAATCAAAAATACTTATCAAAGACCTTGATTTAGGTACTATTATTTTAAATATTGATAATAAACTGGATGAAGTGGAAGTTGTTGCTGATAAGCAATTGATGGAATATAAAATTAATAAAAGGATCTATAATGCATCCGCGGATATTGTCAATAAAGGAGGTAATGCTCTTGATGTTTTATCTAATACGCCTTCAGTTCGTGTTGGTATAGAAGGAATTATAAGTGTTAGGGCAAGCAGAGCCACAATTTTAATTGATGGTAAACCTCAGTTCAATATTGATAACAATATTGATATTTTAAAGTCGATGCCTTCTAATAGTATTGATAAGATAGAAATCATCACACGCTCAGCTAAATATAGTGCTCAAGGTAGTGGTGCAATACTAAATATTGTAACCAAGAAGAAAAAAAATTCTGGCCTAAGCGGTTCTTTTGAAGCTCATTCAGGCATCCCTGACAATCATGGTTTTTCAACTTTCTTAAGTAAAAAAACAGGCAATGTGAATCTGTATACAACGCTGAGCTATATTAACGAAAACAGAATTAAATTAACCGATGTTGACCAACCTCTATTAGACTTGTTTCAAGATATAGAAGAAGATCGGTTACGAAATTCCTATTTATTGAACTTCGGAAGTGATTTTTACCTAAGCGATAACAGTACTTTATCGGCTGCCTTTTTAATTAATTCAAATAACAAGAACAACAATTTTAAAATAACTGAACAGGATTTTGCTAGAAATACTAAAGATTTTGATGACATTCTTAAAGTTGAAGGATCAATTGGTTATGCCGTAAAACTAGATTCAATTGGTCAAAAGCTAAGTGTAGATTTTAAATATGAAACTACTAACTCTGATACGAATGATCACATAGTAGAACAACCAACTAATGCAGCCTTAGCCGATATACTACAACAATCGAAAAAAGACCAACAATTAGATAATTTTTTAGCTCAAATAGACTATTCTTTACCTTTAAATAATAATAATAATATTGAATTAGGATATAGAGGCACTTTTAGGAAGTATAAAAATATTTATAAAGTTGAAGAGTTTAATGAAGCAATAAGCACTTTTAATGTAATTAATGATTTAGATGACACATTTGAATATAAAGAAAGTATACATGCATTTTATGCGTCATATAATGCAACACATGATAAATTTTCTTATTCAGTTGGACTAAGGTCAGAAATAAGCGACGTAAATATAATAGAAGAAAATAAAGGTGTGGATAACTCCAAAAAATATACAGATCTTTTCCCATCTCTCACTCTTGCATACGAAATTAGTGATGATAGCTTCTTGTCTTTGAACTATAGTCGTTCAATTGACAGACCGTCTGTTCCACAAATTAATCCATTTATATCTTTTGCTGACCAACGCTTTCAATCAATTGGAAATCAAAATTTGAATCCGTTTTACACCAATTATTTCGAACTACTACTTGATAAAAGTTTTAAAAAAGTTTCTATTGCAACATCTATTTTCCTCAATTATCAAAAAAATCATATGTTGACAGTCATTCAAAATACTGGGTTATTAGCAAATAATGGAGATGAGACATTTAGAAGAATAAATATTAATAGTGGAGACTTTAATATAATAGGTCTAGATTTAGATATTACCTACAAACCATTCAAAGGATTACGTTTAAATGGATATGTAAGCCCCTATAAACAGGAAATTACAAATGCCATAGATCCTATTTATAATAGTAAAAATACTGTTTGGTATACAGAAGGTAATGTACTCATAACTCTTCCTGAAGATTTAAAATTAAGTTTTGCACATGTATATCAATCAGCAATGGATTATGGTATTACTAAATTAAATGCCATTAATTTTTCAAATATTACGATAAGTAAAGACCTATTTAAAAAGAATGCTACGCTAACATTTAAGGCAATTGATATATTTAAATCTAAACGTTTTTTATATGAATCAATTGAAGCCGATACCCAAACTTTCTATGATGTTTATTATAAGAATCAATTCATTCTATCATTTACTTACCGTTTCAATCAAAAAAATAGAAACAAAAAAGATAGAAGTAAAGACATTAATAAAGATGATTTAGAAGACAAGCAAGACAAGAAAATGTAAAAAAAAAGAATGGCAAATGCCATCCTTTTAAATATAATGTATATGAAGATTACTTTATTTTTTATTTTTCTTAGCCGCTCTTTTAAGTTTCCATTCCTCTAAAGAATATCCAAATATCCAATACGGAATTACAAAGGTTATTAAAAATATCATTAACCAAAAGCCCATAGTTAATACGCTTAAAAAAATTAAAAAACCAAAAAATTGTTGAATTTCCATTAGTGATATTGTTATATTATAAAGCAAAAATAATATATATTTCTTGATTAATAAATTATGTTGCAATCTTTTTACAAAATATTTTAACTATTTTTAATTAAATATTAAACCTTTTGTTTTTTAATTAGTCTAAAGTAAGATGTTGCCGATTTATGAAAAATAAATACTATGAACTCTGAAAAAAAATTACATTTAATTATATTAATGCTAATTATCTTTATTTTTAGCAGCGCGTCTTATGCGCAAAAAACAAGTGGTAAAAAAGAACAACAACTAAACTATTTAAGTGCACAACAGAAACAGTTATTAAAAGATCAACAAGCACTTATTGATAAAACAAAATCAATTTTTAAAGAGAATTTAACTAAGGAACAATTAGCAACCTTAAACAATCGCAGTATAAGCAAAGAACAAAGAGCAAAGTTGTTAAGGCAATCTCTTTCTCAAAAACAAAGAGATATTATAAGTTCAAATAGAGTTGTTTTAAGGAAAAATAGAATGGCCTTTAGAAATTCTTTGACAAGAAAGCAAAAATTTAGATTAAGAAGATTTATTACTGATAGAAAAATTGATGATAGAAGAAGATTAGTAAGAAGATTAAGACGACTAATTCGTGATAACATGGATCAATAAATTAGCTATGAAAAAAAGTCTAATTGTGCTTTTAATAATTGTTTCTAATCAACTGTTATTTTCGCAAGAAAATGATGAACTTGATCAGGAAGTAGATGAGATCATTGAAAGTTTAGTGACACTTGATGATGAAGATTTAATTGATATTATAAAAGAATTGAATAAATATCAAGTCATTTTAACGTCAGTTGACTTTCATAATAAAACATATTTTTTAGGTCGCGATCTTGGTATAGACCAGTATAATTTCACTTCACAATTAATGTACGAAAATTCCAATGGAATTTTCGCTGGTATTTCTGGAACTTTATATAGTGAGTTCGATCCAAAATGGGATTTGACCGTTCTAACTGCTGGTTATGGAAAAAGTTTCGGTAAAAAAGATAATTTAAGAGTTGAATTGGGCTACAGTCGTTATCTATTTTCAGATTCAGATTCGAATGATTTTGAAAATAGTATTGATGCAACTTTACACTTATCAACCAATAGTGGAACTTTCGGGTCATCAATAAGTTCAGCATACCTTTTCGGAGATAGGTCTGGTTTTCAGTCTTATATCTCCGTTTTTGGAGATGTCAAAGTATTTGATTTTGATGTAAAAAAAGGCAAAAATATTTCTTTCCATCCAGATTTATCATTTCAATTTGCCAGCGAAAATATTGATACTTCACGCTTTGATGATCTTCTTAGTGATTCTCCTTTCTTTAATACTATAGTTGACAGAATAACGAATTCATTTGAGACTTTCAGTTTAAGGAACATACAATTAAAATTACCTCTGGTATTTGAATTAAATAATTTGCAAATTGAAGCTGGTTATAACATTAATTTTCCAAGTGCTTTTGAGTTTGAGAGTAGTGTTGAAAATACTTCTTTTTTCAATATAGGTCTTAGTTATATTTTCGACTTAAAATAAAAATTCTTTTTAACTAATATTTAACTAAAAATAAGCTTAACGTATCTATTTTTGAACTGTTCAATTTTTTCACTCAAAAATTGAACGAACTTTGAATTATATTCTAAATCAGTTCAAATAAAATGAGAAAAATTACCCTGCTAATTACCTTTTTTTTCGCGATACATTATTTAGCAGCGCAACAAAGACCCGTAAAAAATTCAAATGAAAAATTTGAACTTTCTGGAAAAGTAATTGACAAAGAAAGCAATGAACCGTTAGAATATGCAACGATTGTCTTAAAACCTTTAAATGGCAAAGGGCTTTCCGGGGGTTTAACCGACAATAATGGTAGCTTCAATATTGAAGTTAATAAAGGTTCTTATGATATTTCGGTTGAATTTATCTCTTTTAAAACTTATAGATTCCCAAATCAAACAATTGCATCTAATACTAATTTAGCAACTATCTATCTCGAGGTTGATAGTGAGAATTTAGATGAAATAGAAATAATAGCCGAAAAGACAACTGTTGAAATCAGGCTTGATAAAAAAATCTATAACGTTGGGAAAGATCTTACCGTAAGAGGTGGTACCGTTAGTGATGTTTTAGATAATGTTCCATCTGTTTCGGTGGATGTTGAAGGCAATGTCTCTTTACGAGGAAACGATAACGTACGCATATTGATCAATGGTAAACCTTCGGGCCTAGTGGGGCTAAATTCTACAGACGCATTACGTCAGTTACCTGCAGATGCTATTGAAAAAGTTGAAGTGATTACTTCTCCATCTGCTAGATATGATGCCGAAGGTACGGCAGGTATTTTGAATATTATTTTACGCAGAAGCAAATTACAAGGTATAAACGGAGCTATTTCAACTAATGTTGGTTATCCTACGTCAGCAGGAATTTCTGGTAATTTAAATTATAGAACAGGCGATTTTAATTTTTTTACAACATCTGGTTATAATTATCGGGAAGTACCTGGAAATTCATTTACTTCATCTGAATTTATTACAACAACTCCAAGTACTTTTTTAGAAGAAACCAGAGATTTTGATAGAACCCGTAAAGGAATAAACGCAAACTTTGGTGTTGAGTGGTATGTAAATAAAAGTTCGTCTATAACGGCTTCAGTATTATTCCGCGAAAGCGATAATGAAAGTAATACTACTAATAATATATTTCAAATTGATCTAGATGGCATAGAAACTGAAAGCCTTCGATTAGACCCTGAATTAGAGGATGATAAGACAATACAGTATTCAATTAATTATGACAAAAACTTCAAGAAAGATGGTCATAAATTCACCTTTGATTTTCAATATGAAGATAGCAGAGAAGATGAAAATTCATTGATAAAGCAAGACGGTTCTGACATTGAAAAAGTAAGGACATTAGAGAACCAAGAACGAATTTTATTACAATCTGATTATGTATTGCCTATAAGAGAAAAAACACAATTTGAATTTGGTTATAGAGGAAATTTCAATAAGCTGGATACAGACTATATGGTAGAGATAAATGATAATGGTAATTTTCAATTAGACACTGACCTCAGTAATAACTTAATTTACAAAGAGTACATTAACGCCGTTTATTCTCAATATGGAAGTAAGGTGAAAAAGTTTTCTTACTTATTAGGTTTACGCTTAGAGGCTTCGAGAATTACTATAGATCAAGTAACTACCAATGATTATGAAGTAAAAAATTATGCAAGCCTGTTCCCCACAGTAAATTTGGGTTACGAAATAAATGATAAGCAAAGTATAACTTTTGGTTATAACAGGCGCATTAGAAGGCCCCGTTCAAGATTTATAAATCCTTTTCCATCAAGGTCAAGTGCAACTAATTTGTTTCAAGGGAATCCAGATATTGACCCTAGTCTTTCTGATGGTATTGATTTAGGTTATCTGAATAGATTTGGTAAGCTCACTTTAAATACTTCTGTTTATTTCCAACATGGAACAGATGCCTTTAATTTTATAAGTCAAGATACAGGTGAAACGGTTGATCTAAACGGTCAAGAAGTTCCTGTAATTAGAAGAACACCAATTAATTTAGCCAGCAATGATCGTTATGGATTTGAGTTCACACTCACATATAGCCCAAGTAGAAAATGGCGTGTAAATGGAAATTTTAACCTTTTTAGATCAGTTACCAAGGGTGATTTTGAAGGTGAAAATTTTGATGCAGATAACACAAGTTGGTTTATAAGATTGAATAATAAAGTTACCCTGCCAGGGAAAATTGATTGGCAAACAAGAATATTTTATCGTGGTCCAAGCGAAAATGCTCAAAATAAAAGTGAAGGTATTCTTTCAACTAATCTTGCATTTAGCAAGGATTTGTTTAAAGAAAAAGCATCTTTAGCTTTTAGCATTAGTGATGTTTTTAATACCCGTAAAAGAAAATCAGAGACCTTCACATCAACTTTTGTAGGAACCAGCGAATTCCAATGGCGTGAACGCAGTTTTAACCTATCATTCACCTATCGTTTTAATCAAAAGAAAAAACGTCAACAACAGAGAGGTGATTTTAACGGTGGAAATGATGAAGAATTTGGTAGTTAAATTAAAATTTTTGAATGATATTACCGTTAGTAAATCAATTTGCTAATATTTAGAATATAGAAATAATGAAAAGGAGTGCTAAAACACAAAAAAAAAATAGATTTCAATTGCTGCATCAGTATTATACTTATACTGGGTTTTACACTTTTATTGGTAGGAGTTTAAAAAAAACAATTATACCTATTATACTAATCATTGTTTCCATTTTTTTATTTAACAAATATATATTCAATATTAATGACAGCTTGCAATTCATTACTGAAACATTTCCAATTTCAGGAATTTTAGTGACCTTTTTTGCATCGGAATCATTTTTAGGTTTAATTCCACCAGAAATTTTTATTGCCTGGTCTAAAAAAACAAATGAGCCGATACTTTATTTATTTGTTTTAGCAACATTATCATATGTTGGAGGTCTTGTTTCCTATTTTATTGGAAAGGCAGTTTCTAATATTGCCTCAGTTAAAAAATATTTAGAGCATAAAATGGCAAACCAGTTAAAAAACACAAGAAAATGGGGTGGTTTTTTAATTATTGCAGGTGCATTATTGCCCATTCCCTTTTCTATGACCTGTATTACCGCTGGTATGGTAAAATATCCGTTTAAAAGTGTTTTATTGTTTGGTTCATTCCGCTTTGTTCGGTTTGCAGTTTACGCTGCGGCAATTTTTCATATTGTTGACTAAAAATTATCTAACTGCTCTTGTATTTTGTAACTTTGTGTTCTACTAACAACTAGTAAAGATGAAATACAGAATAGAAAAAGATACCATGGGTAAGGTAGAAGTACCTTCAGATAAATATTGGGGTGCACAAACCGAACGTTCCAGAAATAATTTTAAAATTGGGGCTCATGCTTCCATGCCTTTAGAAATTGTATATGGTTTTGCTTATCTTAAAAAAGCTGCTGCCTATGCCAATTGTGAACTAGGTGTACTAAAAGTCGAAAAACGTGATCTTATTTCTAAAGTTTGTGATGAAATACTTAACGGAAAGCATGACAATCAATTTCCTCTGGTTATTTGGCAAACAGGATCTGGTACACAAAGCAATATGAATGTGAATGAAGTTATTGCAAATCGCGCTCATGAAATAGCCGGTAATATAATTGGTGAAGGCGAGAAAACAATTCAGCCAAACGATGACGTAAACAAATCACAATCATCAAATGATACTTTTCCTACTGGTATGCATATTGCTTGCTATAAAATGATTGCAGAAATAACGATTCCAGGTGTAGAAAAATTACGAGATACCTTAAAGCAAAAATCAAAAGAATTTGGTGATGTTGTAAAAATTGGACGAACTCATTTAATGGACGCTACACCTTTGACTTTAGGACAAGAATTCTCTGGCTATGTTTCACAATTAAATCACGGTATAAAAGCCTTGAAAAATACCTTGGCACATTTATCTGAGTTGGCCCTAGGCGGGACTGCAGTTGGTACAGGATTAAATACACCTTCAGGTTATGATGTATTGGTTGCTAAATATATAGCTGAGTTTACAGGATTGCCATTTATAACCGCCGAAAATAAGTTTGAAGCCTTGGCTGCTCATGACGCTATAGTAGAGTCTCACGGAGCTCTCAAGCAACTTGCTGTATCGTTAAATAAAATAGCTAATGATATACGTATGATGGCTTCTGGACCTCGTTCTGGTATCGGTGAGCTGATTATCCCTGCAAACGAACCCGGTTCTTCAATTATGCCAGGTAAGGTAAATCCTACACAAGCAGAGGCACTAACGATGGTATGTGCTCAAGTTATGGGTAATGATGTTGCTATTACCGTTGGCGGTACGCAAGGTCATTATGAATTGAATGTCTTCAAACCTATGATGGCTGCAAATTTATTGCAATCAGCCAGACTTTTAGGTGATGCTTGTGTATCATTTAATGATAACTGCGCTGTAGGTATTGAGCCCAATAAAAAAATAATTAATGAACTATTAAACAATTCATTAATGCTGGTTACGGCCCTAAACACTAAAATTGGTTATTATAAAGCGGCTGAAATTGCAAATACTGCACATCAAAATGGAACAACCTTAAAAGTAGAAGCTGTTCGTTTAGGCTATGTGACTGAAGCAGAATATGATGCCTGGGTAAAACCTGAAGATATGACCGGAAGTTTAAAATAGTTTACAGTTTTCGGTAATCAGATTTAATTTACTGAACATTGTAAGTGCAAACCGAATACATAAAAGATATGTGCAATCAATTCAATAAAAAATTCTTAGACGAAGCTGCAAAAGCTCAAGAAAATAGAGAGCCAACAGTAAGTTCACATAAAGATTTTATGAGTGAAGCTGTTAAATTTGCTATCAAAGGAATGAATGCAAATGAAGGTGGACCATTTGGATGTATCGTAGTAAAAAATGGTGAAATTATTGGTCGTGGCAATAATAAAGTGACCTCATCAAATGATCCAACCGCACATGCTGAAATTACTGCAATTAGAGATGCTTGTAAAAGTCTAAATGATTTTCAGTTAGAAGGCTGTATAATTTATACCTCATGTGAACCTTGTCCGATGTGTTTAGGCGCTATTTACTGGTCAAGACCAGATAAAGTTTATTATGGTAGTAATCAGCAAGATGCTGCTGACATAGGTTTTGATGATGAATTTATATACAAAGAAATTCCATTACCATACGAAAAGAGAAGCATCCCTTTTGAGCAATGTGGTAGAGATATTGCCTTAGAAGCTTTCAAGAAATGGTCAGAAAAAGAGGATAAAATCGAGTATTAATTTTTATTATTTTGACGAGCTTTATGATGCTGTTTTTGTAAGGAGGTATCCCACATTCTCCAAATAAAATGATTGCTATTAAAATTCACATTATTCTGGTATAATTGACTTTTTTTACTATTGTCACTTATATCTTCAAATGAAATAGATCTACCAATATTCCTTAAATCTACATTAACAAAATCAGAATTATTGAATGCCAAACCATTACTTAAATAATTGACAATCATAAATTTAAAACCAGATAGTTTCAAATCTTCGGTTAACGATCGATTATAAAAAGATAAATTGTCATCAGAAATTGACGCATAGATACTAAAAGGTAGATTCAAAGAATCCTTTTTCGTTAATTCATTTTGCGAGTAAACACTCACAGTGATGAACATAAAACAAAAAATGAAAGTTTTTCTTAGGAACATGTGTCTGTACTATACTCAAATATAGTAAATTTTACTCCATTTCTAAATTCCCTCCGTTGCTGATCATTTTAAGATAGTCCATATAATTTTCATATTCCTTTAGCTTTGATAAAGAATATTTATCCTTTTTGTAGGGTGAAAAATGTTTTTTTCTTTTTCTTTTCTTAGCTTTTTCTTCGGTTTGGTCTAAGGTTCTTTTCATGTTTAGCGTCTTTAAATCATCTAAAATAACGTTAAAAAACCTCTTTTTAGTATAAATATCTTTTCTTAATTATGTTTAAATGATGTTGTAAATGCCCTGATATGACATATCCTAAAGCTCTTACAGACATTTTAGTACCACTGGCAATACCAATTCTCATTAGTTCTTCTTCACCAAAACTTTTAAATAATAAAATAATCGATTTTCTGGTCAGTACTAATTCTTCCAACAAGTCCTTAAAATCTCTTTTATTTGCATTATAAATGGCCCTATAATCATCTTGTTCAAACCCAGGTAAAGTTGTTGTATCATTCCGCGCAAAGCGTAAAGCACGGTAAGCAAAGACTCTTTCGGAGTCAATAATATGTTGTAATAATTCTTTAATTGTCCACTTACCTTCGGCATAACTGTAAATTTGTTTTTCTTTAGGCAGATTACTTAATACTCCTATGGCGTCGTCAAGAGTATCATTTAAATGTTCAACAATACTTTTTTCATCAGCCGCCAAAGCATCTATATATGGCTTATAATAGTGTGCATATTCTTTCTCGTTTAATTGTAACATATTTCGATTATATTTACTTCGAATATAAAATATATATGCGAATTCTCATAAAAAATATTAAGGAGTTACTTCAAGTAAGAGAAATGAATATTGAAAAGGTTTCGGGGAAAGATATGGATATACTTCCTACGTTAAAAAACGCCTATATAGTTATCGAAAATGAGCTTATTGCTGATTTTGGTTTGATGCACAATCTTGAAAAATTTAAAGCTGATGTAATTATAGATGCCACTGGTAAAATGGTGTTACCTGCCTGGTGTGATAGCCATACACATATAGTTTATGCCGGGAATCGTGAAGGAGAATTTGTAGATAGAATTAACGGACTATCTTATGAAGAAATTGCATCAAAAGGTGGCGGAATTCTAAACTCTGCAAAAAAACTACAGCGGGTATCTGAACATGATTTATTCGAACAATCTTCAAAGCGAATTGAAGAAGTTATGCATTTTGGTACAGGTGCCGTAGAAATAAAATCTGGTTATGGTTTAACACCTGAGGCGGAAATAAAAATGTTGCAGGTTATAAAAAAATTGGCATTAATATATCCAATTGAGATCAAGGCCACATTTTTAGGTGCTCATGCTTTTCCCATAGAATATAAAAACAATAAAGAGGCATATATTGATTTAATTATCAATAAGATGATTCCTCAAGTTGCAAATAATAATTTAGCCGATTTTATTGATGTCTTTTGTGAAAAAGGATACTTTAGTAATGAGCAGACTGATAAAATTTTAGATGCCGGTGTGAAAAATGGATTAGTTCCAAAAATTCACGTTAATCAATTTTCTATTAGTGGTGGAATTCAAGTAGCTATTAAACACAAAGCGCTCTCAGTAGACCATTTAGAGGTTCTAGATAAAAATGATGTATTGGCCTTACAAAAAAGCGAAACAATGCCTGTTGCCCTACCCGCTTGCTCCTATTTTTTAGGAATACCATATACTCCGGCACGAAAAATAATTGAGGCTGGTTTACCTTTGGCCTTAGCAACGGATTATAATCCGGGTTCAACACCAAGTGGAAATATGAATTTTGTACTGAGTGCAGCCTGTATTAAAATGAATATGACCCCAGAAGAAGCAATTAATGCCGCAACTATCAATGGTGCGTATGCAATGAATTTATCTGAAACACATGGAAGTATTACAAAAGGTAAAAAAGCAAACTTAATAATTACTAAAGAAATACCTTCTTATGGTTTTCTACCTTATGCTTTTGGTAGTAATTTGATCGATAGCGTTTTGATTAATGGTAAAATTATTTAATTACCATTTTTTTACCGGTAAAATATAAAACCTTTGCTTTTACCAAACAAAAAAGAGAGGCTTCAGACCTCTCTTTTATTTGATTAAAATAATATTTATTGTACTATTTCTAATAGTTCAACTTCAAAAACCAAAGCCTCTAATGGTTTAATTGGGCCTCCTTTTCGTGGAAGTGCTCCATAGGCTAATTCTTGAGGAATAAAGAACTGATACTTAGAACCGACTTTCATTAATTGTAAGCCTTCAGTCCACCCTGTAATCACTTGGTTGACAAAAAATTCTGAAGGTGTTCCTCTATCAACAGAACTATCAAATACAGTTCCATCTAATGACGTACCATGATAATGAACTTTTACTTTATTTGTTGCTAGTGGTTTATCACCTTGTCCTTCTTTTATAATTTTATACTGCAAACCACTTTCCGTAGTTTGAATACCCTCTTTAGATTTATTTTCTGCTAAAAAAACCTCGCCTGCTTTTTTAACTTCAGCAAAATCTACCTCAGCTTTTTTAGTTGCTTCCTCTTCTAATCTCTCCTTATCAGCCAACTGCTTTTTTTGAAAAAAAGATCTTAGAAGTCCATTTATTTCAATCTCTGTCATTAAAACATCTGTAGAATCTAATCCACTTATAAATCCTTGAATAAAAAGATCTCTATCTGCTTCATCTAAATTCACTTTTAACTGATTTCCCATATTCAAACCTAAAGCATAGCTTACTGAATCTAATTCAGTTTTGAGTGATTTTTTCGTTTGTGCTTTCCCGTTGCAAGATGCCAGCACTGATAATACGATAACTATTGTAAAAATATTTATTAATCTCATTTCTTATATTTATTTTTAATAAGCGTCAAAAATAGTATATTTCGTATTAATTACAAGAATTAATTTAAAGGTTTTATTTTATACATTTATATTAAATGGATAATTTATTTTATGCACATTTTTTTATACTGTATATCGTTTTATAAGAAAACAATGCAGCGGTCACTATTTATACTTTCCATTTTCTTATTCATATTTAATTCTTCATTTGCACAAGAAACTGAAGGCGATCCTCCAACCAGCAAACATGAAAAATGGGAGTTTGTACTCGAAAGTTCTGGTGATATATTACAATTGGCTTTACCATTAAGTGCAGGCATTATGACCTTGATAGAAAAAGATTATCAAGGAACTAAAAAGTTAGTTTTTTCATATACAACGGCCTTGGTTCTTACCTATTCATTAAAAGAAATTGTACATAAGCAAAGACCAGAAGGAAGATTACTTTATGATTCTTTCCCTTCTGGGCATACTACATCAGCTTTTTCAGGAGCATCATTTATACAACGTCGTTATGGTTGGAAATATGGAAAATATGCTTATGTATTAGCAGGCCTTGTTGGATTAAGCCGCATGGAAGGTCCAGATGGATGGCATGATATCTGGGATGTTCTAGGAGGAGCAGCTATTGGAATTGGAAGTACCTATTTATTTACAAAGCCATATCAAAAACAAAAAATAGATCTTGGATTCGCAAGTGATGGTAAAAACTATCTCTTAAGTTTTAGATATAAATTCTAATTACCTGACTTTGTTACAAAAAAAAGACCAACTTTATTCTCATGCATTAAAGTGAGTGAAAACTTAGTTTAAAGATACTGTATCTACAATTTCGAATTATATTTTTCAACAAATAGTATTCTATCTCAAGAACATCATTTAAATTTGATTCTAGATATTCAATCAATTAAAAATGAACAACCAGATCATAGAATGTGTTCCTAACATTAGTGAAGGAAGAGACACAACAATCATAAACGAAATAGCTCATATAGCAGAAACAGTTGAAGGCGTCAAGTTACTTGATATTGACCCGGGAAAAGCTACTAATAGAACAGTTATTACTTTTGTTGGTGAACCCTTACAAGTCATAGAAGCTGCATTTTTATTGATTAAAAAAGCATCAGAGCTTATTGATATGACTAAACATACAGGTGAGCATCCTCGATTTGGAGCGACAGATGTATGTCCGCTCGTACCTATTTCAGGAATTTCCTTGGATGAAACTACTAAATATGCACATCAATTAGGAGAACGAGTTGGTAAAGAGCTCGGTATTCCCGGGTACTTTTATGAAAACGCTGCTAAAGAGGAAAAACGTAAAAATTTAGCCAATTGCCGCTCTGGCGAGTATGAAGGTTTAGCAAAAAAATTAGTGAATCCTGACTGGAAACCTGATTTTGGTCCGGCAAAATTCAATGAAAATGTTTCGAAAACTGGTGCAATTGCTATATCGGCAAGAGATTTTCTAATTGCTTATAACGTAAACTTAAACACCACTTCTACTCGACGCGCAAATGCTATAGCTTTTGATATTAGAGAGGCTGGTCGAGTGAAACGTGAAGGAAATCCCATTACGGGTAAAAAAGTTTTAGATGCAAATGGTGAGCCTATTCGTATTCCAGGCAAATTAAAAGCTGTTAAAGGTATTGGGTGGTATATTGAAGAGTATGGTATAGCACAGATCTCGTATAACTTAACCAATATTTCTATTACTTCTATGCATGAAGCTTTTGACGAAAGTTGTAAGGCAGCTCAGAAACGTGGAATGCGTGTAACGGGATCTGAGCTGGTAGGCTTAGTCCCTCTAAAAGCAATGTTAGATGCAGCTGATTATTTTTTAACAAAACAAGAACGTTCTTTAGGCATAGCAGAAAGTGAAAAAATTAAAATTGCAGTTAAGTCTTTAGGATTAGATGATCTAAAGCCATTCAATCCGCAAGAAAAAATTATTGAATATGTCATGAATGAGGGCTCTAATAAGCTTGTTAAAATGAATTTAGAGGTATTCGCTGATGAAACTGCTGGTGAATCTCCAGCTCCAGGAGGTGGATCAATTTCAGCTTATGTAGGTGTCTTGGGTGTTTCTTTAGGTACTATGGTTGCAAACCTTTCGGCACATAAAGCCGGTTGGGATGATAAATGGGAATTCTATTCACAATGGGCGGAAAAAGGGCAAGCATACAAAAATAAATTATTATATCTGGTAGATGAAGATACAAATGCCTTTAATAAAATTATTGACGGATTTAGAATGCCAAAATCAACTGATCAAGAAAAAGAAATCAGAAGGCAAGCTATTGAAGATGCGACTAAATATGCAACTGAAATTCCATTTGAAATTATGCAAACGGCTCATGATTCAATGGAAGTGATGCATGCTATGGTAAAAGATGGTTTACAAAGTTCACTGTCAGATGCCGGAGTTGGTGCTTTATGCGCCAGAACCGCTGTGTTTGGTGCCTATTTTAACGTACGAATCAATGCTAAAGATATTAAGGATAGGGAATTTGCGAGCAACATCCTTGCTAAGGCGGCAAAAATATATGAAGCTACAATCTCTCTCGAAAAAGAGATTATATTCTATATAGACCGAAGCATGTAAGTTGACAAGAATATTAAACGGAAAACCTTAGGCAGTCTTCCGTTTAATATTGAATTAGTTTTTAAATTGATAAGCAACTCCCACCATGAACTGGCTAAATTTCAAGGAGTTTCCACTAGGTGCATTATCTATTAAATTAGATAAACCAATGTCATATTTAACTTCAAGTGAAAAATCCTCCACGAACTCATAAGAAAGCCCGGCATTTACTCCAAAACTTAATGATTTAATTCCATCAGGCTGATCTAGAAAATAGGAAAGACTTGGTCCAGCAGAGGCACTAAATTTATCGTCAAAATTGTACTTTGCCAATAGCGGAACATGAATCAAATCCAAATCCTTAATGCCTACATAGCTTATTCCTGGCTCAAAATCCAGGTCATCAGTAATAGGGATCTCATTAAAAAAAACACCAACATAAAATCCGGTTTCAGAACTTGTACTGGATGCTAATACATTTTTTTGGTCGTTTTGCTTGTACGATTCAGAGTTGTACTTGTCTTTTACGGATCCAAAAGCTCCTCCTGCCCTAACACTGACGCAGGAAGTTAGTAACAAGGATAGCCCAGCCACTAACAGTAGTGAATTAAATTTTTTCATAGATTAAGTTTAAGGTTAATATTAGCAAGTTATAAATTAATTACCTTAATACTAAATAGTTATGCTAATTTAGAAATAATCTAAATAAATAATACGATCTGCCATTCAAGAAATTTCAATGATAATATCAGTAGGTTTAATATTTTTTATACATTTACATAATTACTTATATAATTAATTATATTAAATATATGCAAGATCAATTATTAGAATATCAAGAGCTAGCATTGGGGTCGAGACTTAAAAGGTTGAGTGAGCAATTGATGAAAGATGTCTCCAAAATTTATGAATCATTACATATAGATTTTGATCCATATCATATGCCAATATTTAAATTAATAAGTGAACAAGACGAATTGACCATAGGTGAGATAAGTGATTTATTACTTGTAACACAACCAGCCGTTACACAATACATAAATATTCTAAGTAAAAAAGGTTTAGTAATTTCAAAAACGGGTAAAATCGACAAAAGAAAGAAAAAAGTAAGCTTATCCGTTAAAGGAGAACGAATGCTAAATATTTTGTACCCTGTTTGGACAGTAATTGACCAAGAAATGAAAATTATTACCCACAACGTGAAAAATAAAACCTTGTTAGATCATATTCAATATGTTGAAAATGAACTAACAATAGAAATGTTTAGTAGTAGAGTTTTATCAAAAATAAACACTAAATAAATATGAGAAATATTGTAGAAATAGTTTCATATAAAGATGAATACGCAACAGCATTTAAAGATTTAAACATAGAATGGTTAGAAAAGTACTTTTATGTTGAAGATCATGATACTGAAGTGCTTGAAAATGCAAAAAACTATATTATAGATAATGGCGGTTATATTTTCTTCGCTTTGTATAATAATGAAGTAGCTGGAACTGTGGCCCTAATGAATGAACAAGAAGGTTTCGAGCTCAGTAAAATGGCTGTTTCTCCTAATTTTCAAGGTTTAAAAATTGGTCAGCAATTAATGCAATACTGTATTGATTTTGCTAAAGATAAAAAATGGGACAAGCTCCTACTCTATTCGAACACTATTTTAGAAAATGCAATCTATATTTATAGAAAATATGGTTTTGAAGAAGTTGAGCTTGAACAAAATGCACCATATCAACGTGGGAATATTAAAATGGTGTTGAAATTATAACTAGGTCTCATTCTGAGTGAAACGAAGAATCCAATCATAGAAGGTTCTGAAATTTATTGCACTGGTTCACAATAATATACTATAAAATGAAACTCTGTAAAGCCAGTTCATAGCCTTTTATTCCCATACCTATAATAATGCCATTTGCATTTGGAGATATATACGAATGATGTCTAAACTCTTCACGTGCATATACATTAGAAATATGTACCTCAATTACGGGAGTTTCAATTGCTTTTACAGCATCACCTATCCCTATAGAAGTATGCGTATAGGCAGCCGCATTTAAAATAATGCCATCATAATCAAAACCAACTTCGTGTAGTTTATCTATTATTTCACCCTCTATGTTTGATTGAAAATAGTGTAACTCAATATTAGAGAACTTTTTTTGCAACTCTCTAAAATAATCTTCAAAAGATTCAGCTCCATAGATTTCAGGTTCACGTTTTCCAAGTAGATTTAAATTTGGGCCGTTGATAAAGATTATTTTCATTTGGCTAAAATAAAAAAAAGGAAGCAAATTGCTTCCTTTATAGTTATTAATTAGATTTTTTTAGAATTAAAGTCCAATGTCTACTCCTAAAGTAATCGTATTCCAAGTAATTCCATCTAAACTAATTCCTCTATAAGCAAATACAATATCAATTGTTTCAGAAACACCATATTGAACTCTTGGTGCATAGTAGAATCCACTTTCCAGTCCATCAGGTGCAACACCTATAGCATAACCTAAGTCAGCTCCTAAGGTAAATTCATCAGATACACTAAAACGAGCAGCTCCTCCAACAGGGATCCAAGTAAAATCTTCGTCAATGATATCACTATCACCGAAAGAATGATTAACTCCTGTAACAGGACCAACTTCAAACTCGTCAGATATTTCAAATAAATATCCTAAATCTACAGCTATAGCAAAAGTTGCTAAATCACCAGCATCTCCAATAGGTAATCCCCCTGAGATTCCAGCTCTAAATTGACCTTGTGCCGTAACGTTTGATAAACCGAAAATTGCTAATATCGCAACTAAACATAATTTTTTCATAATTTTTGATTTTAAATTAGTAACAAAACGTAAATTACTAATATTAATTGCACTTATAAACACATTATTAACAACCTTAATTAACAATTATTGATAACCAACTAATTACAATTTATAAATTATACCAGCTAATAAAACATTTGTTTTTAAACTCGGCTTTACAGTACCACTTGTCAAGTCACTAATTTTATCATTTATTCTGTTATTCAATCCTATGGTATATTTTGCTTGTACAGAAAACTTATCATTAATATCAAAACCAGCTCCTAATGCCAAACTTACACCTAATTCATTGACCAATTCTTTAGCCAGCGTAGGAATATCTAATACCAGATCAAACTGAGGTCCTGCTTGTAAATTAAATGAGTCTGCTATATAATATTTGGCAAGTATTGGCGCTATAATAATACTTTCCCCGCCGGCATTGGCGTACAATAATTCCGGTTGAACATGTAGATCTCCAAATATCTTAAGATCTGCTAAAAAGCCCAAATAAAAACCGCCACCATCTAAAACTTCAATTTCCTCAGAAGAAACGTCAAATAATTCTAAAACTGGGGTTAAATCAACTCCCGAAGATGTTAAGTCAGCCGAACCATAGAATAAACCACCTGATACTCCAAAACTAATTCTGCTTTGAGCATTAGCAGTAGATAAACCAATCATTGTTATGAATAACGAAAAGTATATTTTTTTCATCGTTTCCTTTTTTATGTTTTATATTGCAAGAAGTGAAAATTTAGTTCATCCTCCCATGAAATGGAATAACGGAATTAACGATTATAAATTGTATTTAAAGATAGAACGCGGTCTATCACAAAACTCTATTGATAATTATTCAAGAGATGTGAAAAAATTAGTACAATTTTTAGATGCTAACAATATCCATGAAAATCCCGAAAAAATTTCTGAAGGAACCATTCAACAGTTCATTTATGAATTGGCTAAAAATGTAAATGCCCGTTCTCAATCTCGTACCATTTCTGGGCTTCGAAGTTTTTTTGATTATTTAATATTTGAAGATTATAGAAAAGATAATCCTACCGCCTTAATTGAACCTCCTAAAATTGGTAGAAAATTACCCGATACACTTTCTCAGAGTGAAATAGATACGATAATTGATCATATAGACTTAAGTCATCCTCAAGGGCAACGTAATAAAACTATTTTAGAAACCTTATACAGCTGTGGTCTTCGGGTAACCGAACTTATTACTTTACAAATCTCAGATCTTTTTTTTGATGAAGGTTTTATAAGAGTTATAGGCAAGGGTAATAAACAACGATATGTACCTATAAACGTAGAAACACAAAAACTAATATTGATCTATATAAATCAAGTAAGAAATCATATAAAGCCTCAAAAAGGCTTTGAAGACACCATCTTTTTGAATAGAAGAGGCAAGCAACTTACACGGAATATGATCTTTTTGATCATAAAAGATTTTACAGAAAAAGCCGGTATTCGAAAAAAGGTAAGTCCGCATACATTCAGACATTCTTTTGCGACTCATTTACTGGAAAATGGAGCTGATTTACGTTCTATTCAACAAATGTTAGGTCATGAAAGTATTACAACTACTGAAATTTACATGCACTTAGACAAAAGTTTTTTGAAAGAAGTTGTTGAAAAATTTCATCCCAGAAAGTAAAACCTAATGACCTTTAACAATTTGATTTATCTTATGCTCCCTCAGTAAAAATAACAGTGCACTAACAATGATTATATTTTTTACAATATACTGTCCTATAATTGTAAAAGAAAAAGGTAGGCTATTGAATGATATTTCTGGAAATAATATTAGTGGTGTAAAGGTAAATATCATATGAATCAACGCAGAAACAATTGCCGTTTTTCTATAAAAACCTAATATTAATAGCAATCCTACCGAAGTTTCCCAAATGGCAAGTAAGATGATGGAAATATTCGATGGAATTAAGTCAAAAGTAAGTTTATCAATAGTGTTGATAGCTAATTCTTCAGCCGGACTCATACTGGGAAAGAATTTTAATAATCCAAACCATAAATAAACAATCCCTATAGAAATAGAAATCAAATTTGCTTTTTGCAATCTGATTAGTGACTTGTTTAAAAAAACTTTCATTTAAAGACTACTTAGCAATATTTACAGCTCTTGTTTCTCTAATAACGGTAACTCTAACTTGACCTGGGTAAGTCATATCATTTTGAATTTTTTGAGAAATATTAAATGATAACTCAGAAGCTTTGTTATCGTCTACTTTTTCACTCTCAACGATCACACGCAATTCTCTACCGGCTTGAATAGCGTATGCTTTTTGTACACCGTTAAAACCAAAAGCTACCTCCTCTAAATCTTTAAGCCTTTGAATATATGAATCTAATACTTGACGTCTTGCTCCTGGTCTTGCACCAGAAATGGCATCACAAACTTGAACAATAGGTGAAATCAATGATTTCATTTCAATTTCATCATGGTGAGCACCTATTGCATTACAAACATCTGGTTTTTCTCCATGTTTCTGAGCCCATTCCATTCCTAATAAAGCATGTGGTAATTCGCTTTCTGTTTCTGGTACCTTACCTATATCATGAAGTAATCCTGCTCTTTTTGCCACCTTAGGATTCAGTCCTAATTCAGCAGCCATAACGGCACATAAATTAGCTACTTCACGAGAGTGCTGTAGTAAATTTTGTCCATAAGAAGAACGATATTTCATTCGGCCTATAACTTTAATTAATTCGGGATGTAAACCATGAATCCCAAGATCAATGACTGTTCGTTTACCCACTTCTATAATCTCTTGATCAATTTCCTTTCTAGTTTTCGCTACAATTTCTTCAATACGTGCTGGATGTATTCTTCCATCTGTTACCAGTTTATGCATTGATAAACGTGCAATTTCTCTACGTACGGGATCAAAGCAAGATAAAATAATTGCTTCAGGTGTATCATCGACAATAATTTCTACTCCAGTTGCTGCCTCTAAAGCTCTAATATTCCTACCTTCTCTACCTATTATTCTACCCTTAACATCATCTGACTCCAGATTAAATACAGAAACACAATTCTCAACAGTTTGTTCTACCCCAATTCGTTGAATAGTACTTAACACAACCTTTTTTGCTTCTTGCTGCGCGGTCAACTTTGCTTCCTCAAGTGTATCTCGAATAAAAGCCATTGCATCTGTTTTAGCTTCTTCTCTCAAAGATTGAACTAATTCTTTCTTTGCATCATCAGCCGATAATCCAGAAATGACTTCTAAATGCTCGACATGTTTTTTATGCAATTTTTCAGTTTCAGTTTTCTTCTTTTCTAAAAACTCAATTCTATAATCATAATCTGCTTCTTTTACTTCCAGATTTTTATTAACTTTCACGGTTTTATCTATTTCTTGAGAAAGTTTTGATTCTTTTTCGCGTATTCGCTTTTCAGATTCAGATACCTTTTTATCACGAGACAAGATTACCTTTTCGTGTTCAGATTTAAGTTCAATAAACTTTTCTTTGGCTTGAAGTATTTTATCTCTTTTAAGTGTTTCAGCATCCAATCTAGCTTCTTTTAATGTGGCCGCAGCTTGCTTTTTAGCATTTCTAAGAATATGTGATGCCTTGTTTTTTTCAAGCATTTTTGCTATCGTAAAACCTATTGCTAAACCGGCCAATACACCAATAATTATTGGCATTATCATTCCTTCCATTATGTAAAATTTAGTATAAAAAAAGCCTACACTAGTTGGGGGTTTTTAAACTCCTTGATGACAAGTTTAGGGCTAACTGATTGCTCAATAATCCGTTCTGATACTGAAATAAATTCAGCACACGCGGCACGCTTTTACAACCAAACTCACCCTTTCTAATTAAATAGTGTTGAGTTTAATAAACAAATAACTAATGTAGGCAGTAATTGTTTTATTTTAAAGAACTTATTGTAAATGAATATCTAAAATATTATTCATTTCATTTAATTTATGCTCAATCTCTTCTGTATCCTGAGAATTATAAATACTTTTTACTTCTTGTAAAGATGCAAATTGTAAAGCACACATAGCAAGTACATCTTGCTTATCTCTAACTTCATAATTCTCTTCAAACCTTTTAATAAGGTCATTTATTTTCTTTACAGCTTTACGAACTCCTTCCTCTTCACCATCGCTATTAATTGTCAGCGGATAAACTCGATCACCTATTGTCACTTTTATTTTAAGTTTCTCGTCCATTCCACTTTATTCGCCCAATTGCGCTATGCATTTATCTATCTCACGTATTAATGCATTAATCTTTAACTTCGTTGTATGTTTATCTTCTTTGCTGCCTACAATTGCATTTGCAATTCTTAACGATTCATGTTTATTTTCTAAAGTACTAATTGATTCTTTCTGTTGAGACAACTCATCAACTAAACTATTACTTTTTTCTAATAATTGTTGATTTTCAGTTTGCAACAATTCATATTTCGAAAGTAACTTACTTAGTTTACCTTGCAGAGAATCAACTATTTCTATAACATTACTCATCAATACAAAGATTCTAAACCTTTTGAACAAATTTAGCATTACTCATTCAATTAAACAACTCTTTTAATGAATTATATCAAAAACAATATTCAAATCACTGATATATAATGGCTTAATATTTGATTTTTAATTGTTAATACTAATCATTATTTTAGCATCACAATTATGGGGAGATTTTTGTTTTTTTTACTGTTTGTATGCCTACAGCATATTGTTTTTTCACAAGCCAATTATCCAAAAGATTATTTTGTAAATCCTTTAGATGTACCCTTAATACTTTCCGGTACATTTGGTGAATTGCGCAGTAATCATTTTCATTCTGGTCTAGATATTAAAACGCAACAACGAGAAGGTCTAAATGTATATGCGTCAGCTGAAGGTTACGTATCTCGTATAAAAATATCACGTTGGGGATATGGGAAGGCGCTTTATATTACACATCCTAATGGCTATACCACCGTTTACGGTCATTTAAAAAAGTTTTCCCCAAGCATTGAGGCTTATGTAAAAAAACATCAATACGAAAATGAAAGTTTTGAAATACAATTATTTCCAAAAAAAGATGTATTGAAGGTAGAACAAAGTGAAATTGTAGCTTTTAGCGGAAATACAGGAGGTTCCGGTGGGCCACATTTACATTATGAAATTCGAAATTCAAAAGAATTTCCTATCAATCCTATGCTATTTGGTATCGAGATTCCAGACTCCAAAAAACCTCAAATCAGAGCGGCTATTGCTTATTCTTTTGGTGATACATCACATGTAGATCAATCAAATAGAATAAAAGAATTAGTATTCAAAACACAAAAAGATGGTAGCTTAATAGCGGATAAAATTGAAGCTTACGGCACTATTGGTTTTGGTATAAATACAGTTGATAAACAAGATGGTGCTATAAACAATAACGGAATTTTCGATCTTGAAATGAAAGTTAATGGGAGCACAACCTATCAGCATAAAACTGATTTATTTAGTTTTAGCGAAACTCGTTATGTAAATAGCCTAGTTGATTTTGAACGATTCTATAAAAAAAGGCAAAGAATACAAAGGACCTTCGTTGAGCCTGTTAATAAATTGAGTATCTATAGAAACTTAAAAAATAAAGGTTACTTGACGGTAAAAGATAATGCCTCTTATACTGTTCAAATCATTGCTAAAGATTTTAAGGGAAACCTAACAAAATTAATCATCCCTGTACAAGGAAAAAAGGATTCTATTTATGTTCAAAAAGAAGTAAAAACTACGCCCTACTATTTTAAGCGGGATGAGTTTAACAAAATTAATGAAGGTATAGTAACAATCGCCTTTCCAAAATTTAGCTTTTATAAAGATCTTTATTTTGATTTTAAGCAAGAAAAAGATGTGGCTATTTTACATGATGGTGGTGTACCATTGCATAAAAATTTTACCCTAACTTTTGATGTTTCAAAGTATACAAAAGAAGAGCAAGAAAAATTATTTATTGCTCGTATCAATCTTAAAGGCAAACCATATTATTCGAATACCAAACGAAAAGAGAATAAATTATATACACTAAATAAAACCTTAGGTAATTATGCTTTATTTTCTGATAACCAGATCCCTAAAATAACCCCGATAAACTTTAAAAATAACCAATGGTTAACTAAATACCGCTTTTTAAAAATTAGATTAGCCGATGAGCAATCTGGTATAAAATCATATAGAGCAGAAATTGATAATAAATGGATATTAATGGAATATGATGCTAAAAAAGGGCTCTTAACATATGATTTTAATGATTTAGAATTAGTTGGCAATAAACATACCTTAAAAATTATTGCGGTTGATAATGTTAACAATTCTAATACGTATATTGCAACGTTTTTCAGGAAGCAGTAATAAAACATATTTTAATTGAGAACAACGATTGCTTATTTTTTCTTATTCTTTTTATCTACAAGTATTGCTTTATCTCAGACAGGTAAGATTAAAGGTGTTGTAAAAGATGCAAATGGCAAAGCCATAATAGATGCAACAGTTACTTATCTTGAAAAAGGTACAACTACAAATAGTGATGGCTATTATGAATTAGAAATTCCCTCAGGAAAATTAATTACTATTAAATACAGTCATGTTTCATTTATCACATTTACAAGAAGGATCCGTGTTGTTAAAAATAGAACCATAACTTTTTCACCACTATTAACTCCAAAAACTGAAACAATAAAAGAGGTTGTTGTTAAAAACGAGAAACCAAAAGCTGAAGGTTTAGACAATATTGATACAAAAACTGTCAGAAATTTACCAAGTGCAAACGCTGGCATTGAGGGCGTTCTAAAAAATATTGGTTTAGGTGTAAGTGGTAATAATGAATTAAGCACACAATATAATGTTAGAGGTGGTAATTACGACGAAAATTTAGTATATGTAAATGGAATCGAAGTTTATAGACCATTTCTGGTACGTTCTGGGCAACAGGAAGGTTTAAGCTTTGTAAATTCTGAACTAACACAAAATGTAAAATTTTCGGCTGGAGGTTTTCAAGCTAAGTATGGTGATAAATTATCTTCTGTTCTAGATATTACTTACAAAAAACCAGAAGAATTTTCGGCTAAAATTGATGCAAGTTTTTTGGGAGCCAGCGTGACAATAGAAAATAGTTTTATAGACAATCGTCTATCTTTTATTTTAGGAGCTCGTTACAGAAATAATAGCTTATTTGTAAATTCTAAAGACATTGAATCTAATTTCAAACCAAATTTTACTGATATTCAATCATATTTATCATACCAGTTGAATGACAAATTAAGTTTAGATTTTTTAGGTACCTTTTCACTAAATAACTACAAATATAAACCTGTTACCCGTAGAACCAATTTTGGTACTGTTACTACTGCTCAAGCTTTACTTGTAAATTATGAAGGGCAAGAAAATGATCAATACTTAACTCTTTTTGGTGCTTTAAAAGCAAGTTACGAAGTAAGTGATAATTTTAAAATAGATTTAATAAGTTCAACTTATAATACTCAAGAAGAAGAATACTTTGATATTTTAGCTTTTTATGGAATTGGCGAAATAAATGCAGATTTTGGAAGTGATAATTTCGGTGAAGTTGAATTCACTCAAGCCTTAGGTTCACAATTAGATCACGCTCGTAATGATTTAGATGCTTTAATATCTAACGTTCAATTAAAGACGGCAATTAAACATGGTGAAAATATTTTTGAATTTGGAGCTAAGTATCAAGTTGAAGATATAAAAGATCGGATTATAGAGTGGCAAGTTATTGATTCTGCCGGTTTTACATTGAGACCTCCAAATTTGTTACCCAGAAATGATGAACCATATGAACCTTTTACCGGACCAATTGTTCCGTTTACGAGCGTAAGAGCCTCAAATAATGTAAACATAAACAGAATATCTGGTTATGTTCAATGGAGTAGGAATATTTATATTAATGAACATCAATTATGGTTAAATGCCGGAGTCAGAGCTCAAAACTGGAAAGTTAGTGGATCTGAAATCTCATCGTCAAATCAAACAGTAATAAGTCCCAGAGCACAAATTGCAATAAAACCAGATTGGTATAGTGATATGATATTCAGAGCATCGGGTGGTTATTACTATCAACCCCCATTCTATCGAGAGCTACGTGATTCTTTAGGAGTTATCAATGCAAATGTAAAAGCACAGAAATCGATACATTTTGTCCTAGGTAATGAATTTAGTTTCGATTTATGGGACAGACCTTTTAAGTTGGTAACAGAAGCATATTATAAATCTCTGACTGACGTAAACCCTTTTACTGTGAGTAATGTTCAGATTCGTTATCGCGCAAAAAACAATGCAAAAGCCTTTGCTACGGGTTTTGATACTCGTTTGAACGGAGAATTTGTTCCGGGAACTGAATCTTATGTAAGTTTTGGATATCTACTCACCAAAGAAAATATTGATAATCAAGGCTATATATCTAGACCTACAGATCAACGTTTAAAGTTTTCCATTCTCTTTCAAGACTATGCTCCGAATAATCCTAACTTAAAATTGTATTTAAATTTGGTTTATAATACCGGGGTACCAGGCGGTTCGCCACCTTATGCCGATCCTTATGTTTTTCAAAATAGACTAAAAGACTATTTTAGATCTGATATAGGTCTTTCCTATATCATAATTGATCCGCAAAAGCGATCTGATAAAGCATGGCTTCAAGCCTTTAAAGAGTTTTCGGTTGGATTGGAATTGTTTAATATGTTTGATGTACAGAATTCAATAACAAATACGTGGGTACGTGATATTTCATCACAAAGTTCTTTAGCTGTCCCTAATTTCTTGTCTCGAAGAGTATTGAATTTTAAAGTGCATATGCAATTTTAATATAGTTTTGCTAAAAGATAATTATTGATATTGAATATTAAACCTTTTATTACGTTTATAGTCTAAAGATAAAAATCTGCTGGCTTTTGATTGAAGAAGATTTACTTATTAAGCAACTTAAAAACGCACAAACCCAAGAAAAAGCGTTTAGAGATCTTATGTCACAATATAAAGAAAGATTGTATTGGCATATCCGAAAAATTGTAATTTCCCATGATGATACAGATGATGTGTTGCAGAATACTTTTGTGAAAGTTTATAGAAATATCAATAAATTTAATGCAGAAAGTAAACTCTATTCTTGGATGTATAGAATTGCTACCAACGAATCCATCACATTTATAAATAAAAGAGCAAAACAAAATACCATTGGTATAGATGAAATGCACTTACAATTAGTGAATAATTTAGAAGCCGATATCTATTTTGACGGAACAGAAATTCAATTGCAATTACAAAAAGCAATTGCCACATTGCCTCAAAAGCAACAGTTAGTTTTTAATATGAAATATTTTGATGATATGAAATATCAAGAGATTTCTGAAGTCTTAGAAACTTCGGTAGGTGCTTTAAAAGCATCCTATCATCATGCAGTTAAAAAAATAGAAACATTATTAAAACAATCTTAATTTAAACCTTTTAGTACTTTTACAGTCTTATTGACGAATGAAAAACAAAAGTTTAGACATATTAAAAAAACAAGGTAGTGGTTTTAGAACACCAGAAAAGTATTTCGAAAATCTCGACGATGAAGTACTAGCTAAAATAGCTATTGAAAAATTTCCCAAAAGGGAAGGTTTTAATTTGCCTTCAAGTTATTTCGAAAATTTAGAGAGCCATGTATTTTTAAAACTTAAACAGGATAAAATTACTAAACCTCTTAAAGCTGATATACCAGAAGGATATTTTAATACTATTGAAGATAGAGTATTTGATAAACTAAAAGAAGATAATTTACTACAACCAAAAGTAATTAGTTTAAGGTCAAAATTTATAAAGGTTTTTACACCTTTGGCCATTGCCGCATCACTTCTGTTATTTTTTATTGTAAATTACAATAACAATAAATATGATATAGAAAATGTTACCACTTCAGAAATTGATACTTGGATCGAAAAAGATTTAATAACACTGGATGCCAATCAAATAGCTGAAGTTTTTAGTGATGTTAGTTTGAATGAAGAAATAAATATTGAAGATGAAGAAGTGCTCGAATATTTAAATGGCACGGATATTGAAAGCATATTAAATAATTAGGATTAATGAAACGTATTTTAATAATTACCATTTTTATACTAACAAGTGTTTCATATGGTTTTGCTCAAAACAATCCAAGAATAAAGGCACTTAAAACCGCTTTTATAACGAATAGCTTGGATTTATCATCTAAAGAAGCACAGCAATTTTGGCCTGTTTATAATAAATTTGAACGTACGATTCATTTAGAAAAAACAATAAAAATGCGTCAATTAACTAAGAAAGCTTTTGATTTGGGTGGAATGGAACAGCTTTCTGATCAAGAAGCCAATGCACTATTAAAAGAGTTAATTGAAATAGATTTTAAAGTTGCCAATGCAAAAAAAGAGCTGTATAATAATTTAATTGGGATAATTCCACCAAAAAAAATAATAAAATTATTTAAAGCAGAACAAGATTTTAATAAGGAACTTTTAAAACAACTCAGAGATCGAAGAAAAGAAATGATTCAGAATAGGAATTAAAATAGTTTAACTAATTTCAAAAATAATCGTTAAACACAAAAAGAAAAGAAAATGAAGAAATTGATATTAAGTCTTTTAATCGTAAATGTATTTATATTCTCTGCTACAATAAACGCTCAACAAATATCAGATAAAACGAAGTCTTCTACAACAAAGACAATCCAAACTGATAAAGAAGAAATTAAACTTGTAAAACACAAAGGGGTAACATATTATATATTTAATAGTACCTGGCACACTAAAATGAAGAATAGATACGTATTGAGGAATGCGCCAAAAGGTGCTAGAATAAATTTTAAACCTGAAGGCGGCGAGTATATAATTATGGGTGGAAAGAAATATTATAAATGTAAAGGCATATTCTATAAACAACATAAAGATAGCATCTTTGAAGTTGTTAGAATATAATAAATAAAATCATCTGAAAGCCCGCTCAAGGTAGCGGGTTTTTTTTTACAGTTCATATTATTTACTTTTACAATATCAAATACACCATCCATTGGAAAATTTCTTACTCTTTTTTGAACAAATGCCTGCCTGGCAAAAGTTAGTTTGGATTACTACTTGCTTAATTTTTAATTGGCTTCTAGAAGGAAATTTCCCTCTTTTTAATTTTAACTATAAAAAATGGCAACATGCTGGAATAAATCTTATTTTTTTAAGTACAACTTTAATTATAAATGTACTTTTTGGGATTTTAACCGTTGGAGTATTTGCTTACATAACAACTAATGAATTAGGTTTATTACACTTAGTTGAATTTCCAATCTGGGTAGAATTAGCCCTAGCGATACTTGTTTTAGATTTTATGGCTCAATATTTAGTTCATTATTTATTGCACAGAGTAAAATGGATGTGGAAATTTCATATGATACATCATAGCGATACTAATGTTGATGCCACAACGGGAACACGCCATCATCCGGGAGATTATGTGCAACGTGAGTTTTTTGCCTTGTTTGCAATTTTGATAACGGGCGCTCCTTTTGCTTTTTATATGATTTATAAGGTTATTACTATCTTTTTTGGATATTTCACACATGCTAATATCAATATGCCAGAACGTCTTGATAAAATATTGAGTTATGTATTGGTAACGCCAAATATGCATAAATTTCATCATCATTTCGAAAGACCTTGGACGGATACGAATTTTGGTAATATATTTTCAATTTGGGATCGTATTTTTGGCACATTCGTTTATGATGATCCTAAAAAAGTAATTTATGGTTTAGATGTACTTGATGCTGCAAAAAGTGAAGATTTAATATATCAATTCAAAGTACCTTTTGATAATTCAGTAAAAACGGATTATTAGATCTTTTTCTTTTTAAAAATCTCTTCTTCGCTCCTGTTCGGAAAATTTAAACCCATACTGTTATACGTAGTCCCATAAGTATCTGCAGCCGTATAAACCTGATCAATAGCACTTAAAACTTGAACTTTTTTCAATTCCTTCAAGGGATGAATAAATACGGACCACAAAATACCATCGGCAATAGCATATTTAACATCTAACGCTGTGTGGAAATTCGCCTCCATTAATTTTAACATATCAGCATAGGTCAATTTTTTTTGCTCTATTATAGGGGTCATAATTCGCATTCTATTATTTTTTTGATCTGCAATACAAATTAAAAACTTATCCTTTATCATAAATTGCCAGTTTCCTTCTTTGCCTTTGATACTATCTGCAACGATATAAATGATTTCACCAAGGGTAGCCTTATTCATTTCTTGTGCCTCAAGTCTTGTAAGGGGTGTTAAAAAAATAATAAGTACTGCCAGGCGAAATACTATCTTATTCATAATATGCGTTTTGTAGTTAGTTTGACTTAAAACTTCATAAATCCTTACTATTCTTTTGCGAATTTTAGAATTTGTGTTTTTACTTCTGTTATAAATTATTACTTTTGACAAATCTTTATTGAACAATGCAATTTAAGCACCCTGAAATTCTTTACGCTTTATTTTTGCTTATTATCCCCATTATTGTTCATTTATTTCAATTACGTAAATTTCAAAAAGTACCATTTACTAATGTTCAATTTTTAAAAAGAATTGTATTAAAGACTCGTAAAAGCTCAAAACTTAAAAAATTACTGGTCCTACTCTCCCGGCTTTTATTGTTGGCCTCATTAATTTTTGCGTTTGCCCAACCCTACGTTAGTAAATTAAATAACAATAATATTCAAGATACATATATATATGTTGATAATTCATTGAGCATGCAAGCGAAGGGAGAATATGGTGAATTACTAAAAAGAGCAGTTCAAGATATTATTGAAAATAATAAAAATACTGAAAATATTCATCTAATTACAAATGATAATGAATGGTATAACTTGAATGCAAAAGAATTAAAAAACATATTAGTATCTCTTAATTACTATCCGATCAATCGGGATTTAAAAACTGTTCTTTATAAAATTAATAGTAATGCAAAAAATAACCATACAAATAAAAGTATATTAATATCTGATTATCAATATTTTAATTTAAATAATGATCTTCAAAAAGATACTATCTCAAATCACAATTTTGTACAAATAGTACCTATAAAAAAATTGAATATTAGTATTGATAGTGTATATATTTCTAACCTGAACTATGAAACTATTAGTTTAAAGGCGCTTGTAAAGAGTCACAATACCAAAGCCCAAAAAATTCCAATCTCATTATATAACGATACTGTATTAATTGGAAAATCTACAGTAGATATTCCAGAAAATAATACCGCTGAAGTAGAATTTAGCATCCCTTTTTCAGGTGCTATAAACGGAAAGATCACAATTGTTGATGATAACCTATCTTTTGACAATGAACTATATTTTGTAATAAATAAAACTGATAAAATTAATGTATTGACAATAGGAGGCAATAATGATTTTTTATCAAAAATATATACCAATGATGAATTTAATTTTGACCAAAGCAGTATAAAAAATTTAGATTACAATCTATTAAACAATCAGAATCTGATTATTCTAAATGAACTGGAAAACATTCCAAATTCATTAATAAATAGTTTATCAGATGCTATTTCAAATGGCACTAACTTAGTTATCATACCAAATACTAATATCAATATAACTTCATATAATATGTTGTTTAGAAAATTAAATGTTGGAGCTATCAATTCAAAAATTGAAAATGAATTAACTATAACTGACATCAATTTTTCGCACCCTTTTTTTCAAAATGTATTTGAAAAACAAGTTAAAAATTTTCAATATCCAAAAGTCAATAATTATTACCAATCGACCCTTAAAAATAGTTCGTCTCTGATAAAATTTGAAAACGAGACTAATTTCATTTCGAGGTTAGGAGCAAAAAATAATACAATATATTGGTTAGCGTCGGCCATAAATACTGACAACTCAAATTTTAAAAACTCCCCGTTAATAGTACCCATTTTTTATAATTTTGGTAAATACAGTTATAAAAAGTCACAATTGAACTACCTAATTGGAAGAACCAATGAGATAGAAGTAAAAGTTACCCTTCAAAAAGATAATATTTTAGAGTTTTCAAATACGAATGAAAGTTTTATTCCACTTCAGCTAGTAGGTAATAATTCTGTTAAAATCACCACAACAAACCAACCTCTGGTAAGCGGAATTTACGCGATAAAAAATACTGATAAAGTCTTAAAAAATATTGCCTATAATTACAATAGAAAAGAAAGCGTTTTAGAATATGTGAATGTAGAAGAATTGACAAAAGAAAATTCTAATTATAAGTATTTTACAAATGTAAAAGACGCTTTTAATTCGATAAATGAAGAAAACAAAACCAATAATCTTTGGCAATTATTTTTGATCCTTTCCCTCATATTTGTTGCTGTTGAAATTTTATTACTCAAATTTTTAAAATCATGAACGTTCTATTAAAATCCGCAACCATTATTGATATAAAAAGTCCGTTTAACGGAAAAGTAAAAGATATATTAATAGAAAACGGAAAAATTTCTAAAATAGCTGCAAAAATAATCGCTCCATCTTCCTGTAAAGAAATAATACTTGATAACTTACATATTTCCTGTGGTTGGTTCGATAGCAGTGTCTCCTTTGGTGAGCCGGGTTTTGAAGAAAGAGAAACAATATTTAACGGATTAAAAACAGCGGCAAAAAGTGGTTTTACCGCGGTGGCATTAAACTCGAATTCTAATCCTTACATAGATAATAAATCAACTGTAGAATTTTTAAAAGGAACAGCTAAAAATAATGTGGTAGAACTCTATCCTATTGCAAGTTTAACAAAACAGTCAAAAGGTCATGAGATTGCCGAACTTTATGATATGCAAAATTCTGGAGCCATCGCATTTGGTGATTATAACCTATCTGTTAGTAATGCCAATCTGATGAAAATAGCCTTACAATACGCTCAGAATTTTAATGGGTTGGTTTTGAGTTTTCCACAAGATAATAGCATTTCAAACAACGGTGTTGCTAATGAAAGTAATATGAGTACAAAATTAGGATTAAAGGGTAATCCCTCTTTGGCAGAAGAGTTGCAGATTGCCCGTGATATATTTTTGCTTGAATATACTGGTGGTAAATTGCATATACCTACCATTTCAACCGCAACCTCCGTAAAACTTATTAGAGAGGCTAAAAAACGAAAATTAGATTTGACATGCGGTGTTACTGCGCATCATTTAACATTAACTGATAGTGAATTATCAACCTTTGATAGTAATTATAAAACCACACCACCTCTTCGTACCCAGAAAGATTTAAATGCTCTTATAAAAGGAGTGAAGGATGGTACTATAGATATGATAAGCTCAGATCATAATCCGATTGATATTGAAAATAAAAAAGTTGAATTTGAAAATGCCCTTGATGGTACAATTGGTTTGGAGAGCCTTTTCGGTGTTGTAAATAAAGTAATTGATTTAGAACAGACAATCAACTGTTTAACTAATAATCCGCGAAAGCGATTTAACCTGGAAGAATTAAGTATTAAAGTAGGAGAAAAAGCAAATATTACTTTATTCAATCCTGATATTATCTATGAATTTACAAAAGAGCATATTGTTTCAACTTCTAAAAATTCAGCTTTTTTGAATAAGGAATTAAAAGGTAGAGCTTATGGTATATTTGCAAACAACAAGCTAATTATTAGTTAGGTTTTGTATCTTTAACATTATTAATTAAAACAACTCAACATGGAAAACGTAACTGTAAACGAAGGGAAAACTGCAGCAATTATATCTTATTTATGGGTTATTGGTTTAGTAATTGCTATTTTAATGAACAGCACAAAAAAAAATAGTTTTACTGCTTTTCATATCCGCCAAGCAATTGGATTAGTAGCAATTCATATTATAATTTATGTTTTAGCAAGATTCCTTGGTATAGGCATGCTTGCATGGATTTTTGAATTTGGCCTTTTGATATTATGGGTAATTGCAATTTTTGGAGCAATCCAAGGTGAAGAAAAAAGAGTTCCATTACTGGGTGATCAATTTCAAGATTGGTTTAAAGGCATAGGATAAATCATTAAATAATTATACTTTTGAGTCGCATTAATTTGATGCGGCTTTTTATTTACAATTTATGCAAGTATTATCGTTAGACTATTTAGTTAGAGAACCAAAAATTTCAATTGAAAACCCTCCTTTATTAATACTACTACATGGTTATGGCAGTAATGAACATGATCTTTTTTCATTTGCTGATGAATTACCTGACGAATTACTAATTATAAGTGCAAAAGCTCCATTAACGCTTATGCCCGGTAGCTATGCTTGGTATACAATTCATTTAGATAATATTGAAGGTAAATTTTCGGATATACCTGAAGCTATTAAAGCTAGAGATTTGATTGCAAATTTTATAGATGAAGTTAAAGAAAAATATCAGGTGAATACAAATAAAACCTTTTTACTGGGTTTTAGTCAGGGCACAATTTTAAGCTATGCGGTTGCTCTCAATTATCCTGAAAAAGTGCAACATGTTCTTGCTTTAAGCGGATATATTAATGACGAGCTCTTACCTGAAACTTTTGAAGCTGAAAATTATAAGAATTTAGACTTTTTCATATCACATGGTGCTGTAGATCAGGTATTACCGCTCGAATGGGCACAAAATGCTTCTCCTTTTTTAGACAATTTAAATATTAAAAATAGTTATAAAGAATATCCTGTTGGTCACGGTGTAGCACCCCAAAATTTTTATGACCTTAAAAAATGGATAGAAGAACGTCTCTAATGAGAAAAATTGCTGCCATCATTTTTATTTTAACCTTTTCAAAAATAACTGCTCAAACTGACAATGTGCTTTGGTCATCTTTTCAGGTACAAAAAAGTATTGCAAAAAATACAACAGTAAACTTTAAACCTATTTTTAGGTTTAATGATGATATTTCATCTTACCAAAACATGTCAGCAGATTATTTTGTAAAACAAAAATTTACTAATGGTTGGTCAACGCAATTACTGGGGCGAACTTGGTTTTTACCAAACAGCCCGAATCGACAATTTATTTGGTTAGACGTGGCCCTTTCTAAATCGATACATAAAATAAAAATTGATAGTAGACTAAGATATCATTGGGCACTAGATATTAATGACAGAAGTGATCCCGATTATTTTAGATGGCTTACCAAATTCAGCTATAAAAATTCAAGTACAATAACACCTTATATAGGTGTTGAACCTTGGGTTAGAACAAATACTCAAAATCAATTTCAACGCATACGTTTTGAACCAGGATTCATTTGGTCAATAAATACAGATATTTCTATGAATTTACAATATCGCCATGAAGAAAGTATTAATTTGAAGCCCAAAAGAATTACTAACTTTATTGTTTTTAATTTGTTATATAAGATTTAGGTGATCCTTGCACCATTAATAAAACATTGTTACAACAACTAAAATATACAATTGCCAATTACCTCATAAAATCAAATCTCAATTTTTAATCCATCATAAGCCAAAAATACATTAGCTGGCAACTGATTTTCAACTTCAGCATGGAAACCTAATTTATGGCTAATATGTGTTAAATAAGCTTTCTTTGGTTGTATTTCCTCTATAAATGCCAATGCGTCTTGTAGATTTAGATGAGTTGGATGTGATTCAATCCTTAAAGCACTTACAACTAATACATCTAAATTTTTCAACTTCTTTTTCTCGTCTTCTTCTATTACTTTTAAGTCAGTTAAATAAGCAAAATTTTCAATTCTATAACCAAATATTAATATCCTACCATGATAAAATTCTACCGGTGTTATCGTTTTGTAATGTAATTTAAATGGCTTATTATAAATAACTTGCATGCTTACACTTGGCGCTCCGGGATACCTATTTTCTTTTGTAAAAATATAATAAAACCTATGCTGTAAATTATCTGCAATTCGTTCAGGAACATATATGGGTACATCACCCATTTTATGTGTAAACGGTCTTATATCATCAAAACCCGCAGTATGATCTGCATGTTCGTGAGTAAAAATAATACCGTCAATATCTGCTATATTTTCGCGTAATAATTGTTGTCTGAAATCGGGACCACAATCAACTATATATCGATAGGTATCCCATTCTAACATGATCGAACTTCGCAAACGCTTATCACGCAAATCTGTAGATAAGCAAACTTCATGCGTACTACCTATTACGGGGATTCCTTGTGAAGTACCTGTACCTAGAAATGTAATCGTCATATGGTTTATTTACAACAAATTTAAGATTATATAATTATACCAACAAACATGATATAAATCAGATTTTCTACATTTATTATTTTTTAAGTTTACCTCAAATACAAGTAAATATTAGAACTATGAAAATAGGTATTTTAAAAGAAACCCAAAAAGGTGAAAGACGGGTAGCTATTACACCAAAAATTGCCAAACAACTTGTTGAACAAGGATTTGAAGTTAGAGTTGAAGAAGATGCGGGAGCAAATTCAAGTTATAAAAACTCTGACTATAGTAAAGCCGATGCTCCTATTCGTAGTAAAAAAGATATTTTTAACAAAGCCGATGTTTTGATAAAAATAAACCCTTTTGATAATGATGAATTAAAAAAATTAAAAAAGGGACAGATAATCATAGCTCAACTTTTTCATAAATCCCATCCGAATGATATGCTTGCAATAGCTAAGAGAGGAGCAACGGCCCTTTCATTGGATGCTATGCCACGTATATCGAGAGCACAAGATATGGATGTCTTAAGTTCGCAAAGTAACCTAGCAGGTTATAAAGCTGTAATTAAAGGAGCTTATGAAATGACAAAAATATTTCCTTTAATGATGACAGCCGCTGGTACAATAACTCCTTCTCGAGTATTAATCTATGGTGTTGGTGTAGCTGGTTTACAGGCCATTGCCACTGCCAAAAGATTAGGTGCCGTAGTTGAAGCAACCGATATTAGACCGGAAACAAAAGAGCAAACTGAATCATTAGGCGCTAAATTTATTACAGTAGCAAATAATGGTGAAGCCTCTGAAGCTGGTTATGCTAAAGTAGCCTCAGAAGATTATGCAAAACGCCAGAAAGAAGCCGTTAACGAATCTCTTTTTAAAGCAGACTTGGTGATTACCACTGCAATGGTTCCGGGTAGAACATCACCCTTATTAATCACAAAGGATCAGGTTGCTAAAATGAAAAACGGCGCGGTAATCATTGATTTAGCAGCTGCTCAAGGCGGTAATTGTGAATTGAGTAAGTTAAACAAAACTGTAATTAAAAACGGAGTAAAAATAATTGGAACAACAATTTCTCCAGAAAGTGTTTCAACAAATGCCAGTGATTTATTCGCCAAAAACATGTATAATTATTTAATGCATTTAACTGAGGGTAATCAATTTAAATGGGATTTAGAAGACCAGATTACAGACGAAACATTGATTGTTTTTAACGGAGAAATAAGACAAAACGGCAAAACTCAATAGATATGACTGAATTTATAGAATTTATTAAGAGTAATCTCGAATTAATATATATCCTAATTTTAGCGATTTTTATTGGAATCGAGGTTATTAAAAATATACCGGCTGTGTTACATACCCCTCTAATGTCAGGAGCAAACGCTTTGAGTGGCGTTGTTATTGTTGGGGCAATTTTGGTAATGCTACATGCAGATCCTAATAATTATATTGCACTAACACTGGGGTTCATAGCCGTTGTTTTGGGAATTATTAATGTGGTGGGTGGTTTTGCAGTTACTAACCGAATGTTACAAATGTTTAAAAAGAAGAAAAAATGAACCTCACTTTAAGTATATTATATCTGATAGCCACTGTAACCTTTGTTATTGGCCTAAAACTATTAGGTCATCCTGAATCGGCAAAAAAAGGTAATTTAATTGCAGCCACGGGCATGGGACTAGCAATTATAGGTACTATTTTTTTACATAATTTAGAAGTGCCAAACTTTATTTATTTTTTAATAGGTGCTGCTATATTTATAGGAGCAATTATAGGTTGGGTGATCGCTGTTAAGGTTGAAATGACCAAAATGCCTGAATTAGTATCCTTATTTAACGGGTTTGGGGGAGCAAGTGCAGCACTTATCGGAATCGTAGAATTCGGAGGTAATTTGGGAAATACAACACAGATGATAACTATCATTGCCGCTATTGTTATTGGTAGTATAACTTTCTCTGGTAGTATGATTGCTTGGGCAAAATTAAATGGTATGATGTGGAAAGATATAAGGCTTCCTAAATACAATATCATCAATAACTTGTTCTTTTTAGGTCTTTTAATCTTTAGTGCTTATATCATCTGGAGTAATACCGAAAGCAATATTATAGTTTATCTATTATTACTTGGTGCTCTTATATACGGGGTGTTATTTGTAATACCTATTGGAGGTGCAGACATGCCGGTTGTGATCTCTTTGCTAAATTCTTTGACTGGTATTGCAGCGGCTATTACAGGAATACTCTATGGAAATATGGTAATGCTAGTTGGTGGGATCTTAGTTGGATCCGCGGGACTAATTTTAACCTTTGCAATGTGCGTTGCTATGAATAGATCTCTTGCCAATGTTATTTTTGGAGCATTTGGTGGCGATGATGACACTGCAATTGCGGGAGGAACTAATAAAACTGGCGGCACTGTTAAAAAAACAACGGCAAGTGATACAGCAGTAATGATGAATTATTCAGATAAAGTGGTCATTGTTCCCGGATATGGATTGGCAGTAGCACAAGCTCAACATGTTATTCATGAATTAGAAGAAATTTTAACTAAAAAAGGTGTCGAAGTTTCTTATGCAATTCACCCGGTTGCAGGTAGAATGCCAGGGCATATGAATGTACTACTTGCCGAAAGTAATGTAGATTATGACAAATTAATTGATATGGACGACATTAACCCTCAATTTAAAAATACTGATGTTGTTTTTGTTGTTGGTGCAAATGATGTGGTTAATCCTGCAGCCCATAATGATCCTTCAAGTCCTATTTATGGTATGCCAATTTTAGATGTTGAAAGTGCAAAGCAAATAATTATAAATAAAAGGAGTATGAAACCAGGTTATGCCGGTATTGAAAATCAATTATTTTACAATCAAAAAACATCTATGCTATTTGGAGATGCAAAAGCCGTAATTCAGGAATTAATTTCAGAACTTAAAGGTATGTAATTTACAGATTAGACTAAACTTCAAAATCTTTAGCACTTAAACAAATCTATGCTTTCATAAGCATAATGATTATTCATACTTTTTTAATAAAAATAACGTTAAATTGTTGAATATAATTGACGAATGTTAGTACATTTGTGGCAATTTAAATGTTAGAAAATGTCTATTACTCTAAAAGGAGATAAAGAAATAGAAAATATCCCCTCGATTAAGCGCAAGTCTCTTCGAATTAATTTAAACGCACATATATACGGAACGTTTGCAGAAATTGGTGCTGGTCAAGAAACCGTACGTAATTTCTTCAGAGCCGGTGGTGCTTCCGGTACTATTGCAAAGGCTATGTCTGCTTATGATAAAGATTTTTCTGATGCCGTTTATGGTGTAGAACCTGATAATCGTTATGTAACTGAACCGCGTTTAAAAAGAATGCTTTCTCACGAAATTGAACTCATGGAAGATCGATTGAGTAGAACCAAGCATCCTGATAAATTATTTTTCACTTTCGCAAACACAGTTGCTACAATAGATTTTGCAAAAAAATTTAAGGGCCATGGCTGGGTAGGTGTGAAATTTCAATTGGATCCTCTTGAAGGATATAATGAAATTATACTACATATTCGTTTTAGACAAACAGATGCTCGTTTGCAGCAAGAAACATTAGGAACACTAGGTGTTAATCTTCTTTATGGGGCCTTTTATATGAATGATAGACCGAAAGATCTATTAGCCTCATTGTATGATCATCTAGATAAAGATCAAATTGAAATAGATATGGTCAATTTTTCTGGTCCGCGCTTTATGTATGTAGACAATCGATTGATGAGTTTACAATTAGTAAAAAATGGCATGACAGATGCCGTAATGTTTGGACCTGATGGAAACAACCTCCACCCTGCTCAAGAATTATATAAAAAGAATATTCTCGCTTTACGCGGAAGTTTTAGACCGGTTACCAAAGTAAATATGGATATGTTTGAAAAAGCATATGAAATGTTTTTAGCCGAAAAAACAGTAAAAGAAGATAAAGCACGTGTTATCTTTGAAATTACCCTGGCTAACTTAAGAGCCGAAGGTGAAATTAATGAACGTGATTTCTTAGACAGAGCAGAATTACTGTGCTCTTTGGGGCAAACAGTAATGATTACCAATTTTCAAGAGTATTATAAACTTGTTGAATACTTTGCCGAATTTACCAAAGAACGTATGGCTTTGGCAATGGGTGTTTATAATCTTGTTCAAATTTTTGATGAAAAATATTATCGTCATTTAAGTGGTGGAATATTAGAAGCATTTGGTAAATTATTCTTTAAAGACCTAAAAGTTTATCTCTATCCTTTAAAAGATGAAAAAAGTGGCGAGTTCATTACAAGTGAATCCTTAAAAGTTCATCCTCGAATGAAAGAATTATACAAATTCTTTAAGTACAATGGTAAAATGCTAGATATTAAGGATTATAATCCTGAAAATTTAGATATCTTCTCAAGAAAAGTGCTTAAAATGATTGGTGACTGCGATGAAGGGTGGGAAGAAATGTTACCAGAAGGTGTGTCAGATATTATTAAAGACCAACGTTTATTTGGTTTCTCAAGAAGAAAATTTGCAAATAAGCAATAATTTATAGATTATAAAAAAGAGCCGGTAAAAAAACCGGCTCTTTTTTTTTTAACTACTCCCCTATTAACTGAGCAGCATGGACTTTTGTTTTTACTTTTAAAATTATATCGTCAATAATACCATTTTCATTTATGACGAAGGTGGTACGATGAATTCCGTCATATTCTCTACCCATAAATTTTTTTGGTCCCCAAACACCAAAAGCACTAATAACTTCTTTATCAACATCAGCTAATAACGAAAACGGTAAATGATATTTATCTATAAAGTTTTGTTGTTTTTTTGCTGTGTCAGCACTTACACCAAGCAATTCATATCCAAGAGATTGAAAACGTTTATAATTATCTCTTAAATCACAAGCTTCAGCAGTACAACCAGGCGTATTTGCTTTTGGATAAAAGAATAATACTAGTTTTTTACCTTTAAAATCATTTAATTTCAAGGTATTACCAGCATTGTCTTTTGCAACAAAATTTGGAGCCCTATCACCTATTTTTAATGTTGTCATAATTTGTATTTTAGCAGCGCTAAGTTACCTAAATATGACAAAAAAAGAAAGTGTAAATTTCATTATAAAAACGCTCAATGAATTATTCCCAGAACCACCAATTCCTTTAGACCATAAAGATCCGTATACGCTTCTAATTTCAGTATTACTTTCTGCACAAAGCACTGATGCTAGGGTAAATACCATTACTCCGATACTTTTTGCTAAGGCAGATAATCCTTATGATATGGTTAAATTGACCATAGAAGAAATTAGAGAAATTATTAAACCTGTGGGACTTTCACCTATGAAATCAAAAGGGATTTATGGCTTATCACATATCTTAATTGATAAATATGATGGTAAGGTACCTCAAGATATTGAAGCATTAGAATCTTTACCCGCGGTTGGCCATAAAACTGCTTCTGTTGTGATGAGCCAGGCCTTTGGTATACCATCATTTCCTGTAGATACACATATACATAGATTAATGTATAGATGGAATTTAAGCAATGGTAAAAATGTAGTTCAAACTGAAAAAGATGCAAAACGCTTATTTCCAATGGAAATCTGGAATAAATTACACCTACAAATTATTTATTATGCACGTGCATTTTCACCGGCAAGAGGTTGGAACTTAGAAAAGGATATAATTACAAAAACTATTGGAAGAAAAAGTGTCTTAAAAGAATATGATAAAATTAAAAAAGCCCAGTAAAAAAATTTACTAGGCTTTTTCAACTAATTCAAATGAAACATAATAGGTTTCTCGTTTCTGTTTCTTACTACTTTAATTGATTTGGAGTAGTTTAATAAGAATGAAACTGTACTGTTTAAGGGAGCGAGTTGATGATTTATCAACTCTTCAGAGTAAAATCTTTCCATAAATTTCTTTATTATTTGTTGGGGTTATGAATAAAGAACGTAGAAATATCTACTTTATTGCCGATTTAATAAAAAATCCCTTAAAAATATTAATTTGTTAAAATTATATTGTTTTTATCAATTACCTTTCTAAGATTAATTAATGCATAACGCATTCTTCCTAATGCAGTATTAATACTAACTCCAGTTTGCTCAGAAATTTCTTTAAAGCTCATATCTCTGTAGATACGCATCATTAAAACTTCTTTTTGATCTTCTGGTAATTCTTCAACCAAATTTCTTACATCAGAATGTATTTGGTCTTTAATAATACGTTTTTCAGCGTTTAGAGAAGAATCACTTAATACTGAAAAAATATCAAACTCATCAGTATTTCTAAATGATGGCATTCTGTTATCTTTTCTAAAATGATCGATCACTAAATTATGAGCAATTCTCATAACCCAAGGTAAAAATTTACCCTCTTCATTGTAATTACCTTTTTTCAAAGTATTAATTACTTTAATAAAAGTATCCTGAAAAACATCTTCTGAGATATCTCTATCAAGGACTTTCGAGTAAATAAAACTGTAAATTCTTTGCTTGTGTCGACCGATTAGGATTTCTAATGATCTTTCGTTTCCGCTAATGTAGTTACTAACTAAAACGCTGTCTTTTAATTCTTGTTTATGCATAATTCCCTTTTTTTAATGAAGCTATGAGACTTCGTTAATTTATAAATAAAAGTAGAACTATACTATAAGCAAATATTTTTTTAAATGGGGGAAACTAGTTCCTAAATTGTTTAACTACCACTATGAGATGGATGCGACAAATATATATACATTATTTTGAATAAAACAAATTTATTTTAAAAAAATTGCATAAAACTTAATTTTTTTTCCAAATTATAAGTCCATATATTTGCGGTTACTCCATATTTTAAAGGGCTTACGTGAAGATAGAAAATTTTAATCCAAAAGAACATATTATTATCAAAGGAGCTGCATTACACAACCTAAAAAGTGTAGATGTTGCTATACCAAGAAACAAATTTGTTGTGATAACGGGCCTTTCTGGCTCAGGAAAATCGAGTTTAGCATTTGATACTTTATACGCTGAGGGACAACGTAGATATGTTGAAAGCCTATCCTCATATGCCAGACAATTTTTAGGAAAATTAAACAAACCTAAAGTTGACTATATAAAAGGAATAGCACCTGCTATTGCAATAGAACAAAAGGTAAATAGTACAAATCCGCGTTCAACTGTAGGTACGTCAACAGAAATATATGACTATTTAAAGCTTTTGTTCTCCAGAATTGGAAAGACTTACTCTCCTATTTCTGGCAAACAAGTCAAAAAGGACACAGTAACCGACGTATTAAAGTATGTGAAATCCTTTGAAGAAGACACAAAATTATTGTTATTAGCACCAATTATAATAGATCAAGAAAGAAAACTTGAGACCTTATTAAAGGTATTAGCTCAACAGGGCTATGCAAGAATTAAGGTTAATGATACGATTCAACGAATTGGTGAATACATTCCAAATAAGAACGATATATTATTTTTAGTTGTTGATAGAATTGTACTAAAACACGATGAAGATTCCTTTAATCGTTTAGCAGATTCTATCCAAACTGCTTTTTTCGAGGGAAAAGGAACCTGTATAATTGAAAATCTGACTGATAGTAAATTGCAACATTTCAGTAATAAATTTGAGCTTGATGGTCTTATCTTTTTGGAACCCAACACTCATTTATTCAGTTTTAATAATCCCTATGGTGCCTGTCCTACTTGTGAAGGTTACGGTAATATGATTGGTATAGATAAAGATTTAGTCATTCCAAATACCACTTTATCAATTTATGACAATGCAATTGTACCCTGGAAATCTGAATCCTTTCAAGCTTTTAAAGATGATTTGATCAATAATGCATTTAAATTTGATTTCCCTATACACAAACCTTATTATGAATTAACTGAAGCTCAACAACAATTGCTTTGGGATGGAAATAAGTATTTTGAAGGTTTAAATGCCTTTTTTAAGTATTTAGAATCAAAAACCTATAAAATCCAGTATCGTGTTATGTTATCACGCTATCGCGGAAAAACGATTTGTACAACTTGTCATGGTAAAAGATTACGAAAAGAAGCTAATTATATAAAAGTAACTGATAAAACAATAACTGATCTCGTTGAGTTACCAATTGATGAAGTATTGCTTCTTTTTAATAAATTAATATTATCAGAGAACGATTTTCAAATAGCCAAACGATTATTGAAGGAAATCAATAACCGTCTACAATTTCTATGTGATGTTGGTTTAGGATATCTTACATTAAATAGAACTTCTAACTCATTGTCTGGTGGAGAAAGTCAACGAATCAATTTAGCAACTTCTTTAGGGAGTAGCTTAGTTGGTTCAATGTATATTCTGGATGAACCGAGTATTGGATTGCATTCCAGAGATACTGAACGTTTGATAAAAGTATTAAAAGGCTTACGCAACCTTGGTAATACTGTGATTGTTGTAGAACATGATGAAGATATTATGAAAGCAGCCGACCATATTATTGATATCGGTCCTGAAGCCGGCACTTTCGGTGGTGAACTTGTTGCTGAAGGTAATTTTGCAAAAATTCTGAAAGCAGATACACTTACTGCTAATTATTTGAATGGAACTATGCGAATTGAAATCCCTAAAAAGCGTAAGATCTCACAGAATCATATTGAAATCCATGGTGCACGTGAACACAATTTAAAAAATATTAATGTAAAATTTCCTTTAAATACCTTAACAGTTGTTACAGGTGTTTCCGGGAGTGGCAAAAGTACCTTAGTACGAAATATATTATATCCTGCTCTTCAAAAAAAATTGTATAATTATGGAGAAAAAGCAGGGCAATTTACTTCCCTTGAAGGGGAATATACCTCTGTAAAGAATATTGAATTTGTAGATCAAAATCCAATTGGCAGGTCGAGTCGCTCTAATCCAGTAACTTATATAAAAGCTTATGATGATATTAGAGCTTTATTTACTACACAAAAACTGGCAAAAGTAAGAGGTTACAAAGCCAAGCACTTTTCTTTTAATGTAGATGGTGGTCGTTGCGAAACTTGCAAAGGAGATGGAAAAGTTACAATTGGAATGCAATTTATGGCAGATGTTCATTTAATTTGCGAAACTTGTAAAGGCAAAAGATTTACCAAAGAAATATTAGAGGTGCAATTTGAGGGAAAATCGGTTGCAGATGTGCTAAGTTTGACAATCGACGATGCCATAGCATTTTTTAAACTTCATCATCAAAAGAAAATAGTTAACAAACTACAACCCCTACAAGATGTAGGTTTGGGTTATGTACAATTAGGACAATCTTCTTCTACCCTCTCAGGAGGCGAAGCTCAACGTATAAAATTAGCATCTTTTCTAGTAAAAGGTACAACAAAGGATAAGACCATATTTCTTTTTGACGAACCTACAACAGGATTGCATTTTCATGATATCAAAAAATTATTAGCTTCGTTTAATGCTCTATTGGATAAAGGGCATTCAATAGTTGTTGTTGAACATAATATTGACTTGATAAAGTGTGCAGACTATATCATTGATCTTGGTAAAGAAGGTGGTAAAAATGGTGGAAATCTACTTTTTGAAGGCACCCCAGAAGAATTAGTAAAATCTAAAAATTCCTATACAGCTAAGTATTTAAAAGAAAAATTAGTGCAAATAAAAACCGAAGCATAGGCCTCGGTTCTATTTATCGTATTTATTTAAATATTACTTTTTTTCTTCAAATGTTTTTCCATCAATAATCGCTTGCAGATTTTCTTTGGCAAAAACAAAATCTCCATGCAAAGAAATTGCACGTTCAAAGCTAGCTTTTGCAGCAGTATTGTCATTCATGGCAAATTGTACCAAGCCTTTTAAATTAGCAATAGCTGCTTTTAATGGTACTTGCTGGCTATGATTTTTATTAATAGAATATGAAACATTAAATTTACCTGTATCTTTCAATTCTTCGGCTTTAGTAATTGCCATCAAGCTCTCCTTATATTTCGCTAAACCATAATAAAGATTTGCCATTTTGTAGGCATGAAAATTACTATTGGATTTAACGGTTAATTTAGCATAAGACTGAGCCGCTTTATCTAAAACACCAAGACTCTCTAATGATATTGCTTGCATTTCCAAGATATCTTGCTTATCACTATCTTTACTTAGTATATCTGTACACACCATAAAGCAAGAAGAGAAGTTTCTAGCTCCATAATAAATATATGCTAAGCTATCTTTATAGGTACTATTGGCGCCTTCTTTTGCAATAATAGCATAAATACTATTTGTAGCAATATCACTATCACCATAGGCCAAAGCTTGCCTCATTATTTGCTTTTCGAGTGAAGTATCTTTTTGTTCTTGTGCATAAAAGCTCATAAATGCTAATAAGGCGCCTAACGTAATGTAATATTTTTTCATTTTTAACTTTTTGATTGAGTGCTGCAAATTTATTTAAATTCTTGAGAATAAAAAGGTAAAATTTTCTTAAATAATTTCAGGCACAAAAAAAGCCCCTCGATCACGAGAGACTTTGTATTTTGGGTGGAAGATGGGGCTCACTTCGACTTCGCTCAGCACAGGCTTCTCGCCCCATTCTTATTATAAAATAATTGTAAACAAAAAAAGCCCCTCGATCACGAGAGACTTTGTATTTTGGGTGGATGGGGCTCACTTCGACTTCGCTCAGCACAGGCTTCTCGCCCCATTCTTATTATAAAATAATTGTAAACAAAAAAAGCCTCTCGATCACGAGAGACTTTGTATTTTGGGTGGAAGATGGGGCTCGAACCCACGACCCTCGGTACCACAAACCGATGCTCTAACCAACTGAGCTACAACCACCATATAAAGTTGCGGATGCAAATATAATCTATTTAAAAATCTTGACAAATAAAAAATAAAATAATTGTAAATGAACCAAGCTAATAACTACTTTTGTAAACAAACAATAATTCAATGAATACGATCACTCATTTTATATATGATTACTTAGTTAATGCTGGTTTGTCTGAAACTAGTGCGAAATATCTGAATATGATATTGTTATTGATAATAGCTTTACTAATTGTTTTTTTAATTGATTATATCATCAGAAAAATTTTAAGAATTTTCTTTAGCCGATTAGCTAAGCGAACAAAAACCAATTTTGACGATATTCTTATTACAAATAATGCTCCTAGAAATATTGCACATATCGTTCCTTTACTTGTCGGTTCACAATTAACGCCTATTATATTCTCAGATTTTCAGTACTATGAAAATATTATCGAAAAAGCACTACAATTATTTGGTATAGTATTAACTCTTTGGATAGTAAGAAGTATACTTCTTACGTTAAAAGATTATTTTAAAACTTTACCAAGTTTAAAAGATAAACCTATAGATAGTTATATTCAAGTTTTTATGATTTTTGCTTGGGTAGTTGGTTTAATGGGTGCTTTTACAATCATAACCGAT
>Ga0316189_10000129_pt1:0-5000 | contig 68206 bp, 72 predicted proteins | sample LowCovwburrow_MG_FD_204930 | JGI IMG/M metagenome (GOLD analysis project Ga0316189, IMG submission 204930) | Coastal sediment microbial communities from Maine, United States - Lowes Cove worm burrow | ecosystem: Environmental > Aquatic > Marine > Coastal > Sediment | place: USA: Maine...
ATTCTCACGTGTTACTCACCCGTCCGCCACTAGAGTTAAAAACTCTCGTACGACTTGCATGTGTTAGGCATACCGCCAGCGTTCATCCTGAGCCAGGATCAAACTCTCTTAAAATATCCATAATTTATTGTTTATTTATCACTTAAATGTGAAAATCAAATCTAAAAAATATTATACCACGTTCTAAATAGTACTATTGCGATATAATTATATATTATTGTATATTTAAATTAAATAGTATTACTATCCCATAATAATATTCAGTTAACTTATATTTAAAAAATCTAAAAAATATCTTTATTTATGAATTTATTTCTCCTCGAATTGATAAGTAAAAAATTCATAAATAAAATTAGAAAATACCTTTTTGAAAATTAGAGTATAATTGTTTTTCTCTTTTCTAAAGAAGTCCTAAAATATCTTTAGAAGTAGTAACAACAGAATCAACAAAAGCTGTTGAATCTAATATAGAAGTTACTTCTGAACCTGATAATAATGGTCGGAAATTAATACCAAATTGACTATAGTTTTTTTCCATAAAATTTAATATATCAGGACGTTCAGAATACCAAAACTCTTGAAGATCTCTTGGAATTGGGTATTTATACCATAAATAAGGTAGGTAATGAAATTGCACAACATCTTTTAGTTCACCATCAATTAACATTTTAACTTTATTACCTTCACTTGGTAAAAAAGGCATAGTAAAAACTAGATGATTTGCGGAATCTGCAATTTTTCCAATTATCATTCCTAAAAAAGTTGGAGCTAAATCAATACCTGCAAAACATGGTAATATGCCAGCTACAGCATCATAAAACCAATCTACAAAATCAACTGCAATTACCCACGGTAAAGTATAAGGGTTAATTGCAATCATCCAAAATAGTACGTTCCGAAAACTAACAAGCGCTCCATAAAGTAATATAACATAAAAAAATACATCACGACACAATTCTAAATTGGAATGATCAACTGTTATATTAAAATGAATTTGAATATATCCTGACAGCCAATCAGGGAGAAAATACATATTTCTATAATTTTCAATATAAAAATTATAATAACCTTCAGCTTTATGCTGATAAAAGTGTTTCTCGACTGGCATTGTGTATGGAAAGGTACCCAAGACTGCTTCAGTCAAAGTTTCAGGATGCTGTTCTTGTCCAGGAGGTATCTGTGTAATATGTTTAGGCAAAAACTCTTGACTCATGAATTGATCATGTGTTTTTGAGTCTAGTGGTAAAAGGGGCATTCCCGGAACATCCGGGTACCCTAAAAATTCAGCGATGGAATTAAAAAAGGTTTTAGATCCATCATAAACTATTTGTTGTACTTCTTTGATACGGTTGTTAAAAACCATTTTTTAAATTTATTTTTAAAAGTGATTTGTTTATTTTACTAATATTAAGATCTTATAGATATATATATATATATAAATTAGTTTATAATAGTTGTCAAGTTTGGTGCTAATCTACCAGAAAATAAATAACTGGCTGCTGTTGGGATTAAATGAAATATTTAATCTCCTCCTGTAATTACTATTAAAATTTTTGCTAATTTCGAATCCCTTAAAGGCTATAGTTCAATAACTACAATTATAGCAATAGAGACGAGTGTTTTCGAGAGCATAGTTTAAATTATAAAAGACTAAAATACAACTAATTTTATCAACCTAATAGAATACTGTCAAAGTATTTTAAATAACACTTTTAGGGGCTTTATTTTATTCTTTCAGGATATATTTGACAAAATAAATTACAGTTTTGTAACAATCTACTAAAATACCAATCAAAATATCTTTAAATCGAACTTTAAACAGTTTAGTACAAATTAACCCAGCTACTTGAATTACAACAGTAGCGACTACTTCCGGTGATGCGTTTTTAAGAAAGTTATCTAGTCTGATTTATTGGATAGGTTAATAAATAATATGTTCTGTTAATGTTTGGGACGATTTTTCTATCATTTATAGGGGTAAATTTTTTAAACTATTAATTTCGGCTCTTTCTACTACAATGGACAATAATATTTCAAAAGCATCTTTTATAATACCTACACTATTACCACAAGTAATATCTTCGCATACATTTTTCATAATCTACCAAGACTAAATTAAAATCTTAATGATAAGATTACAAGTGGATTATAATCGTTTGCTTTTAGAACTAGAAGAATAATAAGCCTACTGATAAGAAGGTTTCGAATCTTTATACCTACAACCTACAATCATAACGAGCTTTTCAGAAATTTTATAAATTACCGAATTTGGGGTTAATCTAATTTTAAAATTAATTTCTTAAAGTTAAACAAATGGTAAATTAACATATCAACAATTTTTAACCTCTAGTAATTAACTTTTTAATAACTTAACATAATTTCATATATATGATATAATCGATTTCGTTATTATAAGCATAACGGGATATAGCTCAGTTTGGTAGAGTACCTGCTTTGGGAGCAGGGTGCCGTAGGTTCAAATCCTACTATCCCGATATAAAAACAAAAAATATTTTAAATTTCCATGTTTTCAATTTTATAAAATGTACTTTCAATTAACAGAGAAAAATTTGTTCGATAAAATTAAAAATCATGTATAATAATATAATGAAAACTCGTATTTAACAAATAGATAAACATATTAACTATTTTTTATTTTTTATGAGGGTTTCATAGATTTCCGTCTCCCGAAAGGAGAAAATCAATGGCAATAAGCTCAACAGAGCGTCGTTCAAAAAATGTACAAGTTTTTGTAGAAAAAGACGCTGTCGAAACTAGTTTCGCAAAATGGGCCCAACCAGGACATTTTTCGAGAACTTTAGCTAAAGGTCCAAAAACAACTACATGGATCTGGAATTTACATGCTGACGCTCATGATTTTGATAGTCAAACAAGCTCATTAGAAGAAGTTTCTCGTAAAATTTTCAGTGCACATTTTGGTCAATTAGCAATCATATTTTTATGGATTAGTGGAATGCACTTCCATGGTGCATATTTTTCTAATTACTCTGCTTGGTTAACAGATCCAATTAGTATTAAACAAAGTTCACAAGTAGTTTGGCCAATTGTAGGTCAAGAAATTCTAAATGCAGACGTTGGTGGAAATTTCCAAGGTATTCAAACAACATCAGGTTGGTTCCAAATGTGGCGCGCAGAAGGAATTACTAGTGAAGTAGAATTATATTGGACAGCAATTGGTGGACTAGCTATGTCAGGAATTATGCTATTTGCGGGTTGGTTCCACTACCATAAAGCAGCACCAAAATTAGAATGGTTCCAAAATGCTGAATCAATGATGAACCATCATTTAGCTGGTTTATTAGGATTAGGTTGTTTATCATGGTCTGGTCATCAAATTCATATCGCATTACCAATTAATAAATTATTAGATGCAGGTGTTTCACCACAAGAAATTCCTTTACCACATGAATTCTTAATTAACCGTGATTTAATGGCACAGTTATATCCAAGTTTTAGTAAAGGTTTAGCACCATTTTTTGGTGGAAACTGGGGTGAATATTCTGATTTCTTAACATTTAAAGGTGGTTTAAATCCTGTAACAGGTGGCTTATGGTTAAGTGATATTGCGCATCACCATTTAGCATTATCAGTTTTATTTATTATTGCTGGTCATATGTATCGCACAAATTGGGGTATTGGCCACAACATGAAAGAAATCTTAGAAGCTCATAAAGGTCCATTTACTGGTGAAGGCCATAAAGGATTATATGAAATTTTAACAACATCATGGCATGCTCAATTAGCTATTAACTTAGCAATGATGGGATCTTTAAGTATTATTGTAGCACATCATATGTATGCAATGCCTCCATATCCGTATATTGCAACAGATTACGCAACACAATTATCGTTATTTACACACCATATGTGGATTGGTGGTTTTTGTGTAGTTGGTGGTGCAGCGCACGGTGCTATTTTTATGGTTCGTGATTATACACCAGCAAATAACTATAATAATTTATTAGATCGTGTATTACGACACAGAGATGCGATTATTTCACATTTAAACTGGGTTTGTATTTTCTTAGGTTGTCATGCATTTGGATTCTATATCCATAATGATACTATGCGAGCATTAGGTCGACCTCAAGATATGTTCTCGGATAAAGCAATTCAATTACAACCAATTTTTGCACAATGGATTCAAAATATCCATTTATTAGCACCAGGAACAACAGCACCAAATGCTTTAGCAACAACAAGTTATGCGTTCGGTGGTGACGTTATTGAAGTTGGCGGTAAAATTGCAATGATGCCAATTAAATTAGGTACAGCTGATTTTATGGTACACCATATTCATGCGTTTACAATTCATGTAACAGTATTAATTTTATTAAAAGGTGTATTATATGCACGTAGTTCAAAATTAATTCCAGATAAAGCTAATTTAGGTTTCCGTTTCCCTTGTGATGGTCCAGGTCGTGGTGGTACATGTCAAAGTTCAAGTTGGGATCATGTATTCTTAGGTTTATTCTGGATGTATAATTCAATTTCAGTTGTAATCTTCCATTTCAGTTGGAAAATGCAATCTGATGTTTGGGGAACAATTACACCAGATGGAGCTATTTCACATATTACAGGTGGAAACTTTGCACAAAGTTCAATTACGATTAATGGTTGGTTACGTGATTTCTTATGGTCACAAGCTTCTCAAGTAATTCAATCATATGGTTCAGCATCTTCAGCATATGGTTTAATTTTCTTAGGAGCACATTTCATTTGGGCATTTAGTTTAATGTTCTTATTCAGTGGTCGTGGTTACTGGCAAGAATTAATTGAATCAATTGTTTGGGCACATAATAAATTAAACTTTGCTCCTACAATTCAACCTAGAGCATTAAGTATTACTCAAGGTCGAGCTGTTGGTCTAGCTCACTACTTATTAGGTGGTATTGGAACAACTTGGGCATTCTTCTTAGCTCGTGCTATTTCAATTACTTAATAAATTAATATTTTAAACATTCTAAACACAAAATTAT
>Ga0316189_10000129_pt1:25000-52500 | contig 68206 bp, 72 predicted proteins | sample LowCovwburrow_MG_FD_204930 | JGI IMG/M metagenome (GOLD analysis project Ga0316189, IMG submission 204930) | Coastal sediment microbial communities from Maine, United States - Lowes Cove worm burrow | ecosystem: Environmental > Aquatic > Marine > Coastal > Sediment | place: USA...
GTTAATAATGTATATTCGTGGACAATTCATGAGAATGTTGAGAATTCAGTTGATTTAATATTACGTGGAAATTTTAATATTTCACAAATTCGTAATAAAAAAAAAAATGAAAAATTGATTATTACCTATAAAAAGCTACAAAAAAAATTTTTAATAAAAAATTCCCGGTTTTTAAATAAAGAAATGCTGTCAATTCATAAGAATTGGTTTGAAAAGGATAAGCCAAAAAGTCTTGGTTCATTAACTTTAAAAAATCCAACTTTGATTATTTACCCTTATTCGTTATCAAAAAATTTAATTCGAGAAATTTTAACAAAATTTGGAAATAGAATTATTATTACAACTCAAGTTAAAGAAGCAAATATTGTGATAGGTTTGAAAAAACATCTTAGACAAAATTTCCGATTAAAAAATTTAGCAAATAAACGAAATATACCAATTTATACAATAAATCAAAGAAGCATTTACCAAGTTATGAGATTATTGCAATTTTTTATTTCTTAATTAGAATCATTATATTAGCGTTTAATTAAAGCCTTTTAGATATATTTACCAAAATGTAATTTTAATAAATCTTTAATTCATTAGACTAAGTATAGATTAATGCTTTGATATTGTAGATTTTTTAAGGTGAGATATTCTTGTGCTGCGTATTGTTAAAATTTATTTTTATTATTTTGTTTCTGAATTTTAAATTCTACATATTATTTATAGATATATGTATGGATTAATAATTAAATATAAAAAACTTTATTTTTGAAGGCTAAATAGATATGTTTTAAAGTTAGATATAGTAAAATACTAATCTACTCTTTAATCTTATGCTGCTATTTTACAATCCTGACATATTTAGATTTTTGAGTGAATTATATTAATTACTATATCCAATAAATATTATACTACATTCTCCTTAAAATAACAATATTAATATTGTTATTTTAAGGAGAATGTAGTATAATATTTAATAAGCCCGGATAGCTCAGTTGGTAGAGCAGTGGATTGAAGATCCTCGTGTCCCCAGTTCGAATCTGGGTCTGGGCATTTATTCAAGCGTAAGAAAAGTATTAAAAAATTTGGTAGGATCAGTTTGAAACGATAACTCCACTGTACCTAATGGACCATTACGATGTTTTGCGATTATTAATTCAGCCGGCGTAATTTTTTTATTTTTTTCAGTAATTGGGTTATAGTAATTTTCTCTATATAACATTAATACTAAATCGGCGTCTTGTTCAATAGAGCCACTTTCACGTAAATCAGATAAAATAGGTCGTTTATTTATTCGATTTTCAACATTTCTACTTAACTGAGATAATGCAATAACTGGAATTTGAAATTCTTTAGCAATACTTTTAAGTGTTCTAGTAATTTGCGAGAGTTCTTGAACACGATTTTCAGATTTTAAGTTGGAACTTAAAAGTAATTGTAAATAATCAATAACAATTACCCCAATTTTATTTTGTTCGAATAAAATCTTTTTTATTCTAGAACGAATATCTTGAGTTGTTAGATTTGCCTGATCATCTATAAAAAAGGGCAAACGAGAATAGTTTTGAATACTTTCTTTTAATTCATGCCAATCTTCTTTATATAAATTTCCAATTTTTAAACGATTTTGACTTATTCCCGTTTCATTTGATAACAAACGATATATTAATTGTTCTTTTGACATTTCAAGACTAAAAAATAATATTGGTACTTTATACTTTTTAAGTATATTCTCCGTTATATTTAAAACAAAAGCTGTTTTTCCCATAGAAGGTCGACCAGCAAGAATAATCAAATCAGATTTTTGAAAACCTTGTGTTAAACAATCTAAATCATAAAATCCAGAGCCTAACCCAGGTAATTCAGGTTTTAACGATTTTTCTTTTAATTCTAAGAAAACACTTGAAAATAATTCCGTAGTAGTTAATTTTTTTTCCTCAATTAATTCGTGTGTCAATTTAAATGATTTTTTTTCTAAATCATTTAAAATTTTTTCTAATGGAATATTTGTAATATAAGCTGAATTAATTATTTCATAACCTAAATTAATTAACGAGCGTCGTAAAAATTTATCTTGAATTAATTGAATATATTCTTCTAAATAAACTAAATTAGGAATTTGATTAAGAAGTTCCAACAAAACTTTTGTACCTCCGATTTTTTTTAAACAACCAGTTTCTTTTAAAAAATCATTTACTGAAAATACATTTATAGGAAGATTTTTACGGTACATTTCTATAATGGCTCTATAAATTTCTTGATGATTTATGAAATAAAAAGTTTCAACTCGAACAGTTTTTATTGTAATTTCAATTGCTTCGTAATTAATTAATAAACAACTTAAAATAATTTTTTCTGCTACGAAGTTATGTGGTAAAGGGGTCTCTGAAATTGAAAAATGTACTTTACTATTAAATTTTTGCATATTCATTAAAATTTAGATTTTGCCTTGAGATAAAATAGGAAACCTTGTCTTTTAAAGATATATTTATTACTATGTTAGTATACGCGTCCTTAGTTCAGTTGGTAGAACGCTAGTCTCCAAAATTAGATGTCGAGGGTTCAAGTCCTTCAGGACGCGTTTCTCTTAAGAAAAAAGAGGTGTGTGTTAGAAAATAGAATTTTAATTATTCAAAATTTCCGTAACGAATTGATTTTGTAAGGATTTTAAACTTGGATTGAAAGTTAGAGCTTTTAAGAAAAATATTAAATCTTTTTTTCATTAATTAAAGTTAAAATTATACATCTCTATTTTACCAAGAAACAAAAATAAAATTATATGCCAAAAAAAATAACTGCATTGATTAAATTAGCATTGCCTGCTGGAAAAGCTACACCGGCCCCTCCTGTAGGACCAGCTTTAGGTCAACATGGTGTAAACATTGCAGCCTTTTGTAAAGAATATAATGCGCGAACAGCTGAAAAAGCTGGGCTGATTATCCCAGTAGAAATTTCAGTTTATGAAGATCGAAGTTATACTTTTCTTCTTAAAACGCCACCTGCATCTGTTTTATTAGCTAATGCTGCAAAAGTTAAAAAAGGTTCATCAACTCCAAATCGAGTAAATGTCGGGTCTGTAACAAAATCCCAATTAGAAGAGATAGCTAATATTAAATTACCAGATTTGAATACTACTAAAATAGGTAGTGCAATAAGAATTGTTGAAGGAACTGCCCGAAATATGGGTATCACAATTATAGATTAATATTTAAGTTTGTAAGTTTTTAAGAAAGAAATTATATGCGAAAATTATCCAGACGTCAAAACGAAAACCTTAAAAAAATTAAAAATGTTGTTCATTCAAGTTTAGAAGAAGCAATTAATTTACTTCAAGAAACTGCTACGGCTAAATTTATTGAATCTGTTGAATTACATGCTAATCTGAATATTGATCCAAAATATGCAGACCAACAATTACGAACAACTGTAACATTGCCTCATGGGGTAGGTAAATCGACGCGCATTGCTGTTTTAACAAATGAAACAAATTTTAATGAAGCAAAAGAAAATGGGGCTGATATTGTGGGTAGTCAAGAATTAATTGATGATATTAGTCAAGGTAATATTAACTTTGACTTATTAGTTGCAACTCCTGATATGATGCCAAAATTAGCAAAACTTGGTCGAGTTTTGGGTCCAAAAGGATTAATGCCATCACCAAAATCAGGGACTGTTAGTACCACTTTACAAGAAACATTAACTGAGTTCAAAAAAGGAAAATTTGAATATAAAGCAGATAAAGCTGGTGTTGTTCATGTCAGTTTTGGAAAAGCAAATTTTTCAAAAAATCAATTAATTGAAAATTTAACATCTTTATATCAATCCCTAGAACAAAACCGTCCTAGTGGTGTGAAAGGTAAATACTTTAAAAGTTTATTTATTTGTACCAGCATGGGACCATCTATTCAATTAGATTTAAATGTATTTGATTAATATATTAAAATTTAATTGAATAAGTAAATACTATATATATATATTTTAAATAAAAATTTTTATGTCAGATAAAATCAATCAAATCGTTGAAGAATTAAAAACATTAACTTTATTAGAAGCATCAGAATTAGTAACGGCAATTGAAGAAACTTTTGGTGTTGATGCATCTGCAAGTGGTGGTGGTGTTATGATGGCGGCTGCGCCAGCTGCTGCTGAAGAAGTAGAAGAAAAAACAGAATTTACTGTAATGTTAGACGAAGTTCCAGCTGATAAGAAAATTGCAGTATTAAAGGTTGTTCGGACACTAACAGGATTAGGGTTAAAAGAAGCAAAAGACCTTGTAGAATCAGCGCCTAAAATGGTTCAAGAAGCTTTAGGTAAAGATGCAGCAGAAGATGCGAAAAAACAAATTGAAGACGCAGGTGGTAAAGTTTCACTAACGTAATAATTTAGTTATTACAAAAAAGAGTTTAGAGATACCTAAACTCTTTTTTGTAATAATTAAATTAATATAAAACATTATTTTATCTACTAATTAATAAACTTTTTTAGTTATACAGATCTATTTTGGTTAATTGTATCTGTCAATGAACTTAAAATTAATTTAATTGATCGTACAGCATCATCATTTCCTGGGATTGGAATATCTACTAAATCAGGGTCGCAATTAGTATCTAAAATAGAAATAATAGGGATACCTAATTTACGGCATTCTTGAATAGCAGTCATTTCGCGTTTTTGATCTATGATAATTGCCACATCTGGCAATTTAGCCATATTTTTAACACCATTTAAATGTTTTCGTAATTTTTCTAATTCTTTTAAACGTAAAGATGCTTCCTTTTTTGGTAATAAAGCAAAAATTCCATCAACTTCTTGTTGTTCCAATACTTTTAAACGTTCAATTCGACTTTTTAATGTTATCCAATTTGTCAGCATGCCACCTAACCATCTATGATTTACATAATACGAATTACAACTATTTGCTTGTTGAGCAATTACCGCGCTTGCTTGACGTTTTGTTCCAATAAATAAAAATGTTTTTTCTTCTGATGCTGCTTTTGCAACATAAGAATTTGCTCGTTTTAATAATTGAGCTGTTTGAACTAAATCTAAAATATGAATATTATTACGTTCTGTATAAATATATGGAAACATTTTTGGGTTCCATCTATATGCTTTGTGTCCAAAATGAACACCAGCTTCTAGTAATTGGGCTAAGTTAATATCAGCCATAAAATTATATAACTCCTTAATTAAATAAATGTACTTTATTTTAGTATAGAATAAGATCAACAGATTGAAAAGAAATAAGTCTAGATTTTTATTTTAATTTTTTCTAAGTTAATTGTACTTTTATTTTGTGAACTCAGATTAAAACAGTTTGTGTAACTTTGATACCCTGTTCCCGATGGGATTAAATGTCCAATAATTATATTTTCTTTTAAGCCACGTAACCAATCCACTCTCCCTTCGATAGCAGCTTTTGTTAATACACGAGTAGTTTCCTGGAAACTTGCTGCTGAAATAAAACTTGGATTATTTAAGGCTGCTTTTGTAATGCCTAATAATAATGGGACATAATAGGCTGGGCGTTTGTTATTAGCTTCAATAATTTCATTAATATATTGAATATGATATAAATCAACTACTTCGCGAGGTAATAGTGGTGTATGACCTTCATGTGTTATTAAAACTTTTGTCGTCATTTGTTTAATAATTACTTCTAAATGTTTATTTGCAATTGACACACCTTGTGATTGATAAACTGACTGAACGGCATTTAATATTAATAATTGAATCTTTTTAAACGTTCTATAACTTGCTTCATAATTATTTACTAATCTATATGAAGTAGTAAAATTTTTTTTACTCGAAAAGAATTGTTTTTTTATTCCATAATAATTAAAGTAAATTTTTAATAAATTATGAGGATTAATTTTATCGTTTTCTTTTATTGTTGTCCCTAATTTTTGAAATTCAAAACTCGAATCAATACTAGTTTTTTGAATTAGTAAACTTTTCTTTTGGTTTGTTGCTAAGTATTTATTTGTAGGTTTCTTTTTCCGTGCTTCCAATAATTCTTCTATTCTTGGTAAACCTTGAACAATATCTCCAGTAATTTCTTTTTCAAAATTTAATAAACCAATTACTTCACTTTTTTCAATAAATTCACCATTTTTACAATACATACTATTTACTTCTTGTTCAAAATAATCTTCTGTTATTGAATGAATTCCAATTGATTTATTAAAAGGATATTTTAAAAATTTTAAACCTGTTAAATTAGTATTAAAAGATCTATTTTCTTTAATTTTATTAGGAATTAAAACAGAACTTTTTAATAGTAATGGTAAGCACTGTTTAATTTTTAATTGTGTATTTTTAATTTGAAGATTCTTTATTTCTTCATTTTCTTTAGCTAATGAGAAATTTTTTAAAAATAATGGAATTGGAGAACTATAAAACTTTCCATTTTTTTTAATAAACATTTTTGAAAATTTAATTTTAAACCCATACAATTTTTTATTTGGATCTAATTTTTCTACTATTGATCGTTTGGTAACGTCATAATAATTTAAAAAAGTATTTATTTTATGATTAGAAATGTTCTTATTTAAGGTTAATAATTTATATTGTAAATCCACCTTTTCTTTAGAATCATCAGTTTTACAATTTGGGAAAAAATAAGGGCGCCCTTTTTGTATAGTTAAAAATTTCCCATTATCAATTAAAATTTTTCCAGTTTGATTTACTTTAATATTATCAATTATTAATTCATTAACTGTTTTATTTTTGCCTTGCTCTTTTTTAACTGTTATACAATCATCATTAGATATTAAAAAGACTTGTTTTTTATTTGAACGTTTTGATTTAAATTTTACGATTTCTAGAGAATTCATTGTAAGTGATTCAAGATATCCTATAGTTGTATAACAATCCGTAAATTGAGTTGGTTCAACAAGTAAACAAGGTTGTAAATTTGTATATTTTAAATGCGCAGGAATATACTGGTTTAAGACTAAATTTTCTAAAATTTTTAAGTTTAAACGTTTCATCTTAAAACAATTGCTCAAATCAATTGTAATATTATTTTGTAATGAGTTTTTTGGATTTAAATTTATACTTTGAGAAATTAAATTTAGACTACTAGATGTCTTAATTTTTTGATTTGTTTTATATAAATAATTAGTTTTATTGGTTATTCTAAAAATTGATTCTGTGTCACTTATATTAGTGAAAATTCTTTTTAAATTTTTTTCTTTAGGAATTTCATAAATAGTAAAAGGACGAATTAATAATTGGTTACTAACTTTTGTTGTAATATTTTCACATAGTGAGGGTTGTGTTATTTCTATATTATCAAAAATAATTTCACCTGGATAATAAACATTTTTATCTAATTGCTCAAATTGTTTTCCTTGATAAACAAACCCTGCTTTAATTGCAATTTCTTCAATAATATTATTTTTTTGAGAAACACTTATGATTCCTGCAGTTTTTGAAACAATATTTGGAATAATTTCAAAATTTTTTGAAATAAAATTTCCATTTTCGACTAATAGAATATTTTTATCACAATTTAATTTATAAGTTTCTTCAGAAAGCCAAATTAAGGAACTATGAACAATTTTTTTTCTTAATTTTAACTTTAGAAAAATATTTTCCATTTCTTGGTAGTTTAAACAATTTTGGTAAAAAATAAATCCATTTTTATCAATTTTAGTTTCTAAACTCTTTAAATAAGTTTCATAATAACTCTTACTTATTTTTTCATAGTCTTCCTTACTTATTTCATATGGTATATTGTAATAAATAAGTTTATCTATAGTATTTTGTTTTTGTTTAGTTCGTTGATCATAATACATTATCCCACCAGTTAAAGTCTTAAAATTATTATTAAATGAAAGTGCAAAGGATTTATATTTATTACATCTTTTCCAATTTTTAAAATTTGAATCCTTTAATGTAACCAAATATTTTAAGTTATTACAATTAATTAAATAATTTTTATTAGTTATAGGTTTCAGAATTTTTTGAGCATAAGTATTATTCAAAAAATAGGTATCATTTGTAATTTGAATTTTTTGTTCTAATATGTTCTTTTTATTATCAAAAAATTTAATATATCCAGAATATTGATTGATTAATTTTGTTCTAAAAATATAACTGTTTTTATTGATTTTATGATCTATGTAAAAATTTAAAAAAGAATTAATAGGAGCTTGATAAACTTGTCCGGATAAAATCCATAATAGCCGATTTTGTGTAATTAAATTTGTTCTAATTTTTAATCTAGGAATAAAAATTTCACCAGCTGTATCACTTAATATTGGTTTTCTTTCTGTTAAGGTTTGTTTTTCTGTGCTTATTAATTCGCCTATTATTTCAGACTTTTTTACATACTGATTACTTTTTATGAATAGCATCGTATTTCGTAATAATTCCATCTGGATGATTTTTTTGTCATCCTGCTGAGGTATTAATATTAATGATCCAGAATTTTTCGTAACTAAAACATCATCACCTCGATTTGTACGTAATATAATCGTTTTTAAAAGTTTAGAAAATTTGATAATCCCATTTGTGGGACTAACAATTTGTTGTCGAGCTTCAGAAGTAAAAATTCCTCCTGTATGAAATGTTCTCATTGTCAGTTGTGTTCCCGGCTCTCCGATCGATTGCCCAGCAAGAATACCAACTGCTTCTCCTAAATCAACTAGATTTTGGTTTGATAAATCCCACCCGTAACATGTTTGGCAAATAGAATGGTATAAACTACAAGTTAATGGTGAGCGAATATGAAATTTTGATATTTGTTTTTCGTTAAATGTATTTAATAATTTTATTGTTATTTGTGTATTCGTTGGAGCAATTAACTTTTGAGTTTCTGGGTCGTAAACTGACTTTGCTAAAACTCTTCCAATAATTTGCTCATTATCTAATTTATTTTCATTGTCAATTATAAATGAAGCAGATGTTAAACAATTTTTTTCTCGAATAATGATATCTTGTGCAATATCAATTAAACGGCGTGTTAAATAACCTGAATTTGCTGTTTTTAATGCTGTATCAACAATACCTTTACGAGCCCCATACCCAGACATTAAATAATCTGTAATTGTTAATCCCTCACGGAAATTCTTTTTAATAGGAACTCGCATAATTTCACCACTAGGGTCAGCCATAAGTCCTCTCATACCTACAAGTTGACGAACTTGTGATAGATTACCCCTAGCCCCTGAGAATGCCATTATATAAACCGAATTTAAAGGGTCATATGTTTTAAAATATGCTACTACGTTATCTTTTAATGATTCGCTAGCTATACTCCAAGTATCAATAATTTTTTGAAACCGTTCGACATCGGTTATTTTTCCTTTTAAGCAAATTTTTTCTGCATTTAAAATATCTTTATTTGCTTTTTCCAACATTTCATTTTTTGCGACTGGTACTTTTAAATCTTCAATACTGATTGAAATACCAGCTTGTGTTGCATACTTAAATCCAAGATATTTTAATTCATCTGCTAATAAAGAAGCTTGCATAGAATCATATTTTGAAAAACTCCATGCTAATAATTCTTTTAATTGTTTTTTATTAATAAGTGTATTTTGATAAATATAGTCTTTCATAATTCTTTTAGTTAATTGTTATTTGAAAATTCAAATATTTAAAATCTTTAAAGTTCAAGATTTAACGTTGTTTGAATTGTATAATTTAAAAGAACACGCCCAGTTGTAGTTTGTAAATATTGAACAATAATTTTATTATTTTTATCTTTACGAATTTGAATATTTTCATAATATTCAATATAACTCTCATCTTTTAATTTAATTTTTTTTATAAAGTTTGAAGGTTTAGAGATTTTATGTTTATATCGAACCCAGATTGAAGTATGAATTTCAATTTGATCTTGAGTATATGCTAAAATAACATCGTTCAAATCTGCGAAATAATGATTAGAGCCTAATAACCCAGTAATATTATTTACAGTTAAATAATAACAACCTAAGACCATATCTTGACTTGGCATAATAATTGGATCACCATTTGCAGGTGATAAAAAATTATAAGGTGCTAACATCAACATAAAACATTCTGCTTGAGCTTCTAAAGAAAGTGGAACATGAACAGCCATTTGGTCTCCATCAAAATCTGCGTTAAAAGCTGAACAAACTAAAGGATGAAGTTTAATAGCACGACCTTGAATAATAATAGGCTCAAAAGCTTGTATTCCTAATCTATGTAATGTTGGTGCTCGGTTTAAAAAAATAGGATGATTTGATAATACTTTTTCAAGTACGGGATCTATAATTGGCTCATTTTGTTGAAGCAAATTTTTAGCAACTTTCATGTTACTTGCTAACCCTTGATTGATTAATTCACGAATTATAAATGGTTGAAATAATTCAATTGCCATTTCGTAAGGCAAACCACATTGGTTTAATTTCAAACTTGGTCCTACAACAATAACAGATCGACCAGAATAATCTACTCGTTTTCCTAGTAAATTCTGGCGAAAACGTCCATGTTTTCCCTTTATAATATCAGATAATGATTTTAAGGGTCGATTATTTGCACTTAAAGCAATTTTTCCTCGTTTTCCATTATCGATTAAAGTATCTACTGCCTCTTGTAACATTCGTTTTTCATTTCGAATAATTAATTGAGGAGCATCAATTTCTAATAGTCGAAGGAGACGGTTATTACGAGTAATTATTCTTCTATATAATTCATTTAAATCAGAAGTTGCAAAACGCCCACCTTCTAATTGAATCATTGGTCTTAATGCAGGTGGAATAACGGGTAGTATTGTTATAATCATCCATGCGGGATTTGCACCTGTTGTTAATAGATTCTCTAAAATACGAATTCGTTTAATTGATTGATCCCTTAATTTATAAATACGTTGATACTCCCATTTTTTAGACCAGTGTGAAAAATTATAAAATGGTTGTTCTTTATGAAGGACTTTACTACACAGTGTTATAAAATTACGTGTTTTAATAATTTCTTGATCAAGATTTAATTTTTCTAGTTCACGTTTAATCAAAACAGCACCAATTAAATAATTTGGCGTTGACCTTAATAAATATTTTGGTGTATTCCGACGACGATTGTGTGATTTTGAATGTGGCTTTAATGGATAACCTGTAAACCCTAATTCCCGACAACGGCGATATTGCTGTAAATCCCAATGAAGCCCATAAAAAGCAATTTCATCTTCAGCAATAAAATAAGCAAGAGATGCTAATTTTATTCGTTTTATTCGTTCATCATAAAAATTTACGATATTAGATTTTTTTGCTTTTGATTTTTCTTTTAAAAATTTTTTACAATTTAGAATTACTTTTGGACTCGTAAGATAATTACTGATATCTGAAGAGAAAAATTCAGGTATATCTTTATTATCTTTTTCTCTCGTATCTCGTGTATCCGCAAATTCTGTCCATCCACTATCTAATCTTTTTTCACATTGTTCAACTTCAAGAAGTAGGGCTATATAATTTGGTCGACTGTTAGTATACCAAACATGTGTAACCGGATAAATTAAATTAATATGACCCATTCTGTGTCGCCGAACTCGTGATTCGGTTAATTCAACTCCGCAACGTTCACATATTAACCCTTCATACCGAACTCGCTTATATTTTCCACAGGCACATTCTAAACTTTTACTTGGGCCAAAAATTCTTTCACAAAATAAACCATCCATTTCAGGTTTAAATGTCCGATAATTAATAGTTTCAGATTTTTGAACTTCTCCGACAAATTGCCCATTAGGCAATTTTCTATGAGACCATTCTAATATCCTCATAGGGGAAGCTAATTTTATTTTTATATAATCAAATTCTTTTTCAGAGCGTACCATATTCAATTTTTAAAATGAAATATTATTTATGTTTGATGTATGAGAGAATGTTTTTAGTAACGGATTATATTTTTCAATTAAATTTAATTCGATTTCATACGATTGATCTGAACTAAATTCATCAATTCTATAAGTACTTAAATCTAATCCAATTGAGCGTAATTCTTGGACTAAAACTTTAAATGATTCTGGTATACCCGAAGTTGGTATTGGTTGACCTTTAATAATAGAGTTTAAAGTTTCATTTCTTCCTTGCATATCATCAGATTTAATTGTTAACAGTTCTTTTAATGTAAAAGATGCACCAAACCCTTCAAGTGCCCAAACTTCCATTTCACCAAACCTTTGTCCACCATGCTGAGCTTTTCCACCTAATGGTTGTTGCGTTACTAATGAATAAGGCCCAGTTGCTCTAGAATGCATCTTATCATCAACTAAGTGAATTAATTTCAACATATAGGCATTACCAACTGTAATGGGATTATCAAATTCTTTACCTGTTCTTCCATCAAGAAGTACCATTTTTCCTGGTGAATAAGGGTTAAAAAGCCATGCTTCATTATTTTCAATTGAAGCTTGTCGTAATTTTTTATTAATTAAAATTCGAGAAATTTCTGAGCCATACATTTCATCAAATGGTAGGATTTTAAAACGACGATTTAATTTATGACCTGCTAACCCTAATAAACATTCATATAGTTGTCCTACATTCATTCTTGAAGGAACTCCTAATGGATTCAAAATAATGTCAATAGGTGTACCATCTGGAAGAAAAGGCATATCTTGACGGGGTAAAATACGTGAAATTATACCTTTATTTCCATGGCGACCTGCAATTTTATCCCCTACTTGAATTTTTCTTATTTGTGCAATAAAAATTTGAATTTTTTCAAATTTATATGCTAATTTTGTTCTTCGATTAAATGTTAAAGTTTCAATAACTCTTCCATATTCTCCTTCAGGCATTCTAAATGATGTATCACGAACTCCTTTCGCTTTTGCACCAAAAATGGCTCTAAGTAATTTTGATTCTGGTAATTGTTCCGAATCATCTTTAGGAATAATTTTTCCTACTAAGATATCTCCTGGTTTTACAAAAGTCCCAATTGTAACAATTCCATCTTCATTTAAGTTTTGAACATCAGAAATACTTAAATTTGGAATATTATTGGTTGTTTGTTCGGACATTTCTGCTGTTCGATCAATTTCAATTTCATACCTTTCAATATGAATTGATGTAAAAATATCTTCGTATACTAAGCGTTCATTAATCAAAATTGCATCTTCAAAATTATAGCCTTGCCATGGCATATAAGCTACTAAAACATTTTGTCCTAAAGAAAGTTCACTACTTATTATTCCTGGTCCATCAGTCAACATTTGACCCGATTTAACTTTTTCACCTTCCCAAACAATTGGTCTATGATTAATACATGTTTCTTGGTTTGAGCGTTGGTATTTTTGTAAATCATATTTACAATGTTGTCCGGAATTTTCACGGATAATAATTTTATTTGCACTGACTGAGTCTACAATTCCCTCTCGTTGAGCATTGATTACCATACCAGAATCTAATGCAATTTGATTCTCTAAACCTGTTCCCACAATAGGTTTTTGTGGTAATAATAATGGTACTGATTGTCGTTGCATATTTGAACCCATTAACGCTCGATTGGCGTCATCATGCTCAAAAAATGGGATTAAAGATGCAGCCACAGAAACTACTTGAATTGGAGAAACAGCAATAAAATCAACTTCAGATGGAGTAACAGTTAAAAAATCTTGCTTGTAGCGTATAGGAATTAAATTTTTTGTTAAATAATTTTCTTCATTTGTCGATATGTCAGCAGGAGCAATTCTATAAAAATCTTCAATATCAGCTGTTAAATAAACCGGATTCCCTGTTTTAATAACTTTTCCATTAATAACTCTCCAAAACGGTGTTTCTAAAAATCCAGATTCATTAACCCTTGCACATGTTGTTAATGAAGCAATTAAACCAACATTTTGTCCTTCAGGTGTCTCTATTGGACAAATACGGCCATAATGACTTGGGTGAATATCTCGGACAGCAAAACTAATACGATCTCTATCAAATCCCCCAGGTCCCAAACCGCTAATTCGACGTCTATGTGTCAATGAAGATAATGGATTTGTTTGATCCATATATTGTGACAATTGACTCGCACCAAAAAACTCTCGAATAGTTGCGCCAACGATATTAAAACTTGATAATTGACTTGAATATGTTTTATTTGTTTGACTCCGTAGTTTTCTTAACAATCTTTGAAATCCAATACGAAATAAGTTTTGTAATAATTCCCCTACAGAACGAACCCGTCGATTCTTTAAATGATCAATGTCATCACTAACTTGTTTAGAAGTAGATAAGGTTATTAATTTATCAATTATTGCGAAAATATCTTCATATGTGATTGTAGTAATTCGTTTTGATAGTTGTATGTTTAATCTATTATTTAATTTTGAACGACCAATTTTTCCTAAACGATAATAGGCAGGATCAAAAATTCTAGAAAATTCAGAGATATTTTTATAATAATTTTTATTTAACTTAAAACGTAATAGTTTATTTGGTTGATAAATTGAATGGGTTAATAGTGGTTTATTAAAATAAAAGAATTCAGAATTTTGCAAGTTTTGACAAATCTCTAAATCACTAACACCCATTTCTTTCAATAAATGAATAATTGGTTTTTGTGTTACTTTATCAAGTTGAATAATAATTTCATCTTCTTGGTTTTTTATAGGATGTTTCGAAATATTGATTTTGGTATTCTTTTGAAAACCAAATCTAATCCATGAGCCATATTCAGGAATCAATGTTGCAGTATATAGTTCCTTTTCTTCATATTTTTTTTTATAAATATCTTTTATTAAATGGTCATCTTTATATTGAATAATTTTAGATTTAGTTTTTAAGTATTTGGTTTTGTTTTTAAATATTTTTATTTGGGATTGACTTCTTTTTTTATCTTTTTCTTTTTTAGTAACGTTATATTTGAATTTAATAAGTTCTTTAAAACTATTTGTGAAATAAAGATTAGATTGTACTTTATCTTTATTAATAGTTATATTAATTTTTGGTATAATATTTGATTTTAAAAAATTAAAATTATTAAGCTGTGTAAAACTATCTAAATCTCGAAGTAAAAAAATAAGTAGTTCTATGTTAATATTTGACTTTAAGAGTATTTCTGACTTTTGAGATATCTTATCGTATAGTTTTTTAATTTGGTTAATTTCTTTTAATTCATTAGTGTTATAATTCTCTATTTTTTTTAAAATTTTGTATTTCGTAATCGTTTTTATTAATAAATTAAAACAATTGACTATTAGAAAAATTCTATGCTGGTTATTAGGTAATATGAAATTTTCATTAGATGCTACCCATTTTAAAAAAATTTTAATTCGTTTTATCTTTGTAGATAAATTTTGTATTTTAAACAAACTTTTATAAACTTTAAAATATTCAATAAATGAAGATCCAAAATTAATTTCATAATCTTTTAGTTGTTTAAACGAATAAATATTAATTGTTTCTCCTTGCCAATTCCAATCTTCCTCTTTTTTAATAAACCTTATTTTCTTTTTTTTATCACTAATTAATTTTTTTTTATTAGTTGGTTTTAAAAAATATAATCGGCTTTCTGTAGGCAAAATTTCACTTGGTGGAGTAAAGCTTTTTAATTTTCCAATTTCACTAGATATTATTCTTTTAATTTTTTTATTTTTTTTTTGATGTTTATTTTTCTCAAAATAGACACCTGGGCTTCGGATAATTTGACTTACAATAACGCGTTCACAACCATTAATTACAAAAGTCGCAGAACTTGTCATTAACGGTAAATTAATAATAGGAAATTTACTATGGTATTTTATAATATTTGTTTTTTTATTCCGAACTTCTAAAGGAATAACGAGTTGGGCAGAATAATTTGCTGTATATTTTTTAGCCCGGACTATATTATAAATCGGTTTTACTAAACTATATTCTTGGCCAAATAAAACATATTCTGTGTTTTGGCTAAAGTCATAAATTCTTGAAAAAGTATTTAATTCTTCATTTAATCCTTGGGCAATAAACCAACAGAAACTTACTCGTTGCATTTCAATAAAATCAGGTAGAGCAGTTGTGTAATTCATCATATAGTAGTTTAAAAGTTTTATTAGTAATTTATTTTAAATTTAATGATTACGAGAGTTTATTATGGGTAATAATTATGTAAAATAAATTAAGATTTTAATTTTATCGGTTTCTTATGATTCAACTTAGTATTTAATTCTAAAGTGTTTGATTTATCAATATAAAGTTATCTTTTAGTAAGAAAATAGGAATTTATTTTACGAAAAAAATGAAATTATAGATCTTTATAGTGGTGGTAATTAGTTTTTTACTGATAATAGTTAAGAATTTTATACTTAAGTTTATTATTGTTTACGGTGTTTAAAATGAATTTTAACTCAATTATAATGGTAAGCTTATTGTGGAAAGGTTGATTTTATTAATTAATAAAAATTTTTTAAATAAAATAACCTAATGTTGAGTAGGTTATTTTAAAGGTTAAACAATGTTTTTAACTTGCAGCTTTTAACAAAGCAGCTAATTTTGCTTTTTTTCGTGCCGCTGTATTTTTATGATAAACATTTTTTTTTAAACCTTTATCAATTAAACTATAAATTGAATTTAGTACAATTTGCACTTTTTCTTTGTCAGTATTGCTTTGTGAATCTTTATAAACTTCTAAATCTCTTAAAAATCTTTTAGTTAATGTTCGAACTGAACTTTTATAAAAACGATTTTGAAGATTATTTCGTTTATTTATTAATATCCGTTTTTTTGCTGATTTGTTATTTGCCATAAATAAATTTTAGAGATCGATAAGTCAGTATTTATATTATATTTAATTTCATATTACTGTTTAATAAAATATAATATATTTAATAAAAAATGGAAAGTTTTTAGACTTAATATTTTTATATTCTCAATATTTTTTAAAATAATATATTAAACCCTTGATAAGATAAGAATATTTAGGCAATATAGTAAAGTAAAAATATTATCAAAAATTCATTATATTATAGGAATTGATATGGCAAAAAATAAAGGTTCTAGAATATTAATAACTTTAGAATGTACCGAATGTAGAACAAATACAAATAAACGTTCTACAGGTGTTTCACGATATTTAACTCAAAAAAATCGTCGAAATAACCCACAACGGATGGAACTTAAAAAATATTGTCCACATTGCAATAAACCAACTATTCATAAAGAAATAAAATAAAAGTATGCTAGCACAAAAACAAAAATTGGCGCCTATTGGAATTAATCAAAAAATTGATTATAAAGATATTGATTTATTAAAATTATTTATTACAGAACAAGGAAAAATTCTTCCACGTCGAGCGACAGGAGTAACAGTGCAACAACAACGTCAAATTGCGAAAGCTATTAAACGGGCACGGGTTTTATCTTTATTACCATATGTAGCCTCTAATGAACTTTAAATTTTTTCAGACGTTAAAGTTTATTAAGATGAGGTAAGGAGGAATTATAGGGTATGGGTGTAAGGAATTTTATTGATCGTGTATTTACAGTTATTTCAGATCTTATTTTAAAACTTTTACCTGCGAGTAAACAAGAAAAACAAGCTTTTGCTTATTATAAAGCTGGAATGGCCGCTCAAGCAGACGGTGATTATGCTGAAGCACTAGAAAATTATTATGAATCATTATATTTAGATGAAGATCAATATGATAGAAGTTATACACTTTATAATATTGGTTTAATTTATGGTAAAAATGAAAATTATCCACGTGCACTAGAATATTATCACCAAGCTGTAGCTTTAAATTCAAATTTACCTCAAGCTCTAAATAACATTGCAGCAATTTATCACAGGCAAGGTCTTTTAGCATTAGAAATGGCTTCTCAAGATTATGATTCTGCAATGGAAATTTCTGAAGATTATGAATATATTGAATTAGCAAAAGGGTTATTTGATAAAGCGGCAGAGTATTGGTATCAAGCTCTTAAATTAGCACCAGATAATTATCCAAGAGCACGGAATTGGTTAAGAATAACTGGGAGAGCAAAATCTTTAGATTCTTTTTAAAGAACATTAAAAAGTTGAAATAAGAAAACATTTTATTCAATAATTCCGGTTATTTTGGTGTACAATTGTAAATAGTTAATAAATTTTAAATTTGTTATTGTTTTGAATAATTTATTGAATTCTGAAAGTATATTTATTCTTAAATATTTAAAATATTTAAAATCAAAATGGTAGAAACTACAAATAAAGGTTACGTTTGTCAAATTATTGGTCCAGTATTAGATATTAAATTTCCAGCTGGAAACTTACCTCCAATTTACAGTGCACTTAAAATTCCGACTGCAGATGGAATAGGAAATATTGTTGAAGTTCAACAATTATTAGGTGATAACAAAGTACGTGCAGTATCAATGCGTTCAACAGATGGTTTAAAACGTGGTGTTGAAGCTGTTGATTTAGGTACTCCAATTCTTGTTCCAGTTGGTGTTCCAACATTAGGACGAATTTTTAATGTAATTGGTGAACCAGTAGATGAGCAAGGTGATGTTTCTTTAGATGAAACTTTACCAATTCATCGTGAAGCTCCTGCTTTTACAGAATTAGAAACAAAACCATCAATTTTTGAAACTGGTATTAAAGTTGTAGATCTATTAGCACCTTACCGTCGTGGTGGGAAAATTGGTTTATTTGGTGGTGCTGGTGTAGGTAAAACAGTATTAATTATGGAATTAATTAATAATATTGCTAAAGCACATGGTGGTGTATCAGTTTTTGGTGGTGTAGGTGAACGAACACGTGAAGGTAATGATTTATACGAAGAAATGAAAGAATCAGGTGTAATTAATTCTACTAATTTCCCTGAATCTAAAGTAGCTTTAGTATATGGTCAAATGAACGAACCTCCAGGGGCACGTATGCGTGTAGGTTTAACTGCATTAACAATGGCTGAATATTTCCGAGATGTTAATAAACAGGATGTTTTATTATTCATCGATAATATTTTCCGTTTCACACAAGCTGGTTCTGAAGTATCTGCTTTATTAGGTCGTATGCCATCTGCTGTAGGTTATCAACCTACTCTAGCAACAGAAATGGGTGCGTTACAAGAACGTATTACTTCAACAACTCAAGGTTCAATTACTTCGATTCAAGCTGTTTATGTACCTGCCGATGATTTAACTGATCCGGCTCCAGCAACAACATTTGCACATTTAGATGCTACAACAGTATTATCACGTAATTTAGCAGCGAAGGGTATTTATCCTGCGGTAGATCCATTAGATTCTACTTCAACAATGTTGCAACCTGGAATTGTTACTGAAGAGCACTACGGTGTTGCAGAAACTGTAAAAGAAACATTACAACGTTATAAAGAATTACAAGATATTATTGCTATTTTAGGTATTGATGAATTATCTGAAGAAGATCGTTTAACTGTTGCTCGTGCACGTAAAGTTGAGCGTTTCTTATCACAACCTTTCTTTGTGGCTGAAATCTTTACAGGTTCTCCAGGTAAATATGTAAGCTTAGAAGATACAATTAAAGGATTTAACATGATTTTTAATGGTGAATTAGATGATTTACCAGAACAGTCATTCTACCTTGTAGGAAATATTGACGAAGCAATTTCAAAAGCAGAAACTCTAAAATAAGGAGTAATTAATATATGGTTATGAACATTCGCGTTCTAACTCCAGATAGAGTTATTTGCTCTACAACAGCAGATGAAGTTATTTTGCCTGGTTTGACTGGTCAAGTTGGTGTGTTAGATGGACATGCAACTTTAATCACCGCTTTAGATACGGGATTACTTAGAATTAAATTAGCTGATAAATGGACACCCATTATTTTATGTGGTGGTTTAGCAGAAATTGATCGTAATCGTGTTACGGTTCTAGTAAATGACGTAGAAGAGCTTGTTGCTGTAGAATTAAATGAAGCTACTAAAGAGTTAGAAAAAGCTACATCAGCAATTGAAAAAGCTGAAACAAGTAAAGCAAGACTTGATGCTTCAGTTGAGTTAAAAAAAGCTACAGCACGTCTTGAAGGTATAAATTATTTATCATAAAATTAAATATCGGTAAAAAATTCTAAGGAATTTTTGCCGATATTCAATTTTATATAGATATTTTGAGTTGAAAATAAGACACCATATTTTTACTTAACAGATAGTATAAAAAACAAAAGATCTAGAAACTAACTTTATGGTAACAAACTCTGATTTTAACTTTACAAATAATGAAACAGTAATTTTAGAATTACCGTTTTCTGAACATATTGAAGAACTTAGACAAAGATTGTTCCATATATTTTGGATAATTTTATTTTTAACTTGTATAGCTTTTATTGAAGTTAAACTTTTAGTTAAAATATTAGAATTACCTGTGGACAATGTAAAGTTCTTTCAACTATCACCAGGTGAATATTTTGTTTCAACCGTAAAAATTTCTTTTTATACAGGTTTACTTTTTGGAAGTCCGTTTGCAATTGGACAAATTATTTTATTTTTATTGCCAGGATTAACTAAAAAAGAAACAAAAGTAATATTACCCTTATTGCTGAGTTCATTATGTTTGTTTGGCTTAGGTTTACTTTTTTCTTACTATGCTTTAATTCCAGCAGCTTTAAATTTTTTTCTAAATTATAGTGATGAAGTTATTGAACCTCTTTGGTCATTTGATCAATATTTTGAGTTTATACTTGTTCTTTTTTATAGTACAGGTTTAGCTTTTCAAATTCCCATTATACAAATTTTATTAGGATTATTAAATTTTGTATCAGCCCAACAAATGTTAAATGCATGGCGATATGTGATACTTATGTCAACAATTATTGGAGCAGTTTTAACACCTTCTACTGATCCTCTTACGCAATTATTGCTTTCTTTTGCAATATTATTACTTTATTTTTCAGGCGTAGGTATCCTGTTTTTAATAAAAAATTAATTTATATATATACTTAAAAAGTATTTAATTCATGGCAACTAACAAGTTTTTTAAAAGTCTTTTATTTACTTTCACGATTGCTATAAGTTTATTTGGTTTTTCTGTAGAAAATTCATTTGCATATCCCGTGTTTGCTCAACAAGGATATTCAAATCCACGTGCAGCAAATGGTAAATTAGCTTGTGCTAATTGTCATTTAAACCAAAAAGCTATTGAGATTGAAGCACCACAAGGTGTACTTCCTAATTCTGTGTTTGAAGTTGAAATAAAAGTACCATACGATGTAAATCGTCAACAAATTAGTGCTGATGGTAAACCAGCAGATTTAAATGTCGGTGGAATCCTTATTTTACCTAAAGGATTTAAATTAGCTTCTAAAAAGCAAATTTCTCCAGAAGTTAAGGCAAAAAATAAAGGTGTATTCATTTCACCATATAGTACAGAGTTTGATAATATTTTAATTGTAGGTCCAATTGCTGGTAAGACGCACCAAGAACTTATCTTCCCTGTAGTTGCACCTGATCCTGATAAAGATTCAGATGTTAAATATTTATCATATCCATTCTATGCTGGTGGTAACCGTGGTCGTGGACAAGTTTATCCGACTGGTGAAAAGAGTAATATGAACGCTTTTGGCGCAAGTCAAGCTGGTCAAATTACTGAAATTACATCTACTGAAAAAGGCGATTCTAAAATTACAATTGTTAATTCTAATGGTGTAACAACTTCTCAAACTATCGCAACAGGTTTACAATTACTTGTAAAACAAGGTGATATAGTAAAAGAAGAGCAACCATTAAATATGGATCCAAATGTTGGTGGATTTGGTCAGGAAGAATCGGAAATTGTATTACAAGATGCATCACGAGTTTTAGGATATTTAGCTTTCTGCTTCTGTTTATTATTAACTCAAGTTCTTTTAATTCTTAAGAAGAAACAATATGAAAAAGTTCAAGCTGCTGAACTTAATTTCTAATCGTTAATAATAATAAAAACTGATTTTTCAAATTTTTAGGTTAAATAAAGAAGAGAAAAAGCGTAAAAGTAAATGATGAAAATTATTCACTTTTATATTAAAAAACTTCAGCAATGATAATTTTTCTTATGTCGTTGCTGAAGTTTTTTAATAGAAAGACATAAACTAGTTTACTGTATTATTTTATAAATCATAAAGAATGGGAAACTTAATTTTTGATATTAAAGTATTCTTTTTTCGCCATATACCCCGCCGCCATTTTATCTACTCCAATTCGAACCTGTGTGAAGCTCTTTAAGGCCTATGTTGGCTTGAAACACAGTACACGCTACTATACACATTACATCTCTTCGAGCAAAATCTTTGCTCGCTTTAAGTACCAACCCGACGTCCACTATCTACTGTCAAATGAACTCCCTTTGTAATATTTTCCCAGAAGGAAGCAGCTGATTCTGTCGTTATTTTTCCTTGTTTTAATATTGCATCCCGAACACCTGGACCGTTTAAAGGAGCAGTCATAGTCACTCCCTTTTTTAAATTAATATTTTCACTGCCACTTGTAACCGAGGGTGAGTTTTATTATTAATATTTTTCTACCGATAACACATAGTAGCTTAATCAAATTAAAAAAAAATTTTTTAAAGAGTTTTAAAAAACATCTTTTAGTAATTAAATTGCTGAGATCAGCTTAGCTAATTTTAAATAAAAAAATTATAAAATACTAAATAAAGAATTTTTTTTAAACATTTTAACTAGGATACAAAATATTTTGATTTTATTTAGACAATTGAGTATTAAATATAATTTACTTTATATCTATATTATTCTATTGATTATAGAAGTAGTTAACCTTAATAATTTTTAACATAGGGGTACATATTTATGATTGATGTTAACTCTTTATGAGTTAACATTTAATCTTCGATTTCAAATATTTCTTTAAAGACTTTTGATACTTTATCACCAGAATCAATTGATTCTAATGGGTCTTTTCGTAAACGGTGACGTAAACATAAAGTAATAATACGGTCGATATCATCTATTGTTACTTTATCTCTTCCATTATAAGCTGCGTGTGCTTTTGCAGCACGATTTGTTACAATATCACCTCTTAGTCCATCTACATCTAATTGACTACACACTTCTGAGATTTTAACGCGTAAATCATAATCAAGTTGAACATTTGGTAATAATTTTTGAGCGTCAACAATACGAGTACGTAATTCTTGTTGTTGAGTTTCATAATTTTCTATCCAGACCATTGGTGTTTGGTCAAATGATGTTCGTTCTTCTACTACTTTTACACGTAAAATTGGATCTTTAACGGTCCGAATTTCTGCATGCATACCAAATCGATCTAATAATTGTGGGCGTAATTCCCCTTCTTCAGGGTTACCTGATCCAACTAATACAAATCGAGCAGGATGACGGATTGAAATTCCTTCTCGTTCAACTGTGTTCCAACCAGAAGCTGCCGAATCTAATAAAATATCTACTAAATGATCATCTAATAAATTAACTTCATCAACATAAAGTAATCCTCTATTAGCTTTTGCTAATAACCCTGGTTCAAAAGCTTTTATACCTTCAGTTAATGCTTTTTCAATATCAATTGTCCCGCAAACACGATCTTCTGTTGCCCCTAAAGGTAAATCTACCATTGGGATTTTAATCAATTCTGTCTCTAATGTTTCACCATTTTGAATTGCAATTTTTACTTCATTACCCATTAAATCTAAATCTGATTTATGTGAGTTAAAAGGATCATCTTTTACAACTTCAATTTCGGGAAGTAAATCTGCAATAGCTCGAATTGTTGTTGATTTTCCTGTTCCACGATCTCCCATAATCATAACCCCACCAATTTTAGGGTCAATTACATTTAATTGTAAAGCTAATTTCATTTCTTCTTGACCTACAATCGCAGTAAATGGAAAAACAGGTGAAGAGAATTTTTTTAAATCTTGTGTTACCATAACTATAAGTTAAATATATAAATTTTTGATCAAAGTTTAAATTATTGGTAAAGTGTAGCACCTAAACGAATAGCTAAAACACTTGCTAATAAAGCTGACATTAATGCGATATAAACTTGAAAATCAGTAATCATAATGTTATCTTTTATATAAATTTCTAATGTAGATTGATTCTAAAGAATTAGAGTATATTATTTTTAAGACTACTCTAACAAATTATATCTAGATTATAGTTTAAATATATAATTTAAATATAATTTGTTAATTTTTATAGTTTACCAACTTGATTTAGTAACCCCTGGTAATAAACATTGATGAGCCATTTCACGTAACACATGACGTGATACCCCAAAATCTCTATAGAAACCACGTGGACGACCAGTTTTCCAACAACGATTTCTAATACGAATTTTAGAACTATTCCTAGGTAAACGTTGAATTTTTGAATGAATTTCTAATTTTAAATTAAAGTCATTAGTACTATTATATTCCTCTAATAACGCTTGGCGTTTTGATTCATATTTTTTAGTTAATTTAATTCGTTTTTTCTCTCTTTCAATCATACTTTTTTTTGCCATAAACTTCCCTAAATTTTCAAATGTATTTTAAAGTGCAATAAATATTAATAATAAAGCTAAGAATAAAAATTATCTTCTAAACTTTCTCTATTTTAGATTCATTGTATATTTATAGCGTTTATATAGCAATATTTAAAATTCTGAACCTAGTAACCGTTCCCAATTAAAATCGTGATATTTTTTAATAGTAAAAATTACCATTGTATTACTGAGCTAATTTTGAAATATAAGTTAGGCTTTTATTTGGTAAAATTGTATAACTACTTAATAAGTTACGGAATTCATCTCCTTCCATTGTTTCTATATCTAATAATCGTTCAACAACTAAATCAATAATTACACGATTATCTAAAATTATTTGAAGGGCTTTTTCTTCACAGTAATTAATAATTTTACATACTTCATCATCGATTCTATCAGCAATACTTTCAGGATATTCTGAATCCTGAGTCATTCCACCTAAAAATACTTGACCATTCGATTCATCTTCCAAAGCGATTGGACCAATGTTTGACATACCAAAACGAGTTACCATTTGACGAGCCAAGTTAGTCACTTGTTGTAAATCACTACTTGCACCAGTTGTAATTTCTGGGTCACCAAAAATAACTTGTTCTGCAGCACGCCCACCTAATGTTCCTATGATCCGTGCTAATAATGCTGAACGAGAAATTAGACTTTGATCCTCGTCTGGTGTGAACCATGTTAGACCTTTTGCTGATCCCCTTGGAGTAATTGTAATTTTTTCTACTTCATCATGGGATTGTAAAACTGTACCTGTAATTGCATGACCAACTTCATGATAAGCAATTAATTTTTTATTTTTACTATCTTCCATAGGATTACCTGCAATACCACCAATAACTCGATCAATAGCTTGATTGACTTCGTTTTTTGTAATTGTTTCTTTTTTATATCTTGTTGCCAAAATTGCAGCTTCATTTAATAAATTAGCTAAATCTGCACCTGAGAAACCTGGAGTTCGGTTTGCTAATTGTACTAATGAAACGTCTTCCCCTAAAGGTTTGTTTTTTGCATGAACTTTTAAAATACTTATACGACCTAATCGATCTGGTAAATTAACTGTAACTTGTCGATCAAAACGTCCAGGGCGTAATAATGCAGCATCTAAAATATCTACACGATTTGTAGCACCAACTACAATTACACCTTTATTTTCTTTAAAACCATCCATTTCAGTCAATAATTGGTTTAGTGTTTGTTCACGCTCATCGTTTCCGCCACCAACACCGGCACCACGTTCTCTCCCAACTGCATCAATTTCATCAATAAAAACAATACAAGGAGCATTTTCAGCAGCCTTTTGGAATAAATCTCTTACTCGTGCTGCCCCAATACCGATAAACATTTCAACGAATTCAGAACCAGCTACACTAAAGAATGGAACATCTGCTTCATTTGCAATAGCTTTAGCTAATAATGTTTTCCCTGTCCCAGGAGGTCCAACTAATAAAATTCCTTTTGGAATTTTTGCACCAACAACTGTGTATTTTTCAGGTTCTTTTAAAAATGAAACAATTTCTTCAAATTCTGCTTTTGCTTCATCAATTCCTGCAATATCACTAAAGTTAATTCCGGTATCTGGACGACGTTCAAATCGTGCTGTTGACTTACCTAAACTTAACGGTGATTGGCCAGAACCCCCACCAAAGTTTTCAGAATTTTGGAAAAAATATACCAAACCAGCTATAAATATTAATGGTAAAAGTAAATTACTTGCTATTGTTACAAAAAGATTTTTTTGTTCTGCAGGATGTGCATCAAAATCAATATTATATTCTTTTAATTTTTGTATTAATTGAGAAGCTCCTACTGGAATTTCAACTCGAATGGTTTGTGGCCGATTTCCTAATTCTGGGCTAGAAGCTTGAACTATTGCATTTCGACTATTATCATATAAATCAACTTGTTTTACCCATCCCATTTCTAAATATTCTAAGAAACGACCGTATGTCATACGCGAACTTACGACATTTTGGTTTAATTGGGCTTCATTTCTTATAGCCTCAGGGCTTTCAGGGCTTTGTATCCCAAATGTTTTTACACTTAAATCAATAATACTAATAAGGATTAATCCTATTAGTAACGCTCTTAAAATTTGTTGTCCCATTTTTTTATTGTAATTAATTTTTATATAAATATAATTTTATAAATAATTGTAACATACTTAAAATACGAAAAACAACAAAATTTTCATCTGTTTTTTCTCTCATATTTTGTACATAAAGATGCCTTTAAAAAATTTATATCTTAACTATTGCTTTTTTAATTATTTAAAGTTAATATAATTGTATACTCTATCATCGTGAAGGAATTCAGGAGTAATTCAGAGTATTTTTAACTTATATTTTTTAATAAAAAAATATAGCTGGTGTAGCTCAACGGTAGAGCAACGGATTTGTAATCCGTAGGTTGGGGGTTCAAATCCCTTCACCAGCTTTTCTATTATTAGGATTAAAAAAATAAATAAATTATTTTTTTAACATTTTAAACCTCTTCGGATTTATTTTTATGTAAAATTTAAATTTTTTGAGTAAAAAAATTTTCAACCAAATAATTTCCAATTTTTTTTATACCAATATATATAAATTTAAACTTGTCATTATGTAATCTAATTTAGCGCTAATCGTTTTTTCACTTTTAGATTAGAGAATTTATAAGCCAACCATATTTCGAATAATAAAATATAAACTTAGAATAAAAATTAAACTAAATAAAATTAAAAACCAACGTAATTTAGGGGTTTTAAATAAATTTCTAAAAGGTGTTAATATAATTAATATTAATCCTACCATACTACTAATAAAAAATCGCGGATATCTAACGATGTTAGTCCAAAAGTTATTCATAAAAATAATAATTATTAAAGCTTCTAATTAACATTATATAGAACTTTTAATATGAATTACGTAAATAAAAATTTTTCTAGTATTCTATGAAATAAAATGTTATACTATAGTTATAGTATAAGGCTCTGTAGCTCAGTGGTTAGAGCAGGGGACTCATAAGCCCAAGGTCGTAGGTTCAAATCCCACCAGAGCCATCTACTATTCTAGTTTTATTAATTTAGGAGAAATGGCTGAGTGGTCGAAAGCAATAGATTGCTAATCTATCGTACAATTATTTGTAC
>Ga0316189_10000129_pt1:57500-68206 | contig 68206 bp, 72 predicted proteins | sample LowCovwburrow_MG_FD_204930 | JGI IMG/M metagenome (GOLD analysis project Ga0316189, IMG submission 204930) | Coastal sediment microbial communities from Maine, United States - Lowes Cove worm burrow | ecosystem: Environmental > Aquatic > Marine > Coastal > Sediment | place: USA...
CATTAGCTTTAGTTGTAACTGTTCCAGTAGCATTAGCTACACCAGGTGAATGGGAAAGTTCAAAAGATCAATTTAATAAAGCTTTTCAACTTTGGGTTGGTCTTGTTGTTGCAATTGCTACTGCAGATGGTATTTCAGCATCAATTTAGTTACTATAGAAATTATAGTTTAAACTATAATTTCTAAATATATTTAAAATATTGACAGATTTATTAACATAATATATTATTTAATATGAAAGCTGTGATATACAGCTAGAATATCTAAGTCAATTATTTTGGTTTTAGTGCGGGCATAGCTCAGTGGTAGAGCGCAACCTTGCCAAGGTTGATGTCGCGCGTTCGAATCGCGTTGCCCGCTCTTTAATAACTAAAACGACTTTTTTATGCCCCCATCGTCTAGAGGCCTAGGACAGCTCCCTTTCACGGAGCAGACAGGGATTCGAATTCCCTTGGGGGTAGTCTTTAATATCAATAATTAAAATAATTATTGTTAAGTTTAAATATTTGGACTACAATTAATAAAAAAAAATTTATATTAGTCTATGTTAAAAATTATTTGGGTAATATTAAGTTTAATCTTAATTGGTCTTATTTTTTTACGCACACCACAGAATCAAGGACTTGCAAGTTTTTCAACAAAAAGTAATTTGTTAGGATCTCCCAGTTCGGCAGAGCAATTTTTAAATAATCTTACAATTATTTTAATGATAGGTTATTTTTCATTCGCTATTTTCCTGAATTTTTCAAATTAGATTTTTTTAATATGAAATGAAAGTCAATATTATAAAAAACATTTATTCTTTAATTTTTCTTAATATTGACTCTTTTCTATTTAAATAGAATAGTGTACAATTGTATTAATATTCATCGCGGAGTAGAGCAGTCTGGTAGCTCGTTGGGCTCATAACCCGAAGGTCAATGGTTCAAATCCATTCTCCGCTAGAAAATTTAATAAAAAAGGGTCTTTATTTAACTTTATAATAAGGCTTATTATAAAAAATTAACTAAAAAAGAAATTTTCTATTAAAATATAAGTAGAACATTAAATATTTAATAAGGTTTTACGTATGACATTAAATTTAAAAACACCATTTCCTACTTTTGGTGGAAGTACCGGTGGCTGGTTACGTGCAGCTGAAGTTGAAGAAAAATATGCTATCACTTGGACAAGTCCTAAAGAACAAATCTTTGAGATGCCAACAGGTGGATCAGCAATAATGCGTAATGGTGAAAATTTATTATACTTAGCTCGTAAAGAACAGTGTTTAGCACTTAGTACACAACTTAGAACTTTCAAAATAAATGATTATAAAATTTATAGAATTTTTCCAAGTGGTGAAGTACAATATTTACATCCAAAAGACGGAGTTTTCCCTGAGAAAGTAAACCCAGGTCGAACACCTGTAAATACTCGTGGATTCTCGATTGGTAAAAATCCAAATCCTGCTTCAATTAAGTTTAGTGGAATTACGACTTATGAAAGTTAATTTATATTAAGATTAGTAGTAATGCTAATCTTTTGGCGAGATGGCAGAGTTGGTCGATTGCGTCTGATTTGAAATCAGATGAATCTTTGCGGATTCCGTGGGTTCGAATCCCACTCTCGCCTTTATTCTTTAAAATAACTAAAACAAAACGTAATAGTTTTTATATGTGCTTAACTGTGTCAAAATCTTTTATGACTATTTCTTATGGGTAAAGTATATGATTGGTTTGAAGAACGATTAGAAGTTCAAGCAATTGCAGATGATATTTCAAGTAAATATGTACCGCCACATGTGAACATTTTCTATTGTTTCGGTGGAATCGTTTTTACATGCTTTTTAGTTCAAGTTGCTACGGGCTTTGCTATGACATTCTATTACAGGCCTAGTGTTGTAGACGCATTTGCATCTGTTGAATATATTATGACAAGTGTGAACTTTGGGTGGTTAATCCGTTCAATTCATCGTTGGTCAGCAAGTATGATGGTTATGATGTTAGTGTTACATGTTTTCCGTGTATATTTAACTGGTGGGTTTAAAAAACCACGAGAATTAACATGGGTAACAGGGGTAATTTTAGCTGTTGTTACGGTTTCTTTTGGTGTAACAGGTTATTCTTTACCTTGGGATCAAGTAGGATTCTGGGCATGTAAAATTGTAACAGGGGTTCCTGCAGCTGTCCCACTTGTTGGGCCTCCATTAGTTTTAGTTTTACGTGGTGGTGAAAGTGTTGGACAAAGTACTCTTACACGATTCTACAGTGCACATACTTTTGTTTTACCATTAGCTGCTGCAGTTTTAATGTTAACACATTTCTTAATGATTCGGAAACAAGGTATTTCAGGACCTCTTTAATCTGAATTATATAATTTAAATTTAATCTTTTTGATAAGGAAATATTATGTCAATAATTAAAAAACCAGATTTAACAGATCCGAAATTAAGAGCAAAACTTGCTAAAGGTATGGGCCATAATTATTATGGTGAACCAGCTTGGCCAAATGATTTATTATATCTTTTCCCAGTTTGTATTTTAGGAACATTTGCTTGTTGTATTGGTTTAGCAGTAATGGCTCCGACACAAATGGGTGAACCTGCTGATCCATTTAATACTCCATTAGAAATTTTACCTGAATGGTATTTCTTCCCAACTTTTAATTTATTACGTGTATTACCAAATAAATTATTAGGAGTTTTAGCTATGGCTGCAGTTCCTGCTGGTTTAATTACAGTACCATTTATTGAAAATGTAAATAAATTCCAAAACCCATTCCGTCGTCCAATTGCAAGTTTAGTATTTATTACTGGGTTTATGTTTGCTGTTTGGTTTGGTATCGGAGCTTGCTTACCTATTGATAAAGCTGTTTCATTAGGCTACTGGTAAAAAACTTATTTATGTTCTAATTTTTTTGGTAGAAATTTATTTCTACCAATTTTGACCTATTACCTTGATACTCTATCTTAACTGGTGTTTAGTTAATTAGTTAAAACGTATGTACGAAACAATTTTTTATTTAGAATGAGTTAATAACATAATTTGTCACCCATATCGACTTTATTGGCGCTGTTACTAATTTTATAAAAGTTTTATTGTACTTTATCATATCTGATAAAACTGAAAAATCGATTGTTAGAATTTTGATTTGGGATATTTAGGAGATGAGATTATTAATGGTGATTTCTAATACGTAATGATACTATGACTTAGGTGATTAATTGTTAATGAAGAAGCTAATTTAAAATATATTATAATTATTTTTTTAAAAAGGTCTTGACATCTTTCTCAATTATTCTATAAAATCACACTTGCATCATATGATGTAATATTAGAAACTTAAAATTAATATTTTAATATTAATTTTATTAATATACTATTTTATAATGATAAAATATGTTTATAAACAATTTACAATTTTGGTTAAGTAGTGTTTTATCTTTATTAATTACTATTGATCAAGAAACAATCCTTGATTTTTTAGGTATTCATGATCGTTTTAATAATGAAGAGTATGCAGAGTTACTTGGAAGTTCTCAAATTTCAACACCAGTTTCTTCTGAAACTTTTAAATTAATCATTCAAAATATTTGGGAACACTATCAACATGGTTTAGGGTTTGTTGATATTGAGAATATTGCAATTTTTATTTTAGTTATACGATTTATTTTTCTTTCTAAAAAATATAATATCAAAACAGGATTTTTTATTGCTTGTATTGGTTTAGGTGCAGGTTATTTATGGTATATGCACTTAAGAGATTTAGCATACTATTATATGCGTACTTTATGGATGTGTCCTTTAACCCATAATCTTGCATATGATTTTGAAGAGGTTTTTTTTCAAGGATTAGAAGAATTTGGACGCGTTGGAACAGATTTTGATAGTGGTAAATTTTATGCACCTATACTTCGAGGTTTTACGGATATAACAAGTAATGAGAATTATCGTTATGACCCAATATCAATGGTTTGGTCTTATTTACCAACTGACATTAAGTTTTTAAGTGATAAAATTTATTATTTTATAACTTTAAAAGCTATCCCACAAACTTATCGCTTCATTACGGTACAGCTAACATACTTATCAAGTATGTTATGGTATACTTTTATAGTTAGAATAAATAAAAGATATTGCCCATACCTAATAAGATGGCATTGGACCTTTTTAATAGGGGCAGACTTTCTTCAAAGACCACTTATTTATATTCAAAATCGTTTGATATATTATTTAAATGAGACATTAATTCCTAATAGTTATTTTCGTGAAGCAGAATTAGTAACAAATATTTTAGTTACATTAGTAGCTGCTCAATATATCTTTCTTGTTTTAGGTATGTTACATGCTTTATGCGGTCAATATTTTTATTTCCCACTTCTTACAGAGAATACAGAACTACATATTGGTTTAAGACCTAAAGATAGTATTTATAGTGGTGGCCATACAATTTGGCAAAATAAAAGAGCTTATATGATTAGCCGACAAGCTTCTTCAAAATTAAGAAAATATCGTTTCGGGACTATTCGGTCAGCGTATAGTATGTTACCTAGATTCTGGTATGGTTGGCTAGGTCGTGGTACTTTAGATGATCTTACAAGTGAAGAATATGAACAATATTTAAAAAATAAAGATAATAAAGATTCTATTCAAAAAGCAAAACGTCGAGATTCAAAAATTCGATGGCACTATCGTCGAGAAAGATTAAAGAAACGTTTCATTCAGCTATTAGCAAAGTTTGGAATTAAATTTAATGGTATAAATGAAGATGATGGTGATGATCTCTATCAAGAATTTAAAAATTTTACTAAAAAATAATTCACTTTATTTATATATATATAAAGTAAATAAGAAAACTTATTTACTTTATATACATTTTTTTATTTACGATGAATCTATTATGTTTAAATTCTTATAATGATGAACCTAAACCTGAATAAGCTCCATAGAAAAATAAAGAAACAAGCGTTATTGCTGCGAAACCACCTACTAAACCTACAAGCCATAAAGGAACTCGACCAGTATTTGCCATATAAAAAAACTCCTATTTGGAAAGATTAATTGAAGAAATAACTTGAAAATAATACCGCTAAAACAAAGATTAATAAAAGACCCCAAAAAAGAGAAGTTCTATTTAATTCTACGGCCTGTTTATTTGGATTTGGACCTGTCATAAAATTTACCTTATATATGTTTATGTTATTATTAATTTATCGTTGAATAAATTGCATAGCAGTAATACCACCTAAAAAGAACACTGTTGGAATTGCTAATCCATGAACTGCTAGCCAACGGAAAGTAAAAATTGGATATGCTACAGGTTGATTAATATTATTTGACATTTTTTTTACCTCTTATAAACCTTTAGTTAAATCTTCTAATTCTTGTTTTGCACTGAAACGATCGTTTACTAATGGTACTTGTTGACGATCTTGTGTAAAATATTCATTAGGGCGTGGTGTTCCAAAAACATCATATGCTAACCCAGTACTAATAAATAACCATCCTGATACAAAAAGAGAAGGAATTGTAATAGTATGAATAATCCAGTAGCGTACACTTGTAATAATATCTGAAAACGGGCGTTCGCCTGTAGATCCACCAGACATAAGATATGTTCTCCTATAAAAAATGATTGTTGCTCATTCAAAAACTTAACCTAAAGCGGGCAGGGGGAATCGAACCCCCATCATTAGCTTGGAAGGCTAAGGTTTTACCACTAAACTATGCCCGCATGCATTAATTATAAAATTACGCGAGTATAAAAAGCAATAAAAAGATTATAAATTTTCTAATTTTAAATCTAAGAATTTTGCTACATCAGCAGCTTGATCTTCTAAGTCTGAAATTGAATCTGGCTGTTGAACAGGTGTTAAGGGAATTTTTCGTTCATCCTTAAGGCATAAATAAATACTTCGTTGAGGGTTTAAACCTTCAGAAATTTTTATTCCAATTGATCGAATATTATTTAATGGGTAAGTTAAAAGAATTTCCCTATTTTTTCCTGGAAATCCTTTTCTTACAACTTTTACAAGGTTTTCAATTTTATTATACTCATTATAACCACTCCCTATATCCCAAAATAAGGTTGCAATTATATAAAGACTTAATCCAAAACTTAATGTTCCATAAAACATCATTACAATACCTTGAGGTATAAAGACTAATTCTGTAGTATTAGCAAAAGGTAATAAATTTATCTTGAAATAACTTGACATACCTGCTAGTAAGAACATTAACCCACCAATTAGCAATAATACTGCCCAAAAATAATTACTAAAACGTCTTGATCCAACAATTTTCTCTTGACGAATTTGATCTTGCATTTGACAGTTTTAAATTAATTTAATTGATTTTAATCCTAAATATAAACCCGATGCAAGTGCAAAGCAAAATCCAACTAGTAAAAAATAATTAATAAGAATTGACATAAAATTTTTTAATTATATAAAAATGAAGTTTATAAAATTTTTTCTGTATATTAGTATATATTATATAGTAATCTATATAAAAATTTTGGTTGGTAAAAATTTTCATTAATTTTTTAAATACCTTAGATTAATTAAAAACTTTACTATTAACTTCATTAAATTTTAAATTAAATTTATGGCTAATTTTATTAAACCCTATAATGATGATCCGTTTGTTGGGCATTTAGCAACACCTATTACTTCTTCATCATTAACTCGAGCTCTTTTAAAAAATTTACCGGCATATCGATTTGGTTTAACACCATTATTACGTGGTTTAGAAATTGGTTTAGCACATGGATATTTTTTAATTGGTCCATTTGCTAAATTAGGCCCTTTACGTAATTCAGATATTGGACTATTAGCAGGTTTCTTATCAACGATTGGTTTAATTCTTATTTTAACGTTAGGATTAACAATTTATGGAGCAGCTTCTTTTGGTCAAGACAAAACTAGTAGCAATGAGTTACAAACTAAAAAATCATGGGACCAATTTAAAGGCGGATTTTTTGTAGGTGCTTGTGGAAGCGCCGGTTTTGCTTTTATTTGTTTATCAAGTATCCCAACCTTTACATTAAATTAAAATTTTCATGAGAATAAATTGGTTATATTTAACCGATTTACTCTCGATTTTTTAAAATTATTTACCCTTACTATTTATTATGAATTCAGTTAATTTACAAGAAGAGTATGCTAAAACAGAAATAGCAAAACTTTTAAATGTATTAGACGAGGAATTAGTTGGTTTAGCACCTGTAAAATCTCGTATTCGTGAAATAGCAGCATTATTATTAATTGATAAATTAAGAAGAAATTTAGGAATTACAGCAAACAGCCCTGGTTTACATATGTCTTTTACTGGAAGTCCCGGTACTGGTAAAACCACTGTGGGATTGAAAATGGCTGATATTTTATTCCAATTAGGATATGTAAAAAAAGGACATTTATTAACAGTTACACGTGATGATTTAGTTGGTCAATATATTGGTCACACTGCCCCTAAAACGAAAGAAGTTCTTAAAAAAGCTATGGGTGGTGTTTTATTTATTGATGAAGCTTATTATTTATATAAACCTGATAATGAACGAGATTATGGTTCTGAAGCCATTGAAATTTTATTACAAGTTATGGAAAATCAACGTGATGATATAGTAGTTATTTTAGCTGGTTATAAAGAACCTATGGATAAATTCTATGAATCAAATCCAGGTTTATCTTCACGGATTGCAAATCATATTGATTTCCCTGATTATACAGTTGAAGAATTGTCAACAATTGCAAAAATGATGTTAGAAGAACAACAATACCAACTAACACCACAAGCCGAAATTGCATTAACTGATTATATTGCTAGAAGAAAACAAAAACCATTATTTGCGAATGCCCGGAGTATTAAAAACGCATTAGATAGAGCTCGAATGCGTCAAGCAAATCGTATTTTTGATAGTCGAGGCCAAGTATTAACTAAAAAAGACTTAGTTAACATTGAAGCAGATGATATATTACAAAGTACAATATTTAATTAAAAATTATAAACTGTTTGAGATATAAATATGAGTTTATTAATTGTTGGTGGAACTGGTACTTTAGGACGTCAAATTGTCCTCCAAGCTTTAACTAAAGGTTATCCAGTTAGATGTATAGTTCGTAATTTTCGTAAAGCTAATTTTTTAAAAGAATGGGGTGCGGAATTAATTTACGGTGATTTAAGTATACCCGAAACAATTTCTCCATGTTTCCAAGGTATTACTGCTGTTATTGATGCTTCCACAAGCCGTCCATCTGATTTAGATATAGTAAAAACGGTTGATTGGAATGGTAAATTAGCGTTAATTGAAGCTGCAAAAGCAGCAAAGGTTAAACGATTTATATTTTGTTCTACACAAAACTTAGATCAATTTTCAAATATTCCTTTAATGAAAATGAAACAAGGAATTGAAATTAAATTAAAAGAAGCTGCAATTCCTTATACAATTTTTCGTTTAACTGGTTTTTATCAAGGTCTAATTGAGCAATATGCAATTCCAATTTTAGAAAACCTACCTATTTGGGTAACAAATGAAAATACTTGTGTATCTTATATGGATACTCAGGATGTTGCTAAATTTTGCTTAAAATCCTTACAACTTCCTGAAACTAAAAATAAAACTTTCTTTTTAGGTGGTCCAAAAGGATGGGTTTCTTCAGAAATTATAAATTTATGTGAGCAGCTTGCTGGTCAATCAGCTAAAGTTAATCAAATTCCACTTTTCCTTTTAAAATTAATTACTAAATTTTTAGGTTTCTTTGAGTGGGGCCAAAATATTAGTGATCGCTTAGCCTTTGTAGAAATTTTAAATGTTGAAAATGATTTTTCAAAATCAACATTTGATTTGTATAAAACTTTTAAAGTTAAATCAGATGAAATTAATCAATTAGATGATTATTTCTTAGAATATTTTATTCGTCTATTAAAACGTTTAAGAGATATTAATTTTGAAGATATTCAAAAACAAAAAAATCTAATTATTTAAAATTCATATAACTCTATATGAATTATGTTATTTTTGCTGTAAAAATTATTAAAAATTCAGGACAAAGTTTCTTTGCTGATGGAACAGCGCTTACTGAATTAATAGTTCAATTACCTCAAGTTCGAAAAAATAATGTTAAGGTAGTACTTAAAATTTCAATTTGGGGAAAGCTTAGTTATGATATTGCGAAATATTATCAACCTAATGATTATCTTATAATTGAAGGTTATATTTCAATTAGAAATTTAAATACAGATCGTGTTATTGATTTGTTAAATAAACAAGTTGAAATTTCTGTTTTTAAACTTTACCCGTTACTTTTAAAATCATAAGGATTTATTTAAAAAATTAATGATTAAGATTTTTTATTCAATTAAATAAGTCATAATTATTATATTTTAGTATAATTAATATTATTAAAAACAGTTTTTAGGAAAAATTAAATGTTAACTTTAAAAATTTTAGTTTACACAACAGTTATCTTTTTTGTTTCTTTATTTATTTTTGGTTTCCTTTCAAGTGATCCTTCGCGAAACCCTAATCGTCGTGACCTTGAATAATTAAAAAAAAACTAGAGTGCAAACGATGAATATCAAATCTTTGCTCTCTAGTTTTTAGTTAAGCCTAATTTTAATTTATATATTTAATAGAGTATCTTATCTATCTTTTTTTAGTTCTGTTTAGTTAAATCTTATTTCTTTAAATTATTTTTTTCAAACTTGTTTTACTTATTTAAATAAAAATGGTTTTTTATTTAAAACTAAATTATTATATATATTAGTAATTTGAATTTTTATGAAATTTTTTACTAAATTATATATTTTTAATTTCTTTGATTTTTAATGAAACGTGTCAATTTATTAACTTTATTGTTCGCTGTTTTAATTGCTTTAACTCCAACTCAAGCATTAGCTGATATTGGCGGTTTAACAAAATGTAGTGAATCTCCTGCTTTTACAAAACGATTAAATGCAAGTGTAAAAAAACTACAGCAACGAGCAAGTCAATATGAAGCAGATTCTCCACCAGCTTTAGCATTAAAACAACAAACTGAGCGTACACAAGCTCGGTTTGATAAATATTCTCGTTCGGAATTATTATGTGGTACAGATGGATTACCGCATCTAATTGCAGATGGACGATGGAGTCATGCAGCAGAATTTATATTACCAGGATTTGGGTTTATATATATTTCTGGTTGGATTGGCTGGGTTGGCCGTAAATATTTACGTGCAGTAAGTACAAGCGCTAATCCTAGTGAAAGTGAAATTATTATTAATGTTCCTTTAGCACTAAAAATCATGACAACGGGTTATATTTGGCCAATCTCAGCATGGCAAGAATTAATCAGTAATGATTTAGTGGCAGTTAGTGAAGAAATAACTGTATCACCTCGTTAAATTCATTAATTATTTAAGCTAATATTGATTTTATTCATATGAACGATTTTCAAAAATATCTATCAACAGCTCCTGTTCTTTTAACATTGTGGATGACATTTACTGCAGGATTTATTATTGAAATAAATCGCTTTTTCCCGGATATGTTAGGATTATATTTTTAGATTTTAAATAAATTTAAAAATTAATTGTTCGATTATTAAATTTGTAAATAATCGAACAAATTTTTCTCTGTTAATTGAAAGTACATTTTATAAAATTGAAAACATGGAAATTTAAAATATTTTTTGTTTTTATATCGGGATAGTAGGATTTGAACCTACGGCACCCTGCTCCCAATGCAGG
>Ga0316189_10000130_pt1 | contig 68081 bp, 63 predicted proteins | sample LowCovwburrow_MG_FD_204930 | JGI IMG/M metagenome (GOLD analysis project Ga0316189, IMG submission 204930) | Coastal sediment microbial communities from Maine, United States - Lowes Cove worm burrow | ecosystem: Environmental > Aquatic > Marine > Coastal > Sediment | place: USA: Maine...
GTCCCCACCCCCTCAAGACATCCCGAGCGGGCCGGATCCGAGCAAGCCACCAGCGCAGCACTGCTTCGGAGGAGCTGCCCTACAGCCAGTGCCCTTTCCCTATTCGGGAAGTGCCAGCGCCCTGTTCACGATGCGCGGCGTCAGGAAGATCAGAAGCTCGTTTCGGTCCTCGCGGAAGCGGCGTCGCTTGAAGAAGACTCCGAGTACCGGGATGTCGCCGAAGAAGGGCACCTGGTCGACGTTACGACCGGTGTTCCGAGTGTAGATGCCGCCGATGACCGCGGTGTCGCCGTCGTCGACGAGGAGCTGGGTGATCGCCTCACGCTCGAGGATAGTCGGGTCACCGTTTGCGCCCACTCGACCGAAGTCCGGCTCGTTACGCGTGATCTTCACGTCCATCGCCACCGCGCCATCGCTCGTGACGTGCGGGGTGACGTTGAGCTCGAGCTTCGCCTCCTGGAAGGCCGTGTTGACGCCCTGCGCGCTGACCTGGGAGAACGGAATCAAGGTACCCTGCGAGATCGAGGCCTCATTGTTGTCCAAGGTCAGGATTCGCGGCGAGCTGATGATTCGAACCGAACCGGCCGCCTCAGCCGCGCTTAGGCGAACGTTGAGGTTCACAGCGCCGCTCAAGCTACCCATGGTCAAACCGAGCGCACCACCGGCGCCCTGACCCGTGACCGCTGGAAGGTTCACGGCGAAGTTCGGATTGTTGACGCTGCCGTTGTAGGGCGAAAGACCATTGGTCTGTGCGCCGTCCACCGGAACACCGCCCGCGATGCCGAGATCCGAGGGGAAGCGCAGGCCGGTGGGGTTGCCAGTCGCGCTGCTCATGACCGCGCTGCCGCCCCACTGAACGCCGATGTCACGCGAGTAGCTACTGCTCGCCTCGACGATGCGAGACTCGATCAACACCTGAGGTGTCTGCGTGTCGAGGTTCCGTACCAAGTCTTCGACATTGTCGAGTTGCCCAACGATGTCCCGGGCGATCAGCATGTTGGTGCGCGTGTCCACCGAAACCGTTCCGCGTTCCGTGAGGAGCTCGCGAACCCTTGGCTGCAGGTCGGTCGCGGTCGCGTAGCTGACGGGAATCAGCCGCGTCTCGAGAGGCGCGAGCTGTTGCTGCTGCTTCTGTCGCGCGATGGCCGCCTCGCGCTCCTGCTCGAGCTGAGCGAGCGGCGCGACGCGAAGAAGATTGCCCTGCCGAACCATCCCGAGTGACTTGGCTTGCAGGATGACGTCCAGCGCCTGGTCCCACGGCACATCGCGCATGCGAATCGTCACGGTGCCGCCGACGTTGTCTGCCGTCACCACGTTCACGCCGCCGACCTCAGAGAGCAGCCGAAGAATGTTGTGAATGTCGGCGTCCTTGAAGTCGAGGTCGATGCGACGACCCGAGTACTTGCGCGAAGACTTGGAACCGACCTGCGCGGGCATGACGCTCATGAATCCAGCGACCTCCGGGCCATCGACCTCGGCGGCGTAGTCCTTCTCTTTCGCGATGGTGCGCGTATGCGGTCGCGTCTCGATCGTGGTCGGCGAGAACATCCAGACGATGTGGTCACCCGAGCGAATCGCCGTGCCGGCCGACCCCTCCGATCCATGAACGACGACGACAGCTCGATCCCCTCGCTCCTCGACTTCGATGGAACCGATGAGAGAGCCTCTCGGAGCTTCCACTAGAAGCGGGGCGCCTGGGTCGACCCTGGCGTTCAGCACTTCGAGACGAGGCGGCGAGCCCGCACGCGTCGACACGCGAAACTCCGGGTCACCGAGAAGCGCGATGATGATTCGGTCGCGCCCGTCCTTTTGTTCGAGTCGAACGTTCTCGATCATGGGGCCGCGCCTGCGCGCCGCGCGCTTCGGCTCTGCGTTCATACTCGCCGGGTTCCCGGCTCGCGAGAGCTTCACGCTGATACGGCCGTCGCTTGCACGCGCGTGATAGGTCACCTCCCCCGTCAACGAGAGCTCGATGCGTACGCCGTGCGCCGTGGTACTCGCCACCGTACGCGCGATCAGAGAGTTCGTCCCACTCGTCTGAACGCCGCCCGCCGGTAGTGCGGCGTTCTCGACGTCAATGACGATGAGTCGACCGTTCTCCCTTGCACGCACCGTGTACTGCGGATCAGTAAACGCGCCCTCGACGGAGATCTGTGCTCCATCTCGTTCGCCGTCGATTCGCACCGTGTCGATTCTCGGACCAGCCGCTTGAACAATGTTGCCCGATGCAAGCACTGCCACTACGGCGATTGCGAGACTCCAATGAATACGCATTCCTGACTCCTCTGCCAGCACGTATTAATCATCGAACGCTGGAGAGGGCGGGCGCAAGAAAACGGCCGATTAACTTTGGAAAGTTTACGGCGTCGCCAACTGAACAGGTTCACCGCCCTCGTGCAGCGGCATCACTCGCGTCAACGGGGGTTTGTCCGGCGCAGTAGGGTCTTCACGCGTCAAAACGACAGAACCCGGACGGATACGATCGACACGCCAGTTCAGTGTGACTGGCATACCCTCTGAACCTCCGGCCTGTACTACTTCCGGTCGGCCGATGTAGTCACCGCGTCGAACGACGTGTCCAACGTGTGTAGTGTCGGTCAACATTGCACGCGGCGTGGCGATGCCGGTCACGATGGCGATGAGCTGCATCTCGTCGAGGCTGGTGCTCGGAAGGAGCACGCGCCGCTGCGCTGGAGAGGCAGCTTGTGCCTTGAAGGCCCTCGCATAGGAACGAAATGGATCTCGGTTCTGAATGTCGAGCTCTGCGAAGTCATCGTCGCTGTACACGACCGGACCGAGCTCCATTTGGGCCGCGGGCTGCGCCGCCGCGGACGACTTGCTCGACTCGCTATTCGGCTGACCATCCCCGAGCAACGTCAGCTCGCCGCTCGTGAACTCGTCGTCGCCCCCACCGCACCCGACGAGGCCAACGCCTGCCGCGAGTGAAAGAAGAACGAACGCTCGGATCTTGGAGGTCATGGTTCCTTAGTTCCCTTTCGGTCGACGGTACGTGGTCGCGCGGACGTCCACGCTCACGACCATCTCGCCAGATGGAAGCAACTTCGGTTGCGTCATGCGAATGTTCTCCATACTGATGGCTCGGTCCAACTTGCTGATGTTGTAAAAGAATTTCGTCAGTTGATGGAAGCGACCGGTCAGCGCCAAGACCACGGGAATCTTCGAGTAGAGTTCCTGCCTCTGTTCCGGGCGGGGCTCGACCAAGCGAATCGTCAGGCCGCTCAGCTCTGCCACGTGGTTGAGGTCTTGAAGGAACGCTGCGATCTCGGCGTTCTCGGGAAGCACCCGGCGGTTCTGCCGGTCGGCAGCTTCCCGATTCGCAAGCTCCTGAGTCAGCTCGAGGTACTGCTTCTCGCGCCGCTCGGCGTCCCGAATCTGGTCTTGCAGCTGCTTCTTCTGAGCCTGCGCAGCTTCGAGGTCGCTCGAGACGCTGCCGTACACCAGGGCGTAGTAGCCGCCGCTCAGCAAGGCGAGGACACCCAACAGAGCGAGCGCTTTGGCCCAGCCAGGCAGACCAACGAATGTATCTTCGAGACTCGCCATCAGTACTTCACCTTGCAGGTCACGTCGAAGCCCACCATCTGGAGGCCGGTGTCCGGGTCGCTCGCTGCGCGCGTTCGTTGAAGGGTCACGCCGTCATAGATCTCGCTGAGCGTCAAGCGACGCAAGAACTCTGCAACGTCCTCGTTCGATCGACCCATCCCCGCAATCTTGCACTCGCGGTCGATCTCCTCGAAGCGGGTGATCCAGAGACGACGCACGTCCCAGGACTCGTTAAAGCCGGCGAGCGGGTTTTCCTGGCGCATTCGCTCTAGCTCCGCAGAGTTGATCGTGGGTCCGCCTGGGCTGCTCAGCACCCTCGAAAGCTCCATCACGGCGCGCGTCGGTCCGCGCCTCGCCCGCTCGAGCTCCTGGACGACTTTTTCCAGTCGACGACTCTTCTCGAGCCGTGCCTCCACGTCCGGGAGGCCGCGCGTCTTGCCCTGAAGCTCGTCGCGCCTCGCCTCGAGTGTCTTGTTCTCCTGGACTACGGTCTCGAGCTCACTGCTCTGGACGAAGTACATCGCGCTGAGCACGACCAGCCAGAGCGCGATGGCGCCGCCGTAGACCATTCCCCAGGTCGCGAGGCTCAGGTCGCCGGTCGGCAGCGCCGTGGGAGCAACCCTCCGGGCCCGTTTCTTCTTATCGCTCGGTAGCAGATTGACGCGAATCATCAGTTGCGCTCCCGCTCTTTGCGCAAGGCAAGCCCTACGCTGACCACCGATTGCGATGCTCGACCCTGCAGGTCCGCGAGCGCCTTCTCATCGACGTCGGCCACTCGAGTCGGATCCAGCACCTCGACCGGCACCTGGGCACGACCCTGAAGAATGTCCTGCAGCGCCTGAATGTTCGCGGTGCCGCCGGATAGGCAGATCCGCGTGAGCGCACGGTCCCCGCTCGTCGCGAGATAGAAGTCGAGCGAGCGCTGAATCTCTCCGGCCAGCTGGTCCACGGCTTGATTCACGATTTCCGGAACCTCGCGTGGGACGATGCCGCTCCCTTCCCCGCCGCACTTGTAGCTTTCCGCCTCGTCCCGGCCGATGCCGAGCTGGCGCTGAATCTCTTCGGTGATGGCATTGCCGCCGTTCGCGATGTCGCGAGTGAACGCCGTCGTGCCATCCGCAAGGATGTTCACGGTGGTCGTCGCGGCCCCGCAATGGACCAGGACAGTCGTTTCGTCCTCGGAAGCATCGCCGTATCCGCTCTCAAACACGTTCTGCACCGTGAACGCATCGAGGTCGACAACCATCGGCCGAAGTCGAGCTTCCATCGCTAGGTTGGTGAGATCGGTGATCTCTTCCCGCTTCGCCGCCACCAGGAGCACGTCCATTTGGCCATGGTCCGTTCGCTCATGGAGCACCTCGTAGTCCACGTGGACTTCATCGAGATCGAAGGGGATGTGCTGCTCGGCCTCCCAATTGATCTGCTCTTGAAGCTCGCTCGCCGTCATGAGCGGCATAGCGATCTTCTTGATGATGACGCCGTGACCGCTCGCTCTAAGGGCGATGTTTCGCCGCTTCGACTTTGCGAAGAGGCGCTCAAGCCCCTCCACCACGGCGCCCGAGTTGATGATGTGACCATCGACGATGGTCTCTGCGGGCAAAGGATGGAAACCGAACCTTGTAATAGTTCGTGCCCCCCGGCGCCCCTCTTTGATTTCACAGACTTTAATCGAGCTCGAACCGATATCGACGCCGATTAAGTTCTTCCCCTCGGATGCCATACAGGCACGCTACTCCTCCTCACCGAACACGCGAACACGGTCGGCGAGCCTCAGACCCAAAGCTTCGAGAATCTTTCGTTTTGTGTCCATCCGACATCCAAAACCCTTCTCGACACGATCAATCGTCAACACCGATAGGTTCGCGCGACGAGCCAACTCCGCTTTGGACATCATGCGTTCGATACGAATCTTGCGAACGTTGTTCGGCTTGTTGCCGCTCTTGCTCGCCTTGGGCTTGCTCGCCCCTTCGTTGCCGCCCGTTTCCGAGGCAGACGCACTTGCCGCTTCCGGCTTGTGCATGGCTTCGTTTGCCTCTGGGTCGTACGTCATGATTTGGCTCATTCGAGGAGGAACAGACAACTCGTCGTTCCTCAACAAAGCTATGACCGAACCGACCTAGGGTCAAGCAACTTAGAAAAAATTAGCAGTAAGTTAACATATAATTATAGCAAAGTTATACGAGGTTTTCCCTCAGAACGCAGACATCCGCGATCGTCCAGCATTGCTTGTGCTCGACGCGCGAACCCACCGGTTGTCAATGAGCGAACGTGTCGGATTCATCGTCGCAATGCTCGCGGGCGAAGGCAAAAAAAGCGAGAGGACCCGTCACTTAGTTGCCCTGCTCGGCCACTCCACAATACTCGCTGGGTCGTGATGAGGTCGATTGGGGTGTGGCGTGGCGTCGCAATAGTGTTTCTGGTGCTTCTCATGCACCTGCCGGCGCACGCGCAGCGCAAGCATACGGTGCAGTCCGGGCAGACGCTCGGGGCCATCGCGAAGCGCTACCGAGTGTCCAGCACGAATCTAGCGGCAGCGAACCGCCTCAAGAAGACCGCGAGCCTTCGAGTCGGTCAGGTGCTCCGCATCCCGCCACGAGGCGTGGTCTACGTCTACCCCGGTCAAACGCTGACCGGCATCGCTCAGCTCAACAAGGTCAGCGTCAAGGCCCTCGCCAAAGCCAACCGGCTGAATCCAGACGCGCCGCTCCGAGTCGGACAGCGTTTGGAGCTCCCAGGCTACAGCGCCACCGCCAAGCAGACAAAGGCGCGAAACTCGACACTTAGCGGCCTCGTGACCCTGGAGCGTCCAGCGAGCCAAGAGACTCTGCGGGTTCACCTCTTCGACAAGAACGGCAAGCCCGATCCAAAGGGCCGCGCGCGCCTGGCCCGCTTCCTGCGCGACCGAGAGAGCGACGAAGAGAAGAAACCGCAAACGCGCCTGATGCGAGTGCTCGCTTACCTCGCGAACCACTTCAACGGCCGTACCATCGTCGTGGTCAGCGCCTATCGTTCGGCGCAGAACGGTACCAACGGGACCAGTCGACACGCCACGGGTGAAGCGATCGATGTCCGCGTGGAAGGCATACCCAACGAGACGCTTCGCGACTATTGCCTCACGCTTCAGCGGGTCGGGGTCGGTTACTACCCGCGAAGCAGCTTTGTCCACATCGACGTGCGCGATCGCGAAGTCTACTGGGTCGACTGGTCGAGGCCGGGGGAGCCACCTCTGTACCTGCCGCCTGGCGAAACGCCTGAAAAATACGACGCCGGGGCAGCAGCAGCGGTTTCGCCGCTCTAGCCCTTCCCCTCCGGCAACTCGATGCCGTGCTGCTTCAGGCGCCGATAGAAGGTGCGACGCGCCATCCCCAAGGAGCGGGCCGCCTGTGCCCGGTTCCAATCGTGCGCGTTCAGGGCGTTCAAGATCCGGTCGCGCTCGGCGTCTTTGAAGTCTCGATAGTTGCTCACCTCAGCAGGTGCGGAGACAGCAGGCACACTCGCTTCGATGGCAAGCTCCTCGGCCTCGATCAGCTCCTCCCGGGCGAAGACGCTTGCGTTCACCAGTAGATGCTCGAGCTCGCGCACGTTTCCCGGAAAGTCATGCCCCGCAAGGCGTTGTACGGCGGAGCGGCTCAAACGCTTCCGCGCTTCTCCGCGCTCCTTCGCGAGCCGGCCGAGGATGTGATCGCAAAGCAGCGGAATGTCGCTGCGCCGCGCTCGAAGTGGCGGCAGCTGCAGCTCGACGACGGCGAGCCGGTAGTAGAGGTCTTCCCGAAGCACACCCTCCTCGATCAGCGCGCGAAGTGGGCGTTTGGATGCCGTGATGACGCGAACGTCCACCGGCTTGTCCTCCGAGGCGCCCACGGGCCTGACTCGCCGCTCCTGGAGCACCCGCAGCAGGTCGAGCTGCATTCGAGGCGGCATGTCCGCCATCTCGTCCATGAAGAGCGTTCCGCCCGCCGCCTGCACGAACACGCCGTCCCGGGCATGGGTCGCGCCGGTGAACGAGCCCGCGAGGTGTCCAAAGAGCTCGCTTTCGAGAAGGCCTTCCGGAATGGCGCCGCAGCTCAAGGAGACGAAGGGAGCATCGGCGCGCAGGCTTGCCTGGTGGATGGCCCGGGCGACCACCTCCTTGCCGGTCCCGCTCTCTCCGGTGATGACGATGGGCACATCGTTGCCCGCCACGCGTTCGATCACCTCGTACACGCGCTGCATCCCGTCGCTCATGCCGATGAGCCCCCAGCGCTCGCCGCGCGCGCTCGGGCCCTGAAGACGGGCAATCTCGCTGCGGGTCCGCTCGAGGGCTTCGGACTTCCCCTCGAGGCGGGCTTCGAGATGTGCGTTGGCCTCGGTCAGGGCTCGGTTCGCTCGCTCGAGCTCCTTTCTTTGGGCCTCCACGCGTTCGAGCAGATGGGCGGTCTCGATCGCGATGGCCGCCTGGTCGGCGAATGCACGCAGCATCGAGAGGTCTGCACCCGAAAAGCGCCCACTTGCGCTCCTGTGTTCGAGGTAAAGGACGCCCCACATACGCCCGCGCGTCTCGATCGGTAAGCAGGCGACGGACTTCAGCATGAGCTGATGCACCGACATGTAGTCCTGGACTCGCGCATCGTGCGCCGCGTCGACGGTCACGACCGGTTCGCCATCGATGAGCACCGTTTCGGCAATGGATCGGCTGAACGCGGCGGTCTGCTGTCCCAATTTGTGCTCCGCGACTCGCACGGTCCGCGGTTCGAGTTGCCCCGATTCGTCGACGAGGAGCACGAAGCCGCGTTCCGCGCCCGAGAGTGCAACGGCTCCGTCGGTGATGAGCTCGAGCAGATTGGCGCGGTCCCGCTCGCTCGTCAGACGCCGAAGAATGTGAAGCAGGGGTCGAAGTCCCGCGACGGGCGCCCCGGTCTCCACGCGGGCGCCGTCTTTCGGTCGTTTCGAGGCCGCCTGCGCATGCCGCCGCCGAACGTCGCACCAAAACCCGGAGCGAAGTGGAGGTGGAAGCGTCATCGCCATGTCATCCCAAAGCTCCACGGCGCGAACGGCGGCCGCGCGCGCGAGGTCTGGGTGTCCATTGGCGGTATGGAGTGCGTTCAGGTCGGCGAAGGCGTCCGCCTCGGCGAGCAATGCGCGCTCGGCCCTCGCCCGGTCCGCGATGCTAGAGATCGCAGCGCTTGGATCGGGGGCGGCCCGAGCCCGTACCAGCTTTGCGCTCCAATCCGAAGAACCAGCTTCGCTTTCGAGGCCATCGAGCACACGCGTGGCGTCCTCGAGTCGATCCAGCTCGGCGAGGGCGCGTGCGGCGAGCATTCGCCCGCTCGCTTGCAGTCGGGGCAAATCGAAGCAGCGCTCAGCGTACTCAAGGGACGACTCCCAGTCGCCTCGCGACGCGGCCACCCGCGCCCGAACCAAGGCTGCATCCTGAGGCTTCTGGATATCCGCTGCGAGCGTGAGGGCCGCCTCTTCGTTGCCGCAATACGCTTGAAGCTCGGCCCGCGTGGCCAGGCGCTCCTGCTCGGCGGCCGGCTCCTCCGCCTCCCAGAGCAGTCGGAAGGCCCCACCGAGGTCGCCTTCCCTCACTCGAGCCCAGGCCAGCTCACTAAGACTCAGTGAGGCACGCTTTGACACACCTCAAGTGTAGCGGAAGCTTAGGCTCCGAGTAGGTCGATAATGACGACGCCGCGCTCCGTCTCATCGTCGTGCTCAGGAGGCTGCGAACCCTCTGGCATCGGCATCGGCAGCTGGATCTGAGGAGCCACTTCGCGCTTGGCGCGCTCTTCTTCTTCACGCTGACGGATTTGGTCGATGATGAAGCCTGGAAGCATGTGTTCCTCTGTTCTTAACCTAGGTCAATCTTGGGACGCGACCAATATAATAACGCCTTCCCCGCTGACAACGGGTGTGACAAAACGAAGTTCACCTTGTCGAGTCCGTGCCCAAAGCGCTGTGATCTTGGGAGCTTGGCTCAGTGACGAGCAATCTGCCGCGGGCTCGAGACGCAAGAGATCTGCTCCGGGCGTACGGCTTGTCACCCAAACGCTCGTTCTCGCAGAACTTTTTGGTGCAACCGGGCGCAATCGAGCAAATCGCCGATGCGGCCGCGGGACTCGGGCGCCGGGTCGTCGAGTTCGGTCCCGGGCTCGGCGCCCTGACGCATGCGCTTCTCGAGCGCGATTGCCAGGTATGCGCGGTCGAGCTCGACCGGGACATGCTTCGCGTCCTGCAGGGAGAGTTCGGCGATCATCCAGCCCTCGAGATTCAAAGCGGAGATGCCGCCAAGTTCGATATCACCTCATTTTCGGAGGCTTCCGGCGAGAAGCTCGTGGTCACCGGAAACCTGCCCTATCAGGCAACGGGCGCGATCCTTCGTCAGGTGGTTCGCCACCGAGCGGCGCTCTGCGGGGCCGTCTTGATGGTGCAGCGCGAGGTTCGTGACCGCTTGGTCGCGGAGCCGGGCATCAAGGACTACGGAGCGCTCAGCGTGTTTACGCAGGCAGGCTTCGACGTCGACACGGTGTGCAGGCTTCGTCCGGGCTCCTTCCATCCGCCCCCGCAGGTCGAGAGCGCTGTCGTCCGCCTCGTGCCTCGCGAGCCTCCCCTGGCGGAGGAGACGCCTTCGTTCCAGGCGATCGTGCGGGCCGCGTTCCAAATGCGGCGGAAGACCTTGCGCAACGCCCTGCGAACTCTTGGCGACGATGCGCGCTGTGCGCGTGCCGCGGAGCTCGAGGGCATCGATTTGTCGCGACGCGGCGAGACGCTGTCGGTCGGCGAGTTCAATGCGCTCGCGCAACGCTGGGACGCGCTCGCGTGAGGGACTGCGTGGCGGCCCGGAGCTTCGGCATGTATCGTTGCGCCCGCATGTGGACACGCTCGCTCTGTTGCGCCCTGCTGGTCTTCGCGGCCAGCTGTACGCCCAAACCAGTCGAAAGCCCGCTCGACAAGGCACCTCCGGCGGGGATTAGCCAAGCTCGAGACCTCGCTGCGAGCGGGGATGTCGGAGGCGCGCAGAACGCGTACGAGAAGTTCATCATCGCGAACCCGGGGACGGCCGAAGCGGACCTCGCGCGCCTCGAGCTCGGGATTCTGAGCGCTGCGCGCGGACGCTGCGAGACGGCGTTGCCGCACTTCGAGCAAGCCCAAACGAGTGCGGATCGTGCCATTGCTCTGCGCGCGTCTCTCCAGCTCGCGTCGTGCCAGCTGGCACTCGGCGACCCGGAGCGCTCCCTCGGCACCCTCGAGCCTATCGCCGCAGAACGCTTTTCTGAGGAAGAGCAGGCGCTCCTTTGGGAGACCGCGCTCTCCTCGGGCGAACAGACCACCAATGGGGCGAAGGGGCTTTCGGTCCTCGATACCTTGGTCGAGCGAGGCGGGGACCCCCCGGACCCTCAGCGGCTCTGGGCGGCCCTGACGCTCCTCGCTCAGAAGGTCACGGTCGAAGAAGCCAGCGAGCTCTTGGATTCGCTTCGCTCTGGGGGCCTTCCTCAAGCAGCGGTCGCGACGCGGCTGCTGGACGATGCCCTCCGAACTCAGAACTCGGCCGAGGTGGCCAGGGCTTCCGAGGCGCTCCGTTCGAGCAGTGCGATCATCATTCCGGAAGTCACCATCGCGGTCGCGCGCGCCGATGAGTTCTTGCACGGGAACCCCTATGCCATCGGGGCACTCCTGCCGATGAGCGGACGGGGGCGCGAGGTCGGCCGCCAGCTTCTTCAGGGCATGCAGCTTGCGCAGCTCGAAGAAGGCGGCCCTGAGCTCGTGGTCGAGGACAGTGGGGGCACCGGTGCCGCGACGACGACCGCCGCGGAAACGCTGCTCGACCAGCATGGCGTGATCGCCGTGCTCGGCCCGGTTGGGATTCGGGCGACAGAGGCGGCGGCCGAAGCGACCAACAGGGCTGGCGCACCGCTCCTGAGCTTTGCGGCGAACGATTCGGTGACGAGCGCCGGGGAACGGGTGTACCGACTCGTGTACAGCCCCCGCGACGAGGTCGCCGCGCTGGTGCGCCGCGCACGCGAGGAAGGCCGCTCGCGATTCATCATCCTCCACCCGAACCACGGCTACGGTCGAACGATGGAACGCTTGTTCGACCAAGAGGTCGCGACGGCAGGCGGCGTGACGTGCGAAGGTGTGGCCTACCCGCCCGGAACGAAATCGTTTGTCGACTACGTTCGGACCGCTCTCGAAACGAGCTGCGACACCGTCCTGCTCGCCGACTTCGCCGATCAGGTGGCCCTCATTGCACCCACGTTTGCCGCGGAGGGTGCATGGAGCGTGAACGATGCTCCCCTACCCGAGCACGCGGAGCGGGAGGTGCATTTCCTTCTGCCGAGCCCGAGCTGGTCTCCCGTCCTGCTCGGTCGCGCGGGACGGTATCTCCAGGGCGCGCTGATCGCGCTCCCGTTCTATGACGCCTCCGAGGACCCGCTCGTTCAGCATTTTCGGACAGCGTACGAAACCCGCTACGGCAAGGCGCCGGGCGCCTTCGCCGCCTACGGCTACGACGCCTACCGGATGATCTCTGCGGCTATCCGCGAGGGACGTCAGACGCGACAAGCCCTTTCCGACTCTCTCCTCGAGGAGTCGAGCGTCGGTTCGGTCACCTCCATTCGCGCACTCTCCGAGCAGCGCGTTCCCGCGACACCACCGGCGGTCTACTGGGTCGTGGGCCAGAGCCTCGAAGCGCGCGACTGAGAAGCTATTCGAGCAGCGTCGGAAGGCCGGGGCTCGAGAGCAGACGATCCACGCCCTGGTCGTCGTACTGCACGAGGCCCTCGGCATGGAGCGCCTGAACGGTGGCGACGAGTTTCTCGAAGCGCTTCTTCTGGCTGAGGCGCTCCCGAATCTCGGCTTCTAGCTCTTCGAGGGTTCGCGTCTCCTCCGGGAGGATCTCGGTCAGCACCAGAACGTGCCAGCCGTAGGTCGTCTTGACCGGACTATTGATGAGCCCTGCGGTTTTCGCCGAGAAGAGCGCGTCTTTGTACGGCTTTTCGAGACCGTCCTTCATCGAAATGGCGGGCAGTTCCTCGGCTTTGACTTCGATGTCGACCTCTTCGTCGCCGGCTTCATATCGCCGATAGACCGTCTTCGGGTCCTCGGCGCGACGTACCTCAGCGAGGATCGATTGCGCCCGCTTGCGACCCGCCTCGCTCGAATCCTTCACCAGGATGTGCCACGAGGCCCTCCGCTCGGGAACGTCGAACTTGTCGCGGTGCTCCTCGAAATCAGCTCGGACCTCCTTGGCGGATATCGACTCGGGGGTCAGCTCAGATTCGAAGTCGTGAAGCATTGCGCGGACCATCAGCCGCTCGAGGGCACGCTCCTCATCGGCCGACTCGACTAGACCTCGTCGCCGGGCCTCTGCGACCAGGAGGGACTCGTCGACCAGAAGCTCGAGTGCTGCCTCCGGCCCCATGCCCTCTTGCTGCATGCGGGCCGCGACGTCGGATGCGCCGATCGGTCGACCGCCCACTCGAGCCACGACCTCCTCGACGTCGTGGGCCGGTACTTGGCTGGCCCGTGTCGACGTACCGTCGCGCTCGCATCCTGAGAGAAGCGCTAGGGCAGCCAGCGAAATTGAGATGGTGTGTCGCAACACGGCACGAGCCCCACTCGATCAGGTCGCGTCGCTTCCTCGGCTCTTCAGACGCGCCTGAATCGGGAGCGCCTCGCCCCGGAAGCGGGTCCATACGGACTGCCCCTCTTCGCGGACCCGAAGCTCGTCGATCTTGGTAACGGCGGCGGAGCTGCCATTGATCGCAATCTGATCGGTCGCCATCAGGGCGGAGAGACGCACTCCGAGCTCCTCGCTGCCAAGCTGGGTGACGAGGGCATCGATGGCCTTCTGGTTCCCCGAGCCGTACCGGCCGAGCATGTAGGCACCCTTGCGAGCGTGACTGCTCTCTGGGCTCTCCGCTTTCGACACCCAGCAGTCGACGCTGGTATCGCACTCGTTTGCGAGGTCGAGCATCTCCTTGTTCTCGGCGAACTTCTCTCGATAGCCGCCGTCCTCGGACGGCTTCTCGCTCGCGATGAGTGACGAGAGCTTCGCGGCCTCTTCCTTGTTGGCCAGCAGCGCGTAGTTTTGAACGGCGATGAGTCGAAGCTCCGGGTTCGCTTTACGATCGGCGCCCTGCTCGTAGATGAAGGGCATCATCTCGGCGTCATACGTGTGCGCAATGGCCGCGAGCAACTGTCCACGCATCGAAATGCCTTGGTAACCCTTCGGAAGGCTTCGGTACACGCTCTTCAGTGTCGAGCGAACGCGTTCGCGGCTGGCTGCGGGGACGTCGATGCGAACGAGCGCAATGGCAGCGTTTAGCTTGCGTGCGGTGTCGTTGGTGCCGGCTTCCGCGAGGAGGGGTTCGAGCGCCTCCGAGAAACCGAGGGCGCCAAGCGCAAAGCTCGCCTCTCCACCCGTGACCTGCCGGACCGTCATCTTCGTGGCCAAGTCGGGACGTCGGGCCTTCACGGCGTCGATGTAGTGCTTGGCGATCGCGTTGGCGGTCGCATCATTGCCTGCAAGCACCTTGAGCAGTGGCTTGAGCGATGGACGGCCGATCAAAATGAGCGCTTCCGCGGCGACGTCGTTCATGCGCAGATCCGGACGACCGGGTGCGAACAAGAAGAGGCATTTGATGAGCGAAGGAATCGCGGAGGGGTCACGAAGCTCGCCGAGCTGTTGCGCGGCTAGACGATTGATGAGGAAGTTCTGATTCTCGTCTTGCTTGGTCGCGATTCTCGTCAAGATCTCGGTTGCGCCTTGATCCTCGAGCGAGCCGAGTGCCCGGATCATCGAAACGCGCATGTTGTTGTCCTCAGGACGCGAGCCGCTGATGCGGTCGAGTGAACGTCCGAGGGCGGCGATCACCTCGCCCCGTTGTTCCGGGGGAACGTCGATGGCCTGAATGGTCTCCGCCGCGCGAGTCGCGTGGTTCTCGGAGACCTCGGTGCGCCAGTTCAACGCCTCGATCAGTGCGGGCATCGACCGCGGGTCCTGCATCTCGTAGAGCAGGTTCAGAATGCCAAGACCGTTCATGCGGTCCTCCGGGAAGGCCAGGTAAGCCTCCGTCAGTGGACCGACGATGACGTCGGCGACTTCGCGTACGGGCACGCTGTTGCGATCACCGCCGTTCGCGGCCAGCGTCTCCGTGTAAATCTCTTTGAGATTGAAGATCGCGTTTTCGCGGCGAACCGGATCGGATAGCTCTGCGGCTTGTCCCTCCGGATCATCCGTTGCGGCGTGACAACCCAAACCGAGCGTTGCAATGAGAACTGCAACCGCCCACCCCCTGTGGCGCACAATCATCTAAACCTCCGCGCACGGCCCTTTTCCCCATTCGTTACAAAGGCTTATGCGCACGTTCAGGATAACGAGCCTCACTCGAAGGTGTCAAACCTTCGTCAGCCGCCGCCCCGGGGCTGAAGCTCCCAGCGCAGGTCCGCGCGCCCTCGAGCACCCGTGAATCGGAGCACGACGAACTCGGAGCCGTCTGGGATCGACTTGCGGCCATTGGCGTCAACCGCTGGAAACGTCAGGCGAAACGTCTGCCGGAAGGGGTTCACCTGGGGGAAATAGACTCGATCGACCGCTGTGGGACGCCTCACACGTTCCATGAGGATGGGGCTGGTCTGATTGCCCTCGGGGTCGAGCAGAATCACGCGCCAGGCGGATGCTTTGTCGGCCAGATTGGACTCTCGAAAGTCCAGGCCCGCCAGTGTGACGAAGAAGCGGTGCTCCTGGCGCGAGCTCGCCAGGCTGGCATTCAACATCTCATCGCGCACCCGAGGGGCGAGACTGTAGTCGTACGCGTAGCGAACCACGTAGGCCCAGCGGAACTCCCAGGACTCGAAGGTCGCGGAGACGAAAATCTCGTGAGAGAGTTCCTTCCAGGCGAAGGACTCTTCCTCGCGGGTCCAGGCTTCCCAGATTTTGAGGTAGGAGTCCGGCGTGAAGGTGCGGGCAGCGGGCTCCAAGGACAGCGTCTGAGACTTGCACCCCGCCACGGACGCCGAGGCAAGCAAGAGGCAGAGCATCGAGCACAGGGGCTTCATTCCTCCCCCATGAAGTCGCTGCGGTCGTAGAGTGCGCTGAAGATAAAGCCGGCATCGCGAATGGCCTCGGCCCCACCCTCGAGGCGGTCGACGACTGCGATGACGCCCGCGACTTCAAAGCCCGCCTCTTGCACCGCCTTGGCCGCGCGAAGAGTCGACCCGCCCGTCGTGACGGTGTCTTCCACGATGACGAGGCGTGCGCCGGATGACAGATGCCCCGTGCCCTCGAGCATCTTCTTTGTGCCGTGCCCCTTGCTTGCCTTCCGGATGTAGACCGCATCGATTGCGGTGCCTGTGGCAAAGGAGGTGCAGGCGACGGCGGAGGCCAGCGGGCAGCCTCCTAGTTCCACGCCCGCGACCGCCGAAACTGGCCCGACCGCGTCGCCAATTCGTCGGAGCAAGGCCTCGCCCACGAGGGTGTGACCTTCCGCCAACAGCACGGCGGGCTTGCAGTCGATGAAGAAATCGCTCTCCTTGCCAGAGCTGAGAACGAAGTGCCCACGCCGAAAACCTCGCGAGCGCAGCAGCTCGAGTAGTGCATCCACGGGGGGTGTTCCACCACGTCCTGGACCAGCGCGCAACCATGAAACGCGAGCTGGGGAGCGGCATCGCGCGGGGCTTCGTGGTAGGGTCCGGCGCCCTCGGGGCAGACTCAGAGGACACGTTGCTGAAACCCGACGAGCCCCTTCGAGGGATGGATGACCTGCTGGCCTTGTTCCACGAGGCCGAGAAGCCGCGCGAGCAATGGCGGGTCGGAACCGAAGCCGAACGGATCGCGGTCGTTCGCGCCGACGGCGAGCGATTGCCCTACGAGGGCCCGATCAGCGTCGCGGCCATCTTCGAGCGCTTGATCGACGAGCATGGCTGGGAGCCGAAACGCGAGCGCCCCGACGGCCCGATCATCGCCCTCAGCCGCGGCGATGGCTCCGTGACCCTGGAACCGGGTTCCCAGATCGAACTCTCCGGGGCCCCGTTTCGCTCCGTGTATGACGGGCAGGCAGAGTCCGATGCGCACTGGGCCGACCTCGCGCCGGTGCTCGAGGAACTCGGCCTCGTCTGGCTGGCTGTCGGGAGTCACCCGTTCGCGAGCGTCGAGGAGCTCGGATGGGTCCCCAAGATGCGGTACGGGGTGATGAAGGACTACATGCCGACGCGCGGCACGATGGCGGGGGACATGATGACGAAGACCTGCACCGTGCAGGCCAACCTCGACTACCCATCCGAAGAAGACGCCATGCGGATGCTCCGCGTCGGTCTTCGTGCACAGCCCATCGTGACGGCGATGTACGCCAACAGCCCCTGGAACGAGGGGCGGCGCAGCGGCTACAAGTCGTACAGAGCGCTGGCGTGGCTTCACATGGACCCGGACCGCTCGGGGCTTCTGCCCTTCGCTTGGCAAGACCATCCCAAGTACATCGACTACGTGGAATGGGCACTCGATGCACCCATGTTCCTGGTGAAGCGGGACGGAACGCCACACTACAACACCGGTCAGACCTTTCGCTCGTTCATGGAAGACGGCTTCGAGGGAGTGCGCGCCAACTATGGCGATTGGGTCGAGCACCTGAGCACGCTCTTCCCTGAGGTGCGCCTCAAGAGCACCATCGAGTGCCGTGGCGCCGACGTGCAGCGACCGGACTTGTTGTTCTCGCTCCCGGCGCTGTGGAAGGGTCTGCTCTACGACGACCGGAGCTTCAGTGCGTTCGAGGGCTTGGTGGACCGCTGGACGTTCGCCGAGGTCGAGACGCAGCGCGACGCCCTCGCCCGCCACGGAGTTCAGACGAAATTCATGGGGCGCGACGCGGTCGACTGGGCCGGAGATATCCTAGAGCTCGCCGAATCGGGTCTTCGGCGCCTCGGAGACCACAACGAGGCGGGCGAAGACGAGGCAGCCCTCTTGCATCCGCTTCGAGCGCTTCTTGAACGAGGCCTTTGCCCGGCAGATGTTCTTCTGGCGGAGGTCGGTGACGACGTCCCGTCACGCGACGCAGTGATTCGGGTCGCTTCGCTCTAGACCCGGCTGGGCTCGACCTCGTCGAGCGGCGGGTACGAAAGAAGTCGCGCGAGAAGCGCCGAGCGTTCGACCATCTTGTCGAGCAACAGGTGCTCGTTGGCGGCGTGCGCGCCAGCCCCGACCGCTCCGAGGCCGTCGAGCGTCGGCGCGAACAGACTGGTGGTGTTGCCGTCCGACCCGCCTCCCGCCGAGGCCTCGTCAATCTTGAACCCGAGTTCGTCAGCCCCTCGCTGCGCCAGAGCCCAAAGGCGCCGATTGCCTGGGGTTCTCTCGAGCGGAGGACGACGAACAGAGCCTTCGATCAGCACTTGGGTGCCCGGCGTCTGCGCGCGAAGCGCATGGATCGCCTGCTCGATGCGATTGGCATCCTCTCGTGTCGGCACCCGAACATCGACCGCAGCCTTGCTCTCAGGCGCCACCATGTTGGGGCTCAGCCCGCCGTCGATGGTGCCAACATTGACGGTGACGCCCTTGGCCGGATCGTTCAGTGCAAAGAGCTTTTGAATGATGTGTGAGAGCTCGAGGATGGCGCTGGCGCCCTTCCCCGGATCGAGCCCGGCATGGGCCGCTTTTCCTCGGATAGTGATCTCGAATCGCCCCACTCCCTTTCGGGCGGTCTTGAGGGACCCGTTCGGACCAAGAGAGGGCTCGAGCACGAAGCAACGGTCCGCCCCGCGTGCGAATCGAACGATGAGTCGGGTCGATTCGTGACTGCCGATCTCTTCGTCGGAATTGATGAAGAACACGGGCGTGACCCGCAAAGGCGTAGCGCCCGCCTCGTGAAGCGCCTCGATCGCGAAGAGTCCTTGTACGAGGCCCGCCTTCATGTCGTAGGAGCCCGGCCCCCAAAAGGTGCCGCCTTCCGTTCGCGCCGGCATCGTCTCGAGGGTGCCGATCGGCCACACCGTATCGCAGTGGCCGAGGATCAACTGGTGGCGCTGGTGGCGTGTTCTGGCGCGCGGCATCGCCAACAACATGCCGCCGCTCTGAACTCCAGAGAGTCGCTGCGGTCGAAACGCTCGCGATTCGAACGCGTCGCATAGAAGGCGCATCACCTCCGTCTGCGCGGCAGGATCGTGCGAGGGTGACTCGCAGAGGACGAGCCTCTCGAGCAAGTCGAACATCGCCGTCTTTCGCCTGTCGATGTGATCGAGGATCCGTTCCGCGAGGTTCGAAGGCATTGGCTGCTGCTCAGCGCTTGAAGCCGACATGATAGGGGAATGCATGGGTCTCTTGGATTTCCGCGAAGCGCCCCGGGTGCAGGTACGCGAGCATCGGTGAGTGAGCGATCATTTCTTGGGCGTCTAGGTCGGCGTCACGCAGGCTGTCCTCGGCGGCGGCCGCAGCCACGATGCGGCCTACGATGAGACTATTGGCCCCGAAGCCGTCGATGATTCGGTCGAGCTCGCATTCGAAGTGAAGGTAGGCATGTTCGACGAGCACGCCGTCCACCTTCTGCGCCGGCACCGTGGGGATCGCAGCGAGCGCGTGCTTGTGGTCGTCCTCGCAGCGCGGCGCGGCCGCCAGACTCGTGAGCACGATCTGATCGGGCCTCGGGAAGCTGACGGTGAACGCGCCTTCACGTTGAGCGTTCACATACGTCGAGTGAGACGGGGTGCACACGAAGCCGTAGTGCTCTTCCCAACTCATCGGGATCGCCAAATGCTTTGGCGCCAGGTCGTAGGTTCCGTTCGGCTCGCGAGTGCCGACCAAGGTAAGCGGAGCCACCATGTAGACCTGCTCCCAAACCGGATGCTCGAGATCGAGTGGGGTCATGCGACTAGCATACCGAATCACGACCGAGCGGCGAGCGCTTTAGCGGGTCAAGCTCGGGCTGGCGACGTACGGTGGCGCAAGGTTTGCGCGTCGTGCTTGAGCACCTGGCTGAGCACGTTGCCTTTGAGTACTGCGGAGCTGCACATCATGCCGCCCATCAACGCGCCCATGACACCGGCGGTCACGACGTCTGCGCCCGTCAAGTACAGCCCCTTGATCGGAGTGCGCGGCCGCAGCCAACGAGCCTGAAAGCGGTCCGGTGTATGCGACAGACCGTAGATCGCGCCTCCCTGATGCGCGGCAAAGTTTTGCGTGCTGAGTGGCGTCGAGAGCTCAGCGATGTCGACCTTGCCTCGGGTCGCCGGTGCGTGCTCATAGATCTTAGCGAGCAGGCGCTCCGACATGCTCGCCTTGAGCTCGTCGTACTCGGCGCCTCGCTTCTTCCACTTGGTCTCTTCCCAGCGCTGGAACGGCGCGTAGGGCCCGAGGGTGATCGCCTCGATGGTCGAATGGCCCGGGTATCGGCGACTGAAGTCGGGGTCTTTCGCGGACGGGAACGAGAGATAGACCACTGGAAGTGGCGCGTTGATGTCCTTCTGAAACGCGGCGAAATTCTTCTCGTGCTGATGGTCTTGGTAGATCCAGAGGTTGGTCTTTTCGAGCTCGAGCTCTTCGGTCGTAGCCTCGAGGCCGACGTAGAGGGACAGATGGGCAATCGAGTTGCCCACCACGTTCGCCTTCCGGGCCCAGCCCGTGTCGCTCGCAACGGACGTGGGGAGGAGTTTGCCGAAGGTGTTGAGGACACCGGCATTGCTCACGATCGTTGGCGCGCGGAAGACCTGCCCGTCGGCCAGCTCCACGCCGACCGCCTTGCCTCCCTCGACGACGATCTGAGAGACATCGGCATTGGTGACGATTTCGCCGCCGGATGCTTCGATGACGGGGAGTATTGTTTCCGCAATGCGTGAGGAGCCTCCGACCGGGTACCCGGCGCCTCTGAAATAGTGCGAGACCAGCATCGAGTGCATCAAGAAGCTGCTCTCCGCCGGCACGAGACCGTAGTCGCCAAACTGACCCGTCAGAACCCCGATGAGTTCCTGGTTCGAGGTGATCTCTTCGAGGACCTCGCGAGTCGTGCGCGTGGCCTCCTTCATCACGGGCCTTCGCATGGCGCCACCGAATAGCGTCGAGACGAACGGTGGAACGGCCTTCTCCGCGAAGAAGAGAGTCGCCTTCTTCGTCGTCGTTCCGACCGCTTCGAGGTAGCGATCGATCGCGTCTTTGTCGCTCGGGAAATACCCGTGCATCTTCGCACGGAAGTTCTCTTCACCCTTCACGAAGTCGTACGACTTGTCGCCGAGGATGATTCGATCGTAGACCTCGCCCATGTCCGCCCAGTCGAGCTCGCCATCCGTCAAGAAGTCGAAGAGGCGACGGGCCATCGCGCGCGGATGCGACACGCCTCCGACGTAATGAATCCCCACATCCCACTCGTAGCCGGGTCGACGGAACGTGTGCGTGAACCCACCCGCAGTGTAGTGGCGCTCGAGGACGAGCACCCTCTTGCCGGCGAGCTTTGACAGCGTGGCAGCGACGCTCATGCCTCCGATTCCGGAGCCGATCACGATCGCGTCCCAGTGCTCGGCGAGGCCTGGGTGCTGCTTGTACGAAGTCCCGATACGCATGGAGGGTTTCTACCACATGCGCCGCACCGCGCCGTCGCGCGTCCCTACTTGAGGGTGACGATGGCCCAGGCGCGTTTGCCGGCCTTGATGGTGTACCGGGCGCCCTTCTGAAGCTTCGCCTGCGGGTCCGTGACGCGATTGCCGTCGACCTCGACGCCACCCTGTTGAATCCGTCGTCGCCCGTCGCTCGAGCTCTTCACGAGCCCGATGTCACTCAGGAGCTTCGGGATCCAAATGCTGTCTTCGTCGAGCGTGATCTCGTGTGCAGGCATGTCGTCCGGAACCTGACGCTTCGAGAACTGGTCGAGCCAGGAAGTCTCGGCGGCATCGGCTGACCCCGCGTCGTGGTAACGGGTGACGATTTCCTTGGCGAGCGCCAGCTTGGCATCTCGTGGATTGAGCTCTCCGGCTGCGCAAGCGCGCTTGCGACGCTCGACCTCCTGCGTCGCTTGGGTCGAGAGGAGCTGGTAGTAGCGCCACATCAAATCGTCCGAGATGCTCATCAACTTGCCGAGCTGCTCTTTCGGAGGCTCTGCCACACCGACGTAGTTGTCGAGCGACTTGCTCATCTTCGCGCCGACGATCTTCCCGTTCTCGGAGCGCGCATTGAGGCCCTCCAAAATCGGCGTGGTCATCACGATCTGTGGGCGCTGACCCATCTCACGCATGATCTCCCGTCCGACGAGCAGATTGAAGAGTTGGTCGGTGCCGCCGAGCTCTACGTCGCACTCGAGCACCACGGAGTCATATGCTTGGGCGAGGGGATAAAGCAGCTCGTGAATCGAGATGCTCTGGTGTTCCGCCCATCGACGCCGAAAATCGTCCCGCTCCATCATCCGTGCGAGGGTGTATTTGCCGGCCAGCCGAATGACATCGTCGAAGGCCATTTTCCCGAGCCATTCGCTGTTGTAGACAATCTGCGTGCGGTCCTTCTCGAGGATCTTGAAGGCCTGTTCCGCGTAGGTCCGCGCGCCTTCCAGAATCTCGTCGCGCGTCGGCACGGGTCGCGTGCTGCTGCGGCCGGAAGGATCGCCAATCTGCGCGGTGAAATCGCCCACGATGAAGACGACGTCGTGCCCAAGCTCCTGGAACTGACGCATCTTGTTCAGCAAGACGGTGTGTCCGAGATGAAGGTCGGGTCGGGTCGGGTCGAACCCCGCCTTCACCTTCAATGGCTTCCCCGTGCTGAGTCGCTCGAGAAGTTCCGACTCGACGTGTAAGTCGACGACTCCGCGCTTGAGCTCGGCGAGCTGCGCTTCTGGGCTCATGACTCGCCCCTATTCGCCGGGTTCGGGGGCGCCGTTGACGAGCTCTTTGAGCTCTTTGCCGACCTTGAAGAACGGAAGACGTTTCTCGGGAACCGGCACCGGCTTCCCCGTCCGCGGGTTGCGACCGCTGTACGATTTGTACTCACGGACCGTGAAGCTCCCGAAGCCGCGGATCTCGATTCCCTCGCCGTGCTCAAGCGCTGACGTCATCGCATTGAAGACGCAGTTTACAACTTGTTCAGCTCGGCTCTTGGTGATCTTCGTCCGCTGGGCGACAGCGTCCACCAGCTCCGACTTCGTCATCGATTCTCTCCCCATTGGCCGCTGAGTATATCCGGGGGCCTAGGCGCGTCAATAGCGATTTCGGGCACTTGCGACGCGGCATCGCTAAGCCGTCTCAAGTGACTCCCAGTCAGCGCGCAGAGTTGCAGCCCCGCTTTGTGAGGCGAATCGCAGTATCTGCGAAGATACCTATCCGCTGACGTCGAGTGCGTGAACGACGTCGTCGATGAGTTCATCGCTGTCTTCGATGCCCACGGCGTATCGAACCAGGTTGTTCTTGATGCCGATCGCCTCGCGCTCTTCGGTGCTGAGCTCGAAGTAACTCATCAGCGCGGGCTGCTCGATTAAGGACTCAACTCCGCCGAGGCTGGGCGCAATTCGCGGCAATTGGCATGCATCGACGAAGCGGCTCGTGCCGTCCAAATCCGAGTCCAGCGAGAAGGTGACGACGCCCCCGTAGCCCGTCATCAGTCGCTTGGCCGTCTCGTGGCAAGGATGCGACGCGAGCCCCGGATACCAGACCTGCGTGACCTTCGGATGTGCTTCGAGCCGCTCGGCCAGCGCCTGGGCAGAGGCGTTCTGCTGCTCGACCCGCAGGGCGAGAGTCTTGATGCCCCGGTGGATGAGATAGGCGGCGTGGGGGTCGAGACAGGCACCGAAGACGCTTCGAAGGTCACGCACGAGGGACACGAGCCCTGCCTTGCCCGCGACCACGCCCCCGAGGACGTCGTTGTGCCCCCCAAGGTACTTCGTGGCGCTGTGGACGACGATGTCGATCCCGAAGGTACTCGGCTTGCAGTTGATGGGCGTGGCGAAGGTGCTGTCGACGAGCGTCTTCACTTTGTGCGCTCGACAGATTTCCACCATCTGTTCGAGGTCGGGAATGGTCTGGTAGGGGTTGGTCGGTGCCTCGGCGATGACCAGTCGAGTCTCCGGACGAATCGCCTCGCGGAGCGCATCGACGTCTGCGGGAGGGATGAGGGTGCTCGATACGCCGAATCGATCGAGGAACGAGGTCACGAACTGGCGTGTCCGTCGATAGCAGTCGGCGAAGAGGATTACGTGGGAACCGGATTTGACGAGTGCCAGGATGGTGGACGTAATCGCTGCCATGCCGCTGGCGAACGCTGCGCAGTCTTCCGTACGCTCGAGCGCCGCGACCTTCTCCTCGACGAGTCGAACGGAGGGGTTGCCGTATCGCCCGTATTCCTCCCGGTCTTTGCGACCCTCGAAGTACGCAATGAGCTCTGCGGTGTCCGCGAAAGAATACGTCGCCGTCTGTGTGATCGGCGCCACCAACGCGTCGTACGGGTACGTGCGCGGCTCACCTCCGTGAACCGCCAAAGTCTTTTGGGAAATGTCCTCTTCGTCGGACATAAGGCCGGAGCCTAGGAGAGCCGATCTAGTGGCGCAACCTCAGGCTCAGAGCGGATCGCAAGTGCCGGCACTCGCGTTGCGCACGCAGTCGAACGCTGGATCGCCTGCCCCCGGAACCGAAGCCTGTCCGTTGAGCTCGTAGATGCGGTCTGTCGCTGGGCCGGTGAACATAGGAGCAGACCCCGCGTAGATCACCGCTGCGTAGTCTTCCGAGTGCGTGAACGAAACCACGCCGATGGAGACCACCGAGCCACTGCGGAAGTTGACGTTGCCCGTGTCGCTGCTGCGGCCACCGTAGGAAACGACCACCTGATCGAGCATCGAACCGTCCGAGCCCTGGTTGAAGTCGATACCCCGCCAGAACACCGGCGTCGCAGTGTCGATGCTCGTAAATACGATCGGCTCGGCGCTGGTGCCGCGCGCATCGAGGACGGCGTCGTTCCCCTCCCCCACGCGAAGGCGGCGATCCTCGGCGAACCGAAGCTCGGCGCCGGGCTCGATCGTCATCACCGGAATCGGGTCGAGCGCGTACGATTGACGAAGCTCGATGTTGCCTTGGACCACGTACGGAACGTCGTAGGCAGGCCACGTGGCCGTCGTGTCGACGACATCGCCGTTCACCCAGACTCCTTCGTGTCCGAACGTCCCGCTGGTGTTGTTGCCGGCGAGCGCATTGTCAGGGCCGAAGCGGCCGATGAAGTTCGCGAAAATGCGAAGCCCAGAGAATCGCGAGTCCTCGATCACGTTGCCGGTGCAAGTGCCGTTGCAGTGCGTCCCATCAGCAAACGTCATGCCGTAGCCGTTGCTATTGATGATCGTCGTATCGACGAGAGTTGGTGTAGCGGGAACTCCGGCGTTGGATTCGACTGCGATCGCGGCTCGCGACGTGGACGGACCCTGTGTCGGGTCCGAGCCTGCGGAGTCTAGAAGCGCATTCGAGATCCGCGAGACACCGGAGCCTGCAGAGCCGCGCAGCCGAATACGGGACCAGTAGTCCGCCCCGGACGCCGGCTGGAAGACGACGGGATCGGCCGCCGTACCGTCGACGTTCAACTGACTGTCGACGATGGAGAGCTGTCCGTTCCGTGGCATCTCGATGCGATTGCCTGCGGCGATGAGGAGCGAGCCGCCGCTCACGGTCAGATTGCCGTCCGGACGAATCGGCTGAGTCGACCCATCGCTCGCCTGTGGTTTCGACCACGACATGCTGCCGCTCGCCGTGCTCGATCGGACGCGCAGGGGGGCCTCGTAGAGATTGGACGGGCCAAGAAGGTCGCTAAACGAGGCAAGCGGCGCGTTCAACGAGAGTTCTTCGACGTCGATGGCGTTGTTCTCGAAGGAGCCGACCGCTGCCGCACCCGACGCAAAGACGCCGAGCGACCCGGTCTCGCTGCTCTGGAAGAGGCAATTGTCGACGATCAGAGCTGCCCCGGCCGAGTCGATGCGCAGACCGCCGTTCGAGTGGCTGCCAAAGCCCTCGACACGCACATGGCGGAGTACCGTGCCGGCTTGTGCGTCATCGTCGATGAAAACGCCGTTCCAGGCGCTCGCATCGGCCACCATGCGGATCGGCGCCTGCGGCGTACCCGAGGCAACCAGCGTGGCCAGGTCGTTCCCGGAGCTCCCCACCGACACCTGGATGCGTGTGTTGCCCGCGAAGCGAAGCTCCGTCCCTGGCTCGAGGCTCATCGTCGCCCCGCCGCGAACGACCAGTCCAGCGCTCAGGTAGAACGGAACGCCGTAGTTGGTCCATGACGATGCTGGGCGAGTGACTGCCGATCCTCGAACGAACACGCGGTCGACTCCGTTATCGAGCATGTCGAGGCTGGCGCCTAGCGTCGAGACATCGTCCGAGCCAATACTGATCGGGCCGCGCCCATTCGCGGTGAGCTGATTCTCGTCGAACCAAGGGCTCACGTCGGTTCCTGCGCCTGCTTGTGCGTAGACCCCGTAGTTGAGGCTCTCTCGAATGAGGGAGCCCATGATCGTCGGCGTCGAGCTGGCAAGGATCTCCACGGCGCCCTGCTCGGTTGCACTGTTCCTGCGTCCGCCGAACTCGACCACGGTGTTTCGAAGCATCGTCACGGCCGAGATGTTGTTCGCGCCAAAGCGAAGACCACGGTAGTGGCCGTTTGACGCGGGTGCGCCAACCCCTTGGAAGCGAGTGAACACGATTTGATCACCGACCCCGGGCTCACCACCGTCCGCAACGAGGGCGCCTGCACTAGAAGCCCCGATGTCGATTCGGAGATTGCTGTTGCCCGCGAACATGACGACTGCGCCCGGTTCGAGAGTCACCGTCGCACCGGCTTCGATTCGAACGTCTCCGGTCACGACGTGCGGGCTCGCAGCCGCACTCAGAACGAGGTCAGACGCGATCGAGCCGCTGAGCGTCGAGCCATCCCCCTCGGTGACCGTGAAACGCTTCGCGAGCGTCGTCGTAGAGCCCTGATCGACGATCACGTCGTAGACCCCCGACGGCCGGGCCCCGTCCACGGGTACCACGGCGCTAAGCGTGCCGTCGTCGATGAATGTGGTGGTCAGCGTCTCGCTATACACCCCGAGTTCGAGACGAACGCTTGGCGAAGCGGAGCTCACGAAGCCGGCCCCGCGCACGACGACCGGCACGTCGGCCTGGCGGCGTCCCGCAGCCGGGGTGATCGAGTTCACGCCTGGAGGCGCGGCGATCACGCGGATGTCGATGGTCTCGCTATCCACTCCCTCGGTGTTGGTTGCGACGACGTCAAAGCTGTAGGAGCCGATGTCCCCATTGTCCGGCGCAGGCTTCGTGGACGAAGCGGAGAGCAATCCGGTCAGCGGATCGAATTCGACGAAGTCCGGCAATGTGCCGGCGATCGAGAGCGAAGGCGTCGGCTTGCCCGTGGCCGTCGCCGAGGCGCCGGGGAACTCCTGTCCCACTTCGAGTGTGAAGTCGGTGGCCGGCGTCACGCTAAGCATGGGTGCGGCCGGGGGGAAGACCGCGTCCACTTGGATCGCTTCCTCGTCCCCTTCGCCAAGCACGTTCTCGGCCCGAACCGTGTAGCTGTACTGGATCTCCCCATTGCTTTGCGATGCGGTGAAGCTCACCTCGCCCGTGTTGGGAGCAATCGTCACTGCCAGATCTTCCGGAACGGTCGTGCCAACGAGGCTGAAGCGCACGCCAGGGCTATCCGTGCCAGGCGCGAGCTCGACGTCGTAGTTGTACGCGGTACCGACGAAGATCGTCGATGGTGGCGGACTGGTCGCCAGATCGATCTCGGGAACCGGAGGTCGCGGGTCGACCGTCACGGTGAACTCCTGCGTGTTCGCCTCTCCAAGACCGTTGTCGACCTGAAGCGCAACAGTGAAGTCGCCGGGTGTTGTGCCCGCCGTATCCCACTCGGCCACGGCGTCGGTGCCCGTTGGAGGTGTGGTCACGATTGCAACGCCCATCGCGGGTGTTCCGAAAGACGGCATGACCACGCTCCATGTGATGGTCGGTGCGCCGGCAGCGGTGGCCGCGTAGCTCCAGACTTCGCCCTCATATACGCGGTCTGGCGGCGTCGACGTGATGACTGCAGGGCCACCGGTGTCGGTCACCACCACCACGAACTCCTGGTCCGTCGATAAGCCGCCGGCGACTTCGGTAGCTCGGATCGTCACGGCCTGATCGCCGGCCTGCTCGGAGGTGGGCGTCCAACGAACAGCGCCCGTGTCCACGTCGATGCTCAAGCCGACCGGGGCCACTGGCGCGCTCCACCTAACAGTCCCATCGGCGACGACCATGGGATCATACGCATAGGGCGCAGCGACGGTGGCTTCGCTTGGCGGCTCGGTGGTGAACACTGGCCCGGTCGGGACTTCCACCGCCACGTCGAACGATTGCGTGTCCGTGCCGGCGATGTTGCTTGCGCTGATCTCGATCGACGCAGTGCCCGCTTCCATCGGGGTCCAGGTGACGATGCCGGAGCTCGGATGAACCTCGAAGCCCTCCGGTCCCGATACGAGCGTGAACACGATCGGCGTCATCCCGTCGACGCTCACCGTGTAGTTGTACGGCACGCCGACGATGGCCGTGGTCGGGGGCGTAGACGTGATCTTCGGCGCTACGTCCGGGTTTGCCGTGGTTCCGCCACCGCAGCCGGCAGCGCTCATCCAGATCGCGGCACATGCCGCGATCCAACATCGCATAGGTCGAGCCATTGGAATTCCCTCGTGATTTCTCGAATTCCTATGCTAACAGATATTTCTGCTATTAGTGCTCAGTCGCGGCCGTAATTTAGCTCCGCTTCGACCTCCTCTCGACTCAGCACGGGCTCGGCCGCCCAGCCAAGGCTCCAGCCCCTCTCCCACTCTCCGCTGAGAGCGGCGAAGATACGGTCCCAGAGCTCATTCTGCTTTTGGATTGCCTTGATGTACAAGGTTCGGTCCATGGAACGTACGGAATGCATGCTCGACTCCTTTTCGCTTTGATATAGATGGCTTAGCGCCGAAACGGGGCCTGGTGACGCAGTCCTGAAGCGCATTTATGCAGTTGCAAAACCACGGTGTCGCTGCGATAGTGCAGGCCATGTTTAACTGGGACGATGTGCGGTATTTCCTGACCCTGCACCGCCAGGGGACGCTCGCTGCAGCAGGCACTGCGCTAACGCTGGACCCGACGACTGTGGGGCGCCGACTGGTCAAGCTCGAGGAGGGACTCGGTGCGCGACTCTTCGACCGCACGCCGACGGGCTATGTGCTGACCGAGGCGGGACACCGCTTGCTGCCCCGAGCCGAGCGGATCGAGCGGGAGGCCCTTGGCGTCGAGCGCGACGTGGCCGGCGAAGACCAGAAGCTCGAGGGAGTCGTGCGCCTAACCGCGACGGAAATGCTGACCACCCGCTTCATCGCACCTCACCTCCGCCGCTTCCGAGAGCGCTACCCCGAGATCCAGCTCGAGCTGCATTGCACCAACCTCGACGTGAATCTCGCGCGGCGGGAAGCCGACGTCGCGCTCCGGCTTGCGCGCCCAACTCAGGAAGACCTCATCATCAAGCGCCTGTCGTTCATTCATCTCGGCCTCTACGCCTCACTCGACTACGTGGACCGATATGGTCTGCCGAAGGAGTCGCTCGTGGGTCACCAGATGATTCTCTTTGCCAACACGCGCACCTTTCGCCGCGAGAACGACTGGATTGAAGCTCGGATGGACGGCGCGCAGCTCGCCCTTCGCTCGGACAGCGTCTCCGCGATCTACTCCGCCGCGGCTGCCGGCTCCGGCATCGCGCTTCTTCCCTGCCTCGTCGCCGATCACGATCGACACCTCGTGCGGGTTCCGGTCGAAGGAGCGCCCGAGCCTCGGCAGATCTGGCAAGCCGTGCACAAGGATCTACGGGACAGCGCAAGGATCCGTGCTGTGTTGGACTTCGTCGGCAAGACGATGGCGCCCGTGGACGAACGGGTGTCGGCGGCGTAGGGCCAGCGCCCTTCAGACGCCGTGCGATTGGACGGCAGCGATGAACGGCTCGCCGTAGCTCGCGATGCGAGCCGGTCCCATGCCATGGATCTCGGACAGAGCCTCGAGAGAACCTGGCTTGAAGGCTGCAATCTCCGCCAGCGTTCGATCGTGGCAGACGACGTACGCGGGCACCCCCTTCTCGCGCGCGAGATCGAGCCTTGTCTCTCGCAGCTTCTCGAACAGGGCCGAGTCGACGTTCTCGGGGAGCTCCCGGGCCACGGGGCGTTCCCTCTTGTTTGGGCGCCCGCCCACATCCGCGGGGGGCGGCAGAACGCGTGCCGGCTCGTCCCCCTTCATCACGGACACCCCCGACGCAGTGAGAAACGGAAGCGGGAAGTCGCTCGTGGTGATGTCGACCAAGCCCGCGGTGATCAAGCGTCGCAGCAAGGCGAGCACCCATGGCTTCGGGCGATCTCGAAGGATGGCGTGGGTGCTCAGCTCGGTGAGGCCGAGTCGTCGCAGGCGTTCGTTGTCGACGCCATGAAGCATGTCCGCCACCGCGGTGAGCCCTGCCCGCCTTTGGTTGCGGGCGACACCCGCGAGCGCCTTGCGCACCACGACGGCATCCTCATCGGAAAGGCCGAGCGCGTCGCCATCCGCATCGAGCCCTTCGAGCCGCTCGCACACATCGCAATGACCGCAGCCACCCAGGGTCTCCTGCTCGTCGCCGAAGTAGCGCAGGATGAAATCGTGCCGGCAGCTACCCGCCTCGACGTAGCGCATGAGGTCCAAGAAGAGCCGCCACTGCTGTTGTGCGTGCTGAGAATCGCCCGACCCATCGCCGCTCAGGCCGATCAAGCGCCTGCGGAGCCCGAGGTCTCCGGAGCTGGTGAGCAGCAACCCGTGCGCCGGCTGTCCGTCGCGACCCGCGCGCCCTACCTCTTGGTAGTACGCCTCGACCGAGCCCGGTGCCTGCACGTGAACCACGGTCCGGATGTCGGCACGGTCGATGCCCATGCCAAATGCATTGGTCGCCACTACGACATCGAGGGAACGCTCGGCGAAGCGACGGTTGACGGCCTCGCGTACCGAAGATGGGAGTCCGGCGTGATAGGGCGCCGTTCGCCACCCGACTTTCGCCACCGCCTCGGCCACCTTTTCCGTGTTCCGACGCGTCGCTGCGTAGACGATGGCGCCTCCGCGCGGCGCAGACGGCTCACCGAGCTCATCGGCAATGGCGCGGAGCAGTCGCTTCCTGCGTTCCGCCGAGTTGTCGCTCTCGGTCACGGAGAGGTGAAGGTTCGGGCGTGAGAAGCCGCGAAGGATGACGGCCGCACGATCCGGCCCGAGTCCGAGGCGGGCCTGGATCTCTCGACGGACGATCGGGGTTGCAGTGGCGGTGCAGGCGAGGACGTGCGGAGGACGGAGCCGTTCGAGCACCTCACCGATTCGAAGGTAGGACGGCCGAAAGTCGTGCCCCCACTGCGAGATGCAGTGCGCCTCGTCGATGGCAACGAGGGGCGGCCGAATGTCGGCCAGCTTGTCGAGCAACCAGTTCGACTCGAGCCGCTCCGGCGCAACGTACACGAGCTGATAGGCACCCTCGGAGATCGCTCGTTCGCGCCGCCGGAGCTCTTCCGGGTCGAGCGTGGACGCGAGATAGGTCGCGGGGATACCGCGATCGCTCAGCGCCCGGACCTGATCCTCCATGAGCGCGATCAACGGAGAGATGACGATCGACGTGCCTTCGAGCACTGCCGCCGGCAGCTGGTAGCAAAGCGACTTTCCACCGCCGGTCGGCGCAATGACGAGCACCCGCTTCTGTCCTTCGAGAAGCGCTTCGATCGCCTCACGCTGCCAAGGGCGAAACGAGGGGAGTCCAAACCGCTCCCGCAAGGCGACGTCGATGTCGGTCATGGACGAGAGGCACCGTAGTGCGGAGGTCGGGTGCATGCCACGGGTATCGCTCGTGCGGGCGCGAGGTTGCTCACTGGGGTTCTCCTACAAGCGCTCGACGAAGCGTGTGATGAGGGGCGCCAATTCGCTCGGGCGTTCCATGATCAACATGTGCCTCCCTCCGTCGAGCAGGTGAAGCTCGCTACCGACGATGTGACTCGCCATGTACTCTGCGTACTTGGGCGGCGTCAGCGTGTCATCGGAGCCCGTTACGATCAGCGCCGGCACTTCGACGGACGCGAGGTCGAGGATTCGGTCGAAGGTGTCGGCCGCGCGCCAATCGCTCGCTCCCGTCGTGGCGGGCGTGAGCGCACGATACCTGTTCGCTTCCGCGAGCAGCGTCGGGTCGGCGCCCTCTTCGTAGAGGCCCGGCGCCAGTGGAGGCAGCTCCCCGCCCGAGTGCGCGGCTTGCTCGTGAAGCTCAAGGATGAAGGGGTGTACGCGAAGCCGAGCTCCTGTCGACAGGAGCACGAGCCCAGCGAGCCGCTCGCTCGACCCCGAGATGGCATGTTCGAGTGCGATCGCACCGCCGAGCGAGTGCCCGACGAGGACGTAGCGTCCCTCGATCTCGGTGTTGACGAACTCTGCCAGCCAATCGGCGAGGGATGCCACCGCCTCGAGGGGCGGACCATCGCTGCCGGCGCGGCCAGGCAGATTGATGGCATATCGCGCGAACCCGGGGATCGCGTCGAGGAGACGATCGTAGACTCCGGCGCTTTCGGCGGCGCCGTGAATGAACACCAGGGACGGCGAGCTCCCCGGTTCCCGCCGAAAGGCGCCGGTACGGCCGCGACTGCCCCCCACCTCTACCAAAGCCGCAGGTCCCGGCTCGCGCTGCTGAGTGCGATCGACTGAAATCGGAAGAAGCGCTCGCGCGCATAGGTGCCCGTGTATTCGAGGGCCAGCTCGTCGAAGGAGACCGTCCTCAGAAACCGGTAGCCGCACTCCCTCAGTAGTGGCGTCGGGTCGTCGATGCCAAACTGCATGGGTTCACCGAGCTCGTCGATGATGCCCTTCATCGCTCTGTCCTCGGCACGGAGCTTCGGGCTCGAGCGGGCCATCTTCGTATTGAGATAATCGAAGACGAGCAAGGAACCGGGCGCAAACTCAGAGGCCACTCGAGAGAGGGTCGAGCGCGCGGCCGCCTCAGCGAGGTAGTAGATGACCCCTTCCCAGAGCACGAGGCTTGGCGCGGCGAGGTCGAGACCCGCAGTGGCGAGCCTCTCCACGAAGTCGTCGGTCTCGAAGTCACATGGGACAAACGTTGCCGCATCGGCAGGATATCCAGCAAACCTAGAAATCCGCTCACGTTTGTCCGCCTGACTCGCTGACTGATCGAGCTCGAAGAAACGTACGCCGTCGCGGGCCAGCCGGGCCGCGCGCGTGTCTAGCCCGGCGCCCAGGATCACGACCTGGCGTACACCTCGATCGAGGCTCCGGAGCACGCAATCATCGAGGTAGCGGGTCCTCAAACCCATCCAGAGCTCCATCGAGGGGGAGTGCTCGTCCCAGCGGCGGGAGAGTTCCTCGCCCTCCGGCCCAGCCATGCGAAGCGCCCAGGGATCGTCACAGACGGGATCGGGCCCGGAGCTCGCTCTGCCCCGATAGGCCGCCACCATGAGCGCCGTGCGGCTCGCCGCGCGCCCTACGGACACGTCTAGTGCCCGCGCTCCCGGTCGATTCCCGGGTGGCTCGCTTCGCCGGGCTCATGGCGCGGATTACCAGTCAGGTACGTTCCGTCGCGGCCCGGGATCGAGAGCAGAGTCTCTTTGTCGTAAAGGAAATGGTCTCGGCTCGTCGAGGGAGGCATGTGCATGCCGGTATCCATCCGAATCGCATCGCAGGGGCAGGCTTCTACGCAATAGCCACAGAAGATGCAACGGAGCTCGTCGATCATGAAGACCGATGGGTAGCGCTCGTAGCCGTGGCGAGGATCATCGGGCTCGTACTCGGCCGGCTCGATGTGGATGCACTGAGCTGGGCAAGCCGTGCTGCAGCAAAGGCACGCGACGCAGCGGGGGGAGCCATCCATCCGTTGCGTGAGGCGGTGAATCCCGCGAAAGCGTTCCGGGTATTCGATCTTCTCTTCGGGGTACTTGACGGTCGCGATCTCTTTGTTCGCCTTTGCGCCGAACGTGTTCTTGAAGAAACGCGCCGATGTAAAGGCGAGCCCTTTGGCGATCTCCGGGATGTAGACCTGTTCGGCAATGGTGCGTCCAGGCTTCTTGATGACTTTGACTTCGACCGCCATGTGTGACCTCAGAAGACCTTTTCGAAGAACGCGACCCAACTGTCCAACCAACCGGACAGAATGAATGCGCCCATCACGAGAATATTCAGGAGTGAGACTGGAAGCAGGCCCTTCCAGCAGAGCGACATGAGCTGATCGTAGCGAAAGCGCGGAAGCGACCAGCGAATCATGAGCTGGAACCAGATGAGAACGACGATCTTGAAGAGAAAGAACAAGACCTGAATGACGATGACCAGCCAGTGAACGAGCGGGACGGAGAAGCCTGCTGCCATGAAGGGCAGACTGAACTCGAAGCCGTCGCGGTAGAGATAAGGAACGTCCCAGCCGCCGAAGAAGAGCACAGACGCGATGGCGGCGAGCGAAACGACCTCGACGAACTCGCCCATGAAGAACATGCCGAACTTCATGCCGGAGTACTCGGTGAGGTAGCCCCCTACGAGCTCGCTCTCGCCCTCCGGAAGGTCGAAGGGAACGCGCTTGGTCTCGGCGACGGCGGCGACGAAGAAGTTGATGGCGCCGAGCATCAGCGGCGGGACGAAAATGCCCCACATGTGCTGGTGCTGCCACATCGCCATGTCTTCGAGGCGGAGTGACTGGTAGAGCATGAAAGTCGGCACGAGGGTCAGGCCGATGACGACCTCGTAACTGACCATCTGGCTTGCGGCCCGAATGCCGCCGAGCAGCGAGTACTTGTTGTCCGATGCGTAGCCGGCAACGGCCGCTCCGATGATGCCTGTGCTCGCGATGGCGAAGATGAACAGGATGCCGACGTTGATGCTGGCAACCTGCATGGGGATGGCAGCGCCAGAGAGCTCTCCTGTCCGGGGCAGGAGCTCGTTCAAATGGTCGAGGTGCATCGTGCTTGCGAAGGGAATCACCGCGAAGGCGGCGATGGCCGGGATCAACGCGATGATCGGTCCGAGCGAGAACAGAAGCTTGTCGGACTTGGGCGGGACGAAGTCTTCCTTGAAGATGAACTTCACCGCGTCGGCCAGAGGATGGAGCAAACCGATCAGCATGATCTTGCCCTGGTTGCCGACGATCATGGTGTGAACGGCGTAGCCCATCCGGAGCAGAACCGAAGACGCACCAAAGCCGATGAGTGTCTTCGTGATTACCTCCGTCGACACCGGCAGCGGGTTGCTGCCCTTGATCGCGACGAAGGTCAGCGCGATCAGCGAGACGATGGCGACGATGCCCGTGAGGGCAGCCAGACGCCAGAGCGGCAGGCGTGCCTTGTCGAGGATGCTCACGGCGCCCGGAGGGAGCGTGACGGCGGCGCGCGACGGACCCAGGCGATCCTGAATCATCGCGCTCTGACGCCGTTCCGCCCAGATGATAATCGGCGCGAACACGCCGACCGCCACGATCAACACGAAGAGGATCTTGATAATCGAAGAGACGACGAGGATGCCGGTGGTCACTGGGCCGCCTCCGCCGAGTCTGCGAGCCCCTGCCGAAGGCTCTCTAGGCTGTCGAAACCGAGGTCATGGCCGAGCGCCCGAGCGAGCGCGGAGGCCGTCTCCCACGCGGGCTCGATGCCGGCCGGGCCGGAAAGCACCGGGGAGAAGCTCTGCGTCATACCCTTGGCATTCACGAAGCTGCCAGCGATTTCGAACGTATCCGCGACGGGCAGCGCGACGGCTGCGGCGGCGGGAAGCGCGCCCACGTGACTGCTGAGCGAGACCACGGCGTCGAGTGACGTGAGCGGCGAGAGTTCGTCCAGCGACTCGGCGCTCGCCCATCCGAGGGCCAAGACGCCTTGGACGGCTCCACTCTTCACGTCAGCCAGCAGTTCGCTCAGTGACTTGAGCTCGACACCGCCAGCTGCCTGCGTCGCGCCGGCGCGGTTCGGGTTGTTGTCGTCGCTTCGAAGGATGTCATCGCCCTCCCAGCCACCAAGCGCAGCCAAGTAGAGCCGGCTCGTGCCGAGCGCTCCTGCGAACTTCACGAGCGCGAGGTTGTCTTCCGTCGAGTGCTGGGCGCTGAGCACGATGGCGAATTTGTCCGCGTCGACGCCTTTGAGGGCCGCTGCTGCCAGTTCGAGGCCTTCGTCTTCGCCGACGGCTGCGCGGGCTTGACCGCGTCCGGAGGTCGGAGTGAGGAGCCGATCCGTCGAGTGACGCGTGTACGTCATCATTCCGTCGTCGCACATCCAGAACTTGTTGACGTCCTCGTTGTCGCGGGGGCGCAGACGGTAGACTTTGCCGTAGCGAGGATCGTAGTCGACGTGCGTATTGCAGCCGGTCGCACAGCCGGTGCAGACGCCCTCCCCCGACTTCAGAAACCACACTCGGGCTTTGAACCGGAAGTCGCTGCTCGTGAGCGCTCCGACCGGGCACACGTGCTCGGTCATGAGCGTGTATTTGTGGTCCAGCTCTCGGCCGGGCGCGAGCACGATCTCGTTTTTGTTGCCGCGCTCGCGCATGTCGAGAACGTGATCCTTGGCAACCTCGTCGCAGACCCGGATGCAGCGCGTGCACATGATGCAGCGCTCGGCGTCGTACACAATGGTCGGACCGAAGCGCACACCCTTCGGCTTGTGGACCGGCTCGGTCAGCTTGCGCTTCAGCGTGCCCTGGTGCTCGTAGTAGTAGTCCTGGAGCTTGCACTCGCCGGCCTGGTCGCAAATCGGACAATCGACCGGGTGGTTGAGGAGCAAGAACTCTTGGACGGAAGCCTGTGCGTTCTTCACCTCGTCGTTGGTCGACGAGACGACCATGTCCTCCGCTGCCGCTAGCTGGCAGGCAGGCTGAAGCTTGGGCTTCGTCGCCGGCACGTACTCGCCCTTGGCCTCGTCCCAGGCGAGCTGTGGCATCGCCATCTGCCGCCCACTTTCGACCTGAACGAGACACATGCGGCAGTTCGCCGCGATCGAGAGACCGGGGTGCCAGCAATAGTGAGGAATCTCGATGCCCTCACGCCATGCAGCCTGCATGACGGTTTCGCCGGGCTCGAAGGGTATGTCTTTTCCATCAAGAACGAACTTAGCCATGACTACCGATCACACTCTCCGCCAATCATGTTCACCGAGCCGAACGTCGGAATGATGTCGGCAATCATGCCGCCGAGAAGCATCTCGCGAGACGCCGCGAGGTTGTACCAACAGGGCGGTCGCACGCGCACCCGGTAGGGCGTTCCGCTGCCGTCGGAGACGATGTGGAACCCGAGCTCGCCGTTGCCGCCCTCGGTGAAGCTATAGACCTCGCCAGCCGGAACACGAAGGCCTTCCATCACGAGCTTGAAATGCGCGATGGTGGCCTCGATCGTCGTGTAGACGTCCTGCTTTTCCGGATAGACGATGCGCGGGTCATCGACATTGATCGGACCATCGTCGGGCATCTGCTCGAGCGCCTGCTCGATGATGCGGACGGACTGACGAATCTCTTCGAGGCGCACCATGAAGCGATCCCAATTATCGCCGTCCTCGCCGATGGGGACGTCGAAATCGAAGCGGTCGTAAACCAGGTACGGGTGATCTTTGCGAACGTCGTAGGCCACCCCAGCGGAGCGAGCGACGGGGCCGGTGACGCCGTACGAGAGCGCTTGCTCCTTCGTGAGGACACCGACGCCTTGCATCCGGTCGAGGAAGATTCGATTTCGGAGAAGCATGATCTCCGTCTCTTTGACGACCTTGTGGACTTCCGGGATGAGCTGTCGAACGTCGTCCTTGAAGTTCTGCGTCGGCGGTGCGGCCATTCCGCCGATGCGGCCGAAGCTGTGGGTCATGCGGGCGCCGGTCTCGCGTTCGAGGATGTCCCAGACCCAGTCGCGCACTTTCAGCAGCCAAAGGAACGGTGTGAACGCGCCGAGCTCCATTGCCGAGGCACCGTTGCAAGTGAAGTGGTCGGCGATGCGCGAGAGCTCCCCAAGGATGACACGATAGTACTGGCAGCGTTCGGGCACCTCGATGCCGAGCAGCTTCTCGACCGCGAGTGACCAGCCGACGTTGTTGAGCATCGGAGAGACGTAATTGAGACGGTCCGCATAAGGGAAGACCTGCGCCCAGGTGCCACGCTCGCAAGACTTCTCGAAGCCACGGTGAAGGTATCCCGGCTGAACGTCGAGGCTCACCAGGTTTTCTCCGTCCAGATCCATGACCATGCGAATGGTCCCGTGCATGGCGGGGTGCGACGGACCCATGTTGAGGCGCATCGGATCGGCTTCGAGTTCGAGAGAAGCCTGGTCGTTCAACAGCTCGTCAGCGGGTTCCATCTACTCCCCCGAACCTTCCTCGGTGGGCTCTGAAGCCTCGGCCTCCTGAGCCATGCGCGCGTCGATGCGCGCCTGAATCTGCTGCGCCGCCTCGGAATCGCTCAAGGTCCTTCGCTGACCCTGCTGAACGCCGATCGATGGCGAGACCTGATGGTCGCGGCCCGCAAGACGCGCTTCCCAGTCGATGCGTGCGAAGGGCTGACCTTCTTCGATGCCGAACGGCGGCAGCTTATCGATGTCCGTCACCTCTCGGTAGGGCACCAGCGGCTGTGTCTTGTCGATCGGGTAGTCCTTGCGGAGTGGGTGCCCGATGAACTCCTCGTACATGAGGATGCGGCGCATGTCGGGGTGTCCTTGGAACTTGATGCCGAACATGTCCCAGACCTCGCGCTCAGCCCAGTTCGCACCAAGCCAGACGCCGCTGAGTGTGTTCGGCTCTTCCCCATCTTTCACGTGGGTGCGCACCCGGATGCGGGCGTTGGTGTGCGATGAGCGCGTCGTCAGTGTCACGTCGAAGCGAGCGGACTCGCGCTCCGGGTAGTCGATGGCCGTCAGGTCGATGAAGTGATCCATCCGCAGTTCAGCGTCGTCGCGCATGAACTGAGCCACCTCGACCCAATCCTTTGGCGCAACCTGCACCTCATGATCACCAAACGCATCGCTCGTGCCGAGGATGCGCTCACCGAACTGGGTGCCGAGCCGGTCGACGACCGCCTGGCTCATGAGTCCGTCTCCTTGGCGTTACCCGGCGCGTTCTCGACCACATGATTCGGCGGAACGATGATCGGCTTGCGGTCGTTCGCCTGAATCTTGTCCTGAAGCAGCATCAAGGCATCGAGCACAGCCTCGGGCCGCGGAGGACAGCCTGGAATGTAGACGTCGACCGGGATGACTTTGTCGACGCCCGGGATCGTGGTGTAGTTGTCGTAGAAGCCGCCGCAGGAAGCACAGGTTCCGAAGGCGACGACCCATTTGGGGTCGGCCATCTGCTCCCAAATGCGACGAACGACAGGACCCTGGCGCTGACTGATCGTGCCGACGATCCAGAGAACGTCCGACTGTCGCGGGCTGAATCGAGGGGCCTCTGCACCGAAGCGGGCGATGTCGTAGCGCGGGGCGGCCGTGGCCATGAACTCCATGCCGCAACAGGCCGTGACGAACGGATACTGGAAGAGAGACCATTTGCGGGCCCACTGGAGCAAGTCGCTGAAGCGAGTCGTGACGGCAACTTCGCCGCCACCGCCGAGGACCTTTAGTTCTCCCATTCGAGAGCACCCTTTCTCCAGGCGTACAAGAGCGTCACACCGAGAACGACGAGAAACAGGATCATCTCGATGAAACCAAGCCAGCCGAGCTCTCTGAAGAGGCTCGCCCAGGGATAGAGGAACACCGCCTCGATGTCGAAAACCACGAAGAGGATGGCCGTCAGATAAAACTTGATGCTGAGCCGGATGTGCCGAGCGCCGGTCGTTTCCGATCCGGACTCGTACGGGATCGCCTTTTCGGCGGTCATGTTCTTCGGCCCGAGGGCCGTGGTGAGGGCGAACACGCCCAGCGCCACCAGGGCGGCAACCCCGAGCATCAAGAAGACGGGCAAGTAGGCGGAAAACATAAAGACTCTGACTCCGCGACGGGCCGCTGCGGCCGGTCGAAGCTTGCTTAGTATCACCCCCAGGGGGTGTCAATGAACGCTGCGGCGTCGCTGGGTGCGAACAGCGAACGCGATGACCACGAGAAGTGCCTAGGCGCCGTTCGAAGGGGCGCTCCGAGGACCCGCCGAGCATGCGCTGCCAGACGGGGGAAGCGCTGGCACCGCCCGCGAAGGCCGCCCCCGGGCAGCGAGTCGATCGGGTCCATCGCCAGGTGTGTCCGCACGGTTTCGCGAGGCGAATCCTAGACGAAACTGGAGAGATTCGTTTCCTTGTGCCATGGTCCCTTCGGGGATGAGAAGAGGCTGGACGAGGATCGCCGTCTTGTGCGGAAGCTTGTGGCCGGCCGCGGCTTTCGCCCAGGCGAATGGCACCGAAGAAGGTGGGATCGGGGGGATCCTGCAGTCCCTGGACGCGGGGTTCGGGGCCAACGTGGTCGGACCGATCGCCTCGGTCTTGTTCTTCGACCTGGCCTTCTGGGACAACGGCACAGACGGCGAGATCAAGCTCCCCTTCATCGTGGTCTGGCTGATCGTCGGCGCGATCTTCTTCACCCTTCGCTTCGGCTTCATCAACGTTCGAGCGTTCCGCCACGCCTGGATCGTCACCACCGGCCGCTATGACAACCCGGACGACCCCGGTGAGGTCACCCACTTTCAGGCCCTCTCTTCGGCCCTCTCCGCGACGGTCGGGCTCGGAAACATCGCGGGCGTAGCGGTCGCAGTCGCCATGGGCGGGCCCGGCGCGGTCTTCTGGATGATCATCGCGGGCTTTCTCGGCATGTCCTCGAAATTCACCGAGTGCACGCTTGGGCAGATGTATCGAGAGGTGGGCACCGACGGCCACATCCTCGGCGGACCGATGCGCTACCTCCAGCAGGGCCTCGGCGAGAAAGGCTGGCCGCGTCTCGGCCGCGCGCTCGCAGTTCTCTTCGCCGTGATGTGCATCGGCGGAAGCTTCGGCGGCGGCAACATGTTCCAGGCGAACCAGAGCTACGCTCAGGTCGCCGACGTTCTCCCGTTCTTCGCAGGTGGCTGGGGCGCCCTAGCCTACGGCGTGCTGCTCGCGTTCCTCGTCGGGGTGGTGATCATCGGTGGCATTCGACGCATCGGCCAAGTGGCTGGCGTCATCGTCCCGGTCATGTGCGGCGTCTACCTTCTCGCCGGCTTCTTCATCATTTTCACCAACATCGATCAGGTCGGCCCCGCGTTCGCGAAGATCGTCGGGGAGGCCTTCACACCGAAGGCGGGGCTCGGCGGCTTCGTCGGGGTGCTGATCACGGGATTCAGGCGAGCCGCGTTTTCAAACGAAGCTGGCGTGGGCTCGGCCTCGATCGCCCACTCTGCGGCGGCCACCGATGAGCCAGTCCGCGAAGGCATCGTCGCCCTCCTCGAGCCATTCATCGACACCATCGTCGTCTGTACGATGACCGGGCTGGTCGTCGTGATCACCGGCGCGTACGAAGGCGACGCAGAGGGAGGCGTCCTAATGACGTCGAACGCATTCGCGACGGTGCTCCCCTGGTTCCCGAAGGTGTTGAGCCTCGCGGTCTTTCTCTTTGCCTTTTCGACGATGATCTCCTGGAGCTACTACGGCGAGCGTTGTTGGACCTTCCTCTTTGGTCCTCAGTTTTCACTGCTCTACAAGGTCATCTTCTTGGGCTTCGTGGTGTTCGGATCGGTCCTCAAGCTCGGCAACGTGATCGACTTCTCGGACCTGATGATCCTCGGCATGTCGTTTCCCAACATCCTCGGTGCGGTGCTCCTGAGCGGCAAGGTGAGCCAAGCGCTGAACGACTACTGGGCTCGCTACAAGAGCGGGCAGATGCAGCCCAAGGGCTAACTGCTAGGCTCCGCCGCATGTCGGAGTTCGCCGCACGCCGCAAGCAACTTCTCGAGGCCATGGGCGACGGGGTCGCCGTGTTCGCGTCGGCACCGCTCGCCATCCGGAACCACGACGTCGAGCACCCGTATCGCCAGGACAGCGACTTCTACTACCTGACCGGGTTCGACGAGCCCGAGAGCGTACTGGTCCTCACCAATCAACACGACGAGCACCAGTGCGTGCTCTTCGTTCGGCCCCGCTTGCGTGAGCGCGAGATTTGGGATGGACCGCGGGCAGGCGTCGAGGGCGCCGTCGAGCGCTTCGGCGCCGATGCAGCGTTTCCCATCTCCGAGCTCTCGACAAGGCTTCCCGACTATCTCGGCAACGTCGAGCGCATGCTCTACCGACTCGCCGACAACGAGGACTCCGACGCAAAGGTCTTCGAGTGCATCAAGCTTCTGCGGCGCGGCGGGCGCCGTGGTGTCATCGCACCGGAGGTCGTGATCGACCCTTCCGTCTACGTGCACGAGATGCGCCTGCGAAAGAGCCCTCGAGAGCTCGACGCCATGCGCGAAGCTGCTGCCATTACACGCGAGGCACACATCCGCGCGATGCAGCTCGCAGCGCCGGGTGTCCGTGAGTACGAGCTCGACGCCGAGCTCCTTCATGTCTTCCGAAAGCACGGGAGCGAGCGCCCGGCGTACGAGAGCATAGTGGGCTCGGGCCCGAACGCGACCATTCTTCACTACCGAGCCGGTGCGCGTGCCATGAACGACGGTGAGCTGGTCCTCATCGATGCGGGGTGTGAGTACGACTACTATGCCAGCGACGTGACTCGGACGTTTCCGGTGAACGGCACCTTTTCGCCCGAGCAGCGCGCGCTGTACGAGATGGTGCTTGCGGCTCAGAAAAAGGCGATCGACGCGGTCCGTCCGGGCGTGACGCTCGAAGAGATCCACTCGGGGACCGTGCGATCGGTCACCCAGGGCCTGGTCGATTTGGGTCTGCTTTCTGGCGACGTTGACACGCTCATCGAGGAGAAGAAGTACCAAGCCTTCTACATGCACCGAACCTCGCATTGGCTCGGAATGGATGTGCACGACGTGGGCCGCTACTACGTCGGCGGCGAGCATCGCCCTCTCGAGCCCGGCTTCGTGCTGACCGTCGAGCCGGGCGTGTACGTCGCCGCAGACGCAGAGGATGTCGAAGAGCGCTGGCGAGGTATCGGCATTCGGATCGAGGACGACGTCGTAGTGACGGCAGCCGGCCATGAAGTCCTGACGGCTGGCATCCCGAAGGAGATCGACGAGGTCGAGGCCGCCTGTGCGTAGGCGTCTCCGCTAGTGTTTCCGTGTCGCTCGTTGTGGTAAGAGCGCACGCATGACCACAGACCCGACTATCGCGTTCATTGGCGCTGGCAACATGGCGGGGGCGCTCATGCGTGGCCTAGCGGACACCTCGACCATCCCTGCGAGCCACATCGTCGCAGCGGATCCAGACACTGCGCGACTCGAATCGCTCGCATCCACGCTCGGTGTCCGAACGACGGCAAACAACGCTGAAGCGCTCCGCGACGCCGACATCGTCGTCTTGGCGACCAAGCCACAGGTCTTCGGCGAGCTCCTGCCAGCTCTTGCAGGCGCGCTGCGGCCCGAGACGCTCGTCGTATCGATCGCCGCAGGCATCTCGAACGCGATCATCGAGGCGGCGCTCCCCCCCGGGACTCGCGTCGTACGCACGATGCCCAATACACCGGCGCTCGTCGGCGCTGGAGCGACGGCGCTGTCGGGAGGCACCCATGCGACAGACGCCGACCTCGCGCTGACCGAGCGTCTCTTTCGAAGCGTAGGCCTGACCGTTCGAGTTCCCGAGGAACAGATGGACGCCGTCACGGGCTTGAGCGGTTCGGGACCAGCGTACGTGTTCGCCATGATCGAAGCACTTCGCGACGCCGCCGTTCGAGAGGGTCTCGCCGCAGATGTCGCACTCGAACTCGCATCGCAGACTGTATTCGGGGCCGCCAAGCTCCTCGTCGAGCAAGATGAATCACCGGAAGTCCTGCGCGAGCGCGTGACGAGCCCGGGCGGGACGACCCGTGCCGGACTCGACGCCCTCGAAGCCGCCTCCTTCGCTGACACCATCGCCGGAGCCATTCGCGCGGCGACCCGACGTTCCGTCGAGCTCCGGCAAATCGCCGAAGGCCCCGAGGCCTAGCGCTCGAGCGAGGGGCGCGGGCCGAAGAGTGCGGTTCCGACCCGGAGCATCGTGGCGCCTTCCATGACGGCCGCCTCGAGGTCATGCGTCATGCCCATCGAGAGCTCGGAAAGAGAGTGCGCTTCGGCGAGTTGGCGAAGCTCCGCGAACACCGGCCGAGCTTCCATCGGGTCGGCCGAGTGCGGCGCCACGGTCATCAGGCCCGCGAGCACGACGTTCGGAAGGGAGCGAACCGACTCGACCAAGTGCGGCAACGCCTCCGGGAGGCATCCCGATTTCTGCGGCTCCCGCCCAACATTGACCTGCAGGAGAAGCTCGACGCTCGTACCACGTGAGGTCGCCCTCGCGGAGATGGCCTCGGCCAAACGCGCCGAGTCCACCGTGTCCACCGACGCGTCCGCCCGCTCGATGAGCTTGATCTTGTTGCGCTGGAGATGGCCGATGAAGCGCCAGCGGATGCCCTCGAGGTCAGAGAGTGCCTCGGCTTTGCGACCTAGCTCCTGCGCATAGTTCTCGCCGAATACGCGCAGGCCAGCCGCATACGCTGCTCGAACGGCCTCCTCCGGGTGGGCTTTCGACACCGCGATGAGCTGCACGTCGTCGGGGCTCCGCCCTGCACTCGCGCAAGCCTGATCGATCCGCGCCTGCACCCGCTCGATCGCTGCTGGGAAATCAGCCGTCATGGCCATTGCTCGATTGCGCCGTGGTCGCGAAGCAGGTTCACGACCTCGGCTGCCGGTAGGCCCACCACGTTGCTGTACGAGCCATCGACTCGCGTGACGAACCCGCTCGCGGCTCCCTGAATGCCATACGCCCCGGCCTTGTCGAGGCTTTCGCCACGGGCCACGTAACGTCGAAGGTCATCTTCGGTGGCGGGCCCGAACCAAACTCGGGTCTCGACGACCCGGCAGTCGAGCTCGCCACTGCCCCCTCGTCCGAGAGCGATGGCCGTCCGAACGACATGCTTCCGCCCGGAGAGGCGTTGGAGCATTCGAAGTGCATCGGCCTCGTCGCGGGGTTTGCCAAGCCGCTCCTCCGCGACGCAGACGATGGTGTCGGCGCTGAGTACGAATCGCGTCCCGAGCTCCTCGTCGCCAAGTGCGCTTCGGAGCTTGAGAAGCGCGGCTGCCCGCACGAAGGCAACGTCGTCGGAGATGTCGAGCGAGCCCTCGTCCGCATGCGTCGGCCTCACCTGGACCTCGATCCCCAAGGTCGCGAGGATCTCGCGCCGACGCGGTGATGCGGATGCGAGAACGATGGCTGCGCCCTTGGTCATGCCCCCTCCTCGCCTGGTTCCATGCGCGCCTTGTAGCGGCGCATGTAACTCTGGGTGACTTGTTCCGGATCGAGCCGAAGGCACTTCGCGAACTCGGTGACGAAGCCTCGAACGTAGACCCCTGCCGGGAGCTGTTTGAACTCCTCTTCTTCGATGCAGCGGAGGTAGCTCGTCCCGACCTTGGTTCTCTCGCTGATTTGGCTGAGGCTCGTGCCCTGCGATTCGCGTACGGCACGAAGCAGGCTTCCGCTGAACTCGGTGTCCGGAGTGATGCTCGGCGCTGGCGGAAGCTCGGCGGGCGGCACGGATTTCTCGGCCTCTTTGACCTCGTCCTTCGGTGGCTCTGGAAAGACCGATATCTCGTACGGACGCCGCCGCGCAGGGTCGAGGAGCACATCGTAGGCTTCGTCGATTTGAGCCCTCACCGTCTCGAGACCCTCCGGATCGAACAAGCCAAAGGTGACGACGTTCTCCGGGTCGAAGACCCCACACATGCGCTTGTAGGCACGCCGAATTTCCTCGTCGGTCGCGCCCCGCTCAACCTCCAGCACGTCGTGATGCGAACTCTGGGGCACCTCGCGCCAGGCGTGTCGCTCACGCCGGGTGTCGTGCGCGGCGAACAGTCGGCGTGCGATCTTCTCGATGTTGCGGCTCGCCCGACAACCCGGGCTCTCGAGCAGGAGTGGTCTTCGCTTACGCGAGCACGAGCGCACCGCGTCGTCGTGCTCGATGTAGCCGAGGTACTGAAGATGAACACCGTAGCGACGTCGTGCTGCTACGGTCGCCTGGTCTCCGAGTTCGAGGTCCGCCCGCAGTCGCGCCTGGTTGACGATGAACGGGAAGCGAAGCGCGCTCATCTGCTCTTGGAGCGCATGACCGAGCTCCGGCCATTCGCGCACGAGGACGGAGGCGATGTCGGAGGGCGCAGGCGACTGGCCGGCGCGCGAAAATGCCTCGTGGAGCGCGGCCTGCTGCGTCTCGTCACTGGCCTGCTCGAGCGCTGTGGCGGCAAACGCCTTTCGGACGAGGCGGTAGAGTCCACTGATCGCATTTGGTTCGGGGACCATGATCGCGAGCCGATGCGGCGAACGAGACCAGAAGCGAATGGCCGCATCGGTCGCGCCGGAGCCGAGGTCGACGACGGCGAAGTCGGCATCGAGCTTGCCGAGACGCCGCTCGAGCTCGCGGAGGGAGCTCCGGCGAGCGCTTCCTCGGTACGGCTCGCTCAAGCCTCCATCCATGAGCTGCAATCCGGGGACCGGTCCGTCGACAGGCTCGCGAAGCGGGAGCGTATTGATCGCCTCGTGGTCGAGTGCTGAGGCGAGCGTGGCAAGGGTCGCGTCGGCGCCAAAGGCAGGCATCGGGGCGATGTACGGTGCGACGCTCGGCCCGATGCCGAGCATCGCGTGCAGGTCCGCGCCAGATGGGTCGCCATCGACGGCGACCACGCGCTTACCGATCGTGGCTAGGTAGATCGCTAGATTGGCACTGAAGAGAGACGTGCCGACCCCTCCCTTGGCCCCGAGGATCGCGATCGTAGTCGGGGGCATCGAGCGCTCTTACCAATCGCGCCTATGCGGCGCAATCGGCTCGTGTATGCGCTCAGCCCTCGGCGTCGTCGGAATGCCGCAACGGAAACGGGTAAAACGGCGGGTGGTTACTCTCGGAAACCGGTTCTTCGTGCCCCCGAGGGTCCGCCTCAACCGGCGGGTCGGTCGGGCGCCAGCCCCCTACGCCGCTGGCTCTGCTCTTCTGTTCCGAGGTCCTGATCCGTACGCGCCCAAGCGGCGCGCTCATCCTGGGTTGCGTGGACATGCCCCTCCCATCCAAATCGTGCTGGCTTTAACACTAACGGATGTTTTGAGTAGAAGCACAATGGCAGGGCGTTTGGAAGATAAGACTGTTAGATTCCCCCACAATCGTGGGGTCCACAGAGCCAGATGAGGTGCTCGAAGGCGTGGTCGAGGGCGTGCTTTTCCGAAGTGATGACGGGAAGTTCACCGTGATCCGAATCGCCACCGATCCCGACTCCGCGCTCTCCCCTCAAAACACCGCAGTGGGCGACCTCGGGCAGATCGCGGTGGGGGAGAATGTGCGCCTCGTCGGTCGTTGGACCCAGCACGCCGTGTACGGATCGCGCTTTCGGGTCGCGTCGTTCACGCCGACCATCCCCGAGACGCGCCAGGGGATGGTCCGGTATCTCGGGTCCGGACTGATCCCGGGCATTGGCCCAGCGCTGGCCGCGCGGCTCGTCGAGCGCTTCGGGGAGGACACGCTCGATGTCATCGCCACCCAGTCGGCCCGGCTTCGGGAGGTGTCCGGCATCGGAAAGCAGCGGGCTGAGTCGATCGCACAGGCGGTCCGCCAGCGACGTGCCGAGGCAGAGACGATGAGCTTTCTCCATGCGCTTGGGATGGGTCCTGCCACCGCGCGTGAGATCGTTCGCAAATACGGCGACGCCGCGCCGCGGATCGTGCGAGACGATCCGTACATCGTCGCAGAGCACATTCGCGGAATCGGGTTTCGCACGGCCGACCAGATCGCCAAGGCGCTTGGCATCTCGGGCGACGACCTGCGCCGCGTTCAAGGGGGCGTCCTTCATTTGCTCGGGCGCGCGGTCGACGAGGGGCACGTATTTGCGACACGCGACCAGCTCCGCACCGGGCTCGAACAACTCGACGTGCCGTTCGATGCGCTCGACGATGCGCTCGCCGAGCTCAGGCGCCGTGAGCTCGTGACGATTGAAGGCGACGCGGTGTACCCGCCACCGCTCCACCGAGCCGAGGTGCAGGTCGCCGAAGCGCTCGCGGCGCTGGCCAATCGACCACGAACGAAGCTGCCCTTGATGACGCACGATCCAGGGCTGAGCGACACGCAGCGAAGCGCGGTTGATGCTTCGCTAGGCACTCACCTCTTGGTCCTCACCGGAGGTCCAGGCACCGGAAAGACCACCACCGTCCGAGCGATCGTACAGGCGCATCATGCATTGGACCGCCGCGTCGCGCTCTGCGCACCCACGGGCCGCGCGGCCAAACGGCTGAGCGAGGCCGCCGGAATCGAGGCGAAGACGATTCACCGGCTGCTCGAATGGAACCCCGCCACCGGTCACTTCAACCGAAACTCCCACTCTCCGCTCGAGGACGACCTGATCCTCGTCGACGAGGCTTCGATGCTCGACGTGAGGCTTGCTTCGCAACTTCTGGCCGCGATTCCGGCAAGCGCCACCTTGGTGCTCGTGGGCGACATCGATCAACTTCCGCCGGTCGGACCGGGTCAACCTCTGCGAGACCTGATTGCGTCGCGCGTGTGCAAAACAGTGAGACTCCACGAGGTGTTTCGGCAAGCGCAGCAGAGCGCGATCGTTCGAGGCGCGCACGACGTGCTCGAAGGACGGCTCCCGGAGGTCACGCCGCGTGGAACGAAGGGCGATGGCGACTTGTTTCTCATCGCCGAAACCGACGCCGAAAAGATCGTGGAGCGCTTGGTCCAAGCGCTTCGGCGAATGTCGGTCGCGTATGGGTTCGACCCTCTGGCCGATGTACAGGTGATGACCCCCATGCGCCGGGGCCCACTCGGGACCCACAACCTGAACGAGGTCTTGCAAGACGCCTTCAATCCAGCGACCGGAAGCGAACCGCCCACCGCTTTTCGTCGTGGTGACAAGGTGATGCAGCTCCGCAACGACTACGACAAGGAGGTCTACAATGGAGACCTCGGCAAGGTCGCGCGCATCGAAGGAGGGGTCACGTACGTCCGCTTCGACGAGCGAGAGGTTCAGTACTCGGCCGACGAGCTCGATGCGATCTCGCTCGCCTATGCCTGCACCGTACACAAGGTTCAGGGGAGCGAGTTTCCCGCGGCGGTCATCGTGATGCACAACGCCCACTTCATGCTGCTGAATCGTGCCCTTCTCTACACGGCACTCACGCGTGCCAAGCAGCTCGTCGTGCTGGTTGGCGACCCTGGGGCCATCGCGCGAGCGGCAAGGAACGCGCACGCGTATGCCACCAATTCGAGGCTGCTCGACCGTCTCGTGGCGCTCGCCGGCTAGTCCCCGTCGAAGGCGGCTACGATGGCGTCTTGGAAGGCCGGGCGAAATGCGCGAATGGCCGCATTGTCGTCCGACACAGCGACGCGATTGGTGAGCAGCACGATGACCAATTGCCTCCTGGGGTCGCACCAAATCGATGTACCCGTGAACCCCAGGTGGCCGAATGCGGAGGCATCGATTCGGGAACCGGCTGCGCTGCCGCTGCTGCTCTTGCCATCCCAGCCGAGTCGATGGCTGCCGCCCGGACGCTCGAGCGTCGCAAAGCGAATCGCTTCTTCCTCGAGCGCTCCGCGGCGTCCGTGCCACGCCCCGACGCAAGAGGCGCCGAAGCTTGCCATGGCCCGCGCGGTGCCAAACATCCCCGCATGACCGGCAACGCCACCGAGCGCCGCGCAATTGTCGTCGTGAACTTCCGCGATCAAATCGCGCCCGCGCCACGGCGAACGACCGGTCGGCGCGCAGCGTGACACCCAGTCCCGGTCGGTACGCGTCGCGGCGAAGAACACCTCGTCGTCGACGCCGAGTGGCAGGGCGATGTGTCGTTCCACGAGCGCCTCGAGGGGTGCTCCTCCCGCACGGCTCAGCGCCATCCCTGCGAGGATGTACCCGAGGTCGCTGTACAGGGCCGTCCCTACCCGAGCTTCATCGGAGCGCGGGAGCAAGTCCTCGAGAATCCACGCGCGCGTCGAGTCGGAGCCGGGCTCGCCGGAAATGGCTTCAAAGAAGGGGTGCCAGGCGTCGAGCCCCGAACGATGGGACAGGACCTCCGCCCAGGTTCGCTCGGACACGGCCTGGCCGGAAGCTTCGGGGATCAAGACCTCGACGCGGGCATCGAGATCGAAAGCGCCAGCTTGGTACATGCGAAGGGCCGTCGTCGCGACCCAGGGCTTCGTAAGGGACGCGAGATCGTAGACCGTGCCGGGGTCCACCGGGTCGGCGCCTGCCTCGCGCTCACCGGCCGCGACATCGACCGGCAGCCATCCTTGGTCGCGAAATACGGCGACCGAAGCGCTTGCGCCGGGGAACACCCCCTGCTCGCATCCCCTGTCGAGCTCCCGGCGGAGGGCGCGCTCGATGCGGGTCGACATCCCTTCGCTCACGCTTGGTCTCTACCCAATGGCGTCGCGATGGTCTACAGGAAGCTCCGCCGTCATGCCCCTGCCCTACCTCACGACCTCCGTCCCGCCGATCGATGCCAAGCTCAAGGTCTCGCCCGAGGACTTCGAAGTCTTCGAGATTCCGGCGTATCCGCCAAGTGGCGAAGGCGAGCACGTCTTCGCTCACATCGAGAAGCGGGGTCTCACGACGCGCGATGCCGTGCGGGCGCTCTGCGAGGCCCTTGGCATCGAGGATCGGGAGGCGGGCTGGGCCGGACTCAAGGACCGCCAGGCCCTCACCCGACAGTGGATCAGCTTGGCGGGGACGAGCGCAGACGCCGTCATGAAGGCCCAGGTGGACGGGGTGGAGGTGCTCGAAGCCGCCCACCACACGAGCAAGCTTCGCACGGGTCACCTACGGGCCAATCGCTTCGTGATTCGACTGCGTGAATTCGACCCCTCGAGAATGAATGACCTGCGCGAGGTGTTGAAGCAGATCGAGGCGCACGGACTGCCCAATTTCTATGGCGAGCAGCGATTCGGCCGCGACGGCGACAATGCGGACCGGGCCCTTCGCTGGGTACGCGGTAGCGATCGTGCCCCCCGCAGCCCGTTCCACCGGAAGCTCCAAATGAGCGCCCTCCAGTCCAAACTATTCAATCGCTGCCTCAGCGCTCGCGTTCAAAGCTCGACGCTCGGGAAGGTTTTTGCGGGAGACCTCGTCAAAAAGCACACAAGCGGCGGCCTCTTCATCGTCGAGGACGTAGAGGACACTCAGCCCCGAGCCGATGCCTGGGAGCTCAGCCCCACAGGCCCAATTTTCGGAACCAAGATGCGATGGCCCGAGGGGGAAGCCCTCGAGCGCGAAGAACGCCTCCTAGCAGACGCCGAATTAACCCCTGCGCACTTCGCGAAGTGGAAGCGGATCGCCCCCGGAACCCGTCGTTTGCTGCGAGTTCCGGTCCCGAGTCTCGTCGCGAAGGCCGAGGATCGGACCCTGCATCTCGAATTCACCCTACCCGCCGGCTCCTACGCCACCATACTGGTCCGGGAAATTCTCAAGGGGGATGCACCCTCCCGCGAATCCGGCTAAAAGCGCGCTTCCATCCGAGGAAAAGAATGATCGATATCCAAGAAAGACTCACAGCCTTTGCCATGCTGGGCGCCACGTGGGTCATGTGGCTTCTCATCCTGCTGTCCATTATCGGCGTCGCGATCATCTTCGAGCGCGTGTACTACTTCTTCTCGACACGAGAAGACGTACGGAAGCTTCAGGAGGACCTGCGGCTTCTGCTCGCCAAGAACGACATCGCGGGAGCGAAAGAGCGACTGGCCCAGTCAGCTTCGTTTCAGGCACGCATCGTCTACTCGGGCATCGAGGTCGCGAGCGACGGAGCCGCAGCGGCCGAAGAGCGGATTGCAGGCGAGACCTCCGTAGCGCGAACCCAGATGGAGCGGAACCTCGGCTTCCTCGGAACCGTGGGCAACAACGCCCCCTTCGTCGGGCTGCTCGGCACCGTCATCGGCGTCATCAAGGCGTTCCACGTGCTCGACGAAAGCGCAGGCAAGGTCACGAGCGGGCTGATGACCGAGGTCGGCGAGGCGCTCGTCGCCACGGCCATCGGACTCTTGGTCGCGCTACCTGCTGTCGCGTTCTTCAACTACTTCCAGCGGCTCATCCGCTACCGACTCACCTGGGCCGACGCGCTTGGCCGTGACCTGCTCGCCTACCTCAAGGGCGCTGAGCGAAACGGAGCGGAGTAGCGATGGCTGGCGGCGGAAGCTCTGGCAACGACGATGAACTGATTACAGACATCAACGTCACCCCCTTGGTCGACGTTGTCTTGGTCCTGCTGATCATCCTCATGGTGACGGCGACTGCCATCGTCTCGAAGACCATTCCCATGGAGCTTCCGAAGGCGGCGACCGGGGAGCAGACCCCGGCGACGCTTGCAGTCTCGATCGATCAGAGCGGTCAAATCTTCCTCGATACGATTCCGGTCGACACCGAGGAGCTGCGCACGAAGGTTCGCGAGGCCCGCGAGGGGGACGAAGACCTTCGGGCCGTCATCGCGGCGGACGGCCGAATCGCTCACGCGAAGGTCGTCCAGGTCATCGACATCTTGCGCCAGGAGCGCATCACCAAGTTCGCGATCAACGTCCGTCCGGAGGAGATCGGACGCTGAGCCACTCCGTGCCTGGGCCCATGTCGACTCCGCTCGAGAATCTTCCCCCCTGGGCACTCGAAACTGGCTGGCTCATCCTGGCGATGGCAACGCATGCGGCGTTCCTCGGGGCGATGCCAGCCGTCCCGATGGGCGAGTCGGACCTAGACATGTCGGAGCCGGTGATCGTGGCGATCGTGGACGAGCCCGAGCCCGAAGAGGCGGAGCCACCGGTCGAGGACATCGAGGTCGCCGAAGAGCCGGAGCCCGAGCCGGTGAGGCCGCCCCCGAAGCCGAAGACGTTCCGCGCGCCGAAGGACCCGCCGAAGGAGCTCTTGAAGGAACCGCCGGCGGCGGCACCGGAAACCCCCGTCGCATTCGACAATATCGTGCTGACCAACGAGGGCGACGAGCCTTCCGATTGGGCGATGGACCCAGGGTCCGGGGAGAGCCGTGAGGGACCGATCGGCCGCCCGGACGCGGTGGTCACCGGCCGAAGCAAGGAAGGGATCATCGGAGGCATCATCGGAGGCACGGGCATCGGCGTCGTCGTCGATGTGGGTGACCTGTCGAGGCAACCGATTCCGCCCACTTTGAAGCAGAAGCTAGAAAAGCTCTACCCTAAGAAGGCCCGTCAGGAGGGCATCGAAGGGAGCGCCGACGCCCGGCTCTACATTGGCCCCGACGGCAAGCCCGCCAAGATTCGAATCCTTACCGAGGACCCGGTCGGCTACCAGTTCGGGGACGCCTGCAAGCGTGCCCTGCAGAACGAGAAATGGAAGCCGCCGCTCGACAAGGACGGCAAGCCCGTGACCACCCGGGTCACGTTCCGCTGCGGCTTCGAGATCCGATACTGAGAGGCCGCCGTTCGCCCCTTTGTTGACGCGGTTCGACTGGGACGGGTACCCCTCGACCATGCGCTGGATTGCCGTTGCCTTGCTTTCATTCGCGGGCGCCTGCTGGGGTCAAGGCGAAGAGCCGCCAGGCGAGCCAGTCGGTGTGTTCGAAGCGTCAGGTCTCATGGTGGAACAGAGCTGCGGTGCGGCGATTCCCGCGCCTGACCCCATCGATCTCAACTTTCAGCTTCGCTCCGAGCCAGGGGGGCGCGCCTACTGGCAGAGGCCCGGTGGACCGCTCTACGCGGGCGTCGAGAAAGACGGTCGCTACACGTTCACCGTCAGCCAGAGCTGGACGGTGATCCAGCCAGACCGCTTCCGAGGATACGTTGGCTGCTCCGTGACCCAGCGAGACATCTTCACGTTCGTCGTCGAAGACGTCGATGACGAAGATGGCGAAGATGGCGAAGATGGCGAAGGCGGCCAAGGTGGCGAAGGTGGCGGAGGCGGCCAAGGCGGCGAAGCGGACGAGGAGAGCGGCGCGGACGCAGGCGTCGAGCCGACACTGCTCACGATGAGCGGTTCTCAGGCCACGGAAATCGAGCCGCTCGCCGGCGCGGATTGCACCCCAGCAGTGGCCTCTGTCGGCGGTCCCTTCCTCTCCTTGCCCTGCCGGGTGGCGTACGTGCTCACCGGCACGGGAATCGGCGTCGAAGCCAGCGAATAGCGCGGCTAGTCCTCGTCGTTCGAGGCGGCCGGGAAGTCCGAGGGCCGCAGTGCACCCTTTGGCACGGTGCTCGGCGGAACCGGCGGCGGCGTGTTCCCACGTTCCGTGAACGGGCCCGCAAGACGCTCTGCCCGAATGATCATCTTGGGCGAGTCGACCCCGAAGAAGACGCCGAGTGTGGCCTGTCGTCCGCTGATCTCGTCAACTCGGAATCCGTTTCGTTCGAGGAGCGCGCGGATCTCGTGTAGCGAATAAAGCCGAATCGAATAGTGGCGGTCGTTCTGCTGGCCGCTGTGATTCGCGACCCGACGCTTCACACGCAGTCTCGACGACTCGTAGTCGAAGTCCGTTTCTTCCATGCAAACGGCGCCATCCACTTCGAACCACACCTGGTTCGGCTGTGAGCCGATCAGAAAGTCCCGATTGACGACGTCGAGAAGAAGCGTTCCGTTCGGTTTGAGCGCGCGATGGAACTGCCGAATGGTTTCTTCGTTCTCTTCTTCGGTGAAATAGCCGAAGGTGGTGCCCCAACAAAGAAGTGCGTCGAACGGCTGCTCAAATGCGACGTCGCGCATGTCGCCGCGAACGAAATCGATTTGAAGACCGCGGTCCTCTGCCTCGTCTTGGGCGCGCGACACCATCGTGGACGAGATGTCGAGTCCGACCATGTGGTAGCCACGCGCGGCGAGCTCGACGGTCTGTGCGCCGAGGCCGCAGCCTGCATCGAGCACGCGCGCTCCGACGGGCACCCGAACGGCCCGCTCGATGAAGTCACATTCGAGTGCGACTTCCTTGGGTGTCGTAGTTCGGACCGTACGTAGGTACGCCTCTCCGAAGAAGCCCTCATGCCAGGGGCCGTTCTCGTCCTCTTCGACCTCGGGCGTCTTGTCCTCGGCAGAGTCAGCCGGTGGTGGTGGTGGCTTCGGAATCGGAATCATCATCTCCGCGGCCTTGTCGGGAGGCGGAGCGATGTCACTTCGAGAAAGCACGTCCGCGTCGTCGAGGAAGAGCTCCTCGGGCGGTTCGCTGAAGCGGATCTCAGGGTCGGGAGCGGGATCGGAAGTTCGAGAGACCGCAGGCGCTTCGGTGGGGCCCGGCACGTCACTGAAATGGACGTCGATGTCTGGCTCCGACAAGTCCTCGGCGTGAATCTCGATATCGTCACCGCCGAGCGGGTCCGGCTCCGTGATGAAGGTCGGTTCGGTAAGGTCTTCGTCGTGAACGAAATCTACGGCGGCGGCCAGGCTCGCTTGCGGATCGAGCTCGACGACGTTCGAGAGACTGGACGCCCCGTTTCCGTTCGGCACCGCCTCCGGAGTCTCGTCGACGACGCTCGCCTGATGCAGGTCCGTGATGGGAACCCGAAGCGCGCGACGGCGCCGAGGGCCGCGTGACGGGTAGCTACTCGGTTTGTCGGCGGACTCAGCGCTCATCGACAGACCCCTTGGCGATCGACTCGCCCATGCGCACGGCGCTCCCAGGCTCGGCGAACACCTCCAGCCGACACTCGGGCGGCGTCATGACGATCGCGGTCGAGCCCATATGAAAGACGCCGAGCTCCTCTCCGCGGTCGCGTTTGACGCTGGAGTCGGCGTAGCGACGCACCCCGGGGACATCGCCCCGATTCGTCTCCACCTCGTCAAAGCTGAGTCCGATGCGTCCCACACCGATGGCCCCCACCATAATCGTCGTCACCCTCCCGTGAACGGCACTCTCCTGCACAATAGCAAGACGTTCGTTCCTGGCGAAAAGCTGGGGGATATGGTCGATCCCGATGCTGTTCACGGGAAAGAGCGTGCCAGGGACGTAGCGAGAGTACTGCACGTCTCCACAGGCCGGAGCGTGCACGCGATGATAATCCCTCGGCGAGAGATAGACGATGAAGTAGCGCCCACCCTCGTAGGACTTGGCATCCTCGGCATCTCCAAGCAGATCTGCGGCGGTATACGGCTGCCCTTTGACGATCAGCTCGCCGTCGGGGCTGATCTCCCCGAGATCTTCCATGCGCCCATCGGCAGGCGAAACGAGGACCGTGGGGTCCGGATCCACCGGCCTGAGCCCCTCCCGGAGCCTCCGGGTGAAGAAGTCGTCAAAGGTGCGAAAGCCCCCAGGAGGCATCTCGACTTCGCTCAGATCGACCCCGTAGACGCGCACAAAGGCTTGAATTGCTGCATTAACGACCGGCTGGGGGGCGTGAGCGGACGTAAGTGAGCCGAGCGCCCTGCTCAGCCGCATACGCGGCAGAACACGGACCGTCTGCGCGGCCAGTCGTGAAGCGCTCCTCCCCATAAAATTGTGCCTGTCCAGAGTATCTGACCTCGGAACGCCGCGTCAATTCCGGGAGGGAACGCAACAACGCCTCGCCGGGCATTCACCCAGCGAGGCGCTCGCAAGCGATGAACCTGAGCTAGACGGCCGCTTCGCCGCGCTCGCCCGTCCGAATCCGGACCGATTCTTCAATGCCGGAGACGAAAATCTTACCGTCACCGATACGGCCAGTCTTGGCGGCATTCTCGACCGCCTCGATGACCTGGGCCACGAGAGAGTCTGGAACGACGATCTCGACCTTCACCTTTGGGACGAAGTCGACCACGTACGCGGACCCCCGATAAACCTCTCGCTTACCACCCGTACGACCGAACCCTTTGACCTCGGTCACGGTCATGCCTTTGATACCGACCTCGTTGAGGGCGTCCTTCACCTCATCGAGCTTGAAAGGCTTAATTATGGCTTCCACCTTCTTCATGGGACCTCCGAAACTTCAAGCAGCCCAACGAGAACCGCCGATGGGAGACTGTGTACCCCTCGATTATTTCGGAATTGTTTCATGGCCGTAAATACGAAGACGAGCCGCTCATTCGCTGCCCAAAGTGGGTCTTGCCACACAAGAACAGCCCGCCGCCCGGCCTGGATGGTGTCTGAGGGCTGGTGGCGGGGGGTGGGCAGCGCGGTGCGGCGCGTGGGTTTAATCACGACCGCCCCGCCCACCCCCACCCGTAATCCTCCCTCCGCGGCTTCGCTGCGCGTCGCCTTGGCGGCGCGTTGCGCCGGGCTTCGCCTGCGGCTCGCGCGCTGCATGTCTTGAGGGCGGCAGCTTTCGGCGTAAGGAGGAGCCCCCGTCGCGATGCCCAGCACAGTGAGCGGGAGGGAGCGAAGCGAGCGGGCCCCGCTCGCGAGCACGGGCGTCGTGACGGGGGCTCCGTATGCCCCAGCTCTGCTACCTTCCCCCCATGGCGTCCCTTCTCACTACGGCGCGAGATCTCGAGCGACTCCGACAGATTGCGGGGGTCCTCGCGGTGCATGGATTTGGCGAGGTGGTTGAACGTACCGGCCTCGCGAGCCTCATCCCCGGCCGCAAGCGGGAAGACGGCGGGCGCATGCCGGCCGGGATTCGGCTCCGTAAAGTGCTCGAAGACCTCGGCCCTTCGTTCGTGAAGCTCGGCCAAATCATGAGCACGCGGCCCGACCTCATCCCAGAGGACATCCTCGTGGAGATGAAGAAGTTGCAGGACGATGTCCCGCCCGTCCCGTTCAGCGAGATTCAGACCCAAGTCGAGCGAGAGCTCGGCTGCGAGCTCGGCGAGGTCTACACCTGGTTCGACGAAGCGCCTCTAGCCTCCGCCTCGATCGCTCAAGTGCACCGGGCGCGTCTACGACGGGGCGACGACGAGGACGAAGTCGTCGTCAAGGTGCAGCGTCCGCAGGTGCAGACGGTGATGGCCCGGGACATCGACCTCTTGTACTGGCTCGCCAAGGCAATCGTTCGATCGATGCCCGAGTCTCATCTCTATCGACCGGTCAGCCTCGTAGAAGAGTTCGATCGCTCGGTCTCAGCAGAGCTCGACTTCTCTCTCGAAGCCGACAACCACCAGCGCTTCACAGCGAATTTCGAAGCCAATCCGCACGCGAAGTTTCCCAAGGTCTATCGAAGCGCGAGCGCCAAGCGCGTGCTGACGCTCGAGTATCTCGAAGGTCAGAAAGTGTACGCAGCAGAGCGCGCCGGGGTGAGCGGAGAGCTCATCGCGAAACGCTCCATCGAGATCATCATCCAACAGATTTTCGAGGACGGCTTTTTCCACGCGGATCCGCACCCCGGCAACATCATCATCCTCGGCCCCCCCGATTCGCCCGTCATCGGCATGATCGATGTCGGGATGGTCGGGCGACTCACACCAAAGATGAGGGACCGAGTCGTCGACTTGGTACTGGCGGCGGTTCGCGAAGACTACGCCGGCTTGGCTGACGCCCTCTGGGCGATTGGAAGGCCGACTCAGAAAGTCGATCGCGACGCCTATGACGCCGAGGTAGCGGCGCTCGCTCAGCGTTACCTCGGCAAGCGTCTCAAGGAGATCGATCTCGGCGCCCTCATCCGGGACCTCGTGATGGGCTCCCGGAAGTTCGGGCTCGAGGTTCCGACCGAGTTCTTGATGCTTGGAAAGAGCCTCATGACCGTCGAAGGCATCGGCAAGGAGATCTATCCGGAGCTCGACCTGCTCGAAGAGGTGCGGCCGTATTTCATGCGGCTCTTTCAGCAGCGCTACTCGCCGGAGCGGATGACGGAGGACGCATTCCGCGGGCTTCGTCGCCTCGGGGCGGCGGCCACCGAGATGCCCCTTCAAGTCGAAGAGATCCTCGATGACCTGCGCAAGGGGGCGTTCAGCATCCGCACGCAGCAGACCCAACTCGAATCCGCCGCCGACCGCCTCGGCAGGCGCGCGTTCAGCGGCATGGTCGTGAGCTCGCTGATCGTCGCGGGCGCGATCCTCCTGTCAAACGAGAGCTACTGGCTCGGCGGCGCGTCGCTCGGCGCCGGAGCCTTCTACGCGTTCGTGCATTCGGCGCGCGTCTGGCTGAAGGGGCCGCCGGAGTCGTAGGCTAGCCGCGAATGACGCGGCCGAGGACGACGCCGAGCGCGCCTGCCAGCAAGCAGATCAGCACCGTGCCACCCATGTAGAGGGCGGCGCGTCCAAGCGCGCCCGCTTGCATCAAGCCGATGCTCTCGAGATTGAACGCGGAGTACGTGGTGAAGCCACCCATCACACCGGTACCGAACAGCAAGCGGACGTCCGCGCCGAAGAGCGTTCGATCCTCACCGAGCACGAAGACCAATCCTAGGCCGAGCGATCCGACTACATTGACGACGAGGGTCGCCCAGGGGAACCCCTGGCCCACGGTGATCGGGCCGAGCGACAGCGACACCCAGTAACGCAGACACGACCCGGCAGCACCTCCGATGGCGACCCAAACGAAACTCACGCTCGGGTTGTACGCGACAAGTTTGCACCGGCGCAAGGTTCGCGGACCTTGCTCCAACGTACGCTTCGGGAGCCATGCCGTGCTAAGGTCCGCGCGTGATCAGCGAGGACTTTGCCTTCTTCGGCTTCGACGAGACGTCTTGGAATCGCCTCGTCTCGCTCGGCATCGGCGACAGCGACCCAAGCGGGGTTCTGGTCGTCGTCGTCAATCGCGTCGGTGTCCCCGTGGCGAGCTTTCACACAGCCCGCGGCATGCTCGACCCAAGGTCGCTACCGGCCCCGGGCGACCTACCCGGTCTCTGCGCCGCCACGGAAGCAAAAGCCTGCATCGTCATGCGGGACCGAGCCATGGGCGACGTTGCCGACTACCTCGCCGAGCCGCTCGACCCCGACCAAGATTACGTCACCCGTGTGATGCGATTCGCACACGTGCTCCGCGAGCTGGGCAATGGCAATTGGCTTCGCGTCTGGCCGAACCCGTTTCCCGATTTCTTGCTCGCCGCAGCCCCCGCGGCCAAGTCCGCGACCGAACTGCTCTTGCCCGATGGACACTCGGTCGTCCTCGGCATCTTCGACCAAGGCGAGCTCTGGACGGGGGCCGTCTTGCGCCGGAACGCCGGTCATTTCGAAGCGTTTGCGGGCCCCGTCGCGATGGCGGAATGGGCCGGACCCCTCGGTGGGGCATGGGAGCGCGACCATCGAGTCGTCGCCGAGGCCGTCCGCCGGGAGTTCGGAGACATCCATCTCGGCCTGTTCATGCAGCGGACCACGGCAGAGCGCCTGTTCGGAGCGGGCCCGTCCGGCGAGTGGGCCCGGGCCTTCGCGACCCGGGAGATCGTCGTTCACCCTCTCCCTGCCTTCGCCGCGGCGGGCCTTGGCTTCGACGTTCTGCGCGGAGCTGCGCAACTCGCTATGCAGCTGGTCGAGGGCATCGATCCCGAGGAGATGGGCTCAATTGCCAAGGGGTTCTGGCGCGGGTTCACCGACGGCCGTGGCCTCGAGGGGCTCCTGGACATCCTCCCGTCCCCTGGCAAAAAGAGCAATGATTCAGAGCCCGAGGACCTCGAACCGGGCCCGAATACCTGAGCAGCGCTGCACAGATCGTCTCTTCTTTGACAGGAATGGCGACAATATGTACCTTTATCCTACCTGCTAAACCTTACAGGGAACACATGTGCAGGCAACAACCCGGTTTTCGGGGGCAAGGATGGTGACAGATGCGAGCGGGGGAAAGCATGCACAAGCTGACGGATCGTCAAAAAGCAGTTCTCGAGTACATCTCGGACTCGATTCACGCACGGGGCTACCCGCCCACCCTTCGGGAGATCGGGAACCACCTCGGCATCCGAAGCACCAATGGGGTCAACGACCATCTTCGCGCCCTCGAGCGAAAGGGCTACCTGACCCGCGAGGACATGAAGTCCCGCACCTTGCGCCTCATGAAGACCCCCGACGGCAGGCCCAGCAGCCGCCCGCCCATCGGAAACGATAACCTCGTCGAGATTCCCATCGTCGGCCGTGTCGCCGCCGGCGCCCTTTCGGAAGCCATCGAGCATCCGGAGGACACCGTCCAGATCGACCGCATGTTGATCGGCGGTCAGCAGGACGTCTTCGGTCTTCGAGTCACCGGTGAGTCCATGATCGAGGCGGGCATCTTCGACGGCGACTTCGTGTTCGTCCGCAAGCAGCTCAACGCCAACCGCGGCGAGGCCATCATCGCCCTGGTCGGCGACGAGGCCACTTGCAAGTACTACTTCCCGGAGCGCGAACACGTCCGCCTTCAACCGGCCAACAAGGACATGGCGCCGATTCTCATTCCGAAGAACGACTGGCGCAGCACGCAGATCCTCGGGGTCGTCGTCGGCGTCTACCGACGCCTTCACTAGACCGCTCCCAACACCATCGCCGGGCCCCCGTCCCGGCACTACAGAGCCCCTCGAAATCCGCTTTTTCGAGGGGCTTTGTCTTGTATGGTGCACGCATGACGACGAAGCGCGTATTGATGGGGCCCGGCCCCTCCGACGTCCCGCCCGAGGTCTTGGCAGCGCTCGCGCGTCCGACGATCGGCCACCTCGATCCAGAGTTCTTGACGGTCCTCGACGAAACCCAGTCGATGCTTCGGCAAGTGTTCGGCACGGAGAACGCGCTGACGCTTCCCATCTCAGCGACGGGATCGGCAGGCATGGAAACCTGCTTCGTCAACTTGATCGAGCCAGGCGACGCGGTGTTGATTTGCCGCAATGGTGTCTTCGGCGGCCGCATGGCCGAGGTTGCGCGGCGTTGTGGCGCAGAGGTGACCTTGGTCGACGCACCTTGGGGGCGCGCGATCGATCCCGATGAGGTCGCACGCGCTGCGAAGAACGCTCGCTTCAAGGTGCTGGCACTCGTTCACGCGGAGACCTCGACTGGTGTGCTTCAAGACCTGGAGCCGTTCCGCGCCATCGCGGACTCCGCAGGCGCCATGCTCCTCGTCGACGCAGTCACCTCACTCGGCGGTGTTCCGGTCGAGGTCGACCGACACGGCGTCGATGCGGTCTACTCCGGAACCCAGAAGTGCTTGTCGTGCCCGCCTGGACTCTCGCCCGTCTCGTTTTCTGAACGCGCGCGCGATGTCATCGCGAAGCGCACCGCGCCCGTTCAGAGTTGGTACCTCGATCTGAGTCTCATCGGGCAGTACTTCGGCGGCGAGCGCGTCTATCACCACACCGCCCCGGTGAACATGATCGTGGCCCTGCACGAGTCGCTTCGACTCGTCCTGCAAGAGGGCTTGCCGGCCCGCTACGCGCGACACCGAGCCCAGGCCGCAGCACTCTACGAGGGACTGGAGGCGCTCGGGCTCGAGCTCCTCGTCGAGCCCGACATACGTCTTCCACCACTCACGCTCGTGCGGATTCCCGACGGCGTGAACGACGTGGCGGTACGAAAGCAGCTGCTCGCGCAACACGGACTCGAGATCGGCGGCGGCCTCGGCGAGTTCAAAGGCAAGGCCTGGCGCATCGGCCTGATGGGGGCCTCGGCGACGCCCAGACACGTCGCACTCTGCGTCGAGGCCCTTGGTCAGGCGCTTGAACGAATGTGATAGGCTCACCAGCCGATGCTTGCTTCGCTGCCAGAATCATTTGGTGACTACGAACTCCTGAGGCGCCTCGGCACCGGCGGCATGGCAGAGACCTTCGAGGCCGTCCGCCGCGGCTCGGCCGGCTTTGAACAGCGCGTCTGCCTGAAGCGAATTCTTCCGACGTTCGAAACCGACCCAATGTTCGTAGAGATGTTTCTTCGCGAGGCGCGCCTCTCGGCGCTGCTCCATCATGCTCACATCGCCCGTGTGCTCGATTTCGGCGCCGTCGCCGGCACGCACTACCTCACGCTCGAACTGGTCGAAGGGACGGACCTTCGAATGCTGCTGCGGCACCTGCGACGGCGCGCCGAGACCCTGGATCGCGGACTGGTGGCATACATCGCTCACGCGCTCGCGCGCGCCTTGGACTTCGCCCACACCGCCGACCCCCAGGGCAACGCCGCGGGCCTCGTACACCGCGACGTGTCGCCGTCAAACGTGCTTCTGAGCAACGCGGGGGAGGTCAAGCTCGCTGACTTCGGCATCGCGAAGGCGATGAACCATCCCGGGAGCGTTCAAAGCCAAGCGCTCAAGGGCAAGATCCCCTACATGGCCCCGGAGTACGCGCTCGGGCGGCACTGTAGCCCCCGCTCGGATCTGTTCTCGCTCGGCGTGGTGCTCTACGAGTGCCTTGCTGGGTGCCGGCCTTTCGACGGCGGTCACGACCTCCAGACGCTCGATCGCGCGCGCGATGGCATTCGAGAGCCCCTTCGCGCGCTGGCTCCCGATGCCCCAGACGCACTGATCGAGGCAAGCGAAGCGCTCCTCGAGCCGAACCCCGAAGACCGACCAAGGCACGCAGCCGAGCTCCTCGAGACGCTCGACGCCGCACCGCCTTCGGCCCTCGCCATGCGGGACCTCGGGCGCCTGCTTGCAGAGGTGGACCGACAGGATGCCGAGGGTACCCTCCCCGGGCTCGCGTCGACCCGAGCGGCCGCTACTCGGCGTCCTCGGAAGCGCCTTCCCTCTCGACCGTAGACTCGCTAGCCGCGCCGTAGGTGTTATTCTTCTGCTCCTCGAGCAGGCTGAGCCCGATCGCCGCAGCCTTGCGAACGCGCTCGAGCAGAGCGTCGTCCTTCGCGATCTTCTCGACCGCCATGCTGAGCTTGGCGTCGAGCTGCGACTTGTGCGCTTCGAGCGAGCCCACTCGTGACTCGAGCTCTTTCTTGTTGGCCGCGAGCGCCTGGACCTGCGCACGGCTGGCATCGAGCTCTTCCTGAAGCCCGTCGCGCGCCTGCTTGGTCTCTGTAAGCTCGCTCTGAAACTGGTCGCGCATCGTACGGGTCTCATCGAGCTCCGTAGTCGTCGACTCGAGTGTCGATTCGGTCTGCTTGAGCTTGCCCTCGAGCTCTTCCGATCGCTCCTCGTTGAGCTGTTCCCGCTCGCGAGCGCCCGAAAGCTCGGTCTCTGTATCTGCAAGCTTGCGTCCCAAAGTCGCAAGCTGCTTCGAATGCTCTTGCTCGGCGGTCTCGAGCTCGGCCTGCTTCTCCGCTTGAAGAGCCGACTCCCGCTCGGACATCGTCCGCTGCCACTCGGCCTCGGCGGCCGACATCTTTGTGGACGCTTCTGTCTCGAGGTCTTCGCGAAGCGCCGCGAGGGCGCCTTGCTTCGCCGCATCGGCCTCGGCGGTGGCTTGCGCCAGCGCAGCAGCCTGCGTGTCAGCAAGCTCCGAACGGAGTGAAGCGAGCGCCGTTTCTTTCTCACTTGCGGCTGCGTGGAGCGCGGCTTCGAGGTCTTCTTGCCCCTTGGCAAGCGCAGCGGCGGACTCGGCCTTCAGGAGGTCGAGCGCATCCTCGGACGCAACGCGAGCTTTCGCCAACTCGGCGTCATGTGCACCCTTGAGCGCTTCGATATCCTCGGCACGGCCTTGGCGCTCGTTGGAGAGTTCAGCTTCGAGACCCTCGGCCTTGGCCTTCTCCCGCTCGAAGCGTCCTTTGACGTCTTCGTAACGCTTGTTGGCGTTTTCCTTGTCCTCGGTGAGGCTCGCAATCGCTTCCTGTGCTTTCGACAGCGAGCGCTCGAGGCCAGCAGTCTTCTCGTGGAAGTCGGCGCTCGCGCGCTCGAGTCCGATCGACTGATCACGAAGCTCGAGGATCGCTTTGTCGCGTCCGCTGAGTTGGTCGCGGAGCTCGAGGATTTCTTTGTCCTTCGTGTTCATCGCCTCGCGGAGGTCGAGGAACTGACGACTCGACACGCCACCGGACGACTCTGCGAGCTTGGCTTTGAGCTCCGAGATCTCGGAGCGAAGGCGAGCGGCCGCGACCTGCGCGGTGCCGGGCCCATCGGTCGAGGTCGGCGCGGGTGCATCCGAAACGGGCGCCACAGAGGCGGGCGCCACCGACGCAGGAGGTGCAGACGGCGGAGCCGAAGGCTGCACGGAGACCGCGGCAACTTCCTCCGGAGGCACGTCCGACACCATGATGACGTCGTCGAGCTCCACGTCCTCGTACTCCCCGGTTCCGGCCGGCTCAGCTTCGACGGCAGGCGCGGCGTCGGTGCTGTCCGCCTTGCCTTCACCGTCCATCAAGAGCGCGTCGAAGGCGCTCTCCGCGAACTCGTCGATCTCGGTATCGATTTCCGGTGGCTCGCCCATCTTGGTGGGCGCATCGCTCGGCATCTCGTCATGCGACATTTGGCAATCCCCTCTAGTTCCCTTGCTCAGATTAGCAGTGTTCCGTCGTTTCCAACGAAACCCTGGCAAATCCAATCCCCCTAGGCATTCAAAGTTCTGCCTACGTCAAAAAATAATAGAGGTTTGGGGGCCGCCGTGTCAACGACTGAGGGCCGGGAAAACCAGCGCGAGCGCGCTTTCAGTAGGCTACGCGAGCGTTGGCGGCGAGCTGGAAGAGCATCGGGCGATCGAGGTCGCCGAAAAATGCATAGTTCACGCCGCCCTGCTGCCGGATCGTCACCACGTTGCCGCCGACGTCGTGATAGTAGAGCTCGCGACCGCCGACCTCGGTCCGCCGGGCGTTTTGGACGATGCCCGGCCCCTGAAAGACCAGCAGCGTGACCCTACGCCCGCCCTGGTTGTAGTAGAGGGCTGCCGCCGGCCTCGAGCCGACGCGAATGTAGCGCGCGCCAACGAACTTCACGCTCGACTCGGGGAACTGCGCGGGTTGAACCGGGAACGGGGTCTTGCCCTCGAAGTAACGAACGACGTCATTCGGCGTCTCTGCCTGCACGTCCGACGGGAGCCCTTGGGCGTGCAAGTCCATGACGTCCTGAAGCATCCCCGCGCCTCGGTACTCGGCGCCATCCGGTAGGCCCACGACGCCACCAATGACCAACACTGCCGCAGCGGCAGCCCCGAAGACCGCGGTCTGTCGCCATCGCATCGGACGGATTTGGATGAGCGAGGTGTGTCGCGCTTTGGTGTCGTCGATGTCGTCCAAGCGGTGGAGCGCCCTGCCCCACAGATGCTCGGGTGCGCGAACGCTCCCAAGCGACGCACGAGTCTGCGCCCGAAACGAACGCTCGAAACTCAAGCCTTCCTGGCAAGCCGGGCACACGTCGAGATGACGCTCGAACTCGATCTGCGTTGCAGGGTCGAGCTCCCCATCGACCAACGCGCCGAGGTGACGCCGCACGAGCTTGCAGCTCATGGCTTCTTCGCCTTCCTCGAACGAAAGGCTCCGAGCGACACGGGCTCCTCGGCGTCGTCGGCATCGGGTTCGATGATGCCGAGCTGAATGGCTTGCTGCTGAAGCGAAACCTGAAGCTGCTTTCGGGCGCGGTGCAATCGGGACATCACCGTGCCGATCGGGCAGCCCATGACCTCGGCGATCTCCCGGTACGAAAGCTCTTCGACGTCAGCCAGAAGCACCATCGCGCGAGAGTCTTCGGAAAGCGCATCGAAGGCCCGATTGATTTCGCGCGCGATCAGCGTTCGCTGAGCGACGCCCACGGGATCGGTCAGACCGCGCATGGTCGCGCGGCTCATGACCCCCTCGCCGACCGGGACGGCCATCGGTCCCTGAAACACCTGTCGCTCGCGCGTCGTGCGGCGGTAGCGATTCACAAAGGCGTTCATCTGGATGCGAAGGAGCCAGGCTTTGAAGTTGGTCCCCGCCTCGAAGCGCTCATAGAAGCGGTACGCTCGAACCAAGGTGTCTTGCACCAGGTCTTCCGCGTCGACCGGCGATCGAGTCAGGCGCAGGGCCGTCGAGTACAAGGCGTCGAGGTGGGGCCGGGCCTCCTCTTCGAAGAGCTTGCGTTCAGCGTCGATCTTCTTGGGCTTCGTCCGCATCCTTCACCCTGAAACACCCACAAACGCGTATTATTCCACAGAGTCGGGCGGTTCCTGCTTCGAGGTCGCATGGCGAAGCTTGCCCTCGAGCTCTTCGATGCGGGCCTGGAGGCGGAGCACTTCCCCCTGGAGGTGCTTCAATTGGCCGGATGCGGTCTCGAGAACGCCGCGAACACGGTCATCGGCGGCGCTGTACACCTCGGCCCCGAGTTCTTCGGCGCGGCCGACCAACTTGGCGACACGCCCCTCCTTCAAGGTCGTCACGAGCTTCTCGCGCCCCTCTTGAATGAAACCGCGGAGGGTCTGCACCGACCAGGCTGTAGCATGCCCGCTCTTCTGCTCTTCGTAGATGATCTGGGCGAGCGTCACCTTGGTCAGGTCCTTCTTCGACTTGTTGTCGAAGACCTTCACTTCCTCGCCGTTTCGAACGAGCTCGGCGATGCGGTCCAAGGTGATGTACTTGCTGTCGCGCGTGTCGTAGAGCTTGCGATTCGCGTACCGCTTGATCACCCGCGCTTCTGCTACGTCCATCATCAGACTTCCAGGCTAGCCGGGCGACGCACCGCGTCAAGCTGGCACTTCCAGGCCATCGCATTAGGGTCCCTTTGGGAGGAAACGAGGGAGTGAACGACGGGGATGAAGAAGCTCGGCTCTTTCGGCGCCTGGCGCAGGTGGACGAGCTCGACATGCGCGTGGGGGTCGTCTGCGAGCGACTCGAGTCGACCCCGAACGATGGGGCCCTTCGCTTTCTCGATGCCGCGTACCGTCTCGCGGCTGCGGGCGACTCCGATGGGCAGCAGGTCCTGCTCGCCGTCGGATGGGCGATGTTTGATCCAAGGGTGGAGCCAAGACGCCCAATGCTCGGTGCTGCGGCGCGGCGAGCGGAGCTTCATCATATCGCAGACTTCGTGGCGCCCCCTTCAGCTGAGGACGAAGGCAGCGACAAGGCGCCTCGCATACCCGACTTCGGACGAGGGCGGCCGCTGACGCTCGGCGAGCGAAAGTCTCTCGCACGCACGCACGAGCGAAGGCTCATCCAGCGCGTGGTACGTGACCCGCACCCTGATGTCATTCGCATCCTCCTCGACAACCCTTCGCTCACCGAAGAAGACGTCGTGCGCGTGTGCGCGAGGCGCCCGAACGACAGCGAGGTCCTGCGAACGGTGTACCTCCACCGTCGCTGGGTGGTTCGCTATCGACCGAGGAATGCCATACTGCGAAATCCGCGCACACCGCTCGACATCGGTCTGCTGCTGGCACCTCTGCTCCGAACGCCGGAGCTCAAAGAGGCCGCCACGTCTTCCGAGCTCACGGCGCCACTGCGCTTGAGCTGCAAATCGATACTGGAGTCGAGGGCCGAGCGCGCGAGCACGCGAGCGGACTGACGCCTACTTCGACTCGACCTTGTCCACGACTTCAGCGTCCTCCACACGGGAGGCCGCCTGATGCGGAACCTGCTTGTCGGCCGGGGTCACATCGATGTCGTCATCGGTATTCAGGCCCCGCTTGAGATTGCGGATCGCCTTGCCGAGGCCTTCGCCGATCTGCGGCAGCCGTCCGGCGCCGAAAATCAACATCACGATCAGAAAAACAATGACTAATTCGCCAAATCCAAGATTGGGCACGGTATCCCCTCCGGTCCGCTCAGGTTACGCGCCTGAGCAGGCGTCCGCAAGCCCAGTGGTGTGGTATGGGGACCCACGATGGAGAGTTACGAGGCTCTGGACCCCAGCGGCGTTCGAGGACTGGTCTTCGATATCGACGATACGGTCACGCGAAA
>Ga0316189_10000131_pt1 | contig 68030 bp, 56 predicted proteins | sample LowCovwburrow_MG_FD_204930 | JGI IMG/M metagenome (GOLD analysis project Ga0316189, IMG submission 204930) | Coastal sediment microbial communities from Maine, United States - Lowes Cove worm burrow | ecosystem: Environmental > Aquatic > Marine > Coastal > Sediment | place: USA: Maine...
ACGCCCCCATCATCGCCGCCGCACGACAGTGCGGAGTACCTTTGGCCAGAAGAACGCTGTCCTGAGCCGCTCTGTCCACTCTTGGAGTCACCATGACCCGTATCCATCTCTCCCTCTCCCTTGCTTTCCTCTGCTCTACCCTCTCGGCCTGTTCAGGTGACGACGCGACGACCGAGGGCTCCTCGGGCACAGCATCGACCTCGGACACCGAGACCTCTGGCACGAGCACGACGAGCACGACTGTTGATACGAGTAGTGGCGGAACCTCCGGCTCGGACAACAGCTCGACGACCGGTGAGACCGACGCAACGACGAGTGGCGAGACCGACGCCACGACAACCGGCGCAACGACAACCGGCGACACCGACACGACGACTGGCGACACCGACGCGACCACCGGCGACGTCGATGGGCAGATCCTCGCGAGCTGTGAGAACGCTTGCGAAATGCTCTACGACTGCTTCCCTGAGGGCTGGGAGTCCAAGGACGAATGCATCACGCTCTGCGTCGACGACTGGACTCCTCTAGAGCCCAATGAGTCCTGTGAGATGGCGGGGATCGTCTACAACGAATGCCTCGCAGCGTCCAACTGTGGGGACCTCCTCCTCGAGGAGACCTGCCTGGCCGAGGCCGTCGCTGCGGAGATGGAGTGCGGCGGTGATGACGAGGTGTGCGCTGGCGAGGGCGGCAGCAACCCCGAAGGCACAGAGTGCTCGATCACCGAAGAGTGCCCCGACTACAAGCACGGGCTCGTCTGCGATACCGAAGGCTGCACCTGCTTCGAAGATGACGTCATGACCGAGACCTGCGAGCAGGACCTCAATGTTTGCGCCGACTTCGACTTCGCCGCCCTGAAGGAGCTTTCCGAGGCCTGCTGCGGCTGGTAGCTCCTCTCAGGATGCGGCTGTCCTCCAGGGCCAGGGCCAGGGCCAGGGCCAGGGCCAGGGCCAGGGCCTCGAGGGCACCATGGGCGAGGGCGGCGGAGCAGGTCGCGCTGGGCGACCTCTGCCTCATCGACCTCGCCTTGTGCATCAACCTTGGACCCGCGGAGCTCTCCGAAGTGTGGCGTCGCGGCGTCGCGACGTACTCCCGCTCCCCCGTATCGCCGCCGGTGATGTCGAGTGCAGGGCCTGCCTTTGTCAGCCTCACGGTCGGCGCTTGTTCCTTCCGTCGCGCCAGGCCAATCCCTCCTCGTCCCAACGATCGCGCTGCTCGTGGTCCCTATCCGGGATCGAGTTCGGGATCGAGTCCGGGGCTTCGCCCACGGTCACGGGAGGAGGGCTTGCCCGAGTGACAAGTTACCAGATGTGGACATCTCATTGGCCTGGGGCGGTAGGCGCATGAGGAGTATCTGTGCGCTGTCCCCGCTCCAACCGCCACGAGCCTCCGAGTATCCGGCACCTCGCTCAAACTCGCGGTTTGGACCCCTCTGCCGAGTTCGTGCTACATGGAAATCATGAACCGGGCTCGCTCAATCCCTACCACTTCAAGGCGACCCGTCGCAGGGATCGTCGCGCTTTCCATTGCCGCCGCTTCGCTCCTCACGGCCTGCTCTGGAGACGACGCGGAGGCCGGAGATAGCTCCGCCAGCGTCGGAATAACCCTCGGCTCGGGCCCTAGCTCGGCGTCTTCGACCAATGCGACGACCGGGGAGAGTGGGGAGACGACATCGACTGGCACCAGCAGTGTTGGGGATGAGACGACCGCGGCAACCATGGCAACCATGGGAGCCTCTGATAGCTCGGACTCATCCGGGATGCCCTGCGCCGCTGGAACAATCACCTGCGAGGGGGATGTCGCCCAGACCTGCGATGGCATGGGTGGATTCTCGGCATCGGAGGATTGCGGCGACCAGCTCTGCACGGAGGGTCTCGGTTGTACTCTCTGCACTCCCGGTGAGGGCACCTGCGAAGGCGATGTCGCCAAACACTGCAACGGCGATGGTGACGGGTACATCGAGGAGACCTGCGACTCCCTTCAGGGGCTGAGTTGTGATGCCGGGCAATGCGCCGGGGCCTGTTCGGGGCAATCCCTCGGCCTCAGCTATATTGGCTGTGATTACTACCCGACCGTGCTCCCTCAGGAAGACAAGTACAACACGTCTCCCAAGGACAACTTTGCGGTCTCTGTGTCAAACACAGCGGGGCTTGATGCGACGGTGACGGTGACGCGGGGGGGGGATGTGGTCTCCACCGAGTCCGTTGCCGCCAATTCGGTTCAGGTGATCCAATTGCCTTGGGTGGACGAGACAACCAAGGGGGTCGGCCCATCGAAAATTGCCCCGGGGGCAGCCTACCGGCTGCGCAGCGACCAACCGATCACTGTGTATCAGTACAACCCCCTCGACTCGACGACGACCAATGATGCATCGCTTCTCCTCCCGGTCAACGCCTGGACCGGGAACTATGTAATCGCCGCCTTTGAGCAGTGGGGCTCGTATCCTGGGTTTTATGCCGTCGTCGCTAGCGAGGATGGGACTACGGTTGATCTCTCACCGTCAGCGACAGGCGGAGACGTCCTGGCCGGTGGCGGTGTGCAAGCCGATGGCTCGGGGCAAGTCAGCCTTGATGCGGGGGATGTGCTGGTCGTCTTCTCCAAGTCGGGTGATGTGACCGGGACAATGATCCACGCAGACAAGCCTGTGCAGGCATTCGGCGGGCATAAATGCACCGCGATTCCACCTGGGGCCTGTGACCACTTGGAGGAGGCGATGCTGCCGATCGAGGCGCTCGCCAAGGAGTATCTGGTCGCTCCGACCGCACAGTACCCCATTGAGATCCTGGAGAAGCCGCAGATCATCAAGGTCATCGCCACGGAGCCTGACACGAACCTGATCATCGATCCAGTGCCGACCTTGCCCAAACATCTGGCGAACGCCGGCGATTTCATCCAGTTCATGCCGACGATCGCCCGCTTTCAAATCTCGGCCGACAAGAAGATCATGGTCGCGCAATATATGGTCGGACAGGGCGACAAGACCGGCGAGAGTGATCCTGCCTTTGTCCAGGCGGTTCCGACCGAGCAATTTCGCAACGACTACCTTTTCCACGCTCCGCCGAGCTGGACAGCAAACTATGTAGACATCATCGCTCCCGATGGCGCTTCGGCCCAGGTCGACGGCCAGCAGGTGAGCGGCTTTTCGCCGATTGCTAGCTCTGGCTACTCGATCGCCCATGTCCCGCTGAGCAACAACGGCGACGGCAATCATTCGGTGAGCGCCGATCAGAAGGTCGGGATCAGCGTCTACGGGGTTCAGGACTTCGGGTCCTACTGGTATCCTGGTGGCACTGACTTGATCCTCGTCCCACAATAGATCGCGGTGCGCTACGAGCGCTCGGAGCGGGAGGGCTTCAAGCCGCGAATTTGAGCGGGTCGCATCTCCGCGACGGCGCGGGTCCGGCCGCACCTGCGCCGAGCGAGGCGCAGGCGTCCCGGCGACGACGAGGTTCGGCGTAAGCTCAAGCCGGCGCCCCAAACTGGATGGCCGCATCGATGTCCGCCTCTTCGATGGTCTCGAAAGACCATGAGTGGTCCCCCTCGTTTCGGACGGCGAAGAGCAGACGCTTGCCATCGGTGCGCACGTTGACCAGGCCGTAGATTACGTCGTGAAGCACACGGGCTGCGCTCACGGGCTGCTGCGCATCACTGCTCTTGGACTTCCGATCGAGGACGACCCGCCACTTCTGCATGGTCTTCTCTCCGCTGACCGTCTCGACGGGCTTCTCCTGCTCTGGACCCCACTGCTGGGCGTCGCCGTAGCGGCGAAGCTGGTCAATCTTCTTGAACGAGCAGCTGCGCGCCACCTCTGTCGAGTAGACCAGCGGGGCCTTGAGACGGTGGCCGTCAACGATCACCCGGCCGGCAAGCGCGGCCCCGCCCAGCACCCAAGCGCGCGGATGATCGTAGGTGTTGGCGTCGCCGCTTGAGAACACCGTGGAGAGGGCTCCGATGCCCTGAAGGAAGCGAAAGTCGATGTCGTGGCTGCCGTGGTGGCATGCCTTGACAACATCGGCGCCCCAACGCGTGGCGAAATCCTCGCCATAATGGTCGAGAATGAGCTTATGGCTCTTCTCGTTGAGGTCGCCGGTGAGCACAATCCTGCGCTTGCCGTAGTTGAGACGCAAGGCCACGGAGTGGCCGTTCTTGTTGACGGCCTCGTTGCCGAGATCGCGCAGGAGAGGCCGGCCGTTATGCTCTTTGAGCTCGATCGGCGCGAGCACCTCGATCGTGACCTTGGAATCGCCGTTCGCTTCGAAGCCTGGGAGGAACTCAAGAGCCTGCGACAGCCGGGTGATCGGCGTCGGCGTGCCGTCGGCTGTAGTCTGTGCGAGCACCGCCTCGATGAACTTCTTGTAGAGCCCGCGGATCGCCAAGGAGCCCGTAGGTTCGTCGCGGACGCCGTCCTCTGCCGAGGCCCGATCCTCGAGCAAGACGTTGAAGTAGTGGCCGTCCGCCGTCTTGGAGCCGAGGTCCTCAGGGCCGGATGTCTGCGGGCACAGGCCGGGGTGATAGAATGCCTCAACGCTCACACCGCGGGTCTGGAGTTCATCGGTGTCTTTCTCGCGCCTTCGATCGATCAGATCCTGTAGTCCCCCATAGTGATCGGTGTCAGCATGCGTGACGATCATGGCATCGAGGCGAACCTCGTCGTTCACAGCGCCGTGCTCAGATTTCTGCAGGTAGTCCCTGTGAAATTTCCAGTCGATGAAATCGGCGGCGTTCTTCCCGGTTTGCTGGCTACCGCGTCGATCTCCGCCGTCGAGCACCAGGTGGTGCCCCTCGGGGGTTACCACCAGGATGCCATCGCCCTGACCTACGTCGATGAAGTAGACCTCGAGGAGCGGCTCTCCGCCCAGTGCGCTCTCAGGGATCCACCCGCGGGAGGAGCGAGCGAAGACCTTGACCTGCTTTTTGGTCTCGTCTCGCTCCAGCACTTGGACCCGATCGCCCCAAAGCAGATAGGTAGAGTTGTTGAGCTTCACGCTGTCGACGCTGACGACGTCATCCCACCATTGGTCTCGAGCTGGCTTGGGCATCCTCGCCATTCGACCAGCTTGAGGTCGTGGCGCAAAGAGCAGAAAGTGCGGCCCCTGAGCCAAATTGCCCTGGTGCGCAGTACACACTGTCCAGTTAAGTGAACAATGCCCCTGGCGGTCAAGGGGGGACGCCGTGAATTGGAGTGACTCGGAGGCACGTGGAGGCTGGAGCGGAGATGGCGCACAGACGCTCCGAGGGGTGCGCTGCCCATCGGGCGAGCGGGGTGCCTTGGCGGCTCGGCGTCTTGGGAGGCGAGGTCGAGGGCTGGACGCGAAGCGACCCGAGACGTCTCGATGCGCGCGTGGCGCACCTCCGATTGAGGGCGTCGAGGTTCTGGCTGCAAGGAATGCTCGGGGGCGGGCTCGGGGGCGGGCTCGGCATCGAGAGGCAACCGTGACGCGGCGCGACCGGTGCGAGCCCGCGGTCGCATTTGCTCGCGCGCCGATCACGAAGGCCCTTGCCTCACCGACGATGTCCGCGAGGCCGGCGTGATCGGGCTCCGCTCCGGCTCAATAGGCGACCGTGAAGCGTTCGCGGGATCGACGTGCGTGCTCGGCCTCATCGACCAACGCCACTGCGAGATCCTCGATCGAGATCGCCGAGCGCCCCTCCGCGTCGACCAGCAATTCGTCCGTCCCTGTACGATAGCGACCCGTACGGGCCCCTGAGCTCAGCAGCGCAGGCGGGCTGAGGTAGGTCCAGTCTACGCGGGTCTCGGCGCGCAGCGTCTCGTGCTGCAGGGCACTGGCGACGCCGATCGGTCGGAGCTCGGCGGGCAGATAGCGAGCGTCGTCGAGGAGGAGCGTCCCATCGGCTCCGGGGATGTTCAGCGTCGCGGCTCCGCCGACGACGAGCAGGCGCGTGTCGGTACGGGCCAGGCCGTCGAGGAGCCCGGCTGTGGTCGCGACGGTCGCTTCGTCTTGTCCCGGCAGTGGCCGGATCGCGCTGATCACCACGTCGGCGGCCGCGCCCAGCCTCGCCACATCATCGGCGCTACCGGCATCGCCGACGCTCCCACGCGCGGCGGCGGGGAGGTCATCAAGCTGCGCCGGATCCCGGACCACCGCGGTGACCTCGTGACCCCGGGCAAGAGCCTCGGCGACGATACGCTGTCCGACCTTCCCCCGCGCGCCGAGCACGGTGATGCTCAGCCTCCGCGGGTCGTCGGCCTCTCGTGGGTCCCTGCTCGTCACCGCCTCGAGGTGGCGCTCAAAGGAGGCATCGACCGCCCGACGACCACCTCCAAGGATGTCGCGGCCCCAGGTGTAGCCAAAGACGTCGTCGAACTCGTATTCGGCGAGCCGCTCACGCATCGCGAGGACATCGCCCGTACGCATCGGCACGAGGTTGGGGTAGCTGTACATGAATGAGACGTGGCGGCGATCGAGACCGACCTGGAGCGCGTCGCCCGAGAAGAGCGCCCCCTCGGGCCGGGGACCGCGAGCCCAATGCAGCGCAGTGCTGCCCTCAAAGTGCCCGCCGCAGCGGATCAAGGTGACGTCCTTCGACAGGCGCCGCAGCTCCCCAGACCACAGCTCGATGGCCGGATGGGGCCGCTGGATCCACTGGCGATCAGCCCCGTGCAGGAGGATCGGTACGCCGCCGAGCGCATCGCTCCACTCCCCCATCGCCGAATAGAAGTGGGGGTGGGAGACGATGATCCAGTCGAGGCCGCCCTGCGCCTTGATCGCGGCGACGGCCTCGTCGGTGACGATGGAGAGGCTCTCCCAGAGGATGTTGCCGGCGTCGGTCTTGAGCAGGATCGCGCGCTGGTCGATGGCGAAGGCTGGCGTCATCCCGAGCGCGAGCATCCCCGCGTCCTCTTCGATCCGCACCGTGTGCTCCTCGCGAAGCTCCTCGAGGCTGGTCCAGCGTTGCCCCTCCCAGCCGACGTACTGGCGCTCGTCCTCACAGATGGCGCAGCGCTCCGGGGCGTCCTTCGAGGCGGTGTACTGGGTCCCACAGGTCTTGCAGATGTGTTTCTTCATGATTCGCTCCTGGTTGGAGATGACAATGAGGCATTGACCAAAGGTTTTGAATTGCTCAAAAATCAAATCTCTATCAACTGAGAGTGAAGAATGATCTGATGGACCAGCTGACCGCACTGAAGGTGTTCCGCCGCGCCGCCGAGCTCGGCAGCTTTGCCGCCGCCTCTCGCGACCTCCGCCTCTCCCCCGCCGCTGTCAGCAAGAACATCGGCGAGCTCGAGGCCCACGTCGGCGCTCGACTCTTCCATCGAACGACCCGACGGATGAGCCTGACCGAGGCCGGGAGCGTCTACTACGAGCGGGTCCGGGGGGTGCTCGACGACCTCGCCGACGCCGATCGAACGCTCGGATCGATGCAGGACTCGCCTCGCGGTCGCCTGCGTGTCAGCGCGCCGATGACCCTCACGCAGACCAGCCTATCCCCAGCACTGCCGGGCTTCCTCGAGCGATACCCGGAGCTCGCGCTCGACCTTCACCTCGATGACCGCCGGGTGAACATCGTCGAGGAGGGGTTCGACCTGGCCCTCCGGGGGAGCGACAGGCTCCAGGACTCGAGCCTCGTCGCCAGGAGGCTGACCACCTTGACCCACGTCCTATGCGCCTCGCCCTCGTACTTCGACCGGTACGGGGAGCCGACGTCGCCGAAGGACCTCACCGCTCATCGCTGCGTCCAGTTCAGCCTCTCCGATCACGCGAACACCTGGACCTTCAAGAAGGGCAAGCGGACGACCGAGGTTCCGGTCGACGGGCCCTACAAGGTGACCTCGAGCATCGCCGTCCGCGACGCTTTGCGGGCGGGCTACGGGATCAGCCTGATCCCCAAGAGATACGTCATCGAAGACCTCAGGGTAGGGCGGCTCCGCACCGCCCTCGACGCCTGGTCCTGCGACGAGACCCGGATCTACGCGGTCTACCCGTCCCGTCGATATCTAGTCTCGAAGGTGCGGGTGTTCCTCGACTTCCTTATCGAGCACTTCCGCGAAGAGCCCTGAGGCTAGCTCCGAGCGCGTGGAGGAGGTATCGGGTCAAACCACGAGGCGTGGCCGTACCGACGGGCCGCTCACTCACCTGTGGTCTCATGGTGACGAGATGACAGGGGTAGAGGTGTGTCAAATCGCGCTCGCGCCGTCGTGGGCGGGCCGCTCACTCACTCGGCGCTGAGCGGCTCTTCGAGGCGACGGAGGCCGCGGCGACGCTTGAGCCGGTACTCGATCTGCTGAGCTTCGCTGCGGGTCTCGAGCGGTCCCTCTCTGGCGCCGATGCTCCACGGTCGCCCTTGGCGGGTCGCTTTGGCCCCCCCGGGGAGCTCGCCGTTGTGCTGAGAGAGGCGTCGATCGAGGTCCGTGGTCACGCCGACATAGGTCCGACGGCCGTCGGCGGAGAGCAGAACGTAGACGTACCAGGGGTCCACTACTTGCCCTTGTCCTGGCTCTCGTTCTCCGCGGCGTCGTCCTTGCCCTCGGCCTTGGCGAGGGTCGCAAGCGAGCTCTTCACGGTTCTCCGGAGACACTTCAGGCAATCACCCTGCCCGAAGGGAGAGCAGCCCTTGCGCGGCTGGGCCGAGATCCGCTCGAGCGCCGGTCGCACCTGCGGGTCGCCGAGCTCGGTCAGGGCGATGATCTGCGCCTTCTTGTCCTTGCACCGCTTGGCCAGCTCGAGCTCGGCGAGGGCGACGATCACCGGCGGCAGGCCGTCGGGATCCTCGAGGAGCTCGGCGGCCGCGGCCTTGCGGGTCGCCGACTCTTCGCCGTTGAGGAGCGCGTCGATCCGCGCGGCGAGCTCGGACGCGGTCGCGAGGATCCCCTGCTGACCGCTGTCATCACTGTCTCCGCCCTCGGCGGGAGTGTTCACGTCAGCGTCGGCATCGCCCTTGCGCCGGTCGCCACCCTTGTTCTTCTCGGAGCTCGCCTCGCCGCTGCCGGTATCGGCCATGAGCATGGCCTCCGAGGGCGTCTGCGGGCTCTCGGTCGAGCCTTCATCGTCCCCCCCGCCGAGGCCGATGAGGCCGACCAGGAGGAGCACGCCGATCACCCCGCCGAGGGCGAGCATCGACCGACGATCCTCGGCCCAGCGCCGACGCAGCTCGGCCTGGAGCCTGCTTATCGCGCTCGGCGGTCGCGGGAGTGTGGCGACGGTCGGCGCCCGTTCGGTCCGGCGCTGGACGCCGAAGGATCCGCCGGGGAGGGTGGTCAGGTCACCCTCGCTCTGGGTCCCCGCCGCCGCGAATTTCCGCAGCGTATCGCGGACCTCGGCGGCGCTCTCAGGGCGGGCGCTCGGCGCACGGGAGAGGAGCTGGAGGATAAGCTCGTCGATCTGCTCCGGGATCGGCTGGCCGGTGACCGAGGCGAGGGGCGTCGGCGCGTCGGCGAGCTGCTTGGCGATAAGCTCCATCAAGCTCTCCGCGACGAAGAGCGGCCTGCCGGCGATGCTCTCCCAGAGCACGACGCCGAGGGCGTAGAGGTCGGTGCGATGGTCGACCGCCTCGCCGAGGGCCTGCTCTGGCGACATGTAGCCGGGTGTGCCCATCACCATGCCCATCCGCGTAAGGCCGTCGCCAGGGGTCGCGGCGGCGTTGGGATCGGTCGCCACCCGGGCGATGCCAAAGTCGACTACCTTGGCGAGGTAGCGGCCGTCATCACGGAGCTCGAGGAGGACGTTGTCGGGCTTGAGATCGCGGTGGACGATCCCCTCCGCGTGGGCGCCTGCGAGGGCGTCGGCGATCTGGCCGGCGATGTGGCAGGCGGTCGGCCACGGCAGAGAGTGCTCGTCGAGGAGGCTGCGCAGCGCCTTGCCGCGGACGAGCTGGATCACCAGGTAGGCCGCACCGTCAGGGAGCATCCCGTAGTCGAGAGCAGAGGCGACGTGCGGGTGGTCGAGCTTGCCGGTCGCCATCGCCTCGCGGGTGAAGCGGGCGGCGATCTCTGGGACGCCGGCGAACTCCGGGCGGATGATCTTGAGGGCGACTTGCTTGCGCAGGGCGAGGTGCTCGGCGACGAAGACCGCCCCCATCCCGCCCTCGCCGAGGAGTTCGACGATCTTGTAGCGACCGTCGATGGTCCGGCCGAACCACTCGGAGAAGTCCGGCTCGGCGCTCTCCTCCGCCGGCGCGGGGGACTCGACGGCGGGTGTCGAGGTCTGCAGCAGGGTCGCCATCGACGACGAGTCTGAGGAGTTCGCCCCCCCGCGGGTCGGTGGCGACGCCTCGGCCCCCGGGGCGGTCGAGAGGCCGGAACCGCTCGATGATGACATCCCGTCGGAGCCTGTATTCCCCTGATCCGCGCTCCCCATTGGCCGCGAGATGATACCCCCAAGGGCCCCGTCGCGGGCGACCAGAGCGGCGGTGAGAGGGCCGCGCAGAGGGCTTCGACGCGGTCATCCGCTCGCATCGGCGGCGGCCCGGCGACCGCATGTCACGAGCGCACTCTCGGGGAGGCCGCGCGGGTACACCGCGAGAGCGCTCGGAGCTCCTTTGGACGTCTCTTGGGCGCTCTCGCCCGTATCCGCCGGTTCGCCCGCATCGGCGATCTGCGAGGAGGACCTGGCGCGCCGTACAGGTGCGCCTAGATCGCAGGCATCACGCTGCCGCCGCTGACCGGGATGAAGGCGCCGCTGACGAAGGACGCGAGCTCCGAGGCGAGAAAGGCGACGACGTTGGCGATCTCAAAGTCCTCGCCGCGGCGGCCGAGCGGGACCTTGGCCAGGTAGTCCGCAGCGGGGGCGACGCCTGCGGCACGCTCGCGGTCGGTGATCGTCCAGCCGGGGGCGAGCTGATTGACGGTGATCCCGTGGCTGCCGACCTCCCGCGCGAGCACCCGGAGGATCCCGTCCATACCCCGCTTGCCGGCGACGTAGGCGGACTGTGCGGGGCCGCACTCGATCGCGCACTCGCTGTTGATCCCGATCACCCGGCCCCAGCCCCGCTCGATCATCGCCGGGACGAAGGCCTGGGCGAGGCCGACGCTCTGGATCACACAGGTCCGAAGCTGGCTCTCGTAGTCCTCGATCGACTCGTCGAGGACGCGGCTCCAGGGGTGGATCTGCTGGACCGCGTTGATCACGACGATCGACGGCGCGCCGAGGCTCGCCTCGATCGCCGCCTGCATCTCTCGGATCGACCCCGGGTCGCCGATGTCCGCGGCGAAGATCCCCACACGGCGGCCGCGGGCCTCGATCGCCGCCCCTAGGGCCTCGGCTTGTGCGCTCTCGCGGCGAACGTGGAGGGCGAGATCGGCTCCGGCCGCGGCGAGCGTGTCGGCGATCACCCGGCCGAGCTCGCCGGTCGAGCCGGTGACGAGGGCGAGGTGTCCGCCAAGATCGATCGATAGGGCCATCCTCTACTCCTGGCTTTAGGGCCGAGCCCGCGCTAGTTCGACACCGGGATCGTCAAGGTCGGCCCGGCGTGCTTGATGTTCCCCGACTGGAGCTCGAAGAGCTGCGAGACCAGGGAGAAGGTCGACTTTGAGTCGAGGTCGCTGTCGTCGATGTAGAACCACCGGCCGCGGTAGGGGACCGCGACGTAGGCGTCGCCGGGTTGGCTCCGTTGGTTGCGGATCCGCATCAGCCCGCCGGTGATCGCGGTCCAGTCAAAGCTCTCTCCGTCGGCGTCGCGGGTCTCTGTCACCCGCCCCGCCTCGAGGTCGCGCTTGGGGACCTCGACGCTCTGCGAGAGGTAAAAGAGCGCCGCCATCAGCGAGCGGGGGACGAGGGTCACCCCGGACGGATCGCCGTCGGCGAAGACGAGCGTCTGCTGCGGCTCTGGCAGCCCCAGGAGCTCGGCGAGGCGGCGCGAGGCCGGCGAGTGGACCCAGTTCTCGGCGATCCGTAGGACCAACGACTCGCCGCGATCATCGGTGAACGAGCCCATCTCGAGGGCTCCGGCGAGCCAGAGCTGGCGGAGCAGGGCGGTCGCCTCGAAGAAGGGCTCGTGCTCCGGCGGGGAGCTTGGGGTCGGGCCCGAGGCCCGCGAGGCGTTGTCGAGGGGACCGAGCCGCTGGACACATATCTTCATGATCCGGTCGATTGACCAGCCCGAGTGGTACATCAGCAGGAGCACCTTCGGGTCCAGGGGGCTTAGGAGCTGGGTGACAAAGCGGGCGCCCTGGAGCGGCGAGTAGGAGATCGTCGGTTTGTCGGTGTAGCCGACGTTGCCGCCGAGCCCGGCCCCCCGGCTCGCGGTCGGGAAGACGGTCCCGCTGGCGGACGAGCCGAGCTCAAACACGACGGAGCTGGTGATGCTCGACACTTCGAGGAAGAGCGGGGTGTCGCGGTAGCGCAGGCGGACCAGGTTGAGCAGGAGCTGCTGGTCGTTCGTCTGGGCGATCGCGACGTTGTAGTTGTCGCGGCCGGTCTTGATCGCGCGCGGGCCCGTGACCTGGCAGGCGAGCGCGGGGAGGGCGAGCGCGGCGACGGCTAGCGCGTACGCGGCGGTGCGGAGGCGACCCATGCCGCGCATGGTAACGGCAGGACCGGGGGCGCGCATGCACCGGCTTCGCTTTGCTGAGATCGCCAGCGTCGGGGCCCTCTACGACACCGACACCAGCCGCTAGTTCGGGCAGGCGGGCTAGGACTTGAGCAGCCAGGGCAGGTGCGGGACGCCCTGGACGTCGGGAAATTGATCGGTGACGTCGTCGGGGATCCCGATCGCCTTGGTCACGGTCTTCCAGACGTGGGCCCCGGAGAGGCGGTTGGAGCTGTCGGTCACCTTGGCGGTCGGCTCGCCGGTGGTCGGATCGGGCGACCTGTAGTAGTAGCGGTGGCCGTTGCTCTCGGGACCGTCGACGCCGACATCGCCGTAGTAACCGCCCTTGATCATGCCGCCGGCGAGCATCAGCCCGCACTTGCCCTCGTTGCCGGAGGAGTTGGCCGCAGGCGAGCGCCCGGAGTCGAGGGTGTAGACGGCGATCACGGTCCGATCGTAGAGACCCGCGAGCTTGAGGCTCTCGATCAGACGCGCCAAGGGCAGGACGGTCTGGTTGGCCAGGGTGTCCATGATCATCTCGGGCCGCTGATCGTGCCAGTCGATGTAGTCGAACTCGATCGCGAAGGTGCGGACGAGGTCGTTGGAGATCAGCTTAAACGCCCAGGCGCACTGCTCCCAGATGTTCGCCTTCGGTTTGGACGTGACCTGGTCCGGGACCCCCTCGCTCCAGTAGGCGACCTCAGCCTCGGTCAGCGGCAGGGAGATGAGCTTGGGCTCGCCGACGTAGAGCAGGTTGCGCGAGTTGTCGAGGTTTGCCTGGTGAACCCCGTCGACGCTCTCGACGTAGCCGTACTTGTCGAGGAAGCCGCTGTCGGCCTGCGTCAGCACGTCGATCAGCGCGTTGGCCTGCTGCGCTGAGGGGAGAACGTTGAAGTTCTCCACGGCGTCGGGGAAGGCGGAGAAGAGCGATTGCCGGGTCTGGGCCCGGTCGAGCTCGGCGCCGGGCAGACCTGCGCCGAAGTGGTAGGTGGTGTGGTCGCGGCCGATCCCCTTGAAGGCGACGCCGCTGCGGACCGTCGGGTCCAGCTGGCGCATCCAGTAGTTGTGGAGCGAGGCAGGGGTGGGGGTCGACGAGAAGTGGTCCTGGTTGCCCGGCGCGTAGGGGACGGGCTCGTTGTCGGCCATCGAGGTTCGCCCGGCGCCGCCGATCTTGGAGCGGCCCGGCGAGCGCAGGGCGTTTGACGCCTCATGCCCGTGGATGTCGCCGATCCCGTGCTCGCAGGTCTCGATCATCGCGATCGTGTCGAGGTGGGGATCTAGCGGCAGCGCGAGCGGGGTCAGGTAGACGTTGTTCGGCCGGGCGAGCAGCTCCTCCGGCATGAAGTACATCGCGCACTTTCGGCCGTCGCTGCCTCGGATCAGGTTCTGCTCGGTGGCGAGGCCAGGGGCGACGAAGACGTGGCCGAAGTCCCACTGGTCGCGGAGGTTGATCTCGATGAAATAGATCGGCTCCTGCCCCTCCATCTCGGCGGCCTTGGCCTCGCCGAGGGCGAGCTCCCGAGCCGCGAAGCGGAGTCCGGCGGGCAGAGTAGGGGCCGCGAGGGCGAGCCCGAGGAGCTTCATGAAGCGGCGCCGCTCGACCGGCGGGAGGGATTCGATGAGCTTCTTTCGGGTCATTGCAGGGCTCCTGGGGCGCTTGGGCGGGCGCTCTTCGAGTCGAGGAAGACGTCGATCACGTCGGGGTGGGTGAGGGTCGCGCGGAAGATGTCGCCGATGCTCGGCTCGGGCTGCTCCGCGAAGATCCGCTCGGCGATCGCGACGAGCAGCGCAGGGGCTGTGGTGGCCGCGTCCGCCTCGGTGAGGCCGAAGGTCCACTCGATCACGTTGCGAGCGCTGCACTGGGTGAAGGTCGGGTGCGAGCTCAGGACCTCGCCGGCTTCGGCGAGGTTGGCGACCGGCTCGCCGAAGACTTGGCTGAGCTCCTGCTCGGCGGCGATCGAGTCGACGAAGTGGGAGACGAAGAGCCCGTCAGCGGAGCGTCCTAGCTCGTCCTCCGGATCCTGAAGCCCCGTCGCCTCGGGCCGGTAGAGCCCGTCTTGATCGAACTTGACGAAGAGCTGGGCGTGGGCGCCGAACTGCGAGTGGCAGCTGTAGCAAGCAAACCCGTTGCCGAAGCCGCTCTGGGCCTCTTCTTCGGTCTGCTCCTCAGGGGTTAGCGCCCGGAACATGGGGATCATCGAGTCCTTCGCCAAGGGCGGCTGAAGCACGGTGTCCATCGGATAAAGCAAGCAGTTGAAGATGTACATCATCCGCCGCGCCCGCTGGAGGTTGAAGCGGCTCGCGTTGGCGATGAGGTAGGCGCGGGTCGTCAAAACGCCCGCGTTGTAGGGAGCGCCGGTGTCACATTCGACGTCTGCGCCTGCGCCGTCGACACAGCGATCGGCGGTGATGATCTCGGCGAAGGGGAGGTCATCACGGGCGATCTGAGCCGCGAGGTTGCCTGGCAGCTCAAAGTCGATCGTGTCGGTCATGCCGCTCGCGTGGAGCTTGACCTGGATCATCATCCGCACGGTCTCAGGGAAGGCTGCGTCCTCGATCCAGCCGTCGAGCACGGGGACGATCCCGCGGCCGCCGAAGTAGTCGATGAGGTTGAGCTCGGAGTCGGTCAGGAGGCGACCGACGACCATTGGCGCGATGCTGCTCAGGTAGGCTCGGGCATCGTCGGCGCTGTAGCGGTCGAGCTCCGCGAGCGGGTCGGCCGGCTCGCCGCCATCGCCCTCGGTCGCGCCGCCCTCGGTCGCGCCGCCCTCGGTCGCGCCGCTCTCAGTCGCGCCGCTCTCGGTCGCGCCGCTCTCAGTCGCGCCGCTCTCAGTCGCGCCGCTCTCAGTCGCGCCGCTCTCGGCCGCGCCGCTCTCGGTCGCGCCGCTCTCGGTCGCGAGTGTGGTCTCTGGGCCCGACGCGCTCTCGCTCTGCTCGCCGCTGTAGCAGGCGGCGAGGCCAAGGCCGATGAGGGCGAGGCGTGCTGTCGCTGAGGGTCTCATTGGGCGACGAACTCCAGGCTCGTGAGGACGGCGATACAGGCGGTCTCGTAGCGGACGGCAGGGCTCAGCGGATCGACGGGGGTCGTCCCCTTGTCGTTGTCGTCGTCGTCGTCGTCGTCGTCGTCGTCAGCGTCGGCGAAGAGCCCGATGTAGGGCTCGAGCTCCGCGCTGCTCGGGGGGTAGCCGTAGGCGTCGTGCATCAGCTCGGGGAGGTCGAGCGGGAATTCGGGGTAGCGCTCCTTCATCACCGCCGAGCTGCAGACCGGCCGGAGCGCGGCGATCCAGTGGCTCATCCGGGTGGTGCTCCAGGTCAGGTCCGGGTTGATGTTCTGCGAGAAGTCGTAGTCGCCGAGCTCAAAGCGTCGGGCGTGAATCTCGGAGAAGATCGGATCCTCGGGCGGTCGGTCGAGGAGGAGGGCGAGGCGGCCGAGGCGGATCGTGTAGGGGTAGAGGCGGATGTTCTCCCGCTCGAGATCGAAGGGTCCGTCGTCATCGGCGGCGCCGGTGGAGCTCGTTTCCTCACTGTCGCTCGCCTCGCCGGTGGAGCTGGTCCCCGCGTCGCCCGTCGTGTCAACGCCCTCCGAGGTCGCGGCGTCGTCGCTGCTCTGGCAGCCGGCGCCGAGCAGGGTCAGCCCTAGGAGGCAGAGGAGCCGGACTGTCGGCGTTTGGGGGTTGTCATCCAAGGATCGAGGCGCCACGAGAGAAAACTTGCACAATCGCTCATATCCGTACAAGAGCCCGCAGGGGGGCGAATGCGCCGGAATCGCTGCGGTTGATGAAGTTCTTGTGAGCTGGGCGATAAAAGCCGGTGCATTTGAGCGAGGTGCGGGAGATCTCGATGAGGAGGGCCTGTGCGCCCGTGCGCCTGTCGCGCGCGCGCTCGTCGTCCGCGCCGCCGCGGCTTCGTTCGTGCGGCGGAGCACAAGCGGGCGCCCCTGCTGTACATACAAGCAGGTGCCTGGCCGAGGGTCGCCACGTGGTCTTCGGCCGGGCGTAGCGGGCGGTCCGGAGGTTTCGTCCGTGCATGGCTCTAGCGCCTGTGAGGCGCACTGGCGCTCCGCACAGCGAACACAGCGGACGCGGCGCTGGACGCCATCCCAGGCAGCTCGTAGGATGCCGCGGCCATGTCGACACCACCTCTAGAGGCGGAGCTCGAGCGGGAGCTCAAGGAGCTGATCATCGAGTCGTTGATGCTCCAGGATATGTCCCCGGACGATATCGACAGCGACGCCCCCCTCCTCGTCGACGGGCTCGGCCTCGACTCGATCGACGTACTCGAACTCGCGATGGCCATCCACAAGCGCTACGGCATCAAGACCAAGGCCGATGACGCCCAGAACCGCGAGATCTTCGCTTCTGTCCGCAATCTCGCCGGGTATGTCGCCGAGCACCGCGGGAGGTCGAGCGCCACCGCCGAGTGATCGGCCGCACGACGGATAATGACGAAGACCGTCCTTAGCGTCGTCAACACCGTCCTGGTGCTCGCATATCCTCTCGCAGTCTATTTTGGCCTGACCCACCTGGGGTCGCGGCAGCTCGGCGTCTTGCTGCTGCTGCTGCTGCTGCCGGGCCTCTTGGCGAAGGCGCGCTCCGCCTCGCGAGAGGACCTCTGGGCGGTGATTCGGGTCCCTCTGACGGTCTTTGCGGTCGTCGGCGCCGGCGCGGCGCTGGGGGACTCCCGCTTCTTCCTCGCCCTGCCGGTGGTGGTCAACCTCCTCCTCCTGGTCCACTTCGCCGCTTCGCTGCGCGGCCCGGTATCGCTCGTCGAGCGGATGGCGCGGCTCCAGGATCCGGAGCTTCCGCCGGGCGGGCCGGACTATTGTCGCAAGGTCACCAGGGTATGGTGCGCCTTCTTCGTCGCAAACGCAGCGGTCGCCGCAGGGCTCGCCCTCTACGGGCCGCTGACCTGGTGGACGTTCTATACCGGCCTTCTCGGCTATCTCCTGATGGGGCTTCTCTTCACGGTCGAGTTCATCGTACGAAAGATGACCTTTCGTAGGTTCGGGGAGTCCCTCCCGGATCGGGTGCTCGCTCGCCTCATAAGGCCGGCCAAGGCGTCATGAGCTCTTCTCCTTTCCAGCCCCTCGCAGCCTACGCAGACGATGCGATCGTCGTCGACGGTGAAGCCGGCTCGCGGACCGTCGGCGAGCTCCGACGCGATGTGCTCGCCGTCGCCGGGCATCTTCCGCCAGCCCGTGAGGGCAGCGAGATCGTCGTCGTCTGCGGTGATCGCTATCACTTCGCGGTCGGCGTGCTCGCGGCGTGGGAGGCCGGCCATGGGGTCGCCCTGCCGCCGAACACCCAGCCGGAGGTCGTCCGCAACCTGAGCCGGCGCTCGGCGGTGACCCTCCTGCTCCACGACACGGACGCGAGCGAGGGCGCGGACCTCCGCGCCTGGCTGGCAGATCCCGAGGCGAAGGTCGAGGGCGTCGAGGACGGGCGTCGGCTGCGGCCGATCGCGGAGGCGCGCCACATCGCTACGGTCTACACCTCGGGGACCACCGGTGATCACCAGGCCTGTGCCAAGAGCGCGGGGCAGCTCCTCGGCGAGGCGCGGGTGCTCGGTCAGACCTTCGACATCAGCGGCGCTGAGCGAGTCCTGGCGACGGTGCCCCCCCATCACATCTACGGGCTCCTCTTTGGGATCCTGATGCCGCTCCTGGCGGGCGCGAGCTTCATCCGCGACACCCCCTTCCACGCCGAGACCGTCGCCGCGACCGCTCGGCGCGGTGGGGCGACGATCCTGGTCTCCGTGCCGGTCCACCTGCGCTCGCTGACGGTGCTCGAAGGGGGGTCGATGCCGGCGCTGCGTCGGGTCTTCTCCTCCGGCGCAAAGCTGCCGCCAGCGACCGCCGCCGCCTTGATCGACAAGCATGGGATCCGGGCGACGGAGGTCTTCGGATCGTCGGAGACCGGAGGGATCGCCTGGAGGGTCTCGGAGACCTGCCGCGAGCCCTGGCGACCGTTGCCGGGGATCCGCGTCGACGTCGACGTCCGCGGTCGCCTCCTCCTCGACTCGCCCTTTGTCCCGCCCGGCGAGGCCCGGCCCTATGTCGGCGGCGATCGGATCGAGCTCGTCGAGGGGGGCTTCAACCTCCTAGGACGCTCCGACGGGATCATCAAAATCGGCAGCAAGCGGGTGTCGCTGGCGGAGGTCGAGAACCGCCTCCTGGCGCTGCCAGGGGTCATCGACGGGGCGATCGCCGCGGTCGCGGTCGCCGGAGCGCGAGGGCATGAGCTGATCGCGGCCGTCGTCGTCCGCCCGCCGACCCCCCGTGACGAAGGCCGGAGCGCGAGCGAGTGGATCGCGGCCCTGCGGACCGGGCTTCGCGAGTGGTTCGATCCCGTCGTCGTCCCCCGACGGATCAAGATCGTCGACCGTCTGCCGCGGGAGGCCAACGGCAAGCTCCGACGTCAGCGCCTGCTCGAGCCCTTCGACATCAAGAGCGCGAGCGCTCAGCCGATGGGAGCGCCTGAGCCGACGACGGAGCCGACCGCCTCGCCAACGCGCGCCTCACCGCCCCAGGTGCTCGCGACCTATCGCCTGCGCCGCTCCTCTCCGGCGGAGCGATCGTTCCTCGTCCGCTCCCACGCGGTCCGACGTCAGGGGGGGCGTGAGGTCCACGAGATCTCGGTCCAGGTCCCCTCTGAGGTCGTTCGCGGCGGCGCAGGTCCGGCGCTCGCGCGGATGCTCTCGCAGGTGATCTGCCGGGTCGCCGGTCTCGGTCGGCCTCGGCGGATGCGGGGCGCCGGTCTTCGTCAGGCGGTCGCTCCTGGGGAGACGCTCCTCCTCCACCTCGAGGTCGAGCGCCCCGAGCATCGGGTCCATTTCGCGCTCGACCGCGGAGGTGAGCGCTTCACCGACGGCGTCGTCGACTACACCGACGTCGGCGGCCTTCAGGAGGCGCACGTTGGCTGAGTCGATCGCGGTCGCGGCTGAGCCCGAGGTCGGGGGCTTTCGCCCCTGCGCGCTCGTCCCGACCTACAACAACCCCGACACCGTCTCGGAGGTGGTCGACCGGGTCCGCGCGCTCATCCCCGACGTCGTCGTCATCGATGATGGCAGCGCCGAGGCGGGGCGGAGGGCGGTCGAGCTCATCGGCGCCGAGGGGCGGGCCCACGTCCGCCACCGCGAGGTCAACGGCGGCAAGGGGGCGGCGGTGAAGACCGGCTTCGCCGCCGCGGCGCAGCTCGGCTTCACCCACGCGCTCCAGATCGACGCTGACGGACAACATGCGCTTGAGGACATCCCGCGCTTTCTCGAGGTGGCCGCGGCCAACCCCGACGCGCTGATCCTCGGCGCTCCGATCTACGACGACACGGCCCCCAAGTCGCGGCTCATCGGCCGCAGGATCACCCAGTTCTGGACCAACTTCGAGACGATGGGGCAGGTCATCGACGATCCGATGTGCGGCTTTCGGGTCTACCCGCTGCGCGCCGCCTTGGCGGCCGGCAAGACCGGCGATCGGATGGACTTCGACATCGAGATCGCGGTGCGGATCGCCTGGCGCGGGGCCCGGGTGATCAACCTGCCGACCGCGGTCCGCTACTTCGAGGGCGGGGTCACCCACTTCGACATGCTCTGGGACAACCTACGGATCTCGTGGATGCACACTCGCCTGGCGGTCCAGGCGATCTTCGTGCTCCCCTGGGTTCGTCTGGGGCGGAGGCTCCGCGCGTGGAATCGACGGCTACCGGCAGCGTAGGCGGAGAGCCGGGCGCGGGTGAGGACGGCGCCTCTTCGCCAGAGCGCGCTTGGATGGAGCGTCGCGAGCGGGGTAGCGCCGCCGGCATCCGCTTCATCCTGATCTTCACCCGGATCTTCGGGCGCCGAGGGGCGCGCCTCTTCCTCCGGGTTCTGATCTTCTACTACGCGCTCTTCGCAGGTGACGCTCGGCGTGCGTCTCGGGCCTACTTCGCCCGCCTGGAGGGCGTGGAGCCGAAGACGATCGGGTTTTGGCGGATCTACAGCCACCTCCTGCGCTTCGCCCAGACCTCGCTCGATCGCCTCTTCTTGGTCCGCGGTCGCAGCGACCTCTTCTCGACGACGCACACCGGGGTCGAGCACCTGACCCGCCTTCATGAGGCCGGGCGCGGGGCGATCCTCCTGGGCGCACATCTCGGCTCCTTCGAGGCGATGCGCGCGGTCGGCAGCATCCAGGATTTTCCCATCAACATCGTCGCCTATTGGCAAAACGCGCGGATGATCACCCGCTTCCTCGAGGAGGCAGGGGCCGACTTTCGCGGCCGGGTGATCGAGATCCGCCCCGGCGACCCGAGCTACATCTTCGCGGTCCAGGAGGCGATCGAGGCCGGGGAGATGGTCGCCATCCTGGGCGATCGGATCGGCGTCAACGAGAAGACGACGACGGTCGACTTCCTCGGCGCTCCCGCACGCTTGCCGATCGGGCCCTACACGATGGCTGCGGTGCTCAAGTGCCCGATCTATCTCACGTTTGGCCTCTACCGCGGGGGCAACCGCTACGATCTCTATTGCGAGCCGCTGTGCGAGCGCCTAGAACTGCCGCGGCGCGCCCGGCAGGAGGTGATCGCCGGCGTGGCTCAGCGCTACGCCGACAGGCTGGTCCACTACTGCCGGCAGGCGCCGGACAACTGGTTCAACTTCTATGACTTCTGGGGCGGGAATGGCTGAGGATACGGGCGCGCGAGTGGTCTTCGGAGGGGAGGCGCCGACGATCGAGGCGATCGTCGCCCTCGCTGAGGGCAGGGCAGGGCTGGAGCTCTCCGGTGATCCCGCGTTTAAAGCGTTGATCGACCGCGGGGCGAGACACCTGCAGCGGCATCTGGAGGCCGGAGGTACGGTCTACGGGGTCACGACCGGGTTCGGCGACTCCTGCGTCGTCGAGGTCCCGGGGGCGCTTGTCGAGGCGATGCCGCACAACCTCGTCCGCTTCCACGGCTGCGGCACCGGGCGGATCCTGGACGAGACCGAGGCCGCAGCGGTCGTCGCCGTCCGCCTCGCGGCGCTCTGCCGCGGCTGGTCGGCGGTCCGCTGGGAGCTCCTCACGAGCCTCCGAGACCTGCTCAACCATCGACTGCTGCCGCGGATCCCGGCTGAGGGCTCCGTGGGCGCCAGCGGCGACCTGACGCCGCTCTCGTACTTGGCCGCCCTCCTGATCGGTGAGCGCGAGTGCACCTACGGTGGTGAGGTCCGCGACGCCGCCTCAGCGCTGGCAGAGGCCGGCCTCGAGCCGATGAAGCTCGGCCCAAAGGAGAGCTTGGCCCTGATGAACGGGACCAGCGTGATGGCCGCGCTCGGCTGCCTCGCGTTCGTCCGGGCCCGACGCCTGGCGCGCCTGTGCGCTGCGCTGACGGCGATGGCCAGCGACATCACCCGGGGCAACCGCGCCCACTTCGACGACCGGCTCTTCGCCGCCAAGCCGCATCCGGGCCAGCGCCAATGCGCCACCTGGATCCGCGAGGACGTCGAGTATTCGGCCGGAGTTCACGACGGGCCGCGGCTCCAGGATCGCTACTCGATCCGCTGCGCGCCCCACGTGATCGGCGTGCTCGTCGACGCGCTGCCGATGGCGCGCGCCTTCCTCGAGACCGAGCTCTCGAGCGCCAACGACAACCCGCTGGTCGATCCCGACACCGGCGAGATCCTCCACGGCGGCAATTTCTACGGCGGTCACGCCTGTTTCGCCCTCGACGCGCTGAAGACGGCGGTCGCGAACCTCGCAGATCTCGTCGATCGTCAGATCGCGCTCGTCTGCAACGAGACCATGAGCCACGGCCTCCCGGCCAACCTTGTCCTGCAAAATGGCCCCCAGGGGGCCGTACACCACGGTTTTAAGGCGATGCAGATCAGCGCGTCAGCGCTCACGGCCGAGGCGTTGAAGCTAACCATGCCGGCGAGCGTCTTCAGCCGGAGCACCGAATGCCACAACCAGGACAAGGTCAGCATGGGCACGATCGCCGCCCGCGACTGTCTCCGCATCCTCGAGCTGACGGAGACGACGGCGGCGATCGGCGTGCTGGTGATGTGCCAAGGCGTCGACCTTCGCGGCGGCGAGGGCTGTCATCGGCGGTCACGGGCGATCCACGCCGCGATCCGCGGGTCGATCCCCGTCGTCGACGCCGATCGGCGGATGGACCACGACATCGCCGCGGTGCTCGATGCCTTCCGCGGCGACGCGTTGCCGATAGGCGAGGTGGAGGCGACATGAGCCGTCGGCTCTACGAGGTCACGAAGGACTTCGAGGTCCCCTTCCACGACGTCGACGCCCTTCGGATCGTCTGGCACGGCCACTACTACAAGTACCTGGAGCTCGGCCGGACGGCGCTCCTCCGCGATCGCGGGATCGACGTCGAGAAGATCGGCGACGCGGGCTACACCCTGCTCCTGGTCGAGAGCCGCTGCCGCTACACCTTCCCCCTTCGCTACGGGGACAAAGGCCGAGTTCACGCTTGGTTCGCGGCCCTCCAGCCGCGGCTGACGATCGCCTACCGGATCCGCAACCTCACCCACGACCGCTGCTCTGCGCGCGGCCAGACCGAGCTTGTGGCCCTTGACAATCAGGGTCGTATGCTCTCGGAGACACCCGATGACCTACTCGAGCTCATTCATCACTAGGTCGTGCGCCTTCGGGCTGGCGGCGCTGGTCGTCCTCGCCGGGGCGACCGCGTCGGCACAGGAGCCTCTCTCCGTGTCTGTCCCTGTCGCGGAGAGCGCCCCGGCGGCCGCGGCCGGAGAGACGATGACGTCCCTGAGCCATGCCGAGCTCGACGCCTTCCTCGAGCGCTTCGCGGCGATGAGCGGACTCTCCGCCAAGTTCCGCGAGGAGAAGCAGATGGCGCTCCTCGCCGCGCCGCTGGTCAACGAAGGTGTGATCTACTTCGCCCCGCCGGGACGCCTCGCGCGGCATACGACCTCGCCGCTCGCGTCGAGCATGATCATCGACGGTAGCCGCCTGACCTTCGGCGACGCCCGCGGGGTCGAGGCGATCGGCTTCGAGCAAAACCCGGTGCTCGGGCTCTTCGTCAGCTCCTTTGTCAAGATCTTCGCCGGTGATCGCGACGCCCTGGCGCAGATGTACTCGATGGAGCTGCAGGGGTCGCCGGAGGGCGCCTGGTTGCTCAAGCTCCGTCCGCGGCTGAGCCCGATGGACAAGGTGATCGAGGGGATCGAGCTTCGCGGTGAGGGCCTCGTGGTCTCGACGATGGTCGTCCACGAGCTCGGTGGCGACACGACGACGACGACCTTCACGGAGGTCGACACCGGTCGCAGCTTCTCCGCCGCGGAGCAGACGAAGCTCTTTCGGATCCCCCGCTAAGGTGGTCTGATAGCCCGGACGTCGACGTGGTCGGCGGCGCTGACCAGGTGCCCGGTGAAGGACGAGGACGACCAGAACGGAGGCTCGACAGGGGCCGGGAGCGACCGTCCTAGGCGGCTCCGGGTCGGCGTCATCGGCCTTTTTATCGTCGCTCTGCTCGGGCTTGTGACGAGCCTGCGCTGGTCGGTGACGACGGACATCAGCGCTTTCCTCGCGGAGCAGGAGGACGCCGAGCTCGCGGCGATCTCCAAACAGCTCGCGGACTCGGAGCTGACCCGGGCCTGGATCATCACCGTAGGCGGCGCCGACGAGGACGAGGTGATCGTCGCGGCGACGGAGCTGCGCGGGGCGATCGCCGCCAACCCGGAGGTCGCCTGGGTGCAGGAGGGGGAGGTCGACAACGGCGAGGCCTTCTACGAGCTCTACTATCCCAGGCGCTTCTACTTCGCCAGCGATCGCCCCGACGTCGAGCTGCCGCTGCGGCTCAGCGACGAGGGCCTCGCAAAGGCTGCGCAGGGGCTTTTGCGCGAGCTCTCGCTCCCCCAGGCGGCGCTGATCAAGCGGATCGCCGGTGGTGATCCTCTGCTCCTCTTCCCCGAGCTCGTCCGCCGCCTCAGCGAGGCCCAGGAAAGCTCGCTGCGGCCCGTCGGCGATCACCTGCTGACTGAGGAGGGTGAAGCGGCGCTCTTCCTGGCGACGGTCCACTCGCCCTTTGACGGCGCTGCGATGGCCCCCTTAGCGGCCGCGATCGGCGAGGCGTCCGCGAAGGTCAACGAGGCGCACGGCGGCCGTCTGCGGATCGAGGAGAGCGCCGTCGCCCGCCACGCGCTGGCGGCCGAGGGCAGCATCCGCGCCGACGTCACCCGGATCTCGACGGTGTCGACGCTTGGCCTTGTGCTGATCTTCCTCGTCATGTTCCGCCGGCTCAGCCTGGTCGTCCTGGTGATGCTGCCCCTGGCCTTCGGGGTGCTCTCCGCCCTCGCCGCGACCCTGCTCCTCTTCGGCTCGGTCCACGGTCTGACGCTGGCGTTTGGGGCGACGCTGATCGGCGTCGCGATCGACTACTCCGTCCACCTCTTCAACCATCACATGCTGGACCCGGACGACGCCGGCCCCCAGGGGAGCGTGCGACGGATCTGGCCGGGGCTCTTGCTCGGGGCGATGACCACGGTCGCGGGCTTCATCGGCCTCGCCTGGACGTCCTTCCCGGGGCTGCGAGAGATGGCCGTCTTCGCCTGTGTTGGGGTGGTGGCTGCGCTCCTGTGCACTCGCTTTCTGGTGCCGTCGTTGATGCCGCGCGCGCCTGTTCCCGGGGCTCTCCAACGCGCCGCCGCGGACGCGTGCGGGCGGCTTTTGGGGGCCCTCGGCCGACAACGTCGGGCGCTGGCGGGGCTCTTCGTCATCGTCGTCGGCGTCACGGCGGTGGGCCTGATGCGGGTCGAGTTCATCGACGATATCCGCGCGTTCTCTCAGGTCGATCCGACGATCCTCGCCGAGGACGAGCGTGTTCGCGGCAGGGTCTCGCGGATGGACGCCGGGCGCTTTGTCCTGGCGATCGGCGACGATGATGAGGCGGCCCTCGTCGCCAACGACGCGGTCTATCGGCGCCTCGGCGATGCGGTCGAGGCCGGGGAGCTGGCGGGCTTTCGCTCGCTCCACACCTTCCTCTGGTCCGCGTCGCTGCAACGCGAGAGCCTCGCCGCGGTCCGGGGGAGCCCGGGCTTGGGTGAGCGGGTCGGGTCCGTCTTTGCCGCTGCCGGCTTTCGACCGGAGGCGCTCGCGGACTTCACGACGTCGCTCAAGGCGGAGCCCGCACCGCCGCTGAGCTTCGCCGACCTGGACGGCTCGCCGCTCGCCGGAGCCGTGCGGACCTTTCGGGTGGAGCTCGGCGAGCGTGTCGGGATCATCACCATGGTCCGCGGTGTCGACGAGCCCGCAGCGCTCGCGGCTCGGGTCGAGTCGGTGCCGGGGGTCCACTACTACGACCAGGAGGCGACGATGGCGGCGGCGTACGGTCGCTATCGGCAGCGTACGGTCGAGCTCGTGCTCGTCGGCTTGGTCGCGGTGTTCTTGATGCTGGTCGCGCGCTACCGCCGGGTCGGCCTCAGCCTCGCGGCGTTCGTCCCGGCCGTCTTGGCCGCCGCCGCGACGATCGCCGCGCTCGCGCTCGCGGGGCTTCAGCTCCACCTCCTCCACATCGTCGCGCTCTTGCTGGTCCTGAGCATGGGGGTCGACTACGGGGTGTTCCTGGTCGAGAGCCGCGATGAGCCCCGCGGGGTCGCGGCGTCGATCCTGAGCATCCTCATCGCCGCTGTCTCGACCGTGCTCGCCTTCGGCCTCCTCGGCATGTCGACCTATCCAGCGCTCAAGGCCCTGGGCGTGACGATCGGCGTCGGTGTGCTCTTCTCGCTGGTGTTCGCGCCGCTCAGCCTGGTGCTCTTCGCCAGGCCGGGGGTAGGGTCGGGGCGCCCATGACGAGGTCCAACCCGCACTGTCCGACCCGGCGACAGCTCCTCACGCTCCTCGCCGGGGGGGTGACGATGGCAGGTCTCGGCTGTGCCCACCGAGCGGGGGGAGCAGGGGGAGCTGTCGACCCGAAGACGGACGCGGCTCGGGCTCTGGTCGACATGGCGACCGTCCCCGGCGATTTCCTCGCCCGCCAGCGCCTCGCCGGCCACATGGGCGAGCACAAGCTCGCGAGCGAGGTCGTTCTCCAAAAGCAGGGGGACGTGCTGACGCTGATCGGCCTGACCCCCTTCGGCACCAAGGCCTTCGCGCTGATCCAGAGGGGCCTGGAGACCGAGTACACAGCCTTCGTCGAGGTCGCGCTGCCCTTTCCTCCGGAGATGATGCTCGCCGACATTCACCGGACGCTCTTCGTCCGGATAGGCGACGACCTGGCGGGGGACGGCGACCGACGGGCGAAGCTAGGCGACGAGCGGATCGACGAGTCTTGGGCTGGAGGCAAGCTCCTGCGGCGGGTCTACAAGCGCCGTCGCGGGAAGCCGAAGGGGCTCATCATCATCGACTACGGCGACGGTATGAGCGGACGGACGCCCCCGCCGGTGATCACGATCGACAACCAGCGCTTTGGCTATACGGTGACGATCGAGACGAGCACCTATCAGCAGCTCTCCTAGCAGGCAGATGCGGGCAGGCCCGCACGAGTGACTCCTCGTCGGAGTCAGAGAGCACCACGGCCGGCGAGAGGAGGTCGACGATCGGCTCGACGACGGCGGTGACCAGCACTGGCGGCTCGACGACGCGGTGACGGCCTCGTTGAGGACCGACAACAACGTGCTCCCACTAGAGCGTTCATCTGGATCTCGAGCTCGATCGAGAACACAGTCTCGAGGTGCAGCACCAAGACCATGGTCGGCCGCAACAGGATCGCCGACGGCTTCTGAGAAAGAGCCGCCTGCTCGCTGCGTCCTTGCGCCAGCAGGCGGGACACCAAAAAAGGCGTCTCGGCGGCCATCCATGGTCTATCCGCACCTAAACGTATTCGGGCGTGGGGCGACGGTCAATCGCCGAACAACGTGTACCTGAAAGTAAAAAACGTTGCTTATCTCTCATGAGTTTCGCGCGCCGAAAGGCCGGCCCTAGGACCGACGAAGGCGACGGAAGAGCGGCAGGCGCTCGAGCTCAAAGAGGGGCGCGTAGGCGAAGCCGAGGAGGGGGTACGGAAAGAAGATCCACATCAGGGCGAGGACCCCGAGGTGAAAGCCCCAGGCGAGCAGCGACCAGACGAGCGCGACCCGTCGGCCCAAGAGGGCGATCGGAGCCAGGAGCTCCATGGCCAGGCTGATCGCCGCCAGCGGAGGGAATATGGCAGGATGGGCGCAGAGGGCCGTGCCGAGCTGGGAGTAGTTGTCGCCGAGCTCGATCTTCCGCAGGTTGTCGTAGGCGATGTAGTTGCGGAGGATGTCGCTGCTGACCCAGTCGAGGCCGCTGTGTCGCAGCTTGGCGAGCCCGGCGAGGACGTAGGTGCCGATCGTGATCGCAGCGGCAAGGCGCAGCGGCCAGCCGTAGCGGGGATCGTCGCCTGGCGGCGGCAGTCCGCGCTTCGCCCGGCGACGGGCGTCGAGCGACCAGGCGTCGGCGCTCGCTCCGAGGCTTATGACGATGACGTGCATCACCATCAGGTTCTCGGTGTGGAAGATCATCCCCCAGGAGTTGCGGTAGCTGGTGACCCAGAGGAGCGCCGCGGCGAAGAGGGGCCCAGTGATCGCGAAGCGCCAGCCGAGGAGGAACGCGATCCCGAGGGCGAGGGCCGCGATCGCGGCGAGCCCAGGCCAGGGCGCCGCGAGGGGATCGCTGAGGAGGCTGACGACCCCGGTGGGGCGAAACCCGCTGATGTCGAAGTCGAAGGTGCTGAGGTGCGGGAGGCGGATCGTCAGGTAGACGAGCGCGAAGGCGCCGACCAGGATCCGCAGCGCGGCGAGCCGGCTTGGCGGGGTCTCGGGCCGCCAGAAGGCGTCGATGCGGCGGATTCTGTCGCGCATGCTCATCGCTGGATCCGGCAGCGGGCGCGGGTGTCCCGGCTTTTGGGCTTTGTCTCGCCCTCGAAGTAGGTGATCACGTCGTAGCGGTCGCGGGTGACCTCGAGCCAGGTGAACTCGACCCAGTCGGGGTGTGCCGCGACACGCTCGGCGACGTCGCGGCAGAGCTTCATCGCCTGGTCGCGCCGCAGCGCGGCGTGGATCGTCGCCGCGGCCTGGAGGACCTCATCGTTGGCGATGAGCGGCGGCGGGATCGGTCGGTGGCGGCCGTCATCGCTGATCGCGACCACGTGGCTGATGGTCGCCTCGCGGGGACGATCGCGGGCGAACATCGGGTAGCTCGAGGCGGGGAAGGAGTCGTAGGTCGGCGCCCGCAGGGCTGGCGCCGCGACAACGCCGAGAACGATCGCAGAGGCGACGTAGGCGTAGGCCACGGCCGCGCGCGAGCTCATCGGGGCTCTCCGGGCGGGAGGTCGAGGTGCTCCCCGCCGTGTCCGAGCGCGGCCATCGAGTGCTGGACGTAGTCGATGCGGATCACCGGCGACGCGAGGGACTCCGAGAAGCCACCGGCGATCGCCGGGTCGCTGATGCACGCGAAGCAGAGCTCGGGGCGCCACTGCTGGCGGATGAGGAAGGTCAGGGCCTTGGTCATCCGCGCTTGGTCCTCGGCCCGGACCTGGCCGTCCGCCTTGCGGATCGCCATCGCGGCGGCGAGCGCCTCGCCGAACCCGCCGGTCGGGGTGTTGTGCGGCGGGATCACGTTGCCAAAGCCGTAGGCGCCGACGAGCTCCGGGCCTACGCCGCTCTCCTCGTCTAGGATGAGCCGTGACTTGTAGGTCACGTAGTCGAGGCAGAAGCGCTCGTACTTGGGGTTGCGGTGGTGGCCGAGGGAGGCGCGGGCGGCCAGGCAGTGCCAGTTCTCCTCGATAAAGAAGAAGTCGTAGAGACCGTGGCCCCAGTAGGTGGTCGCCGTGTAGTTCATCGCCCGCTCGACCGCGTCGCGGAGCTCGGCGGCGGGCGGGAAGGGCCCGTCTGGCTCGGCCGTCGCGGCGGCCTCGAGGAGGGAGAGGGCGAAGACAGCCTGGCCGCCTGCGTAGAGCGGGTCGGGCCCCTCGAGGATCGTCTCGTCTGCGAGATCGTAGGCCGGGTAAAAGCCGCCGTCGGGCCGCATCATCGTCAGGAGGAAGCGGCCCATCCGGGCGATCGCGGGATCAAAGTGGTCACCTACGCGATCGCGACAGCCGAGGAGGGCGATCATCGACAGCGCCGTGTTGCCGAGGCCGGTTCTCGTCGGCGTCTTCTTGCCGTTGCGCGGGGCGATGGCTCCGAGCTCGCCGCGCTGCTCCTCGATGCTGGTCAGCATCTCCAGCGACCGGCGGACCGCGACCCGGACCTCCTCGCGCTGTGAGGCGACCTCGCAGAGGGCGAGGGTCGTCCCGGCCTGTCGCGGCACCGCGAAGCCGCGCCAGGAGACCGTGCCAGTGTAGGGGTCGAGGAGATAGCGAAAGCGGCCGTCCGGGGCCTGGGCGTCGAGGATGTGGCGCTCAGCGAGCTCGAGGGAGCGGCTCAGGGTCGCCTCGGTCAGGGGCAGATCCGCCTCGCGCAGGCGGGGGACGGAGCGCGGCACGCCGTCGGCGTCGACCATCAGGCTCCACGTCGTGATCCGCGTCAGACCGTCGAGCGCTGGCCGCTCCTCGGGCGGCTCCGCGCCGGAGAAGAGCGCCATCAGGCTGCGGCTGTCGATGCCAAAGCGGAGGTCGTCGATGAAGGCGAGCGGCCGATTTTGCGTGAACTGATCGAGGGCGACCAGGTTCCAGGGCATGAAGCAGCGGCCGAGACGGCAGACGCCGTCGATCCCGGGGCGGAGCTGGAAGATATCGGGGGCGGTGATCGACGAGGTCAGCGGCGATGCGGCGGTGACGATGTCGATCTTCATCGGTCCGCGAAAGGCGGCGTCGCTGAGGACCTCGCGGATCGACCGGAGGAGCTGCTCCGGGGCGCCCTGCAGGCAGAGGGTCTCGCGGCGAAAGGCCCGGGGATCCGGCGGCGTGGTCCGGTGGAGGTAGGAGAGCACGGCGGTCGCCCCGACGTCTTCGGGCGAGGCGTCGCAGCGGACGGGTTCGCGGGTCATCAGCGACGGTCGCGGCCTCTCGCCGAGGGGCGGCAGCTCGGCCGTGATCGCGGCGAGCTCGGGGAGCAGGGCCTCGGGGCTCTCAGCGATCATCGCCAGGGCTGTCCCCTCCGCCGCGCTGGCCGTCCGCCACAGGCTCAGAGAGAGGACGACGGCGACCACGGCCGCGCCGGCGGCCGTGACCCGGGGACGTCGGATCCCCCCGGTCGCGGCGATGCCCCAGGCCGAGATAGGCAGGGTCAGGAGGACGAGGACCGCCCAGACCGCCGCGAGCCCTGCCGCGACCCCGCGACCGAGACCGCCGTAGAGGACCGCGATGTAGGTCGCGGCGTCGAAGACGATCCAGGTGTGATAGGCGAGGAACGCCAGGCAGGCGAAGGCGGTGAGCCGCCAGAGCGGGCCGAGCAGGCGAGCGCCGGTGAGGGCCGCTAGCGCAGTCGCGAAGAGGAGGAGGGCGAGGAGCGCGCTCAAGACGGCGAAGGGGGTCGGCCCCCCCCAGGGGAGAGTAAAGCCCGCCCAGCCGAAGACCCCGGCGTGTATGAGCGCGAGTAGCGCGAGTGAGAATCGCGGCAGAGAGGGGGGGCCCTGGCTCATGTCTGGAGCCATACCACAGCCCCGGGGAGCGCCACCTGACAAGGGTTGTCGGTAGGTGTATGAAATCGCGCATGATCCTAAATAAAGCGTGCCTCCATTCATTCCTCTTGGCGCTAGCGGCGGGGCAGGGGCTCGCATGTCAGCCCGACGCCTGCTCAGGGGACGCTTGTGTCGCGGGTACCGAGACCGGATCCACAGGGGAAGACGAGGCGACGGTCACCTCCGGGGTGACGACGGAGGTGACGACGGCGGTGACGACGGCGGCAGCGACCGTCGCCGAGACGACCGGGGACGCTTCGACGGGCGAGGACATGACGAGCGATAGCTCGACGAGCGACGGCTCGACCACCGAGGCGCTCAGCGTCTGCGGCGATGGGCTCGTCGAGGGGGACGAGGAGTGCGATGAGGGGGAGGACAACGCTGACGGCGTCTACGGAGCATGCACATCGGAGTGTCTCTTCGGACAGCGCTGCGGCGATGGTGTGATCAACGGTGGCGAGGCTTGCGACGACAAGAACAACGGTGATCCGAGCGACGGCTGCCTCGACGGCTGTGTCGAGCCCAAGTCCTGCCTCGAGATCAAGCTCGCGGTCGATGATGCGCCTTCGGGTGTCTACCGCCTCTGGCCGAAGCAGGGCATCGACGTCAAGGCGTGGTGCGAGATGGACGCAGATGGCGGCGGCTACACGATCCTCAAGGTCCACACGGTCGACGGCGAAGGCAACGACGTCGAGCAGCCGGCGAAGGCCGCTGAGGCGATCTGCTCGTCCTACGGGATGCACCTCTTCGCGCCTCGCTCGCCCTCTCACCAGATGGCCGCGTTCGCGGTGGCGGTCGGGGACGAGCTCGCGCCGGTCGGCGGTGGTGATGGGATCGCGGGGTCTGAGTACCTCGAGATCCTGTCGATCTATCCCAAGGTGCTCGGCAACAGCTGCGCCATGAAGCCCTTCAACTCCGAGTCGTGCCCTGGGTGGTCGGCGGGGCACGGTGAGGTCTACTGGGTCAGCGACATCGCGATGTTCTCGCAGCCGAGCGCGAACAACTGCACCGGCTGCTCGATGGAGTACAGCTGGACCGCGAACGGCACGGTCGACTCGTTTATCGCGCTCGCCTTCGGCGGTGAGGGCTTCGGGGCGCCTCGCTTCCTCTGCGAGGTCGGCGACAAGCTGCCTTGAGCCGATCGGCTCCGGGAAGAGGGCGGGCGCCGTGGATTCGACGCCCGCCGGTGGTGAGTGTTGAGCTGAAAGGTGGCGAGGCTGGGGTCCGGCTTAGCCGCGCTGGGCGGTCGCGCCGCGGCGCTTGGCCTGGAGACCCTTGGCGCCCTTCTTGTTGGAGGCTCGGTCGGCGCCCTTCTTGCCCTTCTTGCCCTTCTTGCCCTTCTTGCCCTTCTTGCCCTTCTTGCCCTTGCCGCCGAAGATGCCCTTGGCGCCGCGGCGTTCGACGACCTCGGCGAGCTCGACACGCTGGGCTGAGGTGAGCAGGGCGTGGGTCTCGAGCAGCGCCGTCTTGGTCCGCTGCTGGATCGCGTCCTGGCGCCTGTCCATGTCGGCGAAGATCCGGGAGACCGTCGCCTGACTGGGCTTGTCCTTCGCGATCTCGTCGGCGAGCTTGGTCTTGAGGTTGCGCATCGCCTGGCGGTCGACCTTGCTCGACTCCGCGAGCTTGCTTCGGATCGACGCGATCTGCGTCTTCTGGCTCTCCGTACACTCGAGGCGCTTGCAGAGGCGCTCGACCTTGCCCTCGCCATGCTTGGCGCCGGCCTTGGATGGAGCCGCCGATGCGTCACCGATGAAGGCGCCGTTGACAAGGCCGATGGAGAAGAGGCTGGTGACGATGGTCTTGACGCTGAGCATGATGGTGTTCCTCCGTGGGCGCTCTGTGCTGCCCACATCAAACACTCTGACCGCGCCGCGAAAAGAGCCCCTGTAGTCCCGGTAAAGTGGCCGTAAAGCGGTTTTTTCGCCCTTTGGGACGGCGCCGGCCGGAGTCGGGTAGGGGCGCGTCTTTCGGGATCAAGGGATGGGGACGTCGAACTCGAGCTCGGCCTTGATCTCACGGACGTGGCGCGAGAGCTTGCCGTCGACGAAGACCAGCTTGTGGGTCGCCTCGCCGACCTTTGCCTCGACGACGGTCTCCTTCGGCTTGTCGCCGCTGTGCTCGACGACCTCGACCTCTTCGATCTCGGCGCCGGGCAGGGCCTCAAGGGTGGCAGCCTTGAGCTCCTCGCTCAGGGTTGAGACCTCGACCTCGCACTCGGTGTAGATGAGCTCGCCGGCGGCGGTGGCCTCGACCTCACAGTCTTGGCCCTCAGCGGTCTTGAGCTCGACCTCGAAGACCTCGCGGCGGTCAGGGCCCTCAACCTCAGACTCGTAGCCCTTGATCGTCGCTCCGGGGTAGACCTCCTCTGCCTTCTTGCGGACCGCCTCGGGGAGCTTGTCGGCGTCGTTGTGGTAGAGCGCGAGCTCGCGGACCGAGCCGTCGGCGTTGACCTCGATCTCGATCTTGTCCGCGGTCGGGTGACGGGCAATGCTCGCGACGAACGCGGAGTCGAGGGCGCCGATGGTCGGCTTGGCGCCCTCAGGGGGTGTAGTTTCGGGAGTCTTCGCGGGGACGGGCGCGGCCTGAACCTCGACGGTCTTCGCTGGCTCTTCCGGTTTCTGATCGCAGCCGAGCGCCGTTACCAGGAGGAGTGAGAGGGGGATCCGGTAGAGGTCGCGCATGCTCGTGCGTCGATGATACGTGGCCGTTTCTCGCCTCGGCAAGCGCGCGTCTTGGTATATTGGTACCGTGGTCGGAGGGTTCCGGGTGATCGCCGGTGAGCGCGAGTACGCGAGCGGGAGCCTGCAGAACCTCTTTGTCGGGATCTGGCGCGAAGAGGTGACGCAGAGCGCCGTCGGCGGTCTCTACCGCGGTCTCCGTTCCCTGGTGCGGGACTGGCCGGGGGGCGTCGGTATGCTCCTCTACGTTGAACAGGGGACGGTCGTACCGCCGCCCGCCGTCCGCGACTTCCTGATCGAGCAGCGGCGCTTGGTCGCCCCACATCTGCTCGCCACCTCCTTGGCCGTCGAAGGTGACGGCCTCTGGAGCGCGACCGTGCGGACGATCGCCGTGACGCTCGGTCTCGCGTCTGGCACCAACTACCCGTCGATGAGCTTTGGATCGGTCGAAGAGGCGATCGCCTGGCAGCGGTCGCAGATGGGCCCGGACTTCACGGTGCCGACGGACGTCATCGTCCGAGCGGTCGCCTCGCTGCGGGTCTAGAGAGGTCGGTGGGCGTAGGCTCGCGGGCGACGTAGCGTTGGGTCTCAGGGCCGGCTGGGGCCTCGGGTCCGGCTGGGGCCTCGGGTCTCGCAAGGCGCGGGGCGTTGGAGCAGGGCCTCAGGTCTCGCAGGGCGGGGCGTTGGAGAGGGGCGGCGGGTCTCGGCCGGCACGTGGGTCTCACGGCTGGGGCCGTGCGCCGCAGCTCGGGGATGGGGCTGGGCTCAGGCCTCGGTGGTGGGGAATACGGCACAGGCGGTGGGCAAGCTTTGCCCTGGAGATCCCTCGCGGGCCATGGGGGAGATCTGTACAAGGTTGTTCTCGAAGACAGCTTTGTTCAGGGTTTGTGTGGTGTTCATGGCGCTCCCTTTGCTCCTCTCAACCGCAGAGGGAACGGTGTTCTGGCAGATCTGGTGAGGCCCTATTGCGCACTTCGGTGGCGGTCCTAGATTGTACAAGTGCTGTCGGAGGTCGTTGTTCAGGCTTTTTCGCCTCGCAAGGGCATTCTGTCGGGATATGTGAGGAAGGTTAGACGTTGATGGTAGCTTTTTTTCGGATACCATTGACAAAGCCTATATTTGTCAATATGGTGACGTAACGTCAAGTTTAGAGCTTGGCAACACCCCCGAGCCGAAGGAGATCCGATGACGATCCGTCAAACCTCAAGTGCCAGCACTGGCCGCGTTCGCCCGAGCAGGCGCGCTGCGGTGGTCGAGAGCGATAGGGAGGGGCCCCTTTCGCCCTACTTCCGCGACATGGCGGTCCACGACGTCATGAGTCGCGATGAGGAGCTCGAGGCGGCGATCAAGATCGCGACCCTTCGGCGCTCGTACTGGACCGCGATCCTCGCGTATCCCTCGTTTATCCCCGGGATTCTCGAGCTCATCGAGGAGTCGCTGGGTTCGGGCAAGACGGAGCTACCCCTGGAGGAGCTGTCGGCGATGAAGGTCGCCTCTCGCCGCCTTCGCGATCGGGATCTCGTCGCCCACCAGAAGGCGTATGAGGCAGCTCGAGTGGCGCTCGCCGTCAAAATCGCTCTCCTGGACCTCGACGGTGTTGTCTCCGAGCAGATCCTCGCTGACCTTCAGACCATCGAGGCGGGGCAGGGCCACGCGCTGTCGATGAAGGTGAAGCTGCCGCGCAAGGGGAGCCGCCCCTTCCAGACCTACGCCAACAAGGTCCGACGCGAGCACCAGGCGCTGTGGATCGCCAAGAACGCCTTTGTCCGGGCGAACCTCCGCCTGGTCGTGACGATCGCTCGCCGCTTCAATCACGGCCGGATGCCCTTTCAGGACCTCATCCAGGAGGGGAATATCGGCCTGATGAAGGCGGTCGACCGCTTCGATCACCGCAAGGGCTTCCGCTTCTCGACCTACGGCAGTTGGTGGATCCGTCACTCGATCAGCCGGGCGATCGCCGACAAGGCCCGCGCTGTGCGCCTCCCGGTGCACATGATCGACGCCTACAACAAGGTCCGTAAGGCCCGTCGCGCCTTCGAGGCGGAGCACGGGCGCAAGGCGGACGACGCTGAGGTCGCTGAGATGACCGGCGTCAGCGTCGAGCGGATCTCGCGGATGCGCTGGTCGCTGGTCGAGAACCCGATGAGCCTGGACCAGCCGCTCGGCGAGGACCGCGACCGGACCATGCTCGACAGCCTTGAGGATCCGAACCTCGTCGAGACGCCGGAGCTCATCGAGAACCAGGTCCTCCACGAGACCCTCAAGGAGGTCTTCAGCTCTCTGACCGCGATTGAGGCCGACATTCTCCGCAAGCGGATGGGCCTCGACGACGAGCGGCGGATGACGCTCAAGGAGATCGGAGAGTCCTACTCCCTCTCCCGCGAGCGGATCAGACAGCTGCAGGAGCAGGCCCTCGGCAAGCTCCGGGTCGAGTTTCAGCGCCGCGAGCTCCTCGACTGACGGAGCTGGCGGAGGTACAAACCGGCGGTGCCGGCAGCCGCAGAACGCTCCCCCCTCGTATCGCTGATGATCCTTGGGTGGGGGGTCGGCGGTGTCTTGGGGCTCCTGACCAACGCCGTGCTCCGGCTCTGGCCGCTCGCGATCGAGCCTGTCCAGAGCGGGTCGATGACCCCGCTGCTGTGGGTCGTGGCGATCGCCTGGATCCTCTTCATGGGCTACACCGAGGGGTATCGCGGCTTCCATCGTGCTTTCGCGCCGCGGGTGATCGTCCGGGCGCGATGGCTCTCGGAGAACCCGCGGGGCTATCTGGTGGTCCTTGCGCCGATCTTCTGTATGGGTCTGATCCACGCCACCAAGGTGAGGAAGATCGTCTCCTGGTCGATCCTCATCGGCGTGATCTGCCTGGTGATGGTGGTGCGCGGGTTGGAGCAGCCGTGGCGGGGGATCGTCGACAGCGGTGTCGTGATCGGCCTCGGGATCGGGACGCTCTCGGTGGTGCTCCACCTCGTCCGGTCGTTTTTCGGAAATCCGCCGCAGATCCCGGCGGATGTGCCGAGTCGAGCCCCGGCTGTCGGCGCCGTCTAAGACACCCTCCTGGCTCCGAGAGGGCCCACGAGCGCGGCGCGAGAGGACACCGCCTCCTCGCCAGGCTGGCCAAGGCAAGAGCTAGAGGAAGTAGCTGACCGTGTAGTCGATACACGCGTCGAAGAGTGGTTTGTCGAGGCGGAGGAAGACCAGAAGGCTGTCGTCGCCGCCGGGGCAGTTGTAGTCCTTGAGCTCAAAGCCGGCGTTGGAGCAGCAGCCGGGGCGAAGCTCGGGGGAGAGCGCGAAATCGGTGCCGTCGGGGCAGGAGAGCTCGGTCAGCGCCGGTCCGTCCTCGAGGCAGTCGAGGAACATGCAAACGCGAAGATCCTCGGAGGTGTCGAGGATGGTCGTCGGCTCGGTCGTGTGAAAGGCGGTGTCGCTGCCGATGAAGCGGTACCAGTCGACGTCGGCGTCTCCCGAGAGGACCCCCGAGACGCTGCTCTTGTCGTCATCGTCGTCGGTGATCATCGGCAGGACTGTCGCGGTCGCCTCGGTCTCGTTGGGCTCGTCGTCCTCGTCTGCGCAGTCGAGCGGCACCGCGCAGATCTCATCGACGCAGACGAGGCCCTCGTCACAGCTGTCGTCGACGCAGGCGCAGTCGAGCTCGCCGGGGACGCAGGCCGTGTCCTCGGTGTCGACGGTCGTCGCCTCGCTGGCGGTCCCGGGGTCGGTCTCCGCTGCGGTCGTCGAAGTTGTGGGCGTGCTGGTCGTCGAGGCCGACGCGGTGCCCGTGCTCGAGGTCGGTCCGTCGCCGGTGTCGCCGGTGTCGCCGGTGTCGCCGGTGTCGCCGGTGTCGCCGGTGTCGCCGGTGTCGCCGGTGTCGCCGGTGGTGGACGGAGCGCTGGTTCCGATCGATCCCGCGGTCGCCTCAGACGGAGAGCTGTCGTCGTCGCCGTTCGCGCAGGCGAGCACCGAAGCGAGCACCGCGAGGACGAGGAGGCGGGGCGGGCGTGCGGTGACCATCCGCCGGACGGTAGCAGAATTGCCCTCGACTGCGTCACAGGCGGCCTGGCGGCCTGTCTTCGGTCATCTCGAGGTTCTCTCCCCCCGCGCCGAGGGGTCCGCGCGTATAGTGAGCCCATGGGCGCGCGCCTTGGTGTCGGAATTGCGGTCTTGTTCGCGCTCTCCTGCAGCGATCGGCCAGTTCCCGAGGAGGGGGCCGGCGATGGCATGTCGGGCGAGCCATGCCTGGTCGACTCGGACTGTGTCGAGGGGGCGGTCTGCTTCGGCGAGGTCTGCGTCCAGCAGGGTCTCTTCCGGGTGTCGTTGTCGTGGTCCGTCTTCAGCGACTTCGACCTCCACGTTCGGACCCCGAGCGGCTCGGAGATCTCCTTTCAGTCCCCGAACAACGACGACGGCTACCTCGACGTCGACGACTGTGTGCTCGGCGAGTGCTCCGACGAGGGCTTGCACATCGAGAACATCAACTTCAACACGCAGGCGCTCTCCGGCACCTACGAGGTCTGGGTGCAGAATTTCGACGGGGTCAACGGCGGCGAGTTCAACCTCGAGGTCGCCGGCGCCGTCGAGCGGAGCTGGTCTGGCAGCTTGCCGGCGGCAGAGCTCGTCGTCAGCTCGATCTACACCTTCGACTACGACGGCGGTTGACTCGCCGGACGGGCGTCGCTTCGGGCCGCTAGTTGACGGCGTAGGGGGTCGAGAGGTGGAACGCGCCGACCTCAGCCTCGAAGGTCTCGCCGTCCTCCGTGACCATCTGGTAGGTGCCGTGCATCGTCCCGAACGCGGTCGGAAGCGGACAAAAAGAGGTGTACTCGAAGGTCTCGCCGGGCGCGAGCACAGGTTGGGCGCCGACGACCCCGGGGCCGCGGACCTCCTCGACATGACCGTGGGCGTCGGTGATCACCCAGTGGCGGCTCAGGAGCTGCACGGTCTCCTCGCCCGTGTTGGTGATCTCGACGGTGTACGTGAAGATCCACCGCTCGGGCGGGGTGGAGTGATCGGGGACGTAGCGCGAGCGCACATGGACTCGGACGCCTCGGGTAGTTGCCTCAGACTTCATCAGCGGGACTCGCCGCCTGGGATAGGCTTCCCTGGGCGTGTCGTCAAGCGGTCGGACCCCATGGGAGGCCTTCGCGAAGACTGCCTACATGCAGGCCGCGGCCTGCTCTTCGCAGCCGGGGGGCTTGGGTGAGAAGAGGCTGAGGGCGATGCAGGCGATGCAGTCTTGGCTCATCGGATCGTCGATGGTGCAGGAGCCGCCGCCAAAGCACTGCATGCCGATGCACAGGCCGAGCTGGAGGGCTTTCTGACCCTCGTCGGGCGGGAGACCCATCGTGCACTCCTGGATGCACTCGATGTCCAACTGCGCAGCGCAGAGGCCGATGCATTGGAGGGCGTCGCGGCAGCTCTGCTCCGGTCCGGTCGTGTCCGAGCCGGTAGTCTCGTCCCCGGTCGTCGAGGTCGACGTGCCCGTGGTCGTGGACGTGCCCGTGGTGGTGCTGGTGGTGCCCGTGCTCGTCGAGGTGCCGGTCTCGGTCTCCTGCAGCTGAAGGTCAGAATTGCAGCCGAAGCCGAGGCTCAACGCGCAGAGGACGGCAACAACCCCCCCCGACATGGGAAATCCAAACCGCAGGCGCGTATCCATCACCGACGGACGATAGCAGAACCCCCGGCCCGGCCCGGGCGAATTGTCGCGTCTGGGACCGTCAGAGCTGCGAAAGACAACGGGCTCGCCGGCCCAAGCGCACACTACCAACCTCCGCGGCAGGTGGCGCATTGGCCGGGGCTGCGTCCGTTTTCGCGTCCGCCATCCCGGCGCACAGACAGATGGTGACGCCAGGGGTCTGGAGTTTCCTCGTCAGCCGGTAGCAAAGTTTGCGAGCGTTGCTATCCTCGCCGGCCAATGAGGGGGCAATCATGAGCGTCGATGAAGTCCAAGCGCGGATCTCCAAGCTGATCGCGAGCGATCGGGTAGTGCTCTTCATGAAGGGATCGCGGTTCCAGCCGCAGTGCGGCTTCTCTGCGACGGTCTGCGGGATCCTCGACTCGATGATCCCCGAGTACACGACGGTGAACGTCCTCGCGGATCCGACGATTCGCTCGGGGATCAAGGAGTTCTCGTCGTGGCCGACGATCCCGCAGCTCTACGTCCGCGGCGAGTTTGTCGGCGGCTGTGACATCATCCGCGAGATGGAGGGGAGCGGCGAGCTGGGCTCGCTCCTCGGCGCGGACGCGGGCGAGATCGAGCCTCCGGAGGTGACGATCACGGAGTCGGCGCTGGTGATGTTCCGCCAGGCGATCGAGGGCGAGGCGACCGCGGCGATCCGGATCGTGATCTCGCCGCGCTACCACCATGATCTGGCGATCGAGGACGCCGACCCCGGCGATGTCATCGTCGACCAGGGCGGCCTCCGCTTCGCCTTTGACCGGATGAGCGCGATGCGGGCCCGCGGCCTCCGGATCGACTTTGTCGAGGCAGGGCAGAGCTCCGGCTTCAAGATCGAGAACCCGAACGCCCCGCCTTCGGTCAAGCAGATGAGCGTCGCGGAGCTCAAGGGCCAGCTCGACGCTGGCGACAAGTTCCTCCTGATCGACGTCCGTACGCCGCAGGAGCGTGAGATCGCGATGATCGAGGGGGCTAGAGCCTTCGACGACGCGACCCAGGCGGAGCTCGACACGCTCGATCGTTCGACGCCGCTGGTCTTCCTCTGTCACCACGGCGCGCGGAGCCAGCGGGCCGCTGAGTTCTTCCTCTCCCAGGGCTTTGTCGACGTCTCGAACGTCCGCGGAGGGATCGACGCCTGGTCCGTCAGCGTCAACCCTGAGGTTCCTCGCTACTAGCCGCTCGGGCCTCGCGCGTCGGCCCGCCCAGCTCCGACGAGATGTCGCCCCTGCGGGCGGCGGTCGAGCTTTTCCCGGGATGTGATGTGGGCCAGCCGATGGGGGAGCCCGGCATGACCTGCGCTTGACCGGGGCCCGGGGGCTGGCTAGCGTTGCGCGGCCATGCGTGCCGCACATCGAGCCCTTGTTCGGTCTCTCCCTCGGGTCCTCCTCGGGCTCGCCCTCGGGATTGGGCTCGGCGGCTGCGGCGGGGACCCCTGCCAAGAGCTCCGGGCCTTCGTCTGCGACGGTGGGGACGAGGCCTACTGTCAGCAGGTTGACGGCTTCATTGAAGAGATGCAGGTCGACGCCGAGGGCCAGCCGCTCGACGCCGCCGCGGCCCATGAGTCGTGCCGCTACATCATGGGCAACGTCGAGATTCAAAACGCCTACCGCTTCAAGGCGAAGGAGCGTTTTCTCGGCGAGCCCTACTTTCAGGTGCTGAAGAACATGAAGCCGGAGGAGCGGGCGGCCTGGCGTGAGAAGCACGGGATCCCAGAGCCCGAGCCGGTCGTGACGACCCCCGCCGCGGGCGCGGCGGCGAAAGACCCGGCGAAGACCCCCGCGAAGTAGGGGCTGAGCCTCTGCGCGGAAGAGGGCTGCGAGGGCCGCTCACGGAGGCTTCGGTGGGGAGCAGAGGGGTCGCCAACGCAGGCTTTGGCGTGTGTTGCGTGCTGGGTCTCGGGAGCCCGGATGACCCCTACGGCGCGGGCGAGATCTGACCGAGCGTCTGGCGCAGATCTGGGAGCTCGGCGCTGGCCAGGGCTGGCAAGAGATCCTCGATGGTCGGCGCCGCCTGGAGGATTCCTCGGTGCGGAGCGCGGATGAAGCCCGAAGCCTTGGCGTGGTCGAGGTAGCGGAGCAGGCCGTCGAAAAAGCCGGCGACGTTGACCAGGCCGACTGGTTTGAGGTGGTAGCCGAGCTGCGTCCAGGTGGTCACCTCGAAGAGTTCGTCGAGGGTTCCAAAGCCGCCGGGGAGGGCGATGAAGGCGTCGGAGAGCTGGGCCATCACCATCTTGCGGGCGTGCATGGAGTCGACGACGAAGAGTTCGGTGAGCTTTCCGTGGGCGACCTCGAGCTCCTGGAGCTTGTGGGGGATCACGCCGTAGACCTCGCCTCCAGCGGCGAGGGTTGAGTCGGCGATCGTCCCCATCAGGCCGATCCGACCGCCGCCGTAGACCACGCCGATCCCCTGCTGCGCGAGGTAGGTGCCTACATGCTTCGCGGCCTCCGCATAGATCGGGTCGTTGCCGGAGCTGGAGCCGCAGTAGATGCAAATTCGACGGAAGGTGCGCACGGTCAGGACGCTACCGACCGGGCTACGGCGTTGCAAGTCGCGGACCCGCGCTATGGTGTCCACTCTCATGAGACTCGCTCGCCGCACGTCGCCCTTCGCGTTGGCCCTCCTGCTCGCTGCCTGTGCCGGCGCAGAGGGAGATGATGCGGGGGAGAGCGCGAGCGACTCGAGCGGGACGACGGCGACCAGCTCGGACACTGCGGCGACCGAGACGGGCTCGACGGGCGACATTGGCGGCTCGGAGAGCGAGGGGGAGAGCGAGAGCGGGTACGAGGGGATCGGCTGCGACGGTGCGGAGCTGTTGACGATCCCGGAGGACCCAGCGCTCGCAGGTCCCTGGCCTGTCGGCGCGCGGACGGTCACGCTCGCCGGACGGACGACCGAGATCTGGTACCCGGCGATGGCGGGGAGCGAGGCGGGGCTTGAGCTGGCGCGCTACGACATCCGCCAGCACCTGCCGGAGGATGAGCAGGGCAAGATCCCCGACGAGGCGAACCCTTATCAGGACTGCGACTGCTTTCGCGAGCTAGCGCTCGACGCCGAGCACGGGCCCTATCCTGTCGTTCTCTTCATCCACGGGACCGCCGGCTTTCGCAGCCAGTCCCTGACCTTCATGACCCACTGGGCCTCGCGCGGCTTTGTCGTCGTCGCCTCGGACCACGACGGGATCACCCTCGCGGACGTGCTCGGGGGGACCCTCTCGGCGGATCAGGCGGGCGACGCCGGCAAGGTGCTCGATGCGCTCGAGGCTGGCGGTGGTGAGGTGGCCTTCCTCGACGGGCACCTCGACACGGCGCGGATCGGCATGGCCGGGCACAGCGCTGGCGGCTCGGCGATCGCCGGCTTCGGCGGCCGCGCGCAGGTGCTGATACCGATGGCGGCCGGGGGCGCGAGCGCGGGCGCAGCTCTGCGTTCAACGCTGGTGCTCGGGGCGATGGACGACGCGATCGTCCAGTACGGGTCGCAGAAGAGCGGCTACGACAGCGCCGCGCCGAGTAAGCGACTGCTCGGTCTCTCTGGGGCCGGTCATCTCGCGTTCTCCGATCTGTGCACCCTCGCCGCCGATCAGGGCGGGATCCTCCAGGTCGCGCTCGACTACGGCGTCGATGTGCCCGAGTTTTTGATCCCGCTCGCCTCCGACGGCTGCGGAGACGGGTTTCTCGCGCCAGAGATCGGCTTCACGATCACGAACGCCGCGACCGCGGCGGCGCTCCACGAGACCCTTCATTGCGCGCCCTGGGGCGCAGCGGCCCTGTCCGGGCTGGCAGAGGCGTACCCGGAGGTCGGCGAGTACGCCGAGGTGCTCGAGTAGGAAGTGCTCAGCCGAGATGGGCGATCGTCTGCCAGCACAGGGCGATCAGTCGGCCGTCGGCGGACCAGAGCTCGTCGAGCTCCTCGGAGTAGCCGTCGCCGCTGACGTTGGAGCGGACGATCAAGAGGTAGTGATCGTCGGCCTTGGCGTTCGTCAGGGGCAGGGGCTCGAAGAGCTGGCAGGAGAGGGCGACGGTGGCCATCGGCCGAAGGCGGGTCATCGTCGCCATCGCCGCAGGGGGAGCGGCGTCGAGGATCGCCAGGGCTGCGGGAGCGTCGACGAGGAGGGGGTCGGCGAAGCGGATCCAGGCGCCCATCTCGGTCTGCTGCGAGCCGCTCAGCGGCGGTGGTCCGTAGCAGAAGCGGAGCTCGAAGTGTGAGGCGAAGGTCGGGCTCGGGACCGCCGCGAAGGGGGTGATCGTCGACGGCGCGGGGACCGAGGGCATGGTCGGACGGACCCAAGCGTCGGCCGCCGGGCGGGCGCGGGCGTAGGTCGCCGAGGCGAAGGCGATCATCGTCTCATCGCGGCGAAGCTCGCTGCGGACGTGGGTGACCGAGGTGCCGCGGCGGACGGTCTCGGCCCGAAGCTCGCCAGCTCCGGTCGCTGGCGCACAGAAGTGAACGGTGAGCCAACGTAGGGGCGCGCCAGCCCCGTCCACCCCGTCAGCGAGGACGCACGCGGTCATCTCGCGGACGAGGGCGCCTGCGATGACTCCGCCGTAGACCCCGCGGCCCTGGTACCAGCCCTCCTCGAAGCTCAGCGTGCGCCGCTCGCCGATGACCTCTGGTGAGCTGGCGCGGAGGAAGGGGTGAGCGGGCCTCATCGTGTCCCGTGTCTCATGTCTCGTGTCTCGTAATCCGCGGTCCACAAGCTCAGTACATCGACACCAGGATGTGGCCGCTGGCCCGCGGATCTTCGGGCTCGACAGGGACGCGGACGCGGAAGACGGAGCCCTCGCCGAGGGTGCTCTCGACCGAGATTTCGCCGCCGAGCATCTCGGTGTAGTGCTTGGCGAGGGCCAGGCCGAGGCCGAGGCCGCCGTACTCGCGGGTCGACGATTCGTCGGCCATCCGGAAGGGTTCGAAGAGGCGATCCATCATCTCGTCAGAGATCCCGATCCCGGTGTCGGTGATCGAGAAGACGAAGAAGCGCCGCTCTTCGATCACGATCGCGTCGACGCGGAGCTCGATCCGCCCGTCGTGGGTGAACTTGCAGGCGTTGGTGACGAGATCGAGGAGCACCCGGTTGAGCTTGGGACGGTCGGTGCGGAGGTAGCCGAGGTCCCTGCTGTACTTGAGCTTGAGGGTGTTGTTGTTGCGTCGGGCGAGGGGGAGGGCGGCTGTGCCGATAGCCTCGACGATGTCGATGATCGGGAAGACCTCGGTCTGGATCTCGAGCTTGCCGGCCTCGATCTTGGTCAGGTCGAGGACGTCGTTGACGATCTTGAGCAGGCTCTCGGCCGCGTTGAGCACGCTCCGTTGGTCGCGGGCCTCGGTCTCGCTGCCGCGGTCGTCGGCCTCTTCGAGGAGCATCTCGGTGTAGCCGATGATCGCGTTGAGGGGCGTCCGCAGCTCGTGGCTGACGTTGGCGAGGAAGGAGCTCTTGATCCGGCTGGCTTCGAGCGCCTGCTCCTTGGCGTTGCGGAGATCCTGAGCCTCGCGCTCGAGGACGCGGTTGGTCGCTTGGAGGGCGATGAGCCGCTCCTCGACGCTGCGCTCGAGCTGGGCCCGCTCATGGCGAAGCTCGCGGCCGGCTGAGATCTCTTCTTCGAGGTTGGCTTGGAGCTCGGTGATCACGGCCTCGGCGGCCTCGACCCCCGCGAGCGATCCGCCGCTGCTGCTGAGGAGGCCGATGCTCAGGATCAACGCGACCGCGAGGATGATCGTCGCCGGGTCCCCATCGGCGCGGAGGAGGCCGATCGCGGCCGCGCCCGCGATCGCCACGTTGAGGCCGAACTGGAGCGGGCGGGAGGAAGGCGGCGGGACTGCGGCGACAAGCGCTCCGAGGAGCCAGAGAGGGAAGCCCGCGGGCAGCATCGTTGGGCCGATCGCGAGGGCGCCGAGAGAGACCGCGGGGAGGGCGGTGGCGGCGATGAGGGGCCGCTGTCGGGCGAAGGCTGAGACCAGCAGCTGAGTCGCGAGCGGGGCGGCGAGGAGCATCAAGAGGGGGGCTCGACCCTCGTCGCCGGCGAGCGGGAGGAGCCCGAGGGTGAGGACTGCTAGCGCCAAGGCGGGCGCGAAGCGGCGTAGCGCGCGGCTACGGCTGGGTGGGGGGGCTGTCATCTCCAGGGGCTCGTCCGACCGGCAGCAATCCTAGCAGGCTGGATCGGGATCGGATCCTTCGGTCGCGGTGGAAGGAGCTCATGGCTCGCCTGTGCGCACACGTGCGCTTCGGATCACAGCGTCGACGAGGCTCCGGGTGACGGCGCTCTCTAGCCCTGCGTCGGCGAGGGAGAGGGCATTTTGGAAGTCCTGGGCGCGGATCGGCAAGCGGAGCTCGATCTCGAGGGGGTCGCGGGCACGGTGGGCCAGGTTGAGCGCCTCGGCGGCGAGGCGCTGGCGTGCGGTCGAGCCTGCGGGCGAATCGATGCGGGTGCCGTGGAGGTGGATCCCGAGCGTGAGCGTGGTCTCATCGCTCGGCGCTTCTGCAGGCGTCTGCGGGGCCCTGAGGTCGAGATCGAGGTTTCCGGAGCGGAGGCCAGCGAAGGCTGGGCCTAGGCGGTGACGGATCATCGCTGACGGGATTCCGGCGACACGCCAATGGAGCTTGTCTGCGGCGCGGTCTGCGCGGATGGTCAGCTCGTCGAGCCGAAGCAGACCCTCGCTGCTCAGAATGAGGTCATAGAGCAGGTGATCGCTGCGCAGGGGGGCGATCGCGAGGCTGTCGATCCGGAGGTGATGGCCGAGGGGGTCGGCGTCGCTGGCGATGACGAGGTCGAGGTCGCGGAGGGTCAGGCTGTCGGCGATGAAGCGGCGGCTGCGCTTCGCGGGTGTCTTCGGCGGGGTGCTCGCGCTCGTCGGCGCGAAGCGGCCGAGCACACCGTCGATCTCGAGGTGTTGGAGGTGGAGCCTGTCGCCGAGGAGCGAGGGCCACTCGAGATCGAGATCGATCCGCTGGACGGTGACGGCGATCGCCTCACCCTTGCGGATCCGCAGCTCCCGGACCTCGAGCCCACCGCGGAGCAGCGAGAGCTCCGCGTCCGCGATCGACACCTCGTAGCCGTGGGAGCCCGCGAGGTTGCCGAGCCCCCAGTGTAGCAAGGGGGGGAGGGCGACGGTCTGGAGGGCGAGGAGGAGGAGGCTCGCGATCACGAAGGCGACGAGGAGGAGCTGACGGAGCCGGCGGACTCCCTTGCGCGTCGGTCGTCGGCCGGCGGTCGCGCTCAGGAGGCCGGCGAGGGCCCCGGTGGCGGCGAGGGCGGCGACGACGAGCGCCGTCGTCACGAAGACCGTGGCGAGCTCGGCGACGACGACGATCAGCGCCTCCATTCGCCGATACTAGCAGCCTGCGGCGAAAGCCCCGCACCCTCGCACCCTCGCTTGCTCTCTAGGATCCGCCGGCGTTCGCGGTACGGCCCGGGAAAGCGGCGTTCTGTCGCCCACTGCGAGCGCCCTTCGGCGGCCGCGAGAGCGCGTTTCAGGGGAAAGTCGGCTCACGGACCAACGCCGAGGTCCGAGCACAGAAAACCCGGCGAGCGCAGGCTCGCCGGGTATGCCGCGGTCGGTCCGCGGGGGGCGCTCGGGCCTAGTTCTGGATGACCTCGAAGGTGTAGGAGCCGATGTTGTCGCCGATGTTGGCGACGATGACGTAGAGCGGATCACCTACCGCGTCGACGTTTGCGCCCTCGATCTCGCCGGCGCCGCCCATGTTCTGCTCGGCCAGGAGGCTGCCGTCGATGTTGTAGAAGATGACGGCGATGTCATCGTCCGGGTTCGGCGTGGCGAAGATGTCGTAGTTGCCGGGGCCGATCTTCACCAGGTGAATGTCGAGGTCGTCGACGCTCTGAAAGCTGGGATTGACCGTTTCACCGGCATAGACGATCTTGTCGTCGTTCGAGTCGTTGCCAGCGTCGATCTCGCCGGCGCAGACGAAGGGAATGTTCTCGTCGCCGCTGAAGATGCACAGGCCGTAGTAGCCCTGCTTGCCGCAGTCGTTGGCGAAGTCCTCGATCGAGCACTCGACGGTGCACTGGGTGTCGGTGATGCACAGGCCGCTGATGCAGGCCGAGGGGTCGTCACAGACCTCGCCGAACTCCTTGCTGCCCTGGCAGGTGAAGCCGTCGCCGTCGTAGCCCTCGTTGCACTCGCAGTCGTAGCCGCCGTCGTTGTTGGTGCAGCTCGCGTTGGCGTCACACTCGGAGGTGTCCTCGGTGCACTCGTCGATGTCCTTGCAGGTCATCCCGTTGCCCTTGTAGCCCTCGTTGCACTCGCACTTGTAGTCGCCGGGCTCGTTGGTGCAGGTGGCGTCGGGGTCGCAGGTGTTCTTGCCGCTCTCGCACTCGTCGAGGTCGGTGCAGTTCTGGCCGTCGCCGTCGTAGCCATCTTTGCAGGTGCAGGAGCCGTCAGCGTTGCAGGTGGCGTCGGCGCTACAAGCGTCGCAGGCGTTCGAGTCGGTGGTGGGATCGCCGGTGGGATCGCCGGTGGGATCGCCGGTGGGATCGCCGGTGGGATCGCCGGTGGTGTCCGTGGCGTCCGTGGTGGTGTCCGTGGCGCCCGCGGTCGCGGTGACGCCGACGCCGTCATCACCGGTGCAGGCGCTGAGGCTGAGGCCGAGGGCGGCCGAGAGGAGGGTGCTGGAGATCGTAATGAGCTTCATGGTTATTGGAGCCTTGGTTTGCAGGTCACTCGAGGCTCCCTGCGGGTCCGCCTTCGAGCGTCGACCGCGGACGCTAACAGCACATCCGTTGCGCGGCAACGCGCGGGAATGTGAGCCTGTTTACAGGGGCAGGGGTGAATAGAAGGTGGAGCTCGGCGGAGCGGAGCGACGAAGGATCCACGAAAATTTCGCTACGGCCAGCCCGGACGTTCGGGCGAGCTCCTTGGCGGCTGAGCGAGTTTTGGCAGGTTTATCAGGGGGATTCGGATGAGGTGTGTGGGCGCGGGGATCTAGTCTCAGTCCTGCTAGGCTCCGCGGATGACCGCGAGCACAGGCGCTTCACGGCCTTGGGACATTGTTCTCTTCGGTGCTAGCGGCTTCGTCGGCAAGCTGATCGCCAAGACGCTCGCAGAGGTGGCCCCGCCGGGGCTGCGCTGGGCGATCGCCGGGCGCTCTCCGGCCAAGCTCCGCGAGCTCCAGGCCGCGCTCGAGCTGCGGTCCGGCGAGCCCGCGATCGGCGTGATCGAGGCCGACGTCGATCGCCCGGCGTCGCTCGTCGCGATGGCGGCCCAGACCAAGGTCTTGCTGACGACGGTCGGTCCCTATGTCCGCTGGGGCGAGCCGGTCGCTCGCGCCTGTGTCGAGGCGGGCACTCACTACCTCGACCTCACCGGGGAGCCGGTCTATGTCGCCGGCCTCGTCACCCGTCTCCACGACGAGGCCCGACGCCGCGGGGTCGCGCTGGTCCCCTGCTGCGGCTTTGACTCGATCCCGACCGACCTCGGCGTCTTCTACACGGTGGGGCTCCTCCCGGAGGGGGTGCCGATCGAGGTCCGCGGCTACATGCAGGGCAACGGCTCCGCGTCGGGCGGGACCCTGGCCTCGGCGCTCGGGATCGTCGGCGACCGGACCCCTGACGTCGGGCGGACGATCGCCCCGCGAAGGAGCGGCGACGGCCGCTCGATCGGCCGGGTTCGTCAGGGTCTCTTTCACCGCAACCAGGCCCTCGGTTGTTGGGGCTTGCCGCTGCCGACGATCGACCCATCGATCGCCCTCCGCAGCGCCGGCATGCTCGAGCGCTACGGCCCCGACTTTCGCTACGGCCACTACATCGCTCAACGATGGTTGCCGATGGCGGTGGCTACCGCGGTCGGCGGGGGACTGCTCGTCGGGGCGGCGCAGCTGCGGCCGGTGGCTCGCCTCCTCACCCGCCTGCGACCGCCGGGGACCGGTCCTTCCGAGGAGCGCCGCGCGGAGAGTTGGTTTTGCCTCCGCTTCGTCGGCGAGGGCGGCGGTCGCCGGGTCATCACGGAGATCCGCGGCGGCGATCCGGGCTACGACGAGACCTCGAAGATGGTCGCGGAGTCGGCGATCCTCCTGGCCCAGGGCGGCGAGCGCGAAGGGGGGGTCTTGACCCCTGCGGCGGCGCTCGGTCAGGCGCTCATCGATCGTCTCGGCGAGGTTGGCCTCGGCCTTCGCCAGCTCGACGGCTGAGCTGGAGGTTTGGTCGCTCGCCGCGAATGATCGCGCCGGTCGGCCGCGCCGGTCGGTCGCTTGTCTCGAACGATCGCCGGTCGCTCGCCGCGAATGAGCGCGTCGGTCGTTCGCGCCGGTCGTTCGCCTCTCGTCTGCGCAGAACGATCATCCGCGCGACAGAGCCTTCGCAACTTCTTCTGGAGAACCACGGGGGCTTCGCTCCCCTTCTCTGCGAAGTGCGCAAAATCCTCGGATGACCGAAATCGCGCTGGGAACGTTGTCCGCAGGTGGAAGAGCGCAAAATGCAGGTGCGCGTGTTGCGCGGCGGGAGACGAGGGTCGACCGACCGAGACTTTTCCGCCAATCTGCGCCGGTCTCAGCCCTCACGGGCGCTAGACGACTCCCAAGGACCCCGACGATGACGCGAAGCTTCCTCTTTCTCCTGGTCTCCCTGCCGCTGGTCGCGGTCTCCTGCAAGTCGGTCCCCGGCAAGGCCGGCACCCGTGACTCGGGCCAGAGCGCGCTGATGGACGAGTCGTTCGCGGCGAAGAACGCCTGCAACCCGGACAACCACAAGCGCCCCTTCATCATCGAGTGGGACGCGACCGATATGTCGAGCTTTGAGTCGTTCGCGGCGAACGACGTCGTCATGGTCCGCTACGAGGGCTGCAACCTGGTCGTTCTCGACGAGTGCCGCAACGACAGCGTCCGCGGCGAACAGGGCGCCTACAAGCCGGTCGAGTGGACCTCCGGATCGCTCGAGAAGCTCGAGATCGCCAGCGAGGGCGAGCTCTACGCCAAGCTGCCCCTCGGCGAGGCGACCCTCGGCGGTCGCGTCCGCGGCGGTGAGAAGTTCTCGATGGAGTACTACGTCGCCGGCACCCGCAACGCCTCGCGCGACGCGGTCTACCGCGCCGACCTCGAGGACAACCCCGGCTGTGACGACGCGACCCACTTCGTCTACGGCTACAACCTCGGCGCTTTCGCCCTCGGCTCGGTCAGCGAGTCCTCGGCGGAGGTCGGCGGCTCTGTCTACGGCTTCGGCGCTGGCGGCAACAGCTCGAAGAGCCGCAAGGCGGACAAGAAGGGCGGCGATCTCTCCGTCTGTCAGGCCGACGACGCGACCGAGGTCGAGGGCTGCAAGGCGCCGATCCGCCTCAGTCTCCGCGAGATCCGCGACGGCGCGGATCCAAAGCAGGAGGCGAAGAGCGCCCCCGAGACCGACGAGTCGCTGAACGCCGCCGGCGAGGTCGCGGCGAAGCTGGACATGAGCGAGGAGGCGCGCGCGCGCTACGACGCGGCGACGCTGAAAATGCGCTCGAAGGACGGCAACGGCTGCCTGACCGAGCTCGACGCTCACGACGCGCTCGACCCCAAGCACCAGTCGACCGACCCGAAGTCCGGGCTCGGTCTCGTGCGCTCGCAGTGCCTGATGATCGCCGGCAAGTGTGACGCCGGCAAGAAGCTAGCGAGGAAGTCCTTCGAGGTGATGATGGCCTCGTCGGGGCCTGAGCAGATCGACAAGGCCGTCGACGCTCAGGCGATGATGAACTGCCAGGGCAAGATGGCGCCGCGCGATCAGGTGATCAAGGGGCTCTTCGACCTCCAGCAGGGCGCCTACATCACCAAGAAGACCTCCAAGGAGTGCTCCGCCGCCTACAAGTCGATCCTCAAGGTCAAGGGCAAGGTCAAGCCCAAGGACGAGGACGATCGTCAGATTATCGACCTCGATCGCAACCTCTGGTCGATGACCCCGAACTGTTTCGCGCGGGCGGGCGACTGCGATCAGGCCTGGAAGGTGTTCGTCGAGAACTACCCGAAGGAGTCCCTCGAGAACGTCAAGGACCCCGCTCAGCGCGACACGATCCTGCGCTCGAACTTCGACTCGATGGTCACCAAGTGCAAGGGGAAGGTAAAATAGTGCGGTGGGACGACGGCACTCGGCGCGACTTGGTCTGACTCGGGGCCTCGGCCTCGCCCCCCTCTTCGCGCTGGTGGCCGGCGCCTGCACGCCGCGGCCCGACGGGGTCACCGAGCAGAGCTGCCCGCCCTGTGAGTGCCAGTGCAACGGTGAGTCTGGCGGTGCCGGTGGAGCTGAAGCCAGCCCCGTCGGAGCGAGCGGTGAGGCGGCGAACGCCGGCGCGCCGCTGGTCTCGCCCTTCGCCGCGTCGGGTGCGGGCTCTCTCGCGGATCCGGTCGGCGCCGCGGTGGATCCAGGCGTTCCAGTGGTCGCGGCCGGGCGCGGAGACGATGGTCGTGATGTCGGCCAGATCGTCGGCGACGCCAGCCGGAAGATGATGCACGATGACGGCAAGGGCTGCCTCGCCGACCTCGACCTCGCCGTCAAGATCAATCCCAAGCTCGGACCTCGCCTGGAGGCGACCCGCGGTCAGTGTGAGATGCTGATCGGGCGCTGTCAGAAGGGGAAGGAGCGGGTCGCCCGGTGGTACGAGACCGAGAGCAACATGCACCCAGAGCGGGCGATGCTCACCGCGGAGTCGCTGGCGTCGATGCGCTGTCGCGACGGCGACTCGAGCGACCGTGACCGTCTCCTCCGCGCCTACTTTGAGCTCTCGCAGGGGGCCTATGTCGAGCCCTTCGCGCCTGAGCGCTGTGAGGAGCACCTGGCGACCGCGCGCAAGCTGATCCCGAAGGTCAAGCCGCGCAACGTCGACGACGGCCAGATCACCGGCGGCGCCCAGGCCCTCTTTCACACCGCCGCTCAGTGCTTCGCCAAGGCCGGCGAGTGCAAGCGCTCGTGGGCGGTCTACCGCGACCTCTTCCCGCCGGAGAGCCTCAAGCAGATAGGCGACGCGGCGACCCGTGATCGAGTCGTCCGCGACTCTTTCGACTCGAGCATCGAGCGCTGCAAGGGCAGGAGCTGAGCCCGCCTCGCCTGCGGCGACCACGGCTGGAACCCCGTCGCCGCACTCGCAGGACCGGCGGCGATGCCGGCGTGTACCAGGCCGGTGACGAGCGCGGCTGCTCGCTCGACGATCCTCCGGCACCGTGGGGCGAGCATTGCTCGGTCTCGTCGGCGGAGGATCACCGGCGGGGTTGGATCAGCCGGAAGTAGCGCTTGATCTGTCGCCGTTGGCCGACGGGCACCTCGTCACCGTCGAGGGCGCTCTGGGCGAAGCCGTGATAGTCGGTGTAGACGTCGCGGTAGGACTCGCTGGCGAAGCCCTCTTGGCTGGCGGTGGAGATGACCTCCGCGCGGGTGGCCCCGCGGCCATGTTTGGGGTTGACCTTGACGTTGCGGGCGCGGGCCTTGAGCCCGGTCGGGTCGCCGCCGCTGGGGTCCTGGGTGCCGTTGCCGATCCCGTCGGCGTTCGCCCCCTGCTGGCCCTGACCTTCGCCCTCGCCTTGACCCTGGCCGTCGCCCTCTTGCCCTTGGCCTTCGCCCTGGCCCTGACCCTCTTGACCGTCGCCCTCGATGAGCATGTCGGGCTCGCCGTCGCCGACGTCGCCCTCGATGAGCAGGGTCGGCCCCTTGCCCTTGCCCTTGTCCCCGTTTTTGCCCTTGCCCTTGGCGGCCTTGCCGAAGCGCTCCATCTGCTCCTTGCGCTTGTCGCCCTGGGAGCCCTTCTTGCCGCTGCGGCGGATGAAGTTCTTGGCGTCCTCGAGGTTGTCGCGGGCCTGGCCGAGGCGGCGTGATCCTTGGGACTTCTTCGACGCGCCGGCGGCCCCCCGGGAGAGCCGCTCCAAGGCCCGCTTTTGCCCTTCGCTCCGCTTGCCGCCGCCTTGCTGGGCGCCCTGGCCCCGCTGGCCCTGCTGGCCGCTCTGTCCGCCCTTGCCCTCTTGCGAGCGGCTGCGGGCCTCTTGGGCGTCGCGGCGGAGCTCCTCCAGGGAGCGCTGCGCCGCCTTCTCGCGCTCGTGCTGGCGGCGGAGCTCCTCGACCCGCTCCTTTTGCTTTTTCAGGCGACGCTCCTCCTCTTCGGGATCGTCGCTGGGGCGCTGCTCCTTCTCCTTTTGTTGACGACGGAGACGACGCTCGGCCTCCGCGAGCTCGGAGGCCGAGTCGCGGGCGTTGGCGGCGGCCTTCGTCAACGCCTTCTCAGCGGCCTTGAGGGCGCGGTCGAGCGCTTCGCTCTCGGCGGCGCCAGCCTCCGCCTCGGCGCCGGCCTTGTCGAGGGCGGCGGAGCCCTCGTCACCCTCGCCGCGGGCGAAGTGTTCGCCCGCGTTCTCGGTGATAGGCTCCGCCTCGAGGGCGAGCGAGAGTTCGCGGATCCCCTCGGCGAGGATCCCCGGGTCCTCATCCAAGCTGGCCTCAAGGGCAGTCTCTGCGGCGATCAGCTCGGCGTCGAGGGCCTCTAGCTGGGCGAAGGCGGCCTCCCGGTCGAGCTCGCCGCGGGCGAAGGCGTCGAGCACCTCCAGCATCGACGCCGCGATCTCGGAGGCGGCGTCGTCACGCTCGACGAGCTTCTTCAGGTCCTGGCGGAGCGGCTCTAGGAGGTGGCGTTCGGCGGGGGGTGGCCGCCGCTCGACGCTCTCGGCCACAGCCTCGCCTTCGGCGACGACGGGGTCGTCAGCGTGATCGCTCGGCGGCGGGAGCACGAGCGCGAGCGCGAGGAGGAGGAAGGCGGCGAGGTCGGACCTGCGCAGACCCGGCGGACGGAGGGAGACGACCGGGCGTGGATCGAGGCCGGCCGCCAGCTCCTCGGCCTCGGCGACGATGAGGCCGACGATCGCGGCGCCCTGCGGATCGCTCAGGGGGGGCGCAGCGGCGAGCTCCAGGGCGTTGCCGAGGCGATCGGCGAGGGAGTAGCAGGCGTCCGTACGTCGAGCGGCGAGGCGAGGCGAGCGGGGCCGGAGGAGGGCCCAGCCGAGGACCGCGGGGATCGGCAGCGCGGCCAGCCAGGCGAGCTCGATCGGGCTCCCGAGGCGGCGGGCGGCGATCACCGCGAGGGCGGCGATGACGAGCCCGGTGGGCAGGGCGAGGCGGGCGAGGAGGGCGGTCGCTTCGGCGAGCCGCTGGCGACGGATCACGGCCCTGAGGAGGCCGGTGAGGGCGGGTGAGCCAGGTCCAGGGCCGGCGCGAGCGCTCATCGTCGCGGCGCTCCTTGGCCGACCTTGAAGATGTCCCAGCCGTGGCTGGTGATCAGCTTCTGCGTGGCGGGCTCGCGGACCCGGGTCGCGTAGAGGAAGCGGTCGCCGCGACGCTCGAGGACGAAGGCGCCTGGCATCTTGGCCTCGAGGTAGGCGCGGAAGCTCGGCTCAAACTCGTCGGCGTCGACGCTCTTGTCCCAAGTGATCATGCCGATCGCGGTGGGCAGGCGGTGCGTAGCGGCGTCTGTCGCTCGCTCGATGACGACGAAGCGGTCGCCGCCCCAGCCAGCCGCGGCTCGGCGGGCGACGACCACTGAGGCGACGTCGGCGAGCATCGCCAGGAGGGTCGCCTCGCCGAGATCGTCGGCCCATACCTGCTGGTAGGCGGGCAAGCGGGCGAGGAGCGGCGCAGCGTCGACGGCGATCGGGATCGCCGGCTCACGGGCGAGGAGCTTGTCGATGTGGAGCATCTGCTCGCTCGTCGAGGGCAGCTCAGCGTAGAGGGCGTCGACGGCGGACCAGCCGTGATCGCGGGCGAGGCGGACGACGGTCGCGGCACCGTCAGCGTAGGGGAGCTGGAGGAGGCGGGCGAGGATCGGGTTGTCGATGACGCCGGCGAGGGCGAGGGCCTGGTCGCCTTGGGCGGTGAGCACCGGATCGGGGATGCTCGCGAGGCCGGCCTCGCCGCTGACCCAGGCGAGGTAGGCGGCCTGGGCATCACCCTCGATGAGGAAGGTCCGGGCCGACTCCGCGTCGCTGTGGCCGTCCATCGGCGTCTGGTACTTCGCCAGGTCAAAGTGCATGTCCTGGAGGCCATGGGCGATCTCGTGGCCGACGACCATGCTGAGCATGCCCTTGCTGACGTGAGAGCCGATCATCAACGACCTGCTCTTGGGATCGTAGATCCCCATGACCGCCTCTTCGAGGAGGTCGAGGATCACGGCCTCGACGTCAGCGTCGTCGGCGACGATGCCGAAGCTCGACTCGACGCGCCCGAGCAGCTTCAGCTTCTCGCGGCTGTTGTGCTCGTAGAGGGCGTCTTGGGCGAAGGCGCGGACGGCCTTGCGATCGAGCACCCGGATCGCGACCTCGCGGGTGAGCGGGAGGTCGCGGGCGGCGGCGACGCCGGCGGCGATCCGCAGGGCGGTCGCCTCGGCCTCGGCCGGGTCGAGACCGGCGGTCGACGTGGCCGCGCTGGTCTTCGGGGGGGGCTCGCCGGCGGACGGGTCGGCGGCGGTCGCCCGGCCTGGGCTGCCGGGGGGCTCGGTGGCGACGGGGGCAGGGCAGGCCGCGGTGAGGGGCATCAGGACGGCGAGGCCCAGGGCTACGAAGAGCTTGCGCGGCACAGTGTCCGAGAGCCTAGCAGGCTAGGGCAGAAGTCGGCACGGCCAGGCCGACGTCGCCGCTGGCGGGATCGGCAGAACATGCGTGATGACAGGTTTAGCCGGCCTTGGCGCCTCATCGGCCGCGGCGAAGGCGGTGATCGTGCTCCTCTCCGGCCTCGGCAGGGACGGGCGCGGCCCCTCTGCCTCCAGGGGCCGTCGGATCGTCGGATCTTCGACGCGAGGGGCGAGAGCGGGCTATGCTCGCGTCTGCGAACGCCGGGGTCGGGCATTTTTGCCCCCTGGCTTCCAGGAGCTCAAGACGATGAAATTCCCCACGATGCCCCTCTCGGTTCTTCTCTGTGTTGCCCTCTCGGCCTGCGCCGGGAAGTCAGCCGACGCCGGCGCGCAGCCGGACGAGGTCGCGCCTGAGGTCGATGTCCCTGCGGAGCCAGAGGCCGAGGCTGAGGAGCCAGCGGCCGAGGCGGAGGAACCCGCCGCGGAGGAGCCCGCCGAGGTCCAGGCGAACCTCCTCGAGACCCTGCGCAAGACGCCGGACGCGAGCCGCTTCCTCGAGGAGCTAGAGAAGGCGGGCCTCTCCAAGCGCCTGACCAGCACTGACGAGAATGTCACCGCGATCATCCCGACCAACGCCGCCTTCGACAGCATGCCGAAGGCGCTCGCGGCGAAGATGAAAAAGCCGGCGGAGGCCTCGAGGATCCTCCAGTACCATCTCCTCCCGGAGACGATGGACCTCAACCGGGTGATGGATCATGGCTCCCTGCCGACCCTCCTCGGCGTCTTTATGTCGGTGAAGGTCGTCGACGGGACGACCCTCGAGTTCGGCGACTCGAAGGCCCACCTCGTCGAGTCGAACATCGCCGCGAGCAACGGCATGGCCCACACCATCGATCAGGTGTTGACGCCCTAGGCCGCGCTCGCCGCGGATGCGCCAGTCGACGGCCCGACGTCGCGACTTGGCGAGCGCGGAGTGTATGTGGGCTCCGCTTTCATCCCCGTGGGTCGACGCGAGCCGGTGAGAAGCTCGGATGAAAGTCCTCGAAGAACCCAGTGATGGGCTCCACGATCCCGACAAGCACCTCAGCCCACGAGCCCCCGGCTCCCTATCCTCATGAGGACGCGCCGGTGGACGGGCGAGGGGCTGTCCCCCTCGACCGGCCGACGCCGCAGCCTCCCCCCCATCCGCTCAGCCTAGGCACATCCAGCTCCTTCGAAGAGCCTTTCAGCCCCCTCGTATGAGAGTCCCCGAGCGTCGACGAGCGGGAGGTGAGCCTTCACCCACGCGGAGAGGGCCGCGCCGCCAAATCCGTGGCAAAGACGTCTCTGAGCGGGGCTGACAGGCAGCCTCTCGCTAGCGCTTCTTCGAGGGCTAGGTGATCGCCTCAGCGTTGCCGAGGAGGTGCTTGATCCCGCGCTCGACCAGCGTCGAGGCCGGCGAGTCGATGACCCCGCGGCCGAGGCGGCGGGCGGTGGGGGAGTTCATCGCCACGGTGAAGGCCTCAGCGGCCCAGAACTTGGGGAGCACGCGGGCGCTGGTGAGCGCCTGGTAGCCGCGCTGGGCCAGCGGTGAGAAGCCGCGCTGGAGGCCGAGGTGACGGCCGATGTGGGTCGCCGCCGTGACGCCGCTCTCGAGGGCGAAGGAGATGCCCTCGACGGTGCCGGGGGAGACGAGCCGCGCCGACTCGCCGACCCAGAGCGTCCTGGCCTCGATGATCTTGCCGACCTTGGTCGAGATGACCGCGGGGTGTCCCATCCACTTGCCGGCCTGCTCGGCGCCGCAGAGCTCCTCGGCGAAGTGTTCGTCCAGGAGCTCCTGAAAGAGCGTCTTGAGCCGCTTCGCGTGGGGGGCCTCCTGCGGGATCGTCAGGCCGATGTTGAAGATCCCGCCGGGCTCGGGGAAGACCCAGGCGTAGTAGCCGGCCAGGCGGCGGTCCCAGACCATGCTGGCCTCGCCGTCGGGGAATGAGGCGCCGCGCCACCAGCCCATCAGGGTTCGGATCGTCCGCTTCGGGCTCGGGTCTTCGGAGAAGCGGGAGGGCGAACCGTCGGCGCAGACGACGAGGTCAGCCTCGAAGTCGCCGCGGTCGGTCTTGAGCCCGCGGACCTCACCGTCAGAGTCGCGGAGGAGGGCGAGCCCCTTGGTCTGCTCGTGGAAGGTCGCGCCGAAGGCGACGGCTGTCCGGACGATCCGGTTGTCGAGCTCGACGCGGGGGACGACCCAGGCGTCGCGACCGGTCGAGACCCGAAAGTGGTTGCCGCCGGGGGTGGTCGCGTTCATCGCCTTGATCGGCGTGTGCAACGGTGCGATCTGCGGGAGCAGGCCCAGGCGACTGAGGATGCTGATGGCGTGCGGAGAGAGCCCCGAGCCGCAGGCCTTGACCCGCGGATAGTGGGATTTGTCGAGGAGCACGACCTCGGCCTGCTTGGACATCGCAAGAGCGAGCGCACAGGCGGATCCGGAGGGTCCTGCGCCGACGATCACGACCTTGGGCTTGCGCATTGCGCCGGCACGATAGCCGATCTACGGGCCTGGGAGGCGGTGGGGGGATTCGCGCGAAGCGGGGGCGGTCAGTGTTCGGCTGGCCTCGAGAGGTTCGCGAAGTCCTCGCGAGCGGTGGTTGATCCGGCGCACATTCGCCGATCCCGTGGTCATCTACCGATGACGTCACCACCGCCTCCTCGCCTCGGCGATAGGCCCCGAGCGTGTTGAGAGGCGCGCGTGCCTATGCCCGCGGGGGCACGGATGCCTCACCGGGCTCGGCTCGCGGCCTGCGTCAGCCGCAGGTCTCGGCGCGGAGACCCTCGCAGAGGTCGTCGCAGTACTGATTGATCACCCCATCGACGAGGAAATCGCGGAGCTGCTCCTGGGCCGCGGGCTCCTTGCGCGGGCAGCCGTGGGGGTCGTACTCCTTGGCTGGCGGCAGGTTGACGATCGGCTCGTCGGGGATGTCGGTGTAGCGCCACTCGACGAGCGCCGAGCCCTCGAAGGGGGGCTCCTTCTCGTCGATGCCGAAGATCGGTCGGGTCTGGGGGGCGACCGTCGAGGCGCCGAAGGCGCGGGCCTGGATATGGGCGCCGAGGGTGTGGACCTGGGCGTCGGCGATCGCGACCTGGAGGAGCACGTCCTTGGCCGGGATCCCGGGGCTCGGCTCGCGGTTCATCGCCCAGGCCCAGCCGGCGGACTCGCCTGGATCCCAGAGGGTCTGGATCGCCAGGAGGTTGAGCATGATCTGGCGGTGGTCATCGTAGACCTGCTTGAGGATCAGGAAGTACTGATCAAAGTCGGTCGAGCGCGGGAGGAGGAGCGCGTAGGGCATGCCGCCGACGCCGAGCACCCCGCGGGTGTGGTCGGGGCTCGCGGCCAGATAGGCGCCGCCTAGGATCCCGCCCTGAGAGTTGCCGTAGTAGCTGAAGGTGTCGGGATCGATCACCGAGACGCCGTCGAAGGTGACCGCCGGATCGTCGGCGAAGACGCCGCGGACCATCCGCAGGGCGGTCATCTTCTCGGAGAAGCCTTGCATGGTCCGCTCTGGGAGGATGGCGAAGCGCGACATGTCGTCTTGGAGCATGCCGACCACCGCGAGGATGTCGCCGCTGGCCATCCCGGTCCAGTTGGAGGCGATGATCACCCAGCCGTTGTCATGCGCCATTTGGCTGAGGTAGCCGCCCTTGGCCTCGCCGTAGCCGCCGAAGAGGCCGTGTCCGTACTGGAGGATCCGTCCGGGCTTGGGATTTGTGATGAGCGAGCAGGGGATCCGGACCATCACCTCGACGGTGGTCAGGCCGTTCTGGTAGGGCTGGCCGTCCTCGTCGCGGGTGAGAACCGTGTCGGGGCCGTCGTCGACGGTGTAGAGGGGCGCGAACATGTCGACGTAGATCGTCCGGCCGATCGTCTGGCCCGGGTCGTCGCAGGAGGCGTCCTCGATGTCGGTGATCTCGTATTTCGGCCCGCCCTCCTCGAGGGTCTCCAGGAGCTGGCCGCGGATGTTCTCCATCCGGCCGATGCTGCTCTCGCGGGAGACGGTGGTGAGGTCCCAGGCGAGCTGGAGATCGGCGCGGGCGAAGCCGTCGCCCGCGAGGGCGGGGAAGATGTCGCTCTCGTAGTGGGCGCGCTGGCCGAGCACGTCCGGGTCGTCGGTCGTGTCGCAGTCGCGGAGGGCGGCGAAGCCCGGCGAGGCCTGGATCGTCTCCCCCTTGGCGTCGACGAGGCCGCGGACGCCGAAGATGTAGCGGCTGCCGTGGCGCATCGGCGTCGCGGGGTAGACCAGCAGCATCCGCTGATCGTCGGCGGGCGCCGTCATGTCGAGCTCGACCCAGTGGGGGACCCGCTCGCCTGTCTCAGCGTCGAGGAGCACGGTCTTGGCGTCGGCGTCTAGGTAGGCGCTGAGATCCTGGTGTCCGATCACACCGTCGAGGCTGACGTCGTCGAAGTAGAACATCAGCGGCGAGAGGATCGAAAAGCCGTCCTTCTCGTTGAGGAAGATCGGATCAAAGGGCACGCCGCCGTTGTTGGCCTCGAGGGAGTCGATCGCCAGGTTGATCCGACGGCCGGAGACGCTCTGGGCCGGCTCGGTGTAGAAGTTTGACGGGTAGGGGAGGGCGCACAGGGAGGGGTCGAGCGGGTTGCAGGAGCCGCGGGGCTCGGTCTCGGCGGGCGGGTCGCAGGTGATCGTACCGGTCGTCGAGGTCGCGGTCTCCGAGGTCGTGGTCTCTGGGGTCGCGGTCTCCGAGGTGGTGCTCGTTGCCTCGGTCATCCCTGAGCTGGTCTCCGAGGTGCCCTGGCTCGCGGTCCCGGCCGAGGGCCCGCCGGCGCATGCAGGGGTCAGCAGAAGTCCGACGACGCCTGTGGTTCTGAGGGCTTGGCGGAGGATGCTCAGGCGAGGACCCTCTTGGCAGATACGGGGGGATACGGTGGGTTTGGCCGAGGACAAGCGAGAACCAATGCGCATGGGAAGGGGGGACGATATCACCCCACGCACTTGTCCGCGGCGGCCCCTAGCTGGCAGGATTCGGAGACGTCCGTGTTTGAGCCTCCTTCCACGACGAGCGGTGACCGAACGTTCGGGCACACGAGCGCGTCAGAGACCGAAGAGGCGACCATTGAGGGCGTCTCGAACAGCTGGGGAGATCCGGACGCCGACGCCAGCGATCTTCCTACCGGGGCGAGCCTCGGCCGCTACACGATCCTCCGCCGTCTCGGCTCCGGGGCGATGGGGGTGGTCTACTCCGCCTTTGATCCCGACCTCGACCGCAAGGTGGCGATCAAGATCCTGCACTCGCGGACCAACGCGGTCAGCAACGGCGAGGAGGGCAAGCTCCGCCTCCTGCGCGAGGCGAAGGCGCTCGCTCGACTTTCGCACCCGAACGTCGTCGCGATCCACGACGTCGGCACCTTCGGCGAGCGGATCTTTCTGGCGATGGAGTTCGTCGACGGCGAGACCCTCGGTGCCTGGCTGAAGAAGCGGCGGCGGCCGTGGAAGGAGTGCGTCGAGCTCCTGATCAAGGCCGGTGAGGGTCTGGCGGCGGCCCACCGCGGCGGGCTTATCCACCGCGACTTTAAGCCGGACAACGTCGTTCTCGGCCACGACGGGCGGGTGCGGGTCCTCGACTTTGGCCTCGCGCGGGCCTCTGACGACATGGAGCCGCAGCCCCTGCCCGACTACCCGGTCGACGCGAGCGCGAGCATCAAGGTCGACATCACGACCACGGGGGTGCTGGTCGGGACTCCGGCCTACATGTCGCCGGAGCAGCACATCGGCCGCGGCGCCGATGCTCGCAGCGACATCTTCTCGTTCTGCGTCACCCTCTATCAGTCGCTCTACGGCGAGCGCCCCTACGAGGGCACCAACCTCTCGGTGCTCGCGGCGAACGTGATCCAGGGGAAGATCCGGCCGCCGCCGAGCGGGGCGAAGGTCCCGACTTGGGTGCACAAGCTGGTCCTCCAGGGGCTCAGCATTGATCCGGAGGAGCGCTTCCCGTCGATGGAGGTGCTCCTCGAGCGGCTGCGCCACGACCCGGTGCGGATCCGCTTTCGCTGGCTGGGGGTGGTCGCGGTCGCGGCCTTGGGCCTCGGCATCGGTGTCGGCACCCTCGGCGCAGAGCGGGAGCCGCCCTGTCAGGGCGCAGCCGCGCGTTTGGGCGGGATCTGGGACGATGGGCACAAGCAGGCGATCGAGCAGGCGTTCATCGCGACCGGGGTCCCCTACGCCGAGACCGCTTGGCAGGGCACCGCGAAGGCGCTCGACGCCTACAGCGAAGCCTGGGTCGAGATGCACACGGACGCGTGCGAGGCGACCCACGTCCGCACCGACCAGTCCGAGGAGATGCTCGATCTGCGGATGCTCTGCCTCGATCGCCGGCTCGGCGAGCTCCAGGCCCTGACCGACGCCTTCGTCGAGGCGACGCCGACGGCCGTCGAGAACGCCCGTGAGGGTGTCAGCCGCCTCGCCGAGATCGCCGCCTGCGGTGACCGTGAGGCCTTGATGGAGACCGTCGCCCCGCCCAGCGATCCGGAGGCGCGCAAGGTCGTCGGCCGGATCCGAGCGAGCCTCGCCCAGGCCAAGGCCAGGGATATCACCGGCAAGTGGGGGCTCGCGCTGGAGCTCGCCAACGACGCGCTCTTGGCCGCCGATAGGGTCGACTACCCGCCGGTCAAGGCGGACGCGCTCCTGGTCGTCGCCGGGGTCCAGCAACAGCTCGGCGAGCACAGCAAGGCGATGGTCGCCCTGCAGCAGGCGGCGGAGCTGGCCGCGGGGGCTCGCTACGACGAGGCGGTCGCGGTCGCTTGGATCGAGTCGATCTATGTCGCCGGGATCCGGCAGTCGAACTACGAGCGGGCGCTGTGGGCCGGCCAGGCCGCGGAGGTCGGGATTCGTCGGGTCGAGGGGGCGGCCGAGGGCGGAGAGCGGACGATCCTCCGCGCGCGCCTCGACCTCAACCTCGCCCGGGTGCTCCAGGGGATGGGCAGCGCGGAGGCGGCGGGCAAGGCCAAGGAGGCGCTCGAGATCTTTGAGAACGAGCTCGGCGAGGATCACCCGATGGTCCACCAATCGCTGACGGTGCTCGCCCTTGCCGCGAACGATCAGCGGCGCTACAAGGAGGCGGAAGAGTACCTGAACCGGGCGCTGGCGATCGCGACCCGAGTCTCAGGGGCGGAGCATCCGAGCGTCGCCGCGGTGCTCAACAACCTCGCCGAGGTGGCGGATCGTCAGGGCAAGGCGAAGGACGCGCTGGCGCTCGCCGGCAAGGCGCTGGCGATCCGCGAGAAGGTGCTCGCGCCAGACCACGCCGCTCTCGCCAAGTCGCTCGCCCAGACCGCGAGCATCGAGGCGAGCCTCGGCCGTCTGGACGAAGCTGCCGAGCACTTCGCTCGGGCGCTCAAGATCTGCGACAAGGACCCGGTCGCGAACGCGCCGCTCCGCGGTGAGTCCCTCAACGGCCTCGCCATGGTCCACCTCGATCTGGGGGACACGGCGGCAGCGAAGACCGACTTTCGCGGGGCGCTCGAGGCGTTCACCCAGGCCTACGGGGACGAGCATTTCTACACCGCGTCGGCGCGGGTGAACCTCGGCGAGCGGATGATCCTCGACAGAGATGTCGCCGGGGGGCTCGCCCTCGTCGAGACGGCGATCGAGCACCTCCGGGCGAGCCACCCGAAGAGCGAAACGCTCGCCTTCGCCCTGACGATCTCGGGGTCGAGCCGCCTCGCCAGCGGCGACTACAGCGACGCTCTGGTCCGACTGCGGGAGTCCCTCGACGTCTACGGCGAGCTGAGCAACATCGACCCGGAGGAGCTGGCGAGCGCCCGCTTCGCGATGGCGCGGACATTGCGGGCGCTGAAGCGCGGGCGGAGCGAGTGGCTGACGCTCGCGGTCCAGGCCAGGCAGGGGCTGGGCGAGGGCGAGGGCGAGGGCGAGGGCGAGGGCGAGGGCGAGGGCGAGGGCGAGGGCGAGGGCGAACTCAAGGCCGAGATCGACAGCTGGATCGTCGCTCAGGGCCGCTGAAGCGCTGCAGACGCTGTGGGATACTCCGCGACATGCTCCGCGCGCCCTTGCTTCCCGGCCTCTCGCGCGTTCTCGCCTCGGCGCTGCTGCTCGCCCTGAGCTCGGCGAGCTGCGGTGACGATGGCGGCTCGGCGACGCTCACCGAGGGGAGCAGCGGGAGCCGCGGCGCCAGCGATGGGACGACCGACGCGAGCGGCTCGGCGACGATGGCGACCGAGTCCTCGGGGGAGCCGACCGCGACGACGTCGACGGCGACGGGGACGGCGACGACACCGTCGACGATGACGGGGACAGCGACGTCGACCGGCGAGAGCGAGAGCACGACCGGCGATACCGACGCCGAGGGCGGGCGGCTGTGGCGCAGCGAGCTCTATCCGGAGGATTGGACGCCGGACTTTGAGGGCCCCGAGGGCCGCTTCCTCCACGACTTCTCCTACGCGGGCTACCGCGGCGGCGGCGAGGAGTTCGGCCAGGACCTGCCCGAGCTCGTGATCGACGTGGTCGCCGAGCATGGCGCCGACCCGAGCGGTGAGAGCGACGCGAGCGCGGCCCTCCAGGCGGCGATCGACGCGGCTGAGGAGGCCGGGGGGGCGATCGTCTCGCTCCCTGCGGGGCTCTATCGCCTCGACTCGCCGGTCACGGTCAGCGCCTCAAAGGTGGTGCTCCGCGGCGAGGGGGCGGACACGACCCGGCTGTGGATGACCGGCTCGGACGGCATGTCCTTCAAGAGCCACGTCACCTTCCGCGGCTCGCTCAGCTACGGCGATCCGCTCCCGCTCAGCGTCGACGGTGAGCGCCGGTCGACGACCGTCAAGCTCGCCGACGCGAGCGGCCTCAAGCCCGGCGATGACATCGTCATCGGCTGGACGATCACCGACGAGTTCATCGACGAGCACGGGATGACGGGGGTCTGGATGGCCTTCAACGGCGACTGGTCGCCCTTCTTCTGGCGCACGGTCGTCGCTGTCGACGGCGATGTCGTCACTGTCGACGTGCCGCTGCGCTACCCGGCGAAGACCCGCGACAAGGCCAATGTGAGGGTCGTCAGCGGGGCGCTGCGCGAGGTCGGCGTCGAGGAGCTCGGGGTCGCCGACGCGGTCTCCTGGGCGCTGGCCTGGGAGCAGAGCCAGATCCACGCGCTCGAGTTTGACGGGGTCATCGACGGCTGGATCCGCGGCGTCTCCTCCTATCCCTCTCCGGGGGCGCCGAGCGAGGGTCTCGGGGTCGATCGCCACCTCCAGTCTGGCGGCCTCATCGTCCGCCGCTCGAAGCGGGTGACCGTCGCCGACAGCGAGATGGCCTGGCCGGAGAACCGCGGCGGCGGCGGCAACGGCTATCTCTTTGAGGTTCGCCAGAGCTCGGAGGTGCTCTTTCGTGACCTCGTCGGCGCCTCTGGCCGTCACAATTTCATCCAGAACTGGGGCTTTGGCGCGACTGGGATCGTCTGGCTGCGGATCCACACCAAGGACGGGATCGCCGTGCCGCTCAAGGGGATCGACATCGGCCTGCCAGGCTTCTCCGAGTTCCACCACTCGCTCTCGACCGCCAACCTGATCGACCAGAGCGTGATCGATGACGGCTGGGGCGCGGTCAACCGCGGCGACTACAGCAGCGGGGCAGGGCACTCGGCGACCGAGACTGTCCTCTGGAACAGCTCTGGCGAGGGGACCCTGCGCTCGCGCCAGTTCGGCCACGGCTACATCATCGGCGCCGAGCCCTCGCTGACGATCGAGACCTCGACCAACACTCCGGACGCGGCCGGGAGCGCGCCGGAGGACTGGGTCGAGGCCGGTGAGGTCGGTGAGCTCGACCCGCCCTCGCTCTACGAGGATCAGCTCGCGCGGCGCCTCGGCGGTTGAGCGGCGGAGCTGGAGAGCGCGGATCCCAGGGGGTCGCGCTAGCGAGCGCCCCAGCCGCGGATCTCCTCGCGGATCTGGTCGAAGATGATCGTGTCGAGGTTGTTGGCGTTCAGGTCACCCTTCGTGACCCCGTGCTTGGCGGCGGAGCTGGCGAGGTCCTTGCCGTACTCGATGAAGATGAACTTGCCGCGGGTCAGCTGGGCGACCTGACGGAAGACGACCGAGCCCAGCGGGTCGAGGCCGCTCGCGGCGACGGCGTGGATCCGGATCCCGAGGGCGAGGGCTTCGCGGGCGCTCTCGCCGTAGGTCGCCTCGCCCTTGTAGTCCATGTGCGGCGGCGCGTCGCCGATGAGGAAGGCGACCTTGGCCGAGCTCGGCCGCCACTGCATCCCTCGCACCGCTTGGGCCAGGCCCTGGTTGACCGACTCCGGGTAGTCACCGCCGCCGTTGGCGTTGATTTTCCGCAGGGCGGCGTCGAACGCCTGGATGTCCTCGGTGAAGGGGTGCTGCATCGTCACGTAGGTGTCGCTGATGTCGCGGTAGAGCACGGCGCCGTAGCGCAGCTCTGTCTCGGCGTCGAGGCGACGAATCCTGTCGGTGACCGCGAGCAGCGTCGCCTTGATCTGGGCGATCTCATCGCCCATCGATCCGGTGGTGTCGATGATGAAGAGGACCTCGACGACGAGGGGGGCGAGCTCTCGATCGACGGGCGCGGTGATCGTGAGCGCCTCGCCAGGGCCCGGCCAGGGCTCGGTGACTTGCGCGCCAGCGGTGTCGACGACGAGCATGAGCTCGCGGGGATCGTCCTGTCCTTGGCCCCTGCGCAGGGCGATGCCCTGGTAGAGGGGCGCTCGACCGTCGCCGTAGGTGGTCGCCCGCCACAGATCCCGCCGGTGCTTGTTGACCAGCCTGACCTGCGCGCCGGGGATCGGCTGACCTCTACGATCGACCACTCGGACCAGGGTCCGATCGCGGACGTCGATCTCCTCAAAGCGATCCTGGAGGGATTTGCGGGCGCCGTCGAGGTAGGCGAGGAAGCTCTTGAGATCTGCGTTGTCGTCGGTCGCTCCCGCCTTGAGCGGGCCCACAGGGGCCTGCCTGGTTCTCTTGACGGTGCTCGTCTCGTAGGCGGACTTGGTCGGTGAAGAGCTGAGCTTCGGTCTCGCTCGTCTTGGGGGCCGGGTGGGCTTGGCCAGCGAACCGCTTCCGCGCCCGTAGCCGGAGCCGGAGCCGCCGCCGCCGCCCCGGCCGATCGTACCGATCGAGCCGAGGCCGATGCTCTCACCTGTGCCGCCGCCTCCGCGGCCCGTGCCGACGAGGCCCAAGCCGCCGAGCCCACCTCGGCCGGAGGAGCCTGAGTCACCGTCGTCGACGGTGCTCGGCGCGGGTCTGCGGATCTGCCAGGGTCCGTCGGTCGCAGCTTCGAGGGCGACGCCGGCGACGGTCTCGACACCGCTCGGGTCCCCGCCGAGGTCCCAGGCGTCGGCGACCGTCGCGGTGTCGGGCGGTGCGATCGCCAGCGTCGGAGAGCTCGGTAGGGCGGGCGCTCGCCTCGTCGTGTGCTCGGCTGCGGGCGTGGGCACCTTGTCCAGCTCTGCCTCCGCAGGTGGCCGCTGGCCGCAGCCGGTCGCCAGGATCATCGCCAAGAGCCCCGCTGTCGTAATGCCGCGCATTCACCCCCCGATCGTTCCCGTCGATGCTAGCGAGGTGCCACCTCCGGGAGCAAACCTCTCGATCGCCTGTCGGTGGCGCGCGGAGGCGCACAGGGAGGGAGCAGGCTCGGGGGCAGGTTCGCATTCAGCGGCGAGCTTCCGTGTCTTCTGGCGCAGCGGGAGTCGGCGGTCGTGGCTCTGACGGGAGGTCTACGTGTCGTGCTCGACCGCGCGTACTCATGGGGTTGACCGGTACTGCGAAGGTGAGCGAGGGCGCTGATTGTGCAGCCTGCCTGGGTCGAAGGGAGGGCTGTGACGATGTTCTGTGGACGCTCGCGACAAGCTCGTCGATCGGCGCTCGTCGATCTTTCTCTAGGGATCCGCTTGGTGTGGGCGCATGCGGGTCCTATCATCCTCGAATGCATTGGCGTTTTCTTGACTGTCTTAGCCTACCGATCTTCCTCAGCACGCTCGCTGCGACGACCGCGTTGACCTACTCTGCGCCGGCGGAGGCCTGCGGCGGGACCTTCTGCGACGCCGGCCCGCAGCAGGTGCCGGTCGATCAGACCGGCGAGAACATCATCTTCGCCTTCGACGGGGACACCGTCGAGGT
>Ga0316189_10000132_pt1 | contig 68013 bp, 69 predicted proteins | sample LowCovwburrow_MG_FD_204930 | JGI IMG/M metagenome (GOLD analysis project Ga0316189, IMG submission 204930) | Coastal sediment microbial communities from Maine, United States - Lowes Cove worm burrow | ecosystem: Environmental > Aquatic > Marine > Coastal > Sediment | place: USA: Maine...
GCAAAAGAGCTTTTTGGCGCAATGCGAAGCGGGTCTGAGCAACGGGCCGCACCGCTTGGCAGTTACGCACGCGGATGCGTTGCAGGGGCAGTTCAGCTTCCCGAAACCGGACCGACCTGGCAGGCCATGCGGCTTAGCCGGAACCGCAATTGGGGACACCCCGAAACTGTTGCGTTTATCGAACGGCTTAGTCGTCATGCCCGCAGTGTCGGCTGGAATGGGCTCTACATCGGTGACATGTCGCAGCCGCGGGGCGGTCCTATGCTGTCCGGTCACAGATCGCATCAGATTGGTCTGGATGCAGATATCTGGATGCGGCCAGCGATGAGTTTGACACTAAGCCGCCGCCAGCGCGAAAACCTGTCTTCTGTTTCGATGCGGCGCGCTGAAGGGGCTTATGTCAACAGCGGTTGGACGCCAGCGCATCACGCCATTCTCCGGGCTGCCGCAAGTGACCCTGCGGTCGCCCGGATTTTCCTATTTCCGGGCGCGAAGGTTCAGATGTGCAACGACGAAACCGGTGACCGGACGTGGTTGCGCAAGATCCGGCCATGGTGGGGACATCACTATCATTTCCACGTGCGCCTGAAATGCCCAAGGGGAGCGCGCAATTGCACGAACCAAGACCCACCGCCCGCCGGAGACGGATGCGCAGAGGCACAAAAATGGGTTGATGACATTCTGAACCCGCCCCCGCCACAGCCGGTTGACCCGAATGCACCACCGCCTCGTGCGCGGCGCGAGCTTACTTTGGCGGACCTGCCGCAGCAGTGCAGAAGCGTGTTGTCGGCGAACTGAGAGGCACGTTACCCGCTAAGAATACCTTGATCTGGCGTATCAGCCTGTGCTACGTGCCGCGCGTTCTGCATGTTGCAGGGCCAAGTCTCCGCTACCTTGATAAAACGGACCAGATTTATGACCAGAATTCTTCCCGGCGTGATCGCCATGGCTGCCATTGTTGTGGCGTCCAACATCCTTGTGCAGTTCCTGTTTGGTAACTGGCTGACGTGGGGTGCCTTCATATACCCGCTTTCGTTTCTTGTGACCGATGTGATGAACCGCGTTTATGGCTCTGACGCGGCCCGTAAAGTTGTGTTTGTGGGTTTCATCGCGGGTATTGTTTGTTCACTGATCGGCTCGCAAATCATGATCGAAGTTGCACCCGAAGTTCTGGTGCCTGCCGTTGCATTGCGTATCGCAATCGGCTCTGCAATTGCCTTTTTGGTCGCCCAATTGCTGGATGTTGCGATTTTCAACCGACTGCGCGACGGGGCATGGTGGCGTGCACCTTTGGCGTCCACACTGGTCGGGTCTACCGTTGATACGGCGCTGTTCTTCTCTATCGCTTTTGCCGGATCGATCACCGTATTTGGAACCGCAGCAAACGAAGCTGTCGCATGGGCCGGTGGCGTCGTGCCCTTCCTTGGCGTGGGTGCCGAAGCACCGCTTTGGGTATCGCTTGCCGTCGCTGATTGGGTTGTAAAAACGACAATCGCGCTGATCGCACTGGTGCCTTTTAGGCTGCTCGTTGGTAAAATGATGGCAAATGCTGCGTAATTTCTTTTGACAAACACAAAATATGTGCCACGCTCCTAGTTGTGAATATCAACCAGAAAGGAGGTGCCAATGATTATTGGGAAACAGGAGCAACTGGTAAAGGTTACAGGCGAGAGGACGATTTAGGGGGCAGCCCCTCTACTTAACAATCTGGCTACAGGCGCACCTCCGGGTCCCTGCTTGCCACCTCCAATTCTCGAGGAGAGCCCGTGCGAAGCTCGCGCGGGCTCTTTCCGTTTTTACGTACCGACGATAGACTTTGAACCATGTTGCAGATCAACGATGACATAACGCTGGCCGATTGGGAACTGAGCGAAAGCTTCACCCGCTCGTCCGGCCCCGGCGGGCAGAATGTGAACAAGGTCTCGACAGCGGTTGAGCTACGGTTCGAGGCCGCGCGCAGCCCAAATCTGACGCCTGCTGTGAAGACCCGGCTGAAGCGGCTCGCCGGACGGCGCTGGACGCTGGATGGCGCGCTGATCCTGCGGGTCGAAGACACCCGCAGCCAGACCCGCAACCGCGAAATCGCGCGGGAACGGCTGACAGAGTTGGTGCGAAAAGCACTGGTCGCCCCGAAACGCCGGATCGCGACAAGGCCGACGTTAGGGTCGAAAAAGCGGCGGCTGAAGGCCAAGAAGGTGCGCGGGGAGGTGAAGACGCTGCGGGGACGGGTTGAGGGAGATGAATGACTGCTTCGAGTTCATGTACCCAACAGAGGGCATCGCCCGACCGCGGGTGGGCGAATCTGTGGTTTGTGGCATGACACTTTATGGCTCGACCACTTCCCACGATGGCTTTAGCGTCAAACATTTGAAAAGCGCCCGCCCGGGGGGCGGTCGGGCGCTGCCCGGCGGCACTGCGTGCCTTTATTCCGGGCTGGTTGCGCTTGTGATGAATGGTAACTACGAGTTTGAAGTTGGCGTGGATTCTAGAATTGCTCAGATCCGATAGCTCGTTTATTCAGTTCAGATGTCAGAAAAACCGCTTCATCCAGATATTGTTAAATTCATATCCTCATTAAGCCTAATTGAGAAAACGCTTTGTCAGTATCATGAACTGTTTTGGGTTGATAAAATCATGAAAATTCAATTAATTGCCCGTCTTTCAGACGATCATTGTATCGATAACTTTCTTGGGCTCTTTGGCGGAATAGGAAGTTTAAACGACCTCGTTTTGGATGCGCCAAAAATAGTAAACGAAGAGTTTAGGCGTGAACTCAACAAAGCATATGCTATCGCGAAGAAGCTTGAATGAATAACCGCTTCGTCCGCATATCAGACTCTCAAACCACAACCTCCACCGCCTCCTGCTCCCCTACCCCAAACACACGTTTATACCGGGCAATCTCGTCGGCCGGGCCCATTGCTTTGTTTGGGTTGTCTGACAGTTTGACGGTTGGGCGTCCGTTGGCCGAAACGGCTTTACACACCAGCGAAAATGGCGCGAGGGCGTCGTTTGGCACAAGGCCGCGGAAGTCATTGGTCAGCAGCGTGCCCCAGCCAAAGGCTATCTTTACCCGGCCTTCAAACTGCGCGTTCAGTTCCAGAATCTTTTCAACATCCAGCCCGTCAGAAAAGATCACCAGCTTTTCACGCGGGTCTTCGCCGCGTGATTTCCACCAGTTAATTCCAATTTCCGCGCCAGTTGCAGGGTCGCCTGAATCGATCCGGATGCCAGTCCACTGGTTCAACCACTCGGGCGCGTCGTTCAGGAAGCCTTCTGTTCCGTAGGTGTCGGGCAGAATGACCTGCAAGTTACCGTCATGTTCATCCTGCCAGTCGGCAAGCACCTGATAGGGGGCTTGTGCGAGTTCTTCGTCACTGTCCGCCAATGCAGAATACACCATCGGGAGTTCATGCGCGTTGGTGCCGATCGCCTCTACCTCGCGGTGCATGGCGATCAGGCAGTTTGAGGTACCGACAAAGCTGTCGCCCAGCCCTTCCAGCATTGCCTGCACGCACCAGTCCTGCCACAGAAAGCTGTGGCGGCGGCGGGTGCCGAAATCGGCGACTTTAATCGACTCAACATCGCGCAGGCGTTCAACCTTTTCCCAGACCTTGGTCATTGCGCGGGCGTAAAGCACCTGTAGCTCAAACCGCCCCATGCTTTTCAGCACCGCGCGGCTGCGCAGTTCCATCAGCACGGACAATGCCGGAATTTCCCAAAGCATAGCTTCGGGCCAGCTGCCCTCAAACGTCAGTTCATATTGGTCATCCCGGCGTTCAAGGTGGTAGGCGGGCAGGCGCAACTGTTCGAACCATTCCATAAAGTCCGAGCGGAACATCTGGCGTTTGCCGTAGAACATATTCCCGCGCAGCCAGGTGCTTTCCCCGCGCGACAAGGACAGTGTGCGAATGTGATCTAGCTGTTCGCGTAATTCGCCTTCGTCGATCAGGTCTGCCAGCGGGATATGCGTGGACCGGTTGATCAGTGAAAAGGTGACATTCGTATCGGGCTTGTTGCGAAACACCGACTGGCACATCAGAAGTTTGTAGAAATCGGTATCAATCAGCGAACGGACGATCGGGTCGATCTTCCATTTGTGGTTATAAACCCGGGTTGCGATATCAACCATTACCAGACTCCTGTGCCAACGGTGTTGATACGCCATTGAACGGCGCAGGTGTAGCTTTTTTGAGTAACAACAAAGTGCAAGGCCAGTTCAGTCAACAAGCACAACGCCAACTGCTTTCATACCTTTGATGGCCGCATCAAGTGATCCATCAAGATCGATCGCGCGACAGGCCGGGGTGGCTACGGTAACGTCAAACCCCAGATTGGCCGCATCAACAGCGGAGAAATTCACGCAAAAATCAGTGGCGAGGCCAACCATCGTAAGCGTCGTAACACCGCGCGTGCGAAGATACCCTTCCAGCCCGGTTGGTGTTTTGTGGTCATTCTCAAAAAAGGCGGAATAGCTGTCTATTTCAGGACGGAACCCCTTGCGGATGATCATATTCGCCGGGTCCGTTTCAAGCGCTGAATGGAACGCCGCCCCTGTAGATCCCTGAACACAATGATCCGGCCAAAGCACCTGTGGCCCATAAGGCATCTCTGTCATCTCAAACGGCGATTTGCCAGTATGACTGGATGCAAAGGATGAATGACCAGCCGGGTGCCAGTCCTGCGTAAAAACGCGCACGTGAAAGTCACGCAGCATCCTGTTTATCAGCGGCACGATTTCATCACCCCCCGCAACGGCAAGGGCACCACCGGGGCAGAAATCATTTTGCACATCTATGACAATCAGGGCTTCGTTTGCAGGTCTCATTCAGATGCTCCTTCTGTGCCTGTACCTTGCCTATTCAGCACCCGGCCCTGCGTCAATGCTGCACTCTTGCATAGACGCGCAGACAGGAATAAATGACGGCCATGATTATCGTAGCTGCCCTATATCATTTTACCCGGTTCGACGACATCGCCGCCATCCAAAAACCCTTGCAGGCGCTTTGCGACGAGCATGGCATCAAAGGGTCGCTACTGCTTGCGCGTGAAGGTATTAACGGTACCGTCGCCGGAAGCCGTAAAGGTCTGGATGCCATGCTGGCGCACATTCGCACCCTGCCCGGTTGTTCCGATCTGGAGCACAAGGAAAGCCCCGCTTCATCGATGCCGTTCAACCGCATGAAGGTTCGCCTAAAGCGCGAGATCGTGACCATGGGCCAGCCTGATGTGGACCCGCTGGCAGCGGTTGGAAACTATGTTGCGCCAAAGGACTGGAACGATCTGATCCGTCAGGATGACGTCGTTGTTATAGACACTCGCAATGATTACGAGGTGGCGATTGGTACCTTTGAGGGTGCAATTGATCCGTTGACCAAAAGCTTTGGCGAGTTTCCTGAATGGTGGCAGGAAAACAAAGACCGTTTTCACAACAAACGCGTCGCGATGTTTTGCACTGGCGGAATACGTTGCGAAAAATCAACTAATTACCTGATTGGTCAGGGTGTGGAAGACGTCTTTCACCTGAAAGGCGGCATACTCAAATACCTCGAGGACGTCCCGGCAAACGACAGCACATGGAATGGTGAATGTTTCGTTTTTGATCAGCGGGTGTCAGTGGGCCACGGTTTGGTGGAAGGGCCGCACGAGCTGTGCTTTGCCTGCCGCCGGCCAATCTTGCCCGAAGACAAGGCGCGTCCCGAGTATGAGGAGGGCGTAAGCTGCCATCTTTGTGTTGACGAGCAAACTGAAAGCCAGCGCGAACGTTTTCGCGAGCGGCAAAAACAAATTGCATTGTCAAAGGCCCGCGGCGAAAGCCACATGGGGCCTTAAGCGGCAGGTTTTCGCATCATTAGTATGAACAATTTTCCAGATTAAGATTGCATTCATGCCTCTCTGTTACCCCTAAACACGGGTGAGAAAAGAGGTGGTGGGATGAGCGCGATACCAAACGCGCCAGTCATCATAAAGCGGAAGAAGATTGTTGTAAGCACCGGCCACCATGGGGGGGCCTGGAAGGTTGCTTACGCAGATTTTGTAACGGCCATGATGGCCTTCTTCATGCTTATGTGGCTGCTGAACGCAACGACTGAACAACAACGCAAGGGGCTTGCTGATTACTTTAGCCCCACCATTCCAGTGAACCGGATTTCCGGTGGGGGTGATGGTGCTTTCAGCGGTGATAGTGTCTTTTCAGAAGAAACACTGGCGCAAAATGGGACAGGCGCATCATCAGACAAACCAACCGAAGCAAATGAGGCTCGGGGTGACACGGGTCTCAACCGGAGCATCGAGGAAACATCTGGCGAAGCTCAGGCAATACAGGCAATCCAAGATATACTGAACGGTGAGAATAGTGAGATTGTGATCCCTGAAACCGCGTTGGACCATATCTCCACCCGCCTGTCTGACGAAGGCTTGATCATCGAAGTTTTTGACCACGAGACCGAGCCTCTTTTTGAAGCAGGAAGCGCCGCGCCAACTACAGTTATGCAGGATATTGCCGGGGCATTGGCGCAGGTTTTTGGACTTGTCAGCAATGAAATTGCTATCAATGGTCACATTCGCGCGCATCCGGTTGTGCTCGCTGAAAATCCGGTCTGGGATTTGTCATCTGCAAGAGCGGATCAACTGAGAAAACTGCTCGAGAAAGAAGGCCTGCGCCCTCGTCGCGTGCAGCGTGTTAGCGGATATGCTGACCGCAAGGCTGTCGATAGTAACCCAATGGCACCACGCAACAATCGGTTAGAACTGATCCTGCTGTACACAGAATAAAAGCGCGGATAATCATTCGGATTTTAAATGTTAGTCTGCGGTTAAGCTCCCGCCCGTAATGCTGTGCCGATATTTGGAATCGATGCAGCAGAAAGGCGCAAAATGACGATTTCCTCCGCACTAAGTGCAGGCGTAGCAGGCTTGAACGCAAACGCTACTCGTCTGGCCACTATTTCAGACAATATCGCAAACTCCGGCACATACGGATACAAACGTATTGAAACAAACTTTGAATCTTTCGTCACAGGTGGCGGCGGTGCCGGGGCGTTCTCGGCTGGAGGCGTTCGTGCAAATACAACCCGGCTGATCGAAGAACGCGGGCCGTTGATACCCACGAATAATGCGATGGACATTGCCGTCAACCAGCGCGGTATGCTTCCTGTCACAACTGCGGTTTCACTGAACGGCAGTTCCGGTGGGTTTCCGTTAATGATGACAACGACTGGTTCCTTTTTTCAGGATACCGACGGTGTCATGAAAACAGAATCTGGGTTGGCGCTGCTTGGCTGGCCTTTAAACTCTAACGGGTCGGTCAATGCGTTTCCACGTGATACAATTGCAGGGCTTGAACCTGTCAAAATCAATTTGACCCAAACGTCTGGTGACCCCACGACGAAAATGACACTTGGCGTCGCGTTGCCAGCAACGGAAACCGAGACAGGTAGCAGCGGCAACACAATACCATTACCTGTGGAATACTTCGGAAATCTTGGCACATCCGAGTCTTTGGGTATTACATTCACACCGACCGTTCCAACTTCAGGGTCATCCAACAAATGGACAATGGAGATTACCGACTCGGCGCAGGCAGGTGCGAAAATTGGTGAGTACACACTTGTCTTTGACGGAACACGCGCAAGCGGTGGCACGCTTTTATCGGTAACCAAAGTTTCAGGCGGTGACTATGATTCGGCTACAGGCACACTTGATCTGACGGTCGCCGGTGGTCCGTTGGAAATGACCATCGGCTCTATTGGTCAAGCAAACGGCCTGATACAGCTATCTGACAGTTTTTCACCAACATCGGTGACAAAAAACGGCTCGCTTATTGGCGGTTTAAAATCGGTGGAAATCACTGAAACCGGGTTTGTGACAGCGACATATGAAAGCGGGCTCACACGCCCATTGTATCAGGTTCCGCTTGTTGACGTCCCCAGCCCAAATGGGCTGACAGCGCTAAGCAACCAGACCTATCAGGTCTCATTGGATAGTGGCGCTTTCTTTCTTTGGGATGCTGGTGATGGACCGACCGGGTCCGTTTCGGGATTTTCAAGGGAATCTTCCAAAACGGATGTTGCTGGCGAGCTTACTGCGTTGATTGAAACGCAGCGCGCCTATTCGTCAAATGCCAAGATAATTCAGACCGTGGACGAGATGCTGCAGGAAACAACAAACATTAAACGGTAACCAGGGGCACGAGGGGTGTACGAGGTAAACCATGAGTGTTTCCAGCTCTCTTTCAAATGCGCTGTCCGGCTTAACGGCTTCTGCGCGCCGGGCCGAAGTTGTATCGTCCAATATCTCAAACGCACTGACCGAAGGGTATGGGCGACGTGAACTGAACCTGTCGTCACGCTCTTTGGCGGGTATCGGTGCTGGGGTCCGGGTTGATGGTGTTTCGCGCACCGTCGATGACGGAATACTTTCGGACAGACGGTTGGCAGATGCCCGATTGGGTGACGCGGAGACGCGGGCCGGTTTTTTTCGCCACTTGGAATCGACGATTGGTTCCCCAGATGTTGCTGGTTCGCTCAATGATCGTTTTGCGAAATTTGAAGCTGCGTTGGTGGAAGCCGTTAGCCGGCCTGATTCAGACACCCGGTTGCGAAACGCTCTGTTGGCTGCAAACGGCCTCAGCGGACAGATCAATAAAATCTCGGACACAATTCAATCGTCCCGGCAAACAGCAGACCGAACGATTGCGCAGCAAGTCACTCAGCTGAACGACACACTGGCAAAGGTTGAAGACCTGAACGTAAGCATTGTCAAGAATCAGGCTGCCGGGCGCGACGCAACGGCATTGATGGATCATCGTCAGCGCCTGATTGATCAAATCTCGGAAATCGTGCCAATCCGAAAAGTTATGCGTGAGGATAATAAAATCGCTTTGTTTTCGGAGGGTGGTGCAGTTTTGCTGGATGGAAAGCCAGCCAGGTTTTCTTTCAACCCCGTAACGGCGATCACACCAGATACAACCCTACAATCCTCTGCATTGTCGGGTCTGGTATTGAATGGCATGCCAATAAGTACCGCAAGCGACGAGAGCCTGCTTGCCGGGGGTGCTCTCATCGCAAATTTCGCGGTGCGGGATGAACTCTCTGTCCAAGCTCAGACTCAGATTGACGCTGTTGCACGTGACCTTGTGGAACGGTTCCAGAGCCCCGCTGTTGACCCGACCCTGACGGCGACCGCAGCAGGTTTGTTTACCGATGATGGCAGTTTTTTTGATGCTGCGAACGAAATTGGACTCGCCCAGCGCCTGAACATCAACGCTGCGGTTGATCCGGCTCAGGGTGGCACGGTCTCGCTGCTACGTGACGGGATCGGCGCAACGACACCCGGAGACGTCGGTGACGCCACGCTTTTGTTAAAGTTGCGCGCGGCACTTTCAGAACCCCGGGTTCCGGCTTCCGGAGGTATCTCAACCGCCGCCCGTTCGGCGATTGGCATTGCAACGGATTTTCTTTCTGCGGTTGGGGCGGAGCGTCAGGAGGCAGAAGCTGAAAACAGCTTTGCGCAAGCGCAGGCAAGTTCACTTCGCGAGCTTGAACTACGCGGCGGCGTTGATACGGACCATGAAATGCAACAGCTTTTACTTATCGAAAATGCCTACGCCGCGAATGCGCGTGTCATTCAGACGATAGACGAAATGATCAATTCGCTTCTGGGGATATAGATGACAAGCTTTGTTTCTATCGGTGATATGGCGCTGCATTTTCACATGCGCCAACAAAACACGCAACTGAAGGCAGACATACAGCGCTTTGCGAAAGAGATGACAGCAGGCCTGACGACTGACGTGTCAAAAACCGTAAAAGGTGATTTCTTGCCGCTTTCCGAAATTGAGCGATCATTGACAGTGCTGTCATCTTTTGAACGGGCAAATACCGAAGCAGCCTTATATGCCTCAACGATGCAAACATCGCTTGAGACATTGCAAGACATCACACACACCGTCGGCCCGATACTTTTACAAGCGAGCAATGCACGCCAGCCGAGCCTGATAGAAACAGCAGCCGGTGACGCGAAACAGAAATTCATTGCAACCGTTTCGACGCTGAACACACAGATTGCTGGCCGTAACTTGTTCTCTGGTGCCGCGACAGACAGCAAGTCCCTTGCGTCAGCAGAGTCCATTCTCACCGCTCTACAAACTGCAATTGCCGGAAAAACAACCACTGCCGAGGTGTGGACCGCCGTGAACACTTGGTTTGACGCGCCCGGAGGCGGATTTGAGTCATCCGCCTACATAGGGTCTGATATCGGGGTATCATCTTTCCAAATCGGGACGAATGACCAGGCAGCTCTGGACATAAAAGCCAACCATTCTGCATTTCGAGAAACCCTGAAAGGCCTTGCCGTCGCCGCGCTTGTCTCTGAAGGTGCGCTGTCGGGTGATCCAGACGAACAATTTTCCCTTATTGAGAGCGCGGGCGAGCATTTGCTGGGCGCCGAAGGCGGCCTCGTCGCGCTCCGCGCGCACGTTGGATTTGTCGAGGCTCAGATAGAGAATGCATCGGCTCAGAATGTTGCAGAAAAATCAGCAATGGAAGTTGCATGGAATTCCCTGATTGGTGTTGATGAATTCGACGCGGCCGCAAGACTGCAGGCGGCGCAGTCCCAACTTGAAACTCTTTACACCCTTACCGCGCGTATTTCGCGCCTGACACTGGCGGATTACCTGCGATGAACATACGGCTTTTTCCTGCACTTCTTCTTGCTCTCCTCACCCCGACATTGATTTGGGCGAGCCCTATCCGTATCAAAGATCTGGTGGAATTTGATGGCGTTCGCGGGAATGATCTTGTTGGCTACGGTCTGGTCGTTGGCTTGAACGGTACCGGAGACGGCATTCGAAACGCCCCTTTTACCGAAGAAATTATGTCTAATTTGCTGGAGCGGCTTGGGGTAAACATCACTGGTGAGCAATTCCGCCCAAAAAATGTCGCGGCGGTCTTCGCAACGGCCACGCTTCCACCTTTTTCGCGTGCCGGTAGCCAGATTGATGTAACTGTTTCAGCGATTGGTGATGCTAAAAGCCTGTTGGGTGGCACGCTGATCATGACCCCACTAAACGCAGCGGACGGCCAGATTTACGCCGTCGCGCAAGGCACCGTCATTTCCGGCGGTGCCTCTGCCGAAGGCGAGGGTGCCCGCGTCGTTCAGGGCGTGCCCACAGCGGGGGTTATCCCATCCGGAGCGCGCGTCGAACGCGAAGTTGACTTCGCCTTCGGGTCACTTTCCACGCTTCGTCTGGCGCTTCGGACTCCGGATTTTACGACGGCTGGCCGAATAGAAAGTGCAATCAATCAAGCGTTCGGCGCACCGGTGTCTGTTATGCTTGATGCAGGAACCGTACAATTAGACATCGCTGCAACACGTATGTCCTCTGCCGCCCACGCAATTGGTCGGGTAGAAAACATTCTTGTCGAACCGCAGCTTCGCGCACGTGTCGTCGTTGATCAAAGATCCGGCACAATTGTTATGGGTGAAGATGTTCGTATTTCTCGCGTCGCCGTTTCTCAGGGAAACCTGACCCTGACGATCGAAGAAAGGCCTGTTGTGGTTCAGCCCAACCCGTTTTCAGAGGGTGATACAGTTGTCTTGCCACGTACCACCGCCTCGATTCAGGAGGAACCGGGCATTGGGCTTGCCGAAGTCGCAACCGGAACATCGTTATCAGAAGTGATTGCGGGCTTAAATGCGCTTGGTGTTTCACCACGAGATATGATCGACATTCTGAAAAGCATTAAGGCCGCTGGCGCGTTGCACGCTGAATTCGTGGTTCGTTAAAAATAGCTTCTGACCAACGCGCTTGAGATCAAACTCCAACCGTCGGCTACAACAAAGAACGCAAGCTTGAACGGCAGTGAAACGATTGCCGGTGGAACCATCATCATGCCCATCGACATGAGGACAGCAGCCACCACTAGATCAATAATGAGAAATGGCAGAAAGACAAGAAATCCGATCTGAAAGGCCCGCTCAATCTCGCTTAACAAAAACGAAGGAACGAGAAGCGACAGGGGGCTGTCGGCAATTGCAACCGCCGAACCAGGCGCGGGCCGCAAGGATGCAAGGCTTTCAAACGTATCGGGATCAATACGATTTGCCATGAAAATACGGAATGGGCCGATTGAAAGGTGAAATGCCTCTTCAACCCCGATCTGTTCATCAATCAGCGGTTCTATTCCCCTTGACCAGGCTTCCAGAAAGACAGGTTCCATCACAAAATACGTCAGGAACAGCGCAAGGCTGACGATCAACATATTCGGAGGTGATTGTTGCAATCCAATCGCCTGACGGAGGATCGACAAGACAGTCACCAGAAACGGAAAACACGTGACCATAATTGCAAGCCCGGGCACGATACTAAGAAGGGTGATCAGGACTAAAAGCTGAATACTACGTGCAGCCAAAGATCCATCTTCACCCAACGATATCGAAACTTCCTGAGCGAACGCGCTTTGAAAACTTAAGATCACCGCAACGGCAGCAAATAGAGCAACCCGGCCAATTCTACACATTGTTCAGAGACCGTTTTCCAGATCTGCTACCTCGGTTAAACGAACAGCAAGCTGGCCTTTCTGGTCACCATCAAGTTCCTGCAATTCGCCGCGAGCAATCAGTTTTTCGCCAATGAACAACTCCACCAAATCATCTACGCGTTTGTCGAGCGGCAACACAGCATCCGGCCCGAGACGCAGCAAATCTTTGACCAATGGTCGCGCTTTTCCAACAGAAATCGTTATCTCGATCGGTACTTGGTTAAAGGGATTTTTAGAGCTGGCCTCCGGTGCACCGGAATTTGTACTATCCATGTTTTTCCTCCATTTCGTTGAGTTGGAAGAAACCATCCACTGCGGCTTTGATCTTTGCCATCACCGAATCAAGATCAAACTGCTGCTCCTGATCGGCAAACCGAAGGTATGCCTGCCCTTCTGCCAAAGAGGGCTCCTCCGAGATATGAATCTCAAACCGGTCGTGCTTGTCTAAAAGCGTTTCAAGCGCAAAACGGTTCGCCGGGGCTGCCACCAGTTCGACCCGGGACTGGGGCAGGTTTTCAGCCTGTTCCACGGCGCTTTGAACGACCAACTCAGCAAAGCCTTCCGACGCAAGGTGCGGCAATATCTTGGACACCATCTCGCCAAAGAGCGGCCGCAAGTCGCGCAGAACCTGATTCCGCGCTTCGTGATAGGTGAACGAGAGGTCCTGAAGATTTCTTTCAAAATCTCCGGAAATCCGAGACCGGTCATCGTTCTGCGCCTTGGTGGCATCATCCCAACCAGCCTTGTAGCCTTGTTCAAAAGCCTCCAACCTGTGGTCTTCCAGAGAGGATGAAAAATCAATGGTCGGGTCAGACTCTGTATCCAGGTTCTGCTGCAACGCACCTGAAACACTCGGCTCGAAATCTTCCAGTTTAAGCACCGAAGCCATCAGGCATGCTCCTCTTCCATCCAGTTGCGCAATATTTCAACGGTTTCTTCCTGTCGTTCCTCAATCAACGCACGCAGGCGTTTGACCGGGTCCTGATCTGGGTCAGCCCTGTTTTCGGATTCAGTTGAAAGATTTGGTGAATTCGCCGTTTCTTCTGAAGGAACCAAGGCCATCTGCTGTGGCGGAGCATCGTTTTCATCAATTTGGCCAATCAGAACCGACGAACTTTGATCGTGCCCTGCAGGCCGAGCTGAAACAATTGCGTTTGCAGCGGCTAGTGTGCGTTGTGGCGGCACCCCAGCCCTGCCGATAGCTGGTGGCGCTTTCAGAATTGGGCGCACAACAAAAAATCCGAGCACCAGCAGAACCAAAGCCAGAACAGCTGTTTGAATGAGAGATGTAGCGTCAAGGTTAAGACCCTTGGATGTTGAAACATCAGATAGTGTTGCTGTATCTGAAATGGGTTCAAACACCATCGACTTCACAGTAATCACATCACCACGCAATTCGTCGAAACCGACGGCGGAGGCGACAAGCTCCCGAAGCGCGGCCAATTCCTCTTCGCTTCGCGGAGCAAAATCCTCGTTGTCTGTTGCGTCGTTGTTGGTTGCACCGTTGATCAGAACGGCAACTGTAAGACGCTTGATTGCACCAGGTGCGCGCAATGTTTCGGTTTGCGTTTCTGATACTTCAAAATTTATGCGTTCGCGAGTTTCGCTGTCTTGGCTCGTCGACGAGGAATCTGAACCCGCCGCTTCGCCACCTGGTAGATTGCTCGCCACAGTGACAGATCCTCCGCCCGCGTCTTTTGTGGATGTCGTTCGCTCTTCCGTTTCGGAGCTAATGGCAACACGACCATTTGGGTCAAACCGCCGCTCTACTATGGTTTCGCGGTCCGTTTCAGTTTCGACACTGATTTCAACAACAACGTTGCCGCGCCCGACCCGTGCTTCAAGGATACGTTCGACAGCTTGCCTAAGGTCTGTGGTATGTCCTTCATTGTTACCGTTTACAGAAACAGCATCTTCCAAACCCAGAACTTGCCCATTTACGCCGTCAATTACTGAAACGTCCTCAGGCAACAACCCGGCAACAGCGGATGCAACAAGATAGCGAAGCGCACGCGCGTGTGACGCAGGGAAAGCACCGGACACCGCTGTGACGGTGACCGAAGCGGTCGGTTTCAGATCGCGACGGAAGGGTTGCGACGATGGGTTCGAAATATGAACACGCGTCGTCCGTATATGCGGGCTTGCAACGATAGTCCTGGCAAGTTCCCCTTCTTTTGCGCGCCAATAGGCGGCGTCAAACATTTGCGATGTCGTGCCAAAGCCAGAAAGCGAATCAAGCAACTCGTACCCGTCGGAATTGTTGGCGGGCAGACCCTCGCTTGCCAGGCTCATCCGTAGTTCATCACGTAGCGTGCTGTTCACAAAGATCGCGCCACCACGGACATCATATTCTACATTGCGCTGGTCTAACGCCAGCAACACATCACCCGCCGGTCCGGGCTCCAAACCCGAATAAAGCAACGACATTCCCGGCTTTGTGGCCATGCCAGACAGGGCCAGAACAGCGACAAACATTGCGACGGTCGCCAAACCAACGAATATCCTGCGCCGAATATCCAACGCGTTCCAAACAGACATAATTTGTTGCAAAAAGATTCTCCTTAAAAAGGGGCTTCTGCCGCCTTCATGACGAAACATTCCGCGATCAGGCTTAACAATCGGTTAGCAGTTGAAGCGCTATAGGAGAGTCGCAATCACAATTCTGGTGCGACGATGGCAAATGGTGAAACAGCAGACGACACCCTGACCGATGGCTCAAGGAAGACATCAAAGCTGCCGTTGATGTTGGGGCTTCTCTTTGCTTTGGTGTTTGGTGGCGGTGCATATTACGCGGTCAGTTCCGGTACAATTTTCAACGGGGCAAAAGGTAACTCTGCTGAAGAAAGTTTCGTCAACGTTGAACCTTTGCCTGATATTATATTTGTGCCAGTCGACCCTTTGGTTGTCAGTCTTGGCAGTCAGTCAGATTACTCACACCTTCAGTTCGAGGCGCAGCTTGAAGTGGTTCGCCAATACCAAGACGACGTTTCCGCGCTCATGCCGCGCATAGTGGATGTGCTGAACGGATACCTGCGCGCCGTCGATGTTCGAGATTTTGAAGAACCAAGCGCGCTCATCCGGCTGCGCGCGCAGATGCTGCGAAGGGTGCAGATAGTAACCGGAGACGGGCGCGTGCGTGGCCTTCTCGTCATGAAATTTGTGGTAAACTAAGGGGCGCGGAATGGGACTGATCGCTGATATATTTCTGATTGCCGGCGCGATCGGGGCAACATTTTATTGCTTTGTTCTTTCGCGAAGACTCGCCAAATTCAACGATCTGGAAAAAGGCGTTGGCGGCGCGGTTGCTGTCCTTTCCGCGCAGGTCGACGATATGACAAAAACCTTGCGGGGGGCGCAGGTGGCGGCGGTTTCGTCGACGACTTCACTGGACGCCATAACCGTGAGGGCAGAAGAAGCTGCCGCGCGTCTGGAGCTGCTTGTTGCATCAATGCATGATCTGCCAGTTCAACCCGAAGACGCTCAGCCTTCAAAAACCGCTAAGCCGGAAAATGCTCCTGAAGAAGTTCTGCGTGAACGCAATCAACCTGATGCAGTGTTTGTTCGGCATAAAGACACGCTTTTGGAGGCCGCTGAATGAACTGGAGGAGACAAAACAAACAGAATGCTAAACGTGGCGGTGGCGTACTTCTGATCATCGCGGCGCTCTTCATCGCTTCTGGGGTATTGCGGTTGGGGACAGGTACCGGCGCAGCGATTGCACGTGAATTCGAGGCGTTTTCAGATGACCAAGCTGAACAAGAACATGTAGAGCAATACTGTGAAGCCGATGCAGATGTTGCGACGTTACTGGACGCATTGCAGCAACGCCAATCCCGACTCGTGGAGCAAGAAGAGGCCCTTATGGGCAGACTGCAAGCATTGGCCGTAGCAGAAGCGATCTATGAACAGAATACTAAAACTTTGATCGAAGCGGAAAACGCGCTTGCACAAACCATGGCCCGTTCTGAGACCGCCGCAGAAGATGACATTTCACGCTTGATTACGGTTTATGAAACAATGAAAGCAAAAGATGCAGCCGCGTTGTTTGAGGAAATGGATCCGGATTTTTCAGCGGGGTTTCTGGGGCGTATGCGCCCTGATGCTGCGGCTGCAATCATGGCGGGTTTGACACCTCAAAAAGCGTACACGATCAGCGTTGTTCTGGCTGGCCGGAATGCCGCGGCACCCACGGAGTAAGAGGCTCGCGATGAGGTGTTGTTAACTCTCTTCTGCGACGCTGGCACAAATCGATTCACAGCGATGGAGCGCAGGATATGATAGGGTTTGTCGGCATCGCCATAATTTTTGTGATGGTGTTTGGCGGCTACATTGCCGCAGGCGGGAAGATGGGGATTATACTGACGTCCCTGCCCTTTGAGTTAACAATGATCGGGGGCGCAGCGGTTGGGGCATTTTTGCTCTCAAATGACATGGCGGCAATCAAGCACACGCTGAAAGATATCGCGAAAGTGTTCAAAGGCGTTAAGTGGAAACCGGAAGACTACCGGGACTTGCTGTGTCTTTTGTTTGAACTTATTAGGCTCGCGAAACAAAACCCTGTCGCGCTTGAAGAACATATCGAGGCGCCAAATGACTCATCAATTTTCGCGAACTACCCCAAGATCCTGACAGATCAAGAAGCAGTAAACCTGATTTGCGATACGCTTCGATCCGCATCGATGAACTATGATGACCCGCATCAAGTTGAGGAAGTCCTTGAAAAGCGGATCGACGCAAACCTGCATCACGCCATGCAACCCAGCCACGCGCTTCAAACAATAGCTGATGGGCTACCAGCGCTCGGAATCGTCGCTGCTGTTCTGGGGGTGATTAAAACAATGGCTTCGATTGACCAACCGCCTGAAATCTTGGGTAAAATGATCGGTGGGGCATTGGTTGGAACTTTTTTGGGTGTCTTTCTGGCCTATGGTCTTGTCGGCCCGTTTTCCGCAAAACTACAATCAGTTGTTCAGGAAGACGCACATTTTCATCAGCTGATCCGCGAAGTTCTGGTTGCCAATCTCTATAATCACGCAACGGATATATGTATCGAAGTCGGTCGGCAAAATACACCTAGCCACTATCGCCCGAGCTTTGTTGACCTTGAGGAGGCGTTAAAAAACGTCAAGGTAAGCGCTGCATGAGACGCCTCGTTTCTCTATTCCTTTTGCTTTTCCCTCTGGCTGTTTCTGCTGAAACCGTGACAGTCCGCTCTGGTGAACATCCGGGTTACTCACGTTTGACGCTGGAATTTGAGAATTTCCCGGAATGGGCCATGGGTCGGACAGATGAACGCTATGTCTTGCGGATTGATCAGGATGGGTTTGAGCCAGACCTGAGCAGTGTTTTTCAAAGACTGTCTGCTGATCGTATTTCTGATCTTTCATTTCGACCCGACGCGCAACAGTTACGAATTGACCTGAACTGCAACTGCTATGCACGCGCCTTTAAGCATTCTGACCGCTGGCTAGTTGTGGATATTCTTGACGGACCTGCGCCAGAATCCGCCCGTTATGAAACCCCTCTTGCTGAAAAAGCTTTTGAACAAACAAACTCGCGGGTGGGGTCCCAAATGACGCAAACGCGAGGCCAACAGACGACACCCGCGCAACATGTGATCCCGATGGCCGCAACACGGCGCACCGAAAGAATGGACCACAATCTGACGAATTTTCCAAACCTTGGCGCCGCAGACGAAACGCCCAATGCCAGCAATAATGCTCATTCAAACCTGACCCAGCCAGAGCAAGAGCAAGGTTTGCGATTGTTGGAAATCGATACCATTGAAAATGACAACTTGGCGACGCAGTGGAGTTTCCCGCCCACGTTGGAAAATGGCTTTCAAAATTTTCGGAATGAAGCCGTAAATCTGGCACAACAGATGAACGCGCACATTAACGTTGCCACAGAGCCCAATACCGAAAATGAAAGAAACGTGGCACAGAAGCCTACGCCCCCAACGGACCTTGTAACTGAGTGTTTGGACGATTCTCTTTTTGATCTCGCAAACTGGGGAATGGAGGAGGGAATTTCCAACAGCATCTTCGCGGCACGAGGCAGCTTTATGTCAGAGTTCGACATTGTTACGCCAGAGGCCGCTGAACGCTTAACACGGTCTTACATCTACGCCACATTCGGTGCTGAAGCAGAGTCTGTTTTGAATACTTTCGGCCAGGAACTGGAACACGCTGACTTGCTGCGGGCATTAGCGCAGATTGTGGACAATGGATACGCCAAAGACAGCACTAGTCTGGGCGCTCAAATCGGCTGCCCAAATTCGTCAGCTTTATGGGCGGTACTTGCGCAGCAACAGATTTTGGAAAAGAACCTCTTGAACAAAGAAGCCATACTTCAAACTTTTTCAGAATTGCCGCTGCATTTACGACGTCACCTTGGTCCGGTTTTATCGCAGAGATTGCTCGATATTGGCGAAACATCTGTTGCCCAGTCCGTCCTTAATGCAGTTGCGCGTGCGCCCGGCAACCACGGTGCGCCCTTCGAAGTGGCCGAAGCCAAACTCGAACTCACACGCGACAACAACAATATTGCTGAAGAAACACTTGAGAAGATAGTCGCAACAAATGACGCTGCAACACCAGACGCACTTCTGTCTTTGATACGATCACGCCTTGCGCGCGGTCTTGAAATTGACCCGCAAATAATCGCAACAACCGAGGCGCTTGCTTTTGAGCACCAAGGAACGCAAATGGGCGCGCATCTAAGCAGAGCTCTTATCCTTGCGCAGGGTCAAAATGGGTCTTTTGATGCCGCACTTGATGGGCTGACTACGCTTTCGGAGGAACAAGGGAATGACGCTGAAACGACAGCTATGTGGGATCACGTCACAAAAAATCTTGTTTCATTGACAGATGATACCTCGTTTCTGGAAATTGTTTTTCGGCATCAGAAACCACTTACTTTGGCTCCGCTCAATCCTGAACTGAGGCGCGCCTTAACCCGCCGTGCCGTTGACCATGGGTTTACGGGCCTTGCGCGAACTTTGCTAAACGCCCCAGATCATCCGGCCGGGGCAGACCGTATCATTTTGGCCAGCGCCGCATTGGCCGATCAGAAACCAGGATTGGCAATTGATCTGGTCAGAGATGTTAACGACCCGGAAGCCATTCACCTCAAAGTCAGAGCACATACGATTCTAGGCCATCTCAGAGAAGCGGCTGAATTGGCAGCTTTAACAGAAGACCTTGCCGCACAAAAAGAAGCCTTATGGCGCGCCGGTTCATGGAGCCAGCTTGAAAGCATCGGATCGGAAGCTCAACAAAAAGCTGCAAAACTGATGCTTGAACACTCCGGAGGAGTTACCGATCCAGCTCCGCGCCCCGATTTTGAAAACCAGGGCGCCTTGCTACGTGGCAACGCGTTGTTGGAACAAAGCCGCGCCGCGCGCAATACCGTTCAGGCAGTCTTGAGCGATTATGATTTACCTCCACCGGACACTCGTTGAAATGCGATCAAGTACTTACGAATTATCAAGAATCTCTGCTTAAGCTGTTTTTGAAACCGGCTTCTGGAAGAACGCAAAATGACAAGAACTGTCTGTGGTAAGTGGAATGCAAAACGATACGCCACTTGCGAGAACCGGAAGGCACTAATGATGCCCTTTTTGATCTTCGTTCTCGCACTCCCAATGAAAAGCTTTGGCTCTACGGCCAGTCAGAATATCTCAGCTCTGTGCGATCATGCAGTCACACGCGCAGCGCGCGAAACCGGAGTTCCGATATCAGTACTTCAGGCTATTTCGATAAACGAATCCGGGCGGCGCCAGAATGGGCAAATTCTGCCTTGGCCCTGGACCGTCAACATGGAAGGCTCGGGGCGTTGGTTTGACACGCGTGAAGACGCGCTTCGCTATGTCTATGACCACTACGAGCGGGGCGCGCGCAGTTTTGATGTCAGCTGCTTTCAGGTAAATTATCGTTGGCACGGACAACATTTCGAATCCATCGAAGCGATGTTCGATCCTTACGAAAACGCGCTCTATGCAGCGCGCTTTCTAAGCGATCTGTACAGCGAAAAAGGAAACTGGAGCGATGCTGCGGGCGCGTATCATTCCCGAACACCACAATATGCGAACCGCTACAAAGCGCGCTTTAACGAAGCTTTGGCTAATCTGGCAAAGGAGACCGAGCAAACAACAGTCAGGCGTGTTCCCGGTACAAGTGAACCAGCCGAACCTGATGGCGGTTTTCACGAAAATCTTTATCCACTTTTACGATCCGGAACGGGACGACGAAGTCTGGGTTCGCTCGTCTCGTTAGAGGGTGCAGGCTCTGCGCGTCGTCTGATCGACGCAGCACATTAAGATGACCTTCACCAAACGCGCCCTTCAAGACATATTCCGCCCAACAATTTTTCTGGCGGTCGCATTAATGGCAATCATCGTCATGATGGTTTTACCTGTTCCTTCCTGGATGCTCGACATTGGACTTGCGGCATCCTTTGCGCTGGCGATTCTGATGTTCACTGTAACGCTTTTCATCGAGCGTCCATTGGATTTTTCCGCCTTTCCCACAGTTCTTTTAGGCTCCCTAATGCTGCGGCTTTCTTTGAACGTATCCTCCACAAAACTAATCATAGGTGAAGGGCATACCGGAACGGGTGCCGCCGGAGACGTCATCGAAGGTTTTGCGATGTTTGTAATGGGTGGCAGCGTTTTTATGGGGTTGGTCGTCTTTGGCGTCTTGCTGATCGTTAATTTCATCGTCATCACCAAGGGTGCCGCACGTATGGCAGAGGTTGGTGCACGGTTCGCCCTGGACGCAATGCCGGGCAAACAGCTGGCAATAGACAGTGATATGTCTGCCGGCGCAATTGACCATACAGAAGCAAAAGCAAGACGCGAGAAAGAACAGGCGGAAACCACCTTTTTCGGCTCGCTTGACGGGGCATCCAAGTTTGTGAAGGGGGACGCGGTTGCTGGCTTATTGATCACGTTGCTCAATCTTGTAATGGGGTTGATCATCGGTGTTTCACTCCATGGAATGCCACTGTCGACGGCGTTTGAAACCTATGCGATTCTAACTGTTGGCGATGGTTTGGTGACACAAATCCCGGCAGTGATCATCTCTATTGCTTCGGCGTTGTTACTGGCGCGTGGCGGAGAAACAGGTGCAACGGATATTACGTTGGTTACTCAGCTAGGACGATACCCACCAGCCCTTGCAACCGTTTCAGTCTTGATGGCGCTTTTCGCCCTTGTCCCTGGTCTGCCGTTTTTACCGTTTATTTTCGGTGCGCTTACTTTGTTCGGATGCGCCTGGTTGGTGCAGCGAAACAACAAGAAGAAAGCGATTAATGAAACGAGCCTGGCCTCAGAAACACAGGCCGAACCTGACGCAAAACCGATGGGAGATTTACTTGATCTTGATGATATTCATGTCGAGTTTGCACCTGATCTTGTTGGAATGGTTCTTGACCCGGCCACAGGCCTTGATGCGCGAATTACGAACATGCGCAATCATGTCGCCACAGTATTTGGCCTGATACTTCCAGAGATACGGATGACCGACGATGTTTCCTTACCACCCGGAACCTATGTCATTAAAATTCAGGGGGTCGAACAGGTACGAGACCGGTTGTTTCCCGAAAAGGTTCTTGCACTTTCAATGGATGAGGCGGGGTCGCTTCCGCCCGGCGAAGATGTGAAAGAACCCGTCTATGGCGCGTCAGCGCGCTGGATTGTATCCGCAGCCCAGGAAGAGGTGGCCCTTGCTGGTGTGACCGTTGTCACCGCAACAGAAGTGCTCGCAACACACATGCTGGAAGTGATAAAGCGTAACTTCCCCCGGCTACTGTCTCTGAAGGCTTTACGCCGTTTACTGGACGAATTCACAAATCTTAGTGACGGTGCGCGCGCCACCGCAAACAAGCAAATGCTGGACGAACTGGTGCCAGAGAAAGTGCCGGTTGACCTTTTGCTCAGCGTTATGCGGTTGTTGCTGGAAGAACGCGTTTCAATCAGAAACCTACCCCTAATACTGGAAGCAACCGCAGAAGCACGTACGACAAATCCGACCGCTGAAGGCGTGTGTGAACACGTGCGTCAGCGGCTTGGGTTTCAGTTGCTTGCAGAGTTGAAACGTGACGACGGGACAGTGCCGTTGGTGCAGCTTGCCCCGGAGTGGGAAGAGACCTTTAAGACTTATCAGGTCGTAGGCGAGCGCGGCCAGACAGACGTCGCACTACCGCCCGACGAATTTAACAGACTTGCGAGCGGCGTTGCAGAAAAACTGGCGCAATCAAATGACAACGGCGTCTTTCCCGCAATCGTGACATCCCGGCACCGGCGGCGGTTTTTGAGAACGGTACTTTCTGCCAAAGGCATCCAAAACCCGGTACTGGCATTCGAAGAAATCGGCACAGACGCGCGGCCTTCTCTGGTTGGGTTGGTTCCCGCATGAACACCCTTTTGGCAAACCTCGTCGAAATTGGTCAAACAAGCCTGATTGTCGGATTTTTGGTTTTTCTGCGCGTTGGCGCAGCAATGGCGCTTTTGCCTGCATTTGGTGAACAGTCGATCCCGCAACGTGTTCGTTTGGTACTAACGCTTTGTTTCACAGCGATCGTTACGCCGGCAGTTGCCGGGCAAATCACGCCAATGGCAGAAACCCGGAGTATGATGCCATTCGGCCTCGTCACCGAAGTTATCGCCGGGTTGGCAATCGGTGTCGTGCTGCGGCTTTTTGTGGTTGCGCTGCAAGTTGCCGGTGCAACCGCAGCCCAGGCAACATCGCTTTCACAAATATTGGGCAATGCTGGCGTGGACCCCGCCCCGGCAATTGGCCAGATACTATTGATCAGTGGGGTTGCTTTGGCCGTTATGGCAGGGCTGCACGTCCGTTTCGCTGAAGTAATGATCATCTCTTATGATTTGATGCCGGTTGGCCAGTTTCCCGATTCAGGCATTTTGGCCGAATGGGGAACCGCAAGGATAGCACACGCCTTCGGGCTTGCATTTTCTTTAGCGGCGCCGTTCGTGATCGCCTCCCTCATCTACAATGTTGCACTTGGCGTCATTAACCGGGCGATGCCGCAACTGATGGTTTCCTTTGTAGGCGCGCCAGCCATATCAGCGGGGGGGTTATTGCTGCTGTTTCTCACAGTTCCGATCGTTCTTTTTGTCTGGTCGAGAGAGTTATCAACGTTTCTTGCAAATCCATTTGGGGCGTATTGATGGCCTCTGATGAAGATGACGACAAACAATTTGAACCTTCTCAGAAAAAGCTGGACGATGCGCGTAAAAAAGGCGAAATCGCGAAATCTGCCGATTTGTCGACAGCCGCAAGTTACGGTGGGCTATTGCTTATCTTCATTGCCTTTGGCTCAGGAAGCCTTTCGGCGCTGGGCACAGTTCTTTCTAACTTGATTGCAAAGTCGGATGAATTTTCTTCACTTCTCTTTCACGGCGGCGCATCAGTGGTTACCGGAAGCCTGATAAGCGCGACCTTAGCTGCAATAGGGTCCTGGTTTCTCATCCCCGCGCTCGCCGCGCTGCTTGCCATATTGGCGCAACGCAGCTTGATCTTTGCGCCGGAAAAACTCTTGCCGAAACTGTCGCATATTTCACTGGTTGCAAACGCAAAAAACAAATTTGGCAGAAACGGTGTTTTCGAGTTCTTCAAAAGCTTTTTCAAACTTTTGGTCTACAGCGCGCTTCTCTGGTTCTTTTTGCTCAGCCGCATAACAACCATTCTGGAAACCGTTCACCAAACCCCGGCCATGATCACCGTGACATTGGCACAGCTTATGATCGAGTTTTTGTTCATCATCCTTGTCATTTCGACATTGATCGGTGCGGTCGATTATCTTTGGCAGGTTCAGGAACACCAACGCCGAAACCGGATGTCACGCAAAGAAATGTTGGATGAATCCAAACAGCAGGAGGGCGACCCACATATCAAACAGCAGCGTCGCCAAAAAGGCTACACAATCGCGATGAACCAAATGCTGACGAATGTTCCGGATGCTGACGTCATTGTTGTGAATCCCAAACACTACGCCGTCGCTCTGAAATGGGACAAAGGGTCTGGTACAGCACCTGTTTGCGTCGCGAAAGGTGTAGACGAGATTGCGGCCAGAATACGTGAAGTTGCGATCGAGTCCGCAGTACCCATACACAGAGACCCACCAACAGCGCGCGCAATATTTGCAACTGTTGAGTTGGGTCAAGAAGTTTTGCCGCAACAATATCAGGCGGTTGCTGCGGCAATTCGCTTTGCTGAAATGATACGGCAAAAAGCCAAAGGCGCGCGTGCAAAATGAAAAGAGATATTTCGAATCTGAGATCGCTGACAAAGATAATCCTTGACAAAGATCTCTCTGAATTGCGCAGAGTGGCGGAACAAATACAGGCTCTGCTCGATCAAATCACGCTGCTTCGGCAGCATGTGAAATACGGGTATGAGGCGCATACTCTGGAAGGCGCAGAAAACTTGGCGCAGAAAGCGCGGGCTTACGAGGGTTGGATAGAATGGTGCGACCAACAGATCAAAACGAAAAACGCCAAGCTTGCCCGGTTACGGGTGCGGCATGAGATTTTGCTTGAAGCGGCAAAAAAAAGCTTCGGCCGCGATGAAGCATTACGACAAATTGAAGACCGCGATCAGAAAAAAATGTCACGAATGCGTCGTCCTGCCTAAACATTCATTCGTCCCACACCTACAAATCCTGACGTACCAAATCCTGTATCAATACCTGGGTGACAATTGGGCCCATTGTGCGCTGGGCGATCTCTAGCAAAGCCTCGTGAAGCCCCCGTAACTTGTCGCTGCTGGTAAAAACGCCATGAAACCCCCCGGCATTTGCATGATCAAAAAGAACCTGCAGGAAAACGTCCCGCAGTTTAGGCTCTCTTTCGAACACCAAGGCTTTGCCACCAGAGGTAACCTGAAGGCTAAGTGACATAACGATTAAAGAAGCAACTTTTCCGTCTTCTACGACGGGTACAATGAACTGATTGTTCAGTTTTACAAAATCGGCACCGGCATTTTCGCTGGAAGGAGTTGACCCTTCTGCTTCGGTGACCTCGCTTTCCGGCCCACACGGGTTTATCGTGATCCTTTCGCTAGGGTTGGTATGCAGAAAAAGACCCGCACCAACGCCCGCACCGGCCCCAACTGCAGCTAACAAAACAGGTAGTAGGAAACGCATGAATGCCCTCTTCAAAACGGTAGAATTATATCTGCAACTTGCTGGCCATATCGTGGCTGCTGCACATCGGTAATCTGGCCACGACCGCCATAGGAAATTCTGGCTGAGGCGATTTTGTCATAGGTAATCTCGTTCTGGCGCGAAATGTCTTCAGGTCGCACAAACCCCGAAACGAGCAGCTCTCTCATCTCAAAATTTACGCGCACCTCTTGCGAGCCCTGAACCGAAAGAACTCCGTTTGGCAGTACATCCACGATTGTCACTGCAACCCTTAGTGTCAGTTTTTCGTTTCGTCTCACTGATCCGTTGCCACCAGACGCGCTTGACGAATTTGTGGCGACGGCCGATTCCATCGATGCGCCCTCAGGAAGTCGTTCATTTATGCGCTGCGGAAGGCCAAAGAATGACGGAATGCTCATGTTTTCAGAGCCACTTCGTTCACGGGATGTTGCGTTTGAAATTTCTGCTTTATCGTCAATTTCGATCACGACAGTCATGATATCGCCCCGCTGAACAGCACGCCGATCCCCAAGTAGAGAACCGCGCGACCTGCTCCAGAGCGAGGCCCGGTCAATCTCACGGCGAGGCTCCAATGTTTGGGGCAAGCCAGGCGTTAACATCGCCTGTTGCTCTTGGGTGTTGGCCGTGGGCGTAAAGGTCGGCGCACGACCAACATTTGCCAATCGCTGACATCCTGATGCGAACAAGAGCACAGACAGCAGCGCTAGCGGGAAAAAACGAACCATTTGGAACCTCCAAGCCACTACTGGCCTACGTAGACTGAACCATTCTCGCCCACAGTGCCGGTAACTGTACTGCGCGACGAAAGGTTCATAACTCTTAGTTTGTCGCCGGGGCCGCCCCTTCCCAAAGCGCGTGCATCAGCAGCGATAAGTAGGCTGCCACGCCGATAGACCAGCGTTACAATCTGATTGCGCTCAACAGAAGCGGCCGGGCCAACATCGCCTTGCCGAATGGGACGGCCTGCATAAAGGACGACACGCGCCTCAAGCCCGACCGCCTGATCTGGCGAACTCAGCGTGCCGCGTATCGTTTCATTCTGAACAATCACATCAGACGCCGTCAGAATTTGATGGCTTGGTATCGTCCGTGCCGCGATCAGTGCTTCAGGCCTCGCAGGAACAGCAAGGCAGCAAAATAGCATGCCTGCATTAAGAATATCCCAGTATTTCATCAACGGACCTGCGTCGTTGCGCCAAGCATCTGATCCGCTGCTGTAATGACCTTAGCGTTCAGTTCATAACCACGCTGGGCCTCTATCAGTTCAGTAATCTCGCGCACCGCATCCACCGAACTTTCTTCGAGATAGCCCTGACGCAGAGTGCCAAGCCCGTCAGATCCAGGTGTGCTGATTTGCGCCGCCCCAGAGGCGGATGTTTCCATGAACAGGTTCCCGCCAATCGCCTCCAACCCTTTCGCGTTTGAGAAATTCACAAGTGTGAACTGCCCCATCAGTTCCGGATCTACACGATCATTAAAATACGCGTATACTTCCCCTTCAGAATTTATCGAAATGCTACGCGCGTCTGACGGAATGGTTATGTCAGGAACCACCGCATAACCGTCTGATGTGACGATCTGACCATCAGGGCCGCTCTTTAATGCGCCGTCCCGGGTGTAGGCAGACAAGCCAGACGGCAATGTGACTTCGATGTATCCGTTTCCTTCGATTGCAACATCCAGATTGCCGCCCGTTTCTGAAGGAGGGCCTTGTTGCAATTGCACTGTAACCGCAGAGGGCCGCACACCAAGGCCAAGCTGCACCCCGGTCGGCAGTACGGTTCCATCGGCGGCGTTGATCGTGCCAGCGCGGCTCATCTGTTGATAGTGCAAGTCAGAAAATTCTGCCCGGCGGGCGTTGTAACCCGTCGTGTTCATATTCGCGAGATTGTTCGAAATCGTCTCAACCCGCATTTGCTGAGCACTCATTCCGGTCGCTGCGATTTTCAGGGCGCGCATGAGATTTTCCTTTCTTATCTGCCGAGTGTTTGCAGAACCGCGCGAATACGCTCGTTCTCTTTGTCAAGGAAGCTTTGGCCCAACTCATAGGCACGTTGAACTTCGATCATGCGGGCAATTTCTGTGACCGGATCCACGTTTGAATCTTCAAGAAACCCCTGAACAACGGCCGCATCCGTTACAGGCACGACACCTTCTTCGCTTGAAAACCGAACACCACCTTCGCGGTGAAGATCGTTTGGCGCTACGGGAACGTAGAGCCCAACCTGCGCCAAAGGCTGACCATTTACAGACAATGTTCCATCTGCAGCAAGGCCAACAGAAGAGGCATCTGGCGGGACAAAAATTGGCGCACCAGCGGTATCAAGTAACCGGTAGCCGTCCTGAGAAACCAGTTCCCCCTGTGCGTTGGGTGTAAAAGCTCCGGCGCGGGTCAACCGTTCTCCATCTGGCGTATCGATTAGGAAAAAGCCTTCGCCTTCGATTGCGAAATCAAACGTTCCATGTGTCTGCGTCAAAGGGCCCTGACGAACATCGGTATGCCGCACATTTCCCGTAGCCATTGACAAGGCATCAGCATCCCCATCAAGCTTTCGAATGTGCTCTGAGAAGATAACGCCTTCCTTGCGAAAACCTGTGGTCGAGATATTTGCGAGATTGTTCGCAACTGTTTGCATTTCACGCATCAGACCCGATTGGCGCGTCAACGTCGTGTAGCTTGCGTTATCCATCAGTCAACTCCGCGCAATCAAAGGAACGATACTGGCGGAAAAAAACGTTGTAAGCGTTTCAGTCATGAAACCCATCGTTACCCAGAACACGATAAGGATCGCGAGCAACTTTGGCACAAATGTCAGTGTCATTTCCTGCACCGAGGTCAACGCCTGAAAAAGACCAATCACTAAACCGGAAACCAAGGCAACCGCCAGAATGGGTGTTGAAATGACCACCGCAATCCAGAGACCCTGACGAAGCGTGTCGTAAAACAAGAGCTCATCCATCGGTTATACCGGCATCCGTAGAATTTCCTGATAGGCCTCGACAACCTTGTCCCGCATGGTCACAGCGGTCTCGACCGCCAGTTCTGTCTGTGCCAACGCCTGTACCAACGCGTGCGGGTCAGCGCCGCCTGTCATTGTGGCCTTTGCGGCTTCTTCGCCCTGCGTCAAAGTTGCTGCGAAATCTTTGGCCAGTTCGGCAATTCCGGCCTCCGTCCCGCCCGCGACAGGCTTTGGCGCTGTCGCGGGGCGGGTGGCTGCATATTGCTGGGCTGCAAGTGTGGAACGGATATCCATTCTGGTCTCCTTTATCTACGCAGAAGTTCGAGCAGGCTTTGCGACATTTGCCGCGCCTGATCGAACATTTTGAGGTTCGCCTCATAGCTGCGCTGCGCTTCGCGCGCGTCAGCAATTTCGACCATCAGATCGACGTTCGATCCATCATAATGGCCTGTTCCATCCGCCATCGGATGACCTGGGTCGAACACCCGGGTCAGTTCTGTCTGGTCAAGTTTTACCTGACCGGTCCGCACGTCGCCGGTGCGTTGCCCCGCAACCATCTCGGTTTCAAATGAAACTGTTTTCCGATGGTAGCCGGGGGTGTCCGAATTCGCGATGTTCTCGGAAACATGGCGTAGCCGGGTGGCCTGTGCCTGCATACCGCTGGCTGACAGTGAAAGGGTTTTCATTAGGTCGCTCATTTTGTCGGCTCCTCCTATCTCCGGCCAAGACTGGTTCGCAGAATTCCCAATGATGTCTGATAAATTGTCAGAGCCATGTCGTGCTGATGCTTAACCTCAGACGCGCGCATCATCTCTGCCTCCAGCGAAACGGTATTCCCATTTGGAGACTGGGCGTCCTGAACCGCGCGAATACTTAACTCCGGCGCCGCCAAATTTGTGCCGCCAGTCAAGTGACCCTCACGCGTTGCGCGCTGATCATAACGAATATTTCCAGATTGATATGCCTTCGCAAACGAGATCACATCACGCGACTTGTAGCCAGGTGTGTCTGCGTTCGCGATGTTCTGCGCAATAGCCACCTGACGCGCACCAGCGTGCTGAGCCATTGCCTGCGCCAAGCGCATAATTTCCAGTTTTTCGAGCATCGGGGCTTCTCCCTCGATCATGTTCAATCAAGCTTTAACCCTGATTCCTTTAGAAATGGTTTGCAGCATTGGCAGAGGAAAACAGAATGACACTTGCAAACATGAGCTCTCTAACGGCCGAAATCTCTGCTTTGCGGCCATTCCATAGCGTAGGCCGTATCGCCGGTATTAACCGGGGAACACTTTCGGTCTCGGGTCTTTCACAATCTGCAAGCTTTGGGGATCAGGTTCGTATCCTCTGGCAACCCGATCAGGAAATGAACGGGGAAGTGTTGCAGCTGTCTGAAGATACTATCGTCGTTCTGCCAGAGCAGTCGGCTGAAGGTATCGCAATTGGGGATCGCGTTATTCTTAACGGCCCAACTCGTATTGCACCTGACGATAGCTGGATAGGAAGGGTGATCGACCCATCGGGTAACCCGTTGGATGGCCAACCTCTGCTGCGTGGCGGCACATCGCGGGAGTTGCGCAGCGCGCCGCCAAATGCCACCAAACGAAGCCCTCTGGGTAAGCGGCTAGAAACAGGCATTGCAACATTTAACACGTTGTTACCTGTTGTTCGCGGTCAGCGCATTGGGCTCTTTGCAGGCTCCGGTGTTGGAAAATCAACGCTTCTGGCCAAGTTTGCAAATGGTATTCAGGCAGACGTCGTTGTTATTGCACTTATCGGTGAACGCGGCCGCGAGGTGCGGGAATTTGTTGATCATACTCTGGGCCAAGATGGCATGGCGCGGTCCGTCGTTGTTGCGGCAACTTCTGACCAATCTCCGCTTCTGCGCCGCCGCTGCGCCTGGTCTGCAATGGCGGTGGCGGAACACTTTCGCGATCAGGGCGCACACGTCCTTTTGCTGGCCGATTCCGTTACGCGCTTTGCCGAGGCGCATCGCGAAATTGCACTGGCGTCAGGAGAGGCTGCATCACTACGCGGTTACCCACCGTCGACCTCACATATGATCATGTCACTCTGCGAGCGTGCCGGAACTGGTACGTCGGAAACAGGAGATATTACAGCAGTGCTCAGTGTACTGGTCGCAGGATCAGATATGGAAGAACCGATTGCCGATATTCTGCGGGGAGTTCTCGACGGGCACGTCGTTCTGGATCGCACAATCGCGGAACGAGGGCGCTATCCAGCAATTGATTTGCTAAAATCCGTTTCCAGAAGTTTGCCAAACGCAGCCTCAGAAAATGAAAACGCCATAATCACTAAAACACGGCAGTTATTGGGGGCATATGAACGGGCAGAAATGATGATTCAGGCAGGGTTGTACAATGCGGGATCCGACCCGACGATTGATGCAGCAATCGAAGTTTGGCCAGCGTTGGATGCATTCCTTTCCGAAGATGAAACAGACAATAGCCAAGCCAGTTTCGAGCGGCTTTCCGGTATTTTGGAGAACGTGCAAGTGCCGGATACAGCATCGTAGAAAAGTTTATTCGGAAAGGGCGTAGCCTAGTGCAAACTGGAAGATTCTAAGAGGGAGGAACCACACCAGTTCAACTTTTATCGAAAGGGCCGAAATGCGCTTGCGCTTTCAAGCAGAGCCAACGCGGTCTGTCCGCCAAGAGTTGAAATATTCTGGTTCTGAATGTCGGCCCGGATCAGAAAATTTCTTACCAGTTCTTCTTGTTTTTCGGGGTCTGCAAACTGCGCTATATTTTTCGCACCAAATTGCCGTTCCGCTCTGTCGCGAAAAACCTCAAGCTGCTTGTCCAAATCCAGCGATCCAAAGCTGGAAGGCAGGCCCAGTGCAGTTTCAAACACGTTGCGCAAAGGAGCGTTGCCCATAACTGTAAACCACATTGCATTGTCGGAAATATCACGTTTGGTCAGAGCATCCAGTTCGCGCTGTGCGCCAAGCGCCAGTCGCATGTTTTCGTCCTGATCACCAACCGCAACTTCAAACTGCCGTTCTTTGTAGGCCTCTGCAATGCGTGCTCCAAAATCGCTTAGTTGCGTGTTCGGAGTCGAAAAATCCCCGAAACCAAATGCTTTGGAAAATTCGAAGTATCTTTTGTCAGCGAGCCTGTTTGACAGGGCGCTACGCTCCAACGTGCCATCTTCTAAAACTTTTCGAATGAAGAATTTGTTGCCGATGTCGTCATCCAGCCCGAACGCTCCCAAAGCGACCTTTAAAAGGGTTCGGTCTTGGACGAGCGCCTCGGCGGTTTGAATCCGGCCTATGTTTTTCTCGAAATAGGCGGTTTCTCTTTTAATCTGCTGCGTGTTGTCATGCGCTGTTTGCTGTGTTTCGAGCGTGCGATTTAAAAACAACCATCCGGGATACCCGGACAGCGGGAGGACAGGTTGAAAATTCATGACGGCCTCGCAGCCATAAGCCGTTCTTCACGCGGCAACAATGACCGCAGCGCCTTGAGCGCCTGATAAAACTGGTCATGAATAACGGACTGACTTGCGGTATCCAGATGTCTTTTGCTATCCGCGTCTCTTAAAATCTGGCTGAGCTGTTCGATGCCACGCAAAAGTTGCATGCGCGCCTCCTCTTTCTTTGCGTCACCGGAAAGAACAAGTTGCGCTATGTAACATACGCGGCGTACCGGGGTGTTCACGTCTTCCGGGTGAATGGCATCACGCAGCCGCAGGATATTCGCGTTTGGTGTCACAATAGACAGGCGCGACCTGCGGTCACCATTTTCAATCACGGCACCGTTGATCAGGACCCGTTCCTTTGGTCCTAGCTTCAGAACAAGGCCGCTCATGGTCTTTCCTCCTGCGTGCGAAGACCACGCATGACAGCGGTGTTAATATCGACCAGCGCATCAATGCTGGCCTCCTTTTTCAGGACTTTGCGGCTGTGCTCCGCTGTGAATTCAGCAAGGTAAAACAATTGCGCCCGCAACTGCTGTGGTAATGCGTTTCCATCACCTGCTACATCTGTAGCAAGAAGCGTCCAAAGCTGACGGTTTTCATGAATTGCTCGAACGACGCTCGAAAAATCAACATCGGATTTCTCGTTAGCTTGTCTTAATTTCTGTGTAACTCGCGCGAAGGTTTGGTACTCGGTGCTTCTGGGTGTGCGAACCGGCGTTGCAGAAGCAGAATAGGCCGTTTTGGCCATTGTATAGGCGTTCAAATCATTTCCTTTCAATGACTGAGGCAATCAGATCGCGGATTTCACCGCGAATGACGGGGCGCCAGAAAGGCGCCCCGCGAAAGGGTTATCTGAACAGTGACAAGAGCGATTGTGGTGCCTGGTTTGCAATAGACAGCGCCTGAACGCCAAGCTGTTGCTGCACCTGTAGCGCCTGTAGCCTTGCAGAGGTTTCCTCCATATTTGCGTCAACCAACGAACCGATCCCTGCCTTCAATGAATCGGTAAGTTTGGAAACAAAGCTGTTTTGCGTCTCAATCCTGCTTTGTGACGACCCAAAAGAAGCAGCCGCGTCGATTGAGCTTTCAATCAGAACTTCGATATTGGCAAGAGCAGCATCTGCGCCCTGATTAGTTGTTACATCAATACCATCCAGGCCAAACAAGCCACCGGACGCGTCACCACCAGCAGCACCAGCCGAGGCCAACGCAACATCCGCCCCGGAGTTGTCTACTTTCAGAATAGCCTCGCCAGAGGAACCAATTGCAACCTCGGTCGTAATCCCGGCAAGACCGCCAGCATCAATCGCTGTCTTCAGTCCTTTTGCGACGTCTTCAAAGTTTTCACCTTTACCCGCAACATAGGTAAACTCATCTGTGCCAACAGTTACTTTGTAACCATCACCTTCATTGACATTCGCAGAGGTGGAGAAGGTAACATTTTCAGCGCGTTCCCCAATTGTGGCGTCGGAAACTGTTACACTAGTACCACCCGATGTGGCGGCTACGCCAACGTCCTCGAAAGCTCTGGCAGAAGAAATTGTCACGGTGTCGGTAGCTGACGATGCGCTGATACCTTCAAGGCCAAGTGCGTTGATAGCCGCAGAAATTGCTGTTGCGGCTGCGTCCTGATTGCCCGTAAGGCCAGTCACGGAAACCGATGTTCCGGCGATGGTAATATCAAAGGTGTCACCGCTAACATCTGCCGCGGCAGCGATTGTCAAATCCGAGGTATTTCCGGTTGCGGAGATGGTTGCGGCACTTGACGTCGCGTTTGGAGTCAGGCTGGTTCCAGTTCCGTAAGACCCTGCGCTACTTGATAAATCCTGGCGGTTTACCGTGATATTGCTTGCGTTTACGGACCCGTCACTGCTCCGGTCAAGCGATGACAGAATATTCACATCTTTCGTACCCTGCAGCAGGTTCATACCGTTGAATTGCGCGGCCCCAACAATCGAGGTGATCTGGTCGCGCAGCGCGGAAATATCGGTCTGGATCTTCGACCTGTCGACATTCTCAGCCTGCGAGGCAACAACCTTACCTTTAATATCTGTTAAAAGATCGGTGACAGTTTCTGTTGCCTGCCTTGCGAGAGATACTGCAGACTCTCCCAATGAAAGACTGTCAGAAATTGCCTTAAAGCCCGCGACGTCCGATTCCATCACTTTGGAGATCGCGAAGATTGCAGAGTTGTCCTTAGATGTAGCAACAGATTTCCCCGTCGAAATTTCACTTTGTGTTTTCCCAAGATCAGTGTTGATTGTTTTCAGCGTTTGCAGCGCAACCATTGCGCTGGTATTTGTCAGTAGACTAGACATGGTCATTTCCTTAATTAAATCAGTGCTTTTGCACCAAATTACGTGCCCCGCTGTTCTGTGGCGGGATCTGATGTCTTTCTGACGTTTGCGCAACATCGGGCTTGCCCGACGCCATGCAGCCCCTTCTGGAATGCAAAACCAATCTTGGGCAAAAAAGCTAAGAGATACCTAAGCTGAGGACACCGTGCACAACGCAATTAAGTCAAATCTTAAAGGCCACCGCTCAGGCCTTCTTTTCTAAAGATGTAGCGGCGGATCCGCCTAGCTTTTGACTTTGGCCCGATTGATCATAGGTCGTAAGGAGCGGCCTCTGACCGCGGCGCAGACCCTCGAGCCTTTGGGTGACATTCCGGATTCCGCGAATCGCCGCTTCCAGCAATTCTCTGTTGCGATCCGCCTTTGCCCGTAGCTGACTTAGCTGCCCTGCATCCTCCGCCGACATACCAAGCCGCGATAACAACGCTTCTTTTTGGCTGGCCAGACGCGAAACGTTAACAACGTCCCCACGAAGAATTTTCTTTCTTTCTTCGTCCAGAAGTTTTTCCAAAGAAAGAAGCTCTCGGTTCTGAATGACTTCAACCATCCTGGCGATCCTTCAAGGCCTCAAACAGGCTCTGTGCAAGCCCGATACCGCCGCGATCAACCAAAGCCTCTGCCTGCGATTGCCGTAAAAAAGAGCTGAACTGCTCTTCCCCGATACCGCCCCCAAAATTCTCGCGAGATTTACCAAGCCCTGCGGCCTTGAGCATTTCCACGAGAAAGTTCGCTTCTAACTGTTCCGCAGCATGGCGCAGCTTTTGGTCTTTACTACTCAACGCCGCAGTTGATGCATTGTTTGGCTGAAAGGCTGCTATTTCATTCACGTCGTTTCCTTTCAATTGAAATCACTTTTCGTGACTTTGGCGGGTTTGGGTAAAGAACCAGTAACCAGAATCAAGCAGAAGGGTATCTAGCGCGGAAGAACTCCAAGGCGGTCATGCAGATTCAACAACAAACTGACGCACAACTACGGTTGCAAACAGATGGCGCGGTACGCGACGATCCAATCGTGAGGGCAGATCAAACTGATCACACGGGGCCGGATTTTGATCAGATGATGGTGTCACTGCGCCACGAGCCTGATGCCCCGGGGTTGGGGGAAGAGTTTGGATTGTCGCATCCCGCGATTGTTAACCCGCAAAACCCCCGCTCAGATTTTCTCGTAACGGGGGGAGAGGTTTTTGAGGCCCCTCCATTTGAGGATGCAATCGCAAAAACTGATGCACAGAGCGAGTTGAAAACCGAAAAAGTAGTTTTAGACTCTTTGCCAGCTATCAATGATATCAAAGATATCTCCTCGAGTTCGCAATCACCCAGCATTGCACGCACAACAAAGCCAGAGGGCCCACCTGCCGCGAAAAACGGTGCTTTAGGAACCATAAATTCTGATCTCGACACGCTTCTTAAACACGCGTCTTCGCCGGAGGTCAGGCTGCGCGTGCCATCATCTCAACAAGCGGCAACAACGTTTGTTCAGCTTGAGAATGTAGAAAACTCTCAATCGGCGCTGGCGGTTTCTTCTGGTAATAATCAGTCTCTAATAACGCCAAATCAACTAGAAACTGATACTTCTAAAACAAAGACTTCTCGCGTCAGGGAAGCCCAAAACCCAACGGCGGGCGGAGAAACGGCAGGGGAAACTCACGAAAAACGTCAACCCAATATTGGTTTTGCTTCTGCAACCCGTCGGTCTGAAATTGATGTCTTCAACCCTCCCGCCCTGTCTTTGATGCAGGCTGAGGTGGTTAGCGACATTCAGCGTCAGAACCTCGTTACGTCGTTAAATTCTTTTCAATCACCCGACCCAACAATCACTTCCGAAATAGCGGGAAGTGACCCAACACTTTTCAGTATCTCGCTGGAAGAGACGACATCAAACGCGCATAATGTGAATGTTGAAGCCAAATTGACGGTCGTTCCGAATAGTATGGTTTCTCGATCGGAACCAGGACCGACGCGCACTGAAATTGGCCGGAATATTGCACAGCAATTGGCGAATGTTGCGAAGATTCAGCAAGATCAACCCGTTGAACTAAACTTATCGCCCGAAGAGCTTGGTCAGGTTCGGCTTACAGTTATGACTTCCGAGTCAGGTGTAATGGTAACACTCAATGCTGAACGCTCAGAAACGCTGGAGCTTATGCGGAGGCATATCGAATTTCTGACTCAGGAATTCGGCGATATCGGCTTCTCTGACGTCAGCTTTAACTTTGGTCAAAGTCATCAGAATTCGGAAGATGTTCCCGAGCAGGAAGCGTCATCTACCGGCTCAGCGCAAACTGATACGGCCACAGCAACCAGAAACCACTTGAAGCTAACAATTGATCGGGCGGAAGGGCTCGATTTACGACTTTGAAAGGACGCAAATGGAAATCCCTCAATCTGCAAACCCTGCGGTAACTTCAGCGGCCAATTCGCAAACACCGCCCGCTACGGTAATCAATTCTGATTTTGAAACCTTTCTGAAAATGCTGACGACCCAACTGCAAAACCAGGACCCGCAAAACCCTATTCAGTCTGCGGATTTTGCCGTCCAGCTCGCGACTTTTTCTGGTGTTGAACAACAAGTGCGCACGAATGAGCTTTTGCAAAACCTTGGCTCCCAGTCTGGCGCACTTGGAATCGCACAGCTTGCAGATTGGATCGGGATGGAAGCGCGTTCCGCTGCGCCCGCTTCTTTTGACGGAAGCCCGGTCGAAATTGCATTTTCCCCTGACGCTCTGGCAGATCAGTCATTTCTTGTTGTCAAAGCTGCAGATCAGTCAGAGATCCAACGAATCGAAATTCCTGCTGACCAGAGCACCGTCGAATGGGCGGGGGTCGGTGACGATGGTTCACCATTTCCGTTTGGAACCTATAACTTTGAAGTTGAACATTTTTCTGGAGGCAAATTGCTGCGATCACAACAGGCCGAAACCTTTTCGCCAGTATCCGAAGCACGGATCGAAAACGGTGAAACCGTTCTGATCCTTGAAAGCGGTGCGAGCGTTCCTGCAAGCACGGTTACCGCGCTACGACAACACCCACCAAGCTGAGGGGTTGAAGCGTAACTTCTGCAGGCTTAACAGGGCGCGTGCTCTTATAATTCTAAAGGTAGTGCTCTGTCTGATCCAGCATCCCTTCAGCCGCTTCTGCCTGACCTGCTCCGGGCGCAGCTGGAAAGCCGCTTCATTGTGCCTGTCGGGGCGGACTGGACTCCATTGTCTGGTGGTCGGACAAATGCGATTTGGAAAGTCGAAGCTCCCGAGAAGCCGCTGGTTGTAAAACTATTCAGCGGCTGTGACAAAAACCCGCTTTTCCCGAATGACGGCGTGTCCGAAGCAAAAGTATTGCGTGCGCTTATTGGTATGGGAATCGCACCATCCCTTGTCGGAACGATGGAAACGGCGCTCGGTTTCTGCATCGTCTATGAACATGTTGTGGGCCACAGCTGGCGGAAAGATTGCACGCGGGTTGCAAGGTTGCTTTCGCAAATACATCGCCTGCCAGAGCGGCCCGATCTTAGAACAACCCCGTCAGGTTCTGACGCAATTCAGGCACAAACAGAGACTATATTGGCGGGTTGTTCCAGTTCAGAAGCGGTTAAGATTTTGGCCATGAAACCTTTGCGCGACGTCGCACCTCTTTCTGATCTTTGTCTTATCCACGGTGATGTCGTGCCGAATAATGTGCTCGTGTCACCCGAAGGGTTGCGCCTTATAGACTGGCAGTGCCCCTCAATTGGTGACCCTTGTGAAGACATCGCCGTATTCCTGTCACCCGCAATGCAGAGCCTCTATGGCGGCATTGCGCTGTCATCGGGTGAACAATACGACTTTCTGGAAACCTACGAGAACCCAAAGGTTTCGGAACGCTACACCCAGCTTGCACCCTGGTTTCACTGGCGTATGGCTGCCTATTGCCTGTGGAAATCAGAAAGAGGTGCTGCCGACTATGCTGATGCAATGTTGCTGGAACTGGCGGCGTTAGAGCAAAGTTGAAAGCCAAAAGCCCGCACCCGCGAAAAGGGCACCAAGAAACACATATCCCAGAGGGCGCCAATGCGACGGTTGCGGCGGGGCGACCGTGTCTTGGGACTGACGGATCAATGCGGCCTCTGCCATCTCCGGAAGCCGGGGCCCAAAGCGGGCGACAACACGCAATGTACGCACCAAATCACGTGCGAAAGCGCGTGGGCCGATGCTTTCCTTGATGTAATCTTCAACAACCGGGCGCGCGACCTGCCAGATGTTGATATGCGGATTCAAAGACCTTGCAACACCTTCAACCACCACCATCGTGCGTTGCAGAAGAATAAGTTCGGTTCTGGTTTCCATGCCAAACCGCTCTGTCACTTCAAACAGATAACTCAGCAAATTACCCATAGAAATACCGCTGGCATCTATCCCGAAAATAGGCTCTCCAACAGCACGAAGTGCGCGCGCAAATTCGTCGACATCGCGGTCGGCAGGTACATACCCGGCTTCAAAGTGAACTTCAGCGACCCGTTTGTAATCTCTTTTAATGAAGCCAAACAAAATTTCGGCATAGACGCGACGAGTATATTCATCGATCCGCCCCATGATACCAAAGTCATATGCGATCAGATCGCCATTTGCTGCAACTTTTAGGTTCCCCTGGTGCATATCCGCGTGGAAAAACCCATCTCGCAGCGCATGTGAAAGGAAGAGTTGAAGCACCCGGTCGCCCAGAACTGTCCTATCGTGTCCGGCAGCATCAAGTGCTGCATTGTTCCCCAGCGGCACCCCTTCGGCCCAACCCAGCGTCATCATGCGACGCCCTGAATAGTTCCAGCGAACGTCGGGTACCTGAAACGCAGCGTCCCCTATAGTGTTTGCTGCAAATTCAGAGGCAGAGGCGCTTTCCAGCCTTAAATCCAGCTCACCCAGAACAACCCCCTCAAAATGTTCGATGACATCGTTTGGGCGCAAGCGTCGCGAAGAAGGTGACAGAAATTCAATAACCGAAGCGGCAAAGTAAAAGGCATCTATATCCTTTTGAAATGCGCGCTCGATATTTGGGCGAAGCACTTTAACCGCTACTTCTTCGCCTGTATCCGCGAGTCTTGCCTTGTGAACTTGTGCGATAGAGGCTGCGGCAACCGGTTCGCTGAATTCTGAGAACATAGAATCTACTGGGCGGCCAAGCTGTTCTTCGACGCAGGCTTTGGCTAGCTCAACAGTGAACGGCGGCAGCTTGTCCTGCAACACCGTCAATTGTTGCGCCATGTCGTCGCCCACAACGTCCGGGCGCGTTGAAAGCACCTGACCAAATTTAATGTATGCTGGTCCCAGCGCGGTCAGCGCACGGGTCGCAGGCGGCATGTTCGGATCACCCTTCAGCCCCAGCCATTTAAATGGCCAGCCAAGAACACGCGCGGCAATTCTTAACGATCTTGGCGCTTCCAATGCATCAAGAATGATCCGCATCGCGCCCGTGCGCTCAAAGGTGGCACCTGTGCGAACGAGCCGCCAAATATTGTGAGGTCCGCGCATCTGTTAAATTTTCCAACCTGAGTGGAGTGCCGCAACGCCCATTGTCAGGTTTCGATAGCTTACGTTTTCAAACCCCGCATCCCGTATCATGCCAGCAAAGGTTTCCTGATCCGGGAATTTGCGGATCGATTCGACAAGATACTGATAGCTGTCGGCGTCGTTCGCGATCATTTTGCCCAATTTGGGAATCACGTTGAAAGAATAAAGATCATAGGCCTTTTGCATTGCTGCGTTTGGCAATTGGCTGAATTCCAGCACCATCAAACGCCCGCCGGGGCGCAAGACACGATAAGCCTCTGACAGCGCATCAGGGATTCGGGTCACATTCCGGATACCGAAGCTTATGGTATAGACATCAAATGTGTTTGCCTCGAACGGCAAGGCCATTGCATCGCCCACCACCCAGCTCAGGCTTTCGGCCTGTTTTGTCGCTTCAGCGCGTTTAGAACCCTCGATGAGCATAGATTCCGTCATATCGAGCACGGTTGCGTGCGCCTGCCCAGCCCGTTTCAGGAAACGAAAAGAGATGTCACCGGTACCACCCGCCACGTCTAACAATTTCTGCCCGGCACGTGGCGCCAGCCAATCCATCATCGCATCTTTCCAGACACGGTGGATCCCCATGGACATTGCGTCGTTCATTACATCGTACTTCGACGCCACATTGGTGAAAACGCCATGAACCATACCGGCCTTTTCGTCTTCGTTTACGGTTTGAAAGCCGAAATGTGTGGTTTTCTCGCTCATGGGTCTTGCTGTCCTTCGATGCCGCCCCTCTTATAAGGCGCTGAGGGCGCGATACAATGCGCCCTCTGACAAAGGAAGGGTTGTCGTGCCTGAATTACCAGAGGTCGAGACGGTTCGTCGCGGTTTATTACCCGTGATGGAAGGCAAACAAATTGTTTTAGCAAAGGTTAATCGCCCCGATCTGCGGTGGCCCTTTCCGGAAAATATGGCCGTTAGGCTTACCGGAGCAACGGTAAACGCGTTGCGTCGTCGATCGAAATACATTTTAGCGGAGCTTTCGACAGGTGAAACGCTGATCATTCACCTTGGTATGTCAGGTCGAATGTTGATTTCTGGCGGACAGGTCGGGGAATTTCATCATGCGTACCCCGCACCCGAAAAACACGATCATGTCGTGATGGATATGGAGGGCGGTGCGCGGGTCATTTTTAACGATGCACGTCGTTTTGGCGCGATGGATCTGGCGCCGTCTAAGGATGTTGAGTCTCACAAACTGCTCTCTGCGCTTGGGCCAGAACCGCTTGGCAATGAGTTTAACGAAGATTATCTGATTGGTCGGCTAAAGGGTAAAAACAGCCCCATCAAATCTGCGCTGTTAGACCAGCGAATCGTTGCAGGTCTTGGGAACATTTATGTCTGCGAAGTGCTGCACCGGATTGGAATGTCGCCTGGCCGAAAAGCTAAAGATTTACCTAAAAAGAGAATTTCTGCACTGGTTCCCGCTATTCGCGACGTTCTGTCAGAGGCGATAGAGGCAGGTGGGTCTTCGCTTAAGGATTATCGTCAAACAGACGGGGAACTTGGTTATTTTCAACACAGTTTCCGCGTTTACGGGCGCGAAGGTGAACCTTGCGTCAACCCGGGGTGTAAAGGAAAGATTAAGCGAATCGTACAGTCCGGTCGCTCGTCTTTCTATTGTCCGCAATGCCAAAGATAGCTTGATCCGTGCTGTCAGAATGCTAATGAATCGCGCTGAACCGAAGTAACAAATGGCAAACACATGGCCTATGAAACACTGATCGTCGAGGTGGAAAACCACGTCGCGCTTATCAGATTGAACCGTCCAGACGCACTGAATGCACTGAATACTCAGTTGTTAGGCGAACTGGCAGACGCCCTGAAATCAACAGAAGAGAATGACAAGGTACGCTGCGTTGTGATCACCGGGTCTGAGAAGGCTTTTGCTGCCGGGGCAGACATCAAAGAGATGGCAGAAAAGACTTTTGTAGAAGTCTTCATGAGTAACCTTTTCGGCCGCGAGACTGAGCAATTCCTGAAATGCCGCAAACCCATCATCGCAGCCGTTTCAGGCTACGCACTTGGCGGCGGATGTGAACTGGCGATGATGTGTGATTTTATCATTGCTTCGGACACTGCAAAGTTTGGTCAGCCCGAAATCAACCTTGGGGTTGTCGCAGGCATCGGCGGCTCGCAGCGGCTAACCCGGTTCGTCGGAAAATCCAAAGCCATGGATATGAACCTGACCGGTCGTTTCATGGATGCCAAGGAGGCGGAGCGCTCGGGACTGGTCAGCCGTGTTGTACCAGCGAAAAAACTGCTCGAAGAGGCGCTGTCAGCTGCGCAAAAAATTGCTGAAAAATCCATGCTGACGACCGCTGTGGTGAAAGAAGCCGTCAACCGCAGCTACGAAACGACACTTAGCGAAGGTTTGTTGTTCGAGCGGCGATTGTTCCATTCGCTATTCGCCTCTGAAGACCAAAAAGAGGGCATGGCAGCCTTTCTGGAGAAACGCGAACCACAATTTCGAGACAAATAATAAGTAATTCTTTGTAAACACCGTTGACTTCAAGCTGAGTCGGACATAGAAGCCCGACTTCAGATTTCACGAACCCAAAAAGATGGGACGTCCGACTATGGCCAACTCGCCTCAAGCTAAAAAACGCGCGCGTCAAAACGAAACGCGGTTTCAAGTTAACAAAGCGCGTCGTTCGCGCATTCGTACTTTTCTGCGTAAAGTAGAAGAGTCGATCTCCTCTGGGAACAAAGACGAAGCTGCAACAGCACTTCGCGAAGCTCAGCCAGAACTGATGCGCGGTGTGACCAAAGGCATACTGCACAAAAACACTGTTGCTCGCAAAATGTCGCGACTCGCAGCGCGTGTAAAAGCAATCAGCTAATCTACCACTGGTTTTGAAATTTTGAACAGGCGTGGCTTTTTTGCCGCGCCTGTTTTGTTTGCAGCTGCGGCATCCTCCCAGTTTCTCAACAAAAAAATTTTATCCATGAGATTCGTTTCGACAAAGATTGAGTCAAGTTCGAAGTTCTGTTGCGCGGCCTGCTAAGGCCTTGCTAGCTTAGCCATGCGATTCACGTCTACTTTGGGGGGACATGTAGAGACACGAGATTTGTGCGCGCATTTTTGGGGGCATCTGCCTAATGAGACCCAAAATGCATAAACCGAAAATTTCCTCGTGTTTTCGAATCATCAGGACAGACCTTGCTATGCGTAAGTTCGTTGTTCTGATGTAGCGGTGCGGCGGCTCGAAAATTCGGGATGGTCCTAAGATCCGTTGAACATGTCTTAAGAGCCCGCGTTTGCGGAAGCAGTAAAGAGAACCTGGAACTGAAAGTTCCGTTGCTTTGTTTGCTATCCGAAAACGTAAACTCAACACGCCGTTTGGTGTGTTCTTGGAGTGTGCCTTTTCGGCACATCACCGTCAGTGTGTTCACTCTGGCAGCGTTAGGAAAGTGTTGTCGCAATAAATGCCGGACCCAGTGAAAGAACTGGTTGTTCCGGGAAGGTAGTTTAGCTGCCTTTAAATTGAAAAAATTGCTAAGTGGGTAACACTAGATGACAGACGAGACTTGGGGACATGTTAGGGCGGAACTTCAAAAAACAGTTGGGAAAAACAACTACGTTAACTGGATCGAACCGTTAGAGTTCTCTAGTTTGCGCAACGGGGTTGCAACCTTTTTTGTACCGACAAATTTTATGGGAAATTGGGTTTCCCGCAATTTTGGCGAGCAAATTATTCACTTGCTTGGAAAAAATGGGGAAGCTGTTAGTCGCGTGGAATTCACGGTTCCTGCGATCTCATCCTCAAGAAAAGCGTCACCCAGCCAAGTTCCAACTCCGGCGAATTCTGCGGAAGGAACGAAAGAAGACAGCGAACTTCCGGGCGCACCGCTCGATAATAGATTCACTTTCGATAGTTTCGTCGTAGGTAAACCAAACGAGTTGGCACATGCCGCAGCCAAACGCGTCGCAGAGGGTGGGCCTGTCACCTTTAATCCGCTGTTCCTTTATGGTGGTGTCGGCTTGGGTAAAACGCATCTGATGCACGCGATTGCCCACGAATTACGCAGCAGAAGCCCGCAACAAAACGTGGTCTATCTGTCCGCAGAACAGTTTATGTATCGTTTCGTGCAAGCCTTGCGTGAACGCAAGATGATGGACTTCAAAGAGCTGTTCCGCTCGGTCGATATTCTTATGGTTGATGATGTCCAGTTTATCGCTGGCAAAGACAGCACTCAGGAAGAGTTCTTTCACACCTTTAACGCTCTCGTAGACCAGAACAAACAAATCATCATATCGGCAGACCGTGCACCTGGCGAAATCAAGGGTCTTGAGGATCGCATCAAATCACGACTGCAATGTGGTTTGGTCGTGGATTTACATCCAACGGATTACGAACTTCGCCTTGGCATCCTTCAGCAGAAAGTTGTGCACTATCGCAAGCAATACAGCGATCTGGTTCTGGCAAATGGCGTGCTGGAATTTCTTGCCCATCGCATCTCTACAAATGTTCGCGTGCTCGAAGGGGCGTTGATGCGCCTGTTCGCCTTTGCCTCGCTTGTTGGCAAAGAGATCACGCTTGATCTGGCGCAGGATTGCCTGGCCGATATACTTCGCGCTTCGGACAGGAAAATCACAATTGACGAAATTCAGCGGAAAGTCAGCGAGCACTATAATATTCGCCTGTCCGAAATAATCGGCCCACGGCGGTTGCGCACCATTGCAAGACCCCGTCAGATCGCAATGTATCTGGCAAAACAGCTGACATCGCGCAGTTTACCCGAAATCGGCCGCCGCTTTGGGGGCCGTGACCACACAACGGTCATGCACGGTGTAAAGCGCGTGGAAGAGCTAAAAATGCTCGATAATCAAATCGCAGAGGATCTTGAGCTGCTGAGACGCAGTTTAGAGGCCTGATTGCTGCGGGTCAGGCCTTGACGCCCCCCTCAAAGCAACAGACATTCCAAAAAAGACTTGAGCGGGGAGGTGAATGCGCTACGTTCACCGCCCCGACACCTGTAGGAGTGATGGAATGAAAATTAGTATCGAGCGCGCAGCCCTTCTGAAAGCGGTGTCTCAGGCGCAGTCGGTCGTAGAGCGGCGCAATACCATTCCAATCCTCGCCAATGTCCTGATAGAGGCGGAAGGCGATGCTGTTAGCTTCCGCGCTACCGATCTTGATATCGAAGTCGTGGATAAAACGCTGGCACAAGTTGAACGTGCTGGCGCAACAACCGTTTCAGCCGTCATGTTGCACGAAATTGTGCGCAAACTGCCGGACGGAGCGCTGGTTTCGCTGACAGATGATGGTGCCTCAGGGCGACTTGCGGTCGAAGCCGGGCGATCAAACTTTTCACTGGCAACTTTGCCCAAAGAAGATTTCCCCGTTATGGCAACGTCGGAGTATGCGTCTAACTTCTCTGCGCGCGCTGCAGATTTACGCCGGCTTTTTGACAAGTCAAAATTCGCTATTTCAACCGAAGAAACGCGTTACTACCTGAACGGCGTCTACATGCATGTTGCAGACTCTGACGGTGGCAAGGTGTTGCGTTGTGTTGCGACCGATGGGCATCGCCTTGCTCGGATCGACTCTGCTTTACCAGATGGTGCCGGGGATATGCCTGGCGTGATCGTGCCACGTAAGACAGTGGGCGAACTGCGCAAGCTTCTGGATGACGACGACATGCAAATCGCTGTTTCTGTTTCCGAAACTAAAATTCGCTTCGCGACACCTGAAATCACCCTGACCTCCAAAGTCATTGATGGCACGTTCCCCGACTACACCCGCGTCATCCCAACGGGAAACACGCGGAAACTGGAAGTTGACGCCGCCGATTTCGCGCAAGCCGTTGACCGTGTTGCGACCGTTTCGTCAGAACGGTCACGCGCGGTAAAGCTCTCGCTCGACGAGGATCGACTGATTCTTTCGGTCAATGCCCCTGACAGCGGTGCTGCAGAAGAAGAACTTGCCGTCGCCTATAATGACGAACGGTTGGAAATTGGGTTCAACGCGAAATATCTGCTGGAAATCGCCAGTCAGGTTGACCGCGAGAATGCGGTCTTCATGTTCAATTCTTCCGGTGACCCAACCCTGATGCGCGAAGGCAATGACACCAGCGCGATCTATGTTGTCATGCCGATGCGCGTGTAAGAGATGCCGTGCCAGAGCGTTAACACCTCAGGCATTTACAAACTTATAATCCGGAAAGATCCGGTATGTCTGGCCTGACAATTGCTGAATTGCAACTTTCGCACTTTCGCTCGCACAAGGCTTTGCGGCTGACGGCAGACGAACGACCCATTGCGCTTTATGGCCCAAACGGGGCGGGTAAAACAAACATTCTTGAGGCAATATCGCTTTTGTCACCCGGTCGTGGCCTCCGGCGCGCATCGACCGAAGATATGGCGCGCAGGCCCGAGACGCTGGGATGGAAAGTCAGCGCGAGTTTGAACAGCCTCCATCAACTACATGAAATTGAAACGTGGTCTGAATTGGGTCAGTCCCGGTCCGTCCGGATAGACGGCAAAGCCGCAAGCCAAATCGCGTTGGGTCGGGTCGCACGGGTTTTGTGGCTTATACCCTCGATGGACCGGCTTTGGATTGAGGGCGCAGAAGGACGCAGGCGCTTTTTGGACCGGATGACCCTTAGTTTTGAGCCCGGTCACGCAGAGGCCACCCTGACCTATGAAAAAGCCATGCGCGAGCGAAACCGCCTGCTTAAGGATCAGGTGCGCGACCCTGCCTGGTACGCAGCACTTGAGGCACAGATGGCCCGTGCGGGCGCTGCTATCCATCGCAATCGGAAAGACGCACTTGCCGCGCTTACCGCGTCTCAGGCTAAAGCAGAGACAAGCTTTCCAACCGCTGCCCTTCACCTTACCCATGCGGATGATTTCGAAATGCCTGACGAAGAGCCTGCATTACTTGCCACACTCGCAGAAAGCCGCCCCCGAGATCTCATAGCCGGGCGCACCCTGGTTGGGCCGCACAGGGCAGACCTTCTGGCGACCTACGCCGCGAAGGATGTTGCGGCACGCGATTGTTCAACAGGAGAACAGAAAGCGCTTCTGGTCTCGCTTATACTGGCCAACGCGCGCGCACTGGCCGAAAGCTTTGGCGCACCCCCTATCTTACTGTTGGATGAAGTCGCCGCACATCTTGATGCTGACCGCCGCGCTGCACTCTATGATGAAATATGCAGCCTAGGCGCACAGGCATGGATGACAGGCACAGGTGCCGAACTTTTCGCAAACCTTGGCGAACGCGCCAAATATCTGGAAGTAACCGAAACTGCCGGAGTTTCTGCTGTAGCTGAGATAAATTGCCCATGACCCTGCCGTTTTTTGATCTGGTACTTTATGCGGGTGCGATCGGCATATTGTTCCTGACCCCGGGCCCGGTTTGGGTTGCACTGCTCGCACGATCGCTCTCTGGCGGGTTTCAGGCGGCATGGCCGCTCGCGTTGGGTGTTGTGGTTGGTGACGCCGTCTGGCTATTTCTCGCTATTTTGGGGGTAAGTTGGGTCGTCGGAACTTTTGATGGTTTTATGACCATTCTGCGCTATGTCGCGACCCTTATTTTTCTCGTGATGGGTTGGTCATTGATCCGCAATGCTGACAAAGGGATCAACCAGGACAAACGTCTAACGCTCCCCGGTGCCTGGGCCGGGTTTGTGGCTGGCGTTGCTGTGATTCTCAGCAACCCCAAGGCCATTTTGTTTTACATGGGTGTTTTGCCAGGGTTCTTTGATCTTACAAAAGTCACCGGTCCTGACATCGCTGCAATCGTTGCAATTTCAATGGCTGTTCCGCTGATTGGGAACTTGATTTTGGCGCTTTTCGTCGACCGTATGCGGCTGCTTCTAACCTCCTCTTCGGCCCTCAGGCGGGTAAATATTACCGCAGGGATTCTGCTGATTTTTGTGGGGCTGATCATTCCCTTTGTCTAAGCGTAAATTATGGGCGATTCGCGTGACATTCCCCCCTAAACCGGATATAAAAACCGTCAGGAAATCAGGAAGAGCAGAATGTCTGACGACGCACAAAAACCAGAAGAATATGGCGCCGATTCTATTAAAGTTCTCAAAGGGTTAGAAGCGGTTCGCAAACGACCCGGTATGTATATCGGCGATACCGATGACGGCTCTGGCCTGCACCATATGGTGTATGAGGTCGTAGACAACGGAATTGATGAAGCATTGGGCGGATTTGCTGACGCAGTAAACGTCACCATTCACGCCGATTCCAGCGTTTCTGTCAGCGACAATGGCCGTGGTATTCCGGTTGGTATCCACGAAGAAGAAGGTGTTTCAGCAGCCGAGGTCATCATGACCCAGTTGCACGCCGGCGGTAAGTTTGACCAGAACTCCTACAAAGTCTCTGGCGGTTTGCACGGTGTGGGTGTTTCTGTTGTGAACGCCCTGTCCGATTACCTGGAACTCCGCATCTGGCGCGACGGCAAAGAACACTACGCCCGATTTGAAGGTGGCTTTACCGTCGAACCACTACGCGTTGTTGGCGATGCCAATGGCCGAAAAGGCACCGAGGTGCGATTTTTGGCCTCATTAGAGACGTTTTCTAACCGGGACTTCATCTTCAAAACGCTGGAACATCGCTTGCGCGAACTTGCGTTTCTGAATTCTGGCGTTCGGATCATTCTGGTTGATGAACGTCCTGCCGAAGTGCTGAAGACAGAACTGTTCTACGAAGGCGGCGTGAAGGAATTTGTTCGCTACCTGGATCGATCCAAAACACCCGTTATGCCGGAACCTATTTTCATGGTTGGCGAAAAAGATGGCATAGGTGTTGAAGTGGCAATGTGGTGGAATGACAGCTACCACGAAAATGTCCTGCCCTTTACCAACAACATCCCGCAACGCGACGGCGGCGCGCATTTGGCTGGTTTTCGTGGGGCGTTGACCCGGACCATCAATAATTACGCGCAGTCATCAGGCATCGCGAAAAAGGAAAAGATCAGCTTTACCGGCGATGACGCCCGCGAAGGTTTGACCTGCGTTCTTTCAGTTAAAGTTCCGGACCCGAAATTCAGCAGCCAAACCAAAGACAAACTTGTTTCATCCGAGGTGCGCCCGGCTGTCGAAGGTTTGGTGAACGAAAAGCTGGCCGAGTGGTTTGAAGAAAACCCGGCGATTGCAAAGCAAGTTGTCAGTAAAATTGTCGAGGCTGCACTGGCCCGCGAAGCCGCGCGTAAAGCGCGTGAACTAACACGCCGCAAGACAGCTATGGATGTGAACTTCCTTGCAGGCAAGCTTAAGGATTGTTCTGAAAAAGACCCTTCAAAGACCGAAGTCTTTTTGGTGGAAGGGGACTCTGCCGGTGGGTCCGCCCAAACCGGGCGCGATCGGAAGACACAAGCTGTTCTACCGTTGCGTGGGAAAATTTTGAATGTTGAGCGGGCTCGGTTTGACCGGATGCTTGCCAGCCAGGAAATCGGCAACCTTGTGATGGCGCTTGGCACCGGCATCGGACGCGATGAGTTCGATATCAGCAAGCTTCGTTACCATAAAATCGTGATCATGACCGATGCTGACGTGGATGGTGCCCACATCCGGACATTGCTGCTGACCTTCTTTTTTCGGCACATGCCGGAACTGATCGAAGGTGGTTTCCTCTATATCGCGCAGCCACCGCTTTACAAAGTTGCGCGGGGAAAATCAGAGGTTTACCTGAAAGATCAGGCTGCGCTTGACGATTATCTGATTCAGCAAGGCGTGGAAGGTGCTGTTCTTCGCCTTGCATCTGGTGAAGAAATCATTGGGCAGGATCTTGGGCGTATTGTGGAAGAGGCCCGACAGGTCCGGCGAATTCTGCAAACCTTCCCAACCCATTATCCGCAACACATTCTGGAGCAGGCGGCGATTGCCGCTGCCTTCGTGCCGGGTGCCGTTGATACCGATCTGCAAGGCGTCGCAAATGCAGTCGCCGCGCGGCTTGACCTTATCGCTGTTGAGTACGAACGCGGTTGGCAGGGCCGCCCGACACAAGACAAAGGCATGCGACTGGCACGCCTATTGCGCGGTGTTGAAGAGGTGCGCACACTGGACGGCCATGTGATCCGTTCGGGCGAGGCACGCAAGCTTGGTACCTACACCGAGACGATGAAGGATGTTTACGGCCAGCCGGCAAAACTGATCCGCAAGGAAAAAGAAGTGCTGATCCACAGCCCGACCGAGTTGTTGCAGGCTATTCTGACCGAGGGCGAAAAGGGACTATCGCTACAACGCTATAAAGGCCTTGGCGAAATGAACCCCGAACAGCTTTGGGAAACCACGCTTGACCCGGACGCGCGCACCTTCCTTCAGGTGAAGATCGAAGATATGGCTGATGCCGACGATATCTTTACCAAACTGATGGGCGATGTTGTTGAACCACGCCGCGAATTTATCCAGAAAAATGCGTTAAGCGTGGAAAACCTCGATTTTTGAGGATGGGCTGCCAGTTCGAGAAACCGAACTGGCAGTCACTTTCTTACTTATTATGTAGACCCTCGCTGACCGCACGCTCTACTGCCGCCTCAGTCAAATCAAGATCATCTCTGGTTAGCGCAAGGCACGGATACATTTTCCCGGGTGATTTAAACACGCCATCCTCTCGTAACACCTTGTTATAGGACGCATTCATGCTGGTGTCTGCGTCCTGAGTATCGCGGTAAGTGCGTATGCTTTTGTCGGTGAACAGCACATCGAACAAAGTGGGGTCACCAACAATCTGATGCGCAATTCCGGCTGCGTTCAATGCCTCTGCCTGCATGTTCATAAGCTGATGCCCAAGGCTGCGCAGGTGATCATAAGTACCGTCGCGGCGTAAGATTTCCATCGTTTTCAACCCTGCAATAGCCGCGACCGGATTGCCCGAAAGCGTGCCCAACTGCATCAGCCATTTATCCGCCCCGACCTTTGATTTATCAAAATGCGCCATGATGTCTGAACGCCCGGCAACCGCTGCCAACGGAAAGCCGCCCCCTATGATCTTGCCCAAGGTACACAGATCCGGCACCACACCGTAACGTTCCTGCGCGCCGCCATAGCCGAGCCGGAAGCCTGTGACGATCTCATCGAAAATCAAAACAATTCCATGTCCAGTACAAAGGTCACGCAGCCCTTCCAGAAAGCCCGGCACAGGTGGGATGATACGTTGCAGCGGCTCCACGATGATCGCCGCAATCTCTTTGTGATGCTCGGCAATCAATGACCGCGCAAACTCCAGATCATTGAAAGGCGCGATCAACATCTGCGCGCGTACTGCATCCGGAATACCTGCGCTGTCTGGTACAGCCTGCGGAAAGTTGACACGTGCCACGGGCGCAAGGCTCATCTGCGCTTCGGCAGACATACCGTGGTAGCCACCTTCAAACTTCATGATCTTGTCGCGGCCTGTGAATGCGCGTGCAAGCCTGATGGCGTACATATCCGCCTCGCCACCAGAAGTGACATAGCGCACCTGATCCGCACAGGTCACAGCACGGCAGATTTCCTCGGCAAGCTCTATGCCAGCCGTGTTGTTCGCAAAGAATGTCATGCCGCGTGGCAACTGCTCCAGCACTGCTTCCAAAACCTCCGGGTGACCATGCCCAAGCAACATCGGACCAGAGCCGATCAGGTAATCAACATATTCCTTTCCATCCTCGTCCCAAACACGCGAACCTTCGCCGCGGTCGATGATGATGCCGGGGTCAAAATTACCAAAACCGCCAGCCGGTAATACGGCTTTGGCGCGTTCGATCCATTCTTCTTGGGTATGCAGTTTTAGCATGGTATTTTCCTAGTCCAGAATTGCAGCAGGCGCGCCCAGCGCAACAACATCGGGGCTGACACCCAATCCCACACCTTCAGGCGGTGCGATACGACCAACCGCCCGCACCGGGGCTGTTGGGTCGAGGCGGGGGCTGACATAACCAGAGAGATCACAGACATTCAGCAGGCTTTTAGGCTCTGTCGCGGCACCAAGGTGGAGCAGCGCCGCAGTCGTGATATCAGACCCCCAAGTGTCCTCAATACACATCTTTGCGCCTAGATAGAGACATAAATCACGTGCACGTCGGGTTGCGGAAAGGCCGCCGAATTTTGACAGTTTCAACGCGACAGCATCCATACAGCCCAATTGGTGCGCCCTGAGCAGAGATGCCGTATCATGCACCAGTTCATCCATTTTCATCGGCAGGCCAGAGGCCGCGCGCACCGCTGCACAATCCTCAAACGTTGGGCAGGGTTGTTCCAGCATGATATCCATGTGGGCGACAGCGCGGGCAACACGGGTCACATCCAGACGCGTTGCGCCACAGTTCCAGTCTCCGTAAACCAGCGGCCCCTCACCAACCGCTTCGCGAACCTGTGTTAGGCGAGCAACGTCCGCCTCCCAGTTTGCATCAGCGCCAAGCTTGACCTGAAACTGACGTATTCCGGTAGAGAACGCCTCTGAGGCTATTTCCGCCATGTCGCCCGGCGCTATGCACGTGATCGAATGGTAAAGCGGCATATCCGGGCCGCAACGCCCCCCGAGCAATGCATGAAGTGGCAAATTTGCGGCCTTTGCCGTCAGATCCCAAAGTGCAATGTCGATCACGGATTTGGCGTAGACGTGCCCGTGTAAATGGCGATCGAGCCGCGCCATCAAGGCTTCGGGCCCTATCGGGTCAGCGCCGATCAGTATGGTTGCCATGTCTTCAAGCGCAGGCAAGACACCGCGTGCGTAAGCCGGTAAGTAGTGCGGGATTGGGCAAACCTCGCCCCATCCACATAGCCCGCTGTCAGTATCAATCCGCAGCACCACACTTTCGACTGTGTCACAGGTTTTTCCGTCTGACATGTAATACGTCGTATGGCTGGTCAGCGGGACATGCCAAAGTGATAAACGGTTGATTTTCATAACCTATCCTCCAAAGACAGCGACAGGTTCGCCAAGAATGTCAAGGTCGGGCACAACGCCAAGGCCCGGCGAGGAAGGCGGCGTTGCCACGCCTTTCACATTCCGCGCGCCCTGCCCCGGCACCGGATCAACGGCCAGGTGATAGTGGCACAACCAGCTTGCGAGGCGGTTCTCAACCGGGGTCGATGCGGCAATATGAATCGCTGCGGTATCAGCCAAGGCCGACCCGCCAACATCTTCAATATGCATTTGCCAGCCAACAGAAACGCCGAAATCGCGAATTTGCCGCGCGCGTGTAAGGCCACCAACACGATTTGGTTTTACTTTCACGCCTTCGCAGGCATGTGATTTCCACGCCTCCAGATGATCACCAAATGTATGCAGACACTCATCCAGCATGATCGGGTTTTGCACACGAGCAGCGACATGGGCGCATTGCTCAAGTGTTTGGCAAGGCTGCTCAACCCAATCGCGCGCGCTGGTCGAATTCAGAACCTGAATTGCGGTGCCCGGCGTCCAGGCCCGGTTCACATCAAAGGTTACATTTTCGCCTGAAGGAAGTGCTGCTGAAATTGCGTCAATCCTTGCAATGTCCAATGCGGTATCTGTTCCACCAATTTTCGCTGAATGAGTCCGATATCCTTTTTGCGAAGCTTTGCGGATCAATGCGATCATCTGGTCTGGCGTACCCGTAGAGATTGAGGAATTAACCTCGACAGGTGTCGCACTTGCCCCGCCAAGTAACTGCCACAGGGGCATTCCGGCAGCTTGCCCCAGAATATCCCAGCAGGCCATATCCAGTGGGGATTTGACGTATGGATGCCCCGGCAACTGCAGGTCCATCACCCGGTTTAAGTGGTCAAGGCTCCTCGGGTCTAAACCAATCAAGGCAGGTGCGAGCGTTTCGATCCCTGCTCTGATTCCCAGCCCATGTGCGGGAAGATACGTGTGGCCCCAAGGACACCCTTCACCCCAGCCAATCAGCCCGTCGTCAGTTGCAATCTGAACAAATGTGCTGTCCAGTTTTTCGAATTTCAAACGCCCGCCTGACAAGAAATAAGGCTCTGTTAATGGCAAGTCCAACTGATAGACCGTGATTTTGGTGATCTTCATTCGTTCACTGCCCTCTCGCAGAACAACGAATTCCTGCTGATCCCTTCGACCGGCGATATCATTTGTACCTCAAGAAGATTGGTCTGATATGTCATGGCACCACCACGATATTGCCAGTGTGTTTTTTGTCTATGAAGGCCTGCTGCGCAGCTTGCAGCTCGCGCAGTGGATAAGTCGCCGCCAGCATAGGTTTAATCTCTCCTCGTGCGATATATCCAACCAGATCAGCAAAAACACCGGGGGGGACGATGGTCGCGCCGGTAAAGGTGAGATCGCGCAGGTAGAAGGTTCGCAGATCCATTTCAACGATGGGGCCAGCGATTGCGCCTGCACAGGTGTAACGCCCACCGCGTTCCAGTAGATCAATGAGAACCGACCACTGTTCGCCACCAACAACATCCGCCACAACGGTGATTTTTTCGTCCTTGAGCAGTGTCTTCAAACCCTTTGGTGCGCGCGGCAGGATACGCGCCGGATTTGATCGCGCGACTTCGGTATGTTTTGGCTCTGACGCCATTGCGATCGTTCGGGCGCCACGGCGGTTGGCCAGCTGAATAAGTGCGCCGCCCACACCACCTGAGGTGCCGGGGATCAAAATGGTATCACCAGCACCAACATTTGCGCGGTTCAGCATGTTCTCCGCCGTTACGTAGGACGTGGCAAAAGTGGCAATTTCTACCTCGCTCAAATCGCTTTCGATGGCATGCGCATTCCGCGCGTCGACCTTGGTATATTCCGCAAAACCGCCGTCACATTCGCTGCCGTAGTAGCCAGTTTTATCCATGTTCATTGGATCGTCCCAGTCACGCAGCCATGTTTCGATCATGACTCGTTTGCCTACGAGCTCTTTCGGTCCTGCAACGACTTCACCTACAACATCGGCACCCTGTATCCGCGGAAACGTGATTGGCGCACCGCCCCATGTTGCGTCTTCTTCATCTGCGCCTTCCAACGCGCCGCCTGTCGTGCTTTCTTGTGTTCCTTTGGAATACCAGGCGGTACGGGTGTTAACGTCAGTGTTGTTCAGGCCGCAGGCAAGAACCTTGATCAGAACCTCACCCTCTGCAATCTCAGGAACCGGCCAGTCATCATGCCATTCCAGCTTGTCCATATCGCCGTGTCCGGTCAGAACCATGGCTCTCATTGTTGCGGGAATTGACATCATGCCACCGCCGTTACTGCATCTGTGCGGGGCAATTCCGAAATCGGATCATACACCGCGTCGGCAAGGATTTTGCCTTTGCGGGGTTTGCCTGCAACGATAACTTCGACCTCTGTACCAGCGACATTTGCGTAGGGTTTGATATATGCGAATGCCAGGATTTTCCCGTAGGTATGGCCGTAAGCGACCGAAGCGGTAGAGCCAACAACTTTTCCATCTAATATGACAGCCTCGCCCCCATGACCGTCTTCAACGCCATCGGGTTCTATTTCCATATAGGCGCAAACCCATTTCATCGTGCCGTTTGCGGCTTCCTCTGCGCTCGCGCGGGTTTGCTCAACCCCCAGATACTCTTTGCCGAGCTTGGCAAAGCGCATCACGTCTGCCTCGGGCAGCGTCACCTCGTTCGTCAATTCGCCTGCACCTTTGAACGCTTTTTCCATACGCATCGCGTTCATAGCGAATGAACCATAGTCCGCGATACCATGCGCTTCACCCGCTGCCCAAAGCGCATCATAAACGGCAAGTGCATTTTCGCGCGGAATGTGGAATTCCCAGCCAAGCTCGCCCGCGTAAGACATGCGAAATGCCCAGACATCGTGACCGGCCACCTTGATCTGCTGTGCTGTCAGCCAGCGGAAGTTTGTATTGTCGAGCGGCGCATCGGTACATTGCGCCAGCACCTCGCGGGATTTTGGCCCATTCAGGGTCAAAGCAGCCCAGTCGTCTGAGAGCTTTTTGACGACAACGGATTCGCCCGCGAGGTTATGGTTCAGATGGTCCAGAAGCCGGTTTTCAAAGAAGGCCGCGCAAACCAGATAGTAGGCGTCGTCAGCCAGTTTCACGACAGTCGTTTCAAGTTCAATCCGGCCACGACGGTTCAGCAGATGCGTTAGCGCGATCCCCCCCACTTTCTTTGGCAAACGGTTCGCGACAAGCCCGTCCAGGAACTGTTCTGCATCCGAACCGCTTACCTTCACTTTGGTAAACGCAGAGATGTCCATGATGCCAACGGCTTCGCGCACAGCTTTGCATTCGAGTCCGACCACGTCGTGCACTTCGTTTCGACGGAAAGAATAATGATCGCGCTGTGCGACCCCTTTTTTGGCGAACCAGCGGGGGCGTTCATGACCGAACACTTCTTCATAGACTGCGCCTTTTTCTTTCAGGCGTTCGTACATTGGCGATGGTTTGACCGGACGCCCCTGAAGCCGGTTAAAATGAGGAAACGGAATTTCGTGGCGCAGGCAGTAGTCTTCCTTCGCCTTGATCACCTGCCATTCTTTGACGGCGTAATCACCAAAACGACGCGGGTCATAGTCACGCATGGAAATGTCCGCTGAACCATGCACCATCCATTTTGCGAGTTCCCGGGTCAGGCCGGGACCCCAGCCAATGCCGATTTGTGTACCACAGGCACACCAGTAATTTTTAACCCGCGGTGCCGGGCCAACCATTGGGTTGCCATCTGGCGGGTGACTGATCGCGCCATGTACTTCGCGGGTAATGCCAAGCTCGGCAAAGATCGGCATTCGGTCCATCGAATTTTCGAGCCACGGCATGATGCGGTCATAGTCAGCGGCGAAAAGCTCATTCTCAGCTTCCCAGGGGCAGTGGTCTTCCCAAACCGTGTTAGGGTTTTCCTTTTCGTAAATACCGATCAGGCCCTTTTTCTGTTCCATCCGGATGTAGCCCGAAACCTTCTTGTCGTCGCGAATGACCGGCAGTTCTGTTTCAAGGTCTCTGAACTCCGGCACGTTTTCAGTGACCAGATAGTGGTGCGTCATCGACGTCATCGGCAATTGCAAACCTGACCACTCGCCCATTTGACGTGCATAGGTTCCACCGGCGTTAACAACATGTTCGCAGGTGATTGTTCCCTGCGGGGTTTCGACAACCCATTCACCCGTATCGCTTTGTGTTATGTTTGTTGCCTGACAGCGGCGGAAAATTCGCACGCCTTTCTGACGCGCACCTGTTGCCATGGCCATCGTCACATTCGACGGATCCACATGGCCGTCATCGGGGGTGTAAAGCGCACCAATGACACCATCAAGGTTATAGAACGGATGCTTCGTTGCGATGAACTCTGGCCCGACCAGTTCGATGTTGAATCCCAAAGAGCGACCCACAGAAAGCGTGTGGCGCAGCCAGTCCATTTCATCTTGGGTATAGGCGAGCCGAAAAGAACCACAGCCGTGCCATGTTACGGCCTGACCCGTCTCTTCCTCAAGCTTCCCTGAATAAAGGCCGATATTGTAATCCACCATTTTCCCCAGACCAAACGAACTGGTTGAATGGGTGATCTGGCCTGCCGCGTGCCATGTTGAACCGCTGGTCAGTTCTGCTTTTTCAAGCAGAACCGTTTCCGGCCCCCACCCCTCGTGCGCAAGGTGGTAAGCCAAGCCGCACCCCATCACGCCGCCGCCAACAATGACAACTTTGGCACGCGTGGGGAAATCTTTCTGAGACATCACATTTTCCTGTTCGAGAGTCGCAAAATTCCTCGACAGGCTAATCAATCATCTGTACCATAGTCAATCATGAATGACACAAATGTATCATATAGTGTTTTGGAGCGGTTGGCAGACGAGCTAACCGACCTGACGCCAGAGACCCGCAAAGCGGCAACTTACGTATTGGAAAACCCAAATGATGTAGGCGTTTCTACTGTGCGCGAGATTGCCAAGGCCGCAAAGGTTAAGCCCAACACAATGGTACGCATGGCGCGCCAGATTGGCTTTGAGGGGTATGAGGATTTTCGCGAACCCTTCCGCACGGCGATTCGTAATGGAACGGCAAGCTTTCCAGACCGTGCACGCTGGTTGCAGCAGATTGGAAGCTCTGGCAAGCTTGGTAGCCTCTATGCTGATATGGTCAATTCAGCGCTGCGAAACATTGAAGAAACATTTGCAAATATATCTGACCGGCAGCTTTCAGCAGCCGCAGAAGCGATCTGGGCATCGCGGCAAACCTTCACACTGGGTGTTGGTGTGAACAGTTCGAACGCGCAGAACTTTACCTATCTGGCCTCAACCGGAATGATACAGTTCCACGCCATCCCGCGAATGGGCAGCACCGCTGTCGATGATCTTGCATGGGCAGATAAGCAGGACGTTCTGATCGCCATAACCTGCAAACCCTACCGGTCCGAAGTTGTCGAGGCCGTACGCATCGCGCGCGAACAGGGCTTGATCGTGATCGGAATTTCCGATAGCCCCGCCTCTCCGATCATACGGGGGGCTGATCATGGGTTTATCGTTGCGGCGGATACGCCTCAGTTTTTCCCATCTTCTGTTTCAACAATTGCGCTGCTTGAAATACTGCTTTCATTCGTAATCGCATCCGCAAGCGACGAGATTGTCGAGCGGGTCGAAAAATTCCATCAACGCCGCCATCAGCTTGGCCTTTATCACGAGGATCAGTCATGAATGCTCCTTTGACGCACTCGCTGGACGCCCGCTATTACACCGATCCTGCAATCTTTGAGAACGAGATGAATGGCCTGCTGTCCCGCACATGGCAGTTTGCCGGGCACATGAGCCAGGTTTCCAATATCGGGGATTACTTCGCCTTTGACATTGCCGGACAGAACCTGTTTTGCATTCGCGGTCGTGATGATGTTATCCGCACATTTTACAATGTGTGCCAGCACCGCGCCCATGAAATGGTCAGCGGATCGGGCAACACGCGCGTTGTTGTCTGCCCGTACCACCAATGGACCTATGAGCTGACAGGGGGTCTGCGGGCCGGGCCGAACATCAAGAATGTACCCGGTTTTGATCGCGAGAAAATTTGCCTCACCGAAGTGCGTACCGAAGATTTTCACGGCTTCATCTTTGTCAATCTTGATAATGACGCCGCACCGATGGATGGCTGGTATCCCGGCGTACGCAAGGAGATCGCCAGCTACGTGCCCCAAATTGACACATTAGCACCGCTCGAATGGGTGGAATGCCCGGAGCGTTGCAACTGGAAGGTCTCTGTCGAGAATTATTCAGAATGCTACCATTGCCCAACGAACCACCCGACCTTTGCCGAAGGTGTGATCAAACCAGAAACCTATGACATTCAGCCTGACGACAAAGGTGGTTACGTCTTGCGCCATACCACCGAATGCCAAAGCCTCGACAAAATGACCTATCCGATAGATTTGGACGCAAACGAACACGCGGGTGATTATCAGTCCTGGTTTCTTTGGCCCATGTTCAGCTTCCAATGCTACCCCGGAAACGTTTTGAACACGTACCACTGGCGTGTCCTTGACGTTGATAACTGCGCAGTCTGGCGCGGCTGGTACACAGAAGGCGGCGTCGATAGCGACGTTATCCGCGGTCTTGCTGTTCAGGATCGCCAAACCACGGTTGAAGAAGACATTGTTCTTGTTGAATCGGTGCACCGCGGCCTGAAATCCAAGGGGTATAGACCGGGCCCGCTGGTGCTTGATCCGGGCTGCGGAGTCATGTCGGAACATTCTATCAAGAAACTTCAGCAATGGATGCGCGAGGCCGTAGATGGCTGATACTCTGAAAGGTCGTTGCCTATGTGGTCAGGTTGAATGGGTGGCATCTGCACCACCACTCTGGTCAGCACATTGCCATTGTGAAAGTTGCAGACGCGCCGCATCCGCCGGTTTCGTCAGCTGGATCGGGTTTGCGCGTAACAGCGTTAAATGGTGCGGCGAGCGAAAGTTTTACCGGTCTTCCAAAAAGGTGAAACGCTGCTTTTGCCCGATTTGTGGCACACCGCTTAGTTTTGAAACAACGGTTCTTCCGCAGCAGGTGCATCTCTATGCTGTATCACTGGAAAACCCCGAGTCCTATCAAGCCTCAGGCCACCTATACTGGTCCGAAAAACTGAACTGGATTCACATAGAAGATAGCTTGCCAAAACACGAGAAAGGACTGCAAGCCGCTACCAAGGAAGGCAAGAGTATCTTGTGATGCTGCGTGGTGTACCAAATCCGGACAGGACGAAATTTTTGAAACAAATGAATTGCCGGGGGCGTTGAAACACCCTTTGGCGGATACGGCAAATCTGGCTATTGTCGCGAAAAGGGACGGGAAACGCTCTGGAACTACGCCCAGACAAAAAACATCGCAATCAAACTTGGGAACGCATAATGGCTGATCTGTTTAACGAAGATTTGTTTTTGAAAGGTCTGGAGCAACGCAAAGGCACGCTTGGGGCGGAATACGTTGAAAAGAACCTTGCGGCAGCAGATGATTTTACACGCCCGTTTCAGGAAGCGATGACTGCCTGGTGCTGGGGGTTTGGCTGGGGCGATGATGTAATAGAGCCGAAAACACGCTCTATGATGAACCTCGCCATGATCGGTGCGCTTGGCAAAATGCATGAATGGGAAATTCACTGCCGTGGCGCGATCAGCAATGGCGTCAGCAAGGAAGAGATTCGCGCGATCATCCACGTTGTCGGAATTTATTGCGGGGTGCCACAGGCGCTGGAATGTTTTCGCGTCGCCAAAAAGGTTTTGGAGGAAGAGTAGGTTACAGGGCTTCTGTTGGGAGTCCGCGTGGTGATGAATTGAAAAGGCAACTCGAAGTTTTTGTTCGTCAGTTTCGAGCCCAAACTACAAAGAGTTGCCGCGCCATACTTTTTCATAGAGGTATCGTGACTAGCGTTATTTGAAAGGAACCGTTCTGATGCAACACCATGAGGTTCTGTTTAAACCGCTTGAATTGCCATGCGGCATCGTCTTGAAAAACCGGATTGCCAAATCTGCAATGTCGGACTCGTTGGGTGACGGCACGGGCCATCCGACGGCTGAACAAAACCGACTTTATCAGCGGTGGGCCGATGGTGGGCTGGCCGTATCGATAATTGGCGAGGTGCAGCCCTCATCCAGTTACCCTGAAAAGCCCGGAAATTTGGTGTTAGACCCAAACTCTGGCGTGTCGAAATTTCGGGCGCTTGCAGAGCATGGCGGCAAGAACGGCGCGCAGCTGTGGCTGCAACTCGGACATGCTGGTGCGCTTGCATATGGGCCAATCAGTGATCCTAAAGGGCCAAGCTCGCTCGATTTGCCAGACCTGCGGTGCAAGGGGATGTCGCTAGATGAAATCCAGCAAATTTCATTAGACTTCGCCAAAACAGCAAAGCTGGCGCAGGAAACTGGGTTTGGTGGTGTACAGATCCATGCTGCACATGGGTTTCTCCTCAGTCAATTTTTGTCGCCATTGTTCAATAAACGTAGTGATGGTTATGGCGGGACAATCGCTAACCGTATGAAACTTCTGTTGCAATCCATTGAGGTAACTCGAGAGGCCGTTGGCCCTAGCTTTCCAATCGCGGTAAAGCTCAACTCTTCAGACCAGCTTGAAGGTGGGTTTCACGAAGACGGTGCCCTTCAGGTTGTTGCTGCTTTAGATGCGTCATCTGTGGACCTAATCGACATCAGCGGCGGGACATATTTTCCAGGCGCGAAAGCTGCGTCTGACAGTGCTGGACGCGGGCCGTATTTTATAGAATTTGCCAAGCGCGCAAGAACCGTAACGTCCAAGCCCTTGATGCTGACGGGCGGTTTCAAAACACGAGCGCAGGCGGAAGATGCAGTGAGGAGCGGTGTCGTCGATGTCATCGGTCTCGCCCGTGCGCTTGTGCTGGAACCAAACCTGCCCAATCTCTGGATGGCAAATCAGATGCCAGAGCCAGCATTTCCGAGGTTCTCGGCTGCACCAGTGGGCGGGATAACGGCGTGGTATACGATGCGGCTAACGGACATCGGGTCTGACAAAGAAACGGACGAGGCTGGCGACCTTTCTCAAGCCATACACGAATACGAAATGCGCGACGCAAAAAGAACAGAAATCTGGGCACGTCATTTCGAAAGTTAAGGCGGACGGTGGGCTGAATGTTGGATGGCATACGTGTCGCTTTGTCCTGTGTGGATGGCGCCCAACCAGCAGTTCGCGACTAAGTTACTTATGACGCAAACGCCTCTTGCCCAATTGCCCGTGCCTTGCACGGGTAGTGCCCGAACCGCCCCCACGGGGCGGGCACCGTGATCGATTGCTGCGTGGCGCAAAACAAAGTTTCCGTTGAGCGGGTGTATTGAATACACGTTGTTACGATAAACTTCGCCGTTCTGAATTGTATTATTCCGACCAGAGCGTAAGTAAAGTCCTACGGCACTCAAACAAAGGTATGCGCATGGGACAGAACATCACAAAAGGCATCAAGGCATTGTTGGCAGAGGCGAATTCTGCGGTAGACACAATGCCAGTTGAAGAAGCAAAGCGCGCCTATCAGGATGACAGCTATGTTTTCATCGACCTGCGCGACATTCGCGAACTTCAGAGAGAGGGCAAGGTTCCCGGCGCGTTTTCCTGCCCGCGCGGTATGCTGGAGTTCTGGATTGATCCCGAAAGCCCTTATCACAAGGACGTATTCAATCAGGACAAGACCTACGTCTTTTACTGCGCAAGTGCCTGGCGCTCTGCCCTAAGCGCAAAAATCGCGTCTGAAATGGGATTGGCGCCTGTTGCGCATATGGCGGGTGGCTTCACCGCATGGAAGAAATCAGGCGGCGAAATTGAGACCGTGGAACGGACTTGATCAGGCCCATTTTGTTGGAATCACCCCTTGGTGCTACTGTCGGCGGATTACGTCGGACTGGGGGGTACCGAAATGGACTACTACGATCTTGGATCTTATTCTCTTAAGGTAACATCATCATCAGAAGATGCGCAGCTATGGTTTAACCGTGGGCTGATCTGGGTTTACGGATACCACCACGAAGAAGCGATCGTTTGCTTTGAAAAGGCGATAGGGGCCGACCCCGATTGTGCGATGGCCTATTGGGGTATCGGGTACGCGATTGGCCCGAATTATAACAAACCCTGGGAAACATTCGAGGAAGAAGAAAAACCAGCTGTGCTGGCGAAAGCTCACGATTCCCTTGCAAAAGCCACAGCCCTTAAAGATGCAGTTTCCCCATTCGAGCGTGCTTTGATCGAAGCGCTTTCAACGCGCTACCCAAAAAGCCCCGACATCGTGGATTTTTGCCCCTGGAACGATTCCTACGCAGATGCGATGCGCAAGGTTCATGCTGCTCACCCGCACCAGTTGGATGTCTGCGCCCTGTTTGCCGAGGCGATCATGAACCGCACGCCCTGGCTGCTGTGGGATTTGCCGAAAGGCCAGCCAGCAGAGGGTGCAGACACGCTCGAGGCGATCAAGGTTCTTGAAGATACGTTCAGCTTCATTGATGGCGCAAGGGACCACCCCGGCCTTCTGCACATGTATATTCACCTGATGGAAATGTCGCCGCATCCAGAGCGGGCATTGCGCCACGGCGACAGGCTCAGCACCCTCGTTCCGGATGCTGGACACCTTTTACACATGGCAACGCATATCGATGTGCTTTGCGGAGACTACGAAAATGTCGTTTCGCGAAACTCGACCGCGATTATTGCAGATCGCAAATACCTTGCACGGTCCGGTCCCGACAATTTTTACTCCGTCTACCGCTGTCACAACTATCACTTCAAAATCTACGGCGCGATGTTTCTTGGACAGCCAACGCCTGCCTTAGAGGCCGCAGAAGAGCTGATCGAGAATTTGCCGGAATCGATCTTGCGGCCAATGGCCGACTGGTTCGAGGGGTTTATTCCAATGAAACAGCATGTGCTGATCCGTTTTGGTCGGTGGCATGATATTCTTGCTCAGGATCTGCCCGAGGATAAGGAGCTCTACAGTTTTACAACGGCGATGATGCATTACGCACGCACGGTTGCGCTTGCCAATACAAGCGACATCGCTGGTGCAGAAGCAGAGCGAAAACTATTTGATGCTGCGCGGGCGCGTGTTCAGGAAAGCCGAACACTTTTCAACAACACCTGCGAAGACATTATGGGAGTTGCTGAACAGATGATGTTGGGCGAGTTGGAGTATCACAAAGGCAATCACGAAGCTGCCTTTGCTCACCTACGCCGTTCTGTCGAAATTGACGACAGCATGCCCTATGACGAACCTTGGGCCTGGATGCAACCAACGCGTCATGCGCTGGGCGCGCTCCTGCTGGAACAGGGACAATATGAAGAAGCAGAGGCCGTCTACCGCGCCGATCTGGGTTTGGACGATACGCTGAGCCGCGCCTGCCGACACCCCACAAACGTCTGGAGCCTGCATGGCCTTCACGAATGTCTGACCCGGAGGGGCGCAAATGCAGAGGCGCTGCACATCAAACTGCAACTCGACAAAGCCGCTGCGCGCGCTGAGGTTCCTATCAAGGCATCCTGTTACTGCCGTCAAAAGGCAGTAGCGTGAACTTGGGCAGACGAGTAATTCACAATCTCGTTGTTGTTCAGCGCTTTCCAGACCGCAATTTGTAACAATTAACGTCAACCATTCAGATCAAAATAGACGTTCAGTATAGGGGCGATGCATCTGAAACTTTAAGTGTCCGAAACAAGTTTAGCATGTCTCATGGCACCCCCTGCATAAAAGCTGATACTCTTGCGCAGGAGAATAAGGCCTGTTAAATCGGCGCGACACAGCCCCAATAGCTCAGTCGGTAGAGCAACTGTTTCGTAAATAGTAGGTCGGCGGTTCAAATCCGTCTTGGGGCACCATTAAACAATAAAAAAGTAACTGATTTAGACCCTCAGACAGCCTATATTAAGCTGGGTTAGCTCGCTATTTTCATAGCCCGCTTTGGTGCTTCGTTAAGTTGGGTGACAGCGTCATAAAGCAACCACTCAACAAGCTCTTCCTTAAAAAGAATTTTCTGCGTGAATTTTTCCGTTTCAAGAATGAACTCAAAAGAAGGCCATGCGCTCCTGAAATCGGGAACTGACAGGTTTGTCTTTGGGTCAAACTTCGCGAAGAATGTCATGACGGACCCGGGTTTAATTGTCGCCGAGTCCCAGCCTAGCTGACCATTCAAGGATGCATCAACTTCCTGACCACTTTCACAAGATTTAAAGTAGCACCTCTTAACTTTTATGGGTCTTAACGTCTGGCTCACCGCACTCAGGCCAAGCCCCTCAACTTCCATTGCTCCTTTGGTGACAAAATCGTTTCGGCTTTTGGCAAGGCCACCTTCGATTTCGGTCCAGCTCCGGTAAATTGATTTAATGACCAGACCTCTATCCAGAAATTTGATGCGAGAGAGGACAGTATTGCTCCACGGCGAAAAATAGGATTGCAAGGCGCGATACCTCGGATGATACCTTTTTCGAATTCGGTACTCCTTCCACAACAGAAAGCCAGCAAAGAGCAATACCGCTATGGCAACAATGTTGCTGAGGCCCAATTCGGTCATGATACGGCCCCAGGAATTGAGATCATTTGGCGCGCCCTCAAAACCGAAAAACCCAAAGATTTTCGGGGTCAGGTAAACAGCTATAGCAAGTGCGAGCAGCATTACTTTTATCATTTCACGGCACCTAACCTAAAGGCGCACTCAGGGATAAAGAACGATTCAATCACCGATAAGCCATTATTATTGAAACGACCCTTCAACACCTGCGCTCCTTTGTTCAAAGCAGAAAGGTTGCAGTTTCGCCCAAGCTGCACCCGCTTCAAAAATCAAATATCGCCCGCACCCGTTAAAGACGTAAAAGGATATTGGTGTATGAATTGGTTAATTCTAAGACATCATAGAGATTAATTGTGACGCCTGCCCATGTCTCACGGGCAGGTTGCTATGTCCTGCTGCGGGATTTGGTCAGTTAAGGGTATGCAACGCAAACGAAACACTGCGCTGCCTTTTCACGCCCGATCATTCCAAGGCGCGCAATCTGTCACGAAAGGCTAGGCCTTTTCCTCTTCCTCCGGTATCAGAACGGCGTCTTCCGGGGCATCCTCTGCAACCAGTTCTGCGTCTTCTGCGGCCTCATCTTCAGACTTTTCCTCGATTGTTCCCACAATCAGCGGCAACATTTCGGTCGACGCGGGCATCGCGATTTCGCCGGATGCCGGAACCTTCCAGCTCAGCGTATCAAAGCTTCCGCAGTTTTCACAAACCGGACCCCAGACAGGGTGAATTGTCTGGCAGTTTTCGCAAACCCATTGTGGGCCGCGCGACACCGTCAAAGCCCGCGTTAACAAGCCCCGGACAAGCGCGTCATCTGCGCCTTCGCCCCGTTCGATCGCAGCCATAATTGTCATTGATCGTGCGGTTGGCTCGGTATTATAGAGATCGCCCAGCGCTTTGCGGGCCCCTGGAAAATCTTCTGCTGCAATCATGAGCTCTGCCTGTAGCATCTTGGTCTCACTATGATCGGGGTGCATTTTCACGAGTGCGGCAAATCGCTTGATGCGCTCTTCTGCTGTTTCATTAGGCTCTATTTCAGCAAAAGCGGCCGCCAAATCCGGATGCGGGGTGACACCCCAGGCTTTCTTGATAACCCGTGTCGCGTATCGCGGTTTATCTTGCTCAATGTATGACCGCGCAGCCATCACAGCCGCCGGTACAAGATCTGGCGACATACGGTTTGCTTCAATCGCGGCTTCCCGGGCTTCGATGGTATTACCTTCCATCAAAATGTCCCGCGCCTCAGACAGGGCAAGCACAGCGTCGCGCCGCTTGTGAACATCGCGGGGCAGTGCACCGTGGCGCAGTTTGGCGCCCAGTGTTTTCCGTGCGCCAGACCAATCTTGGTGTTCGGCCTGCAGGCGAAGCAATGTATCCTGCATCTCTTCATGCTTGGGCTTCAGCGCGAAAGCCTTTTCAGCAAGCTTCAGAGCGGTATCGGTATCCCCTTCAGCCAGCTTTTGTTTCAGTATGCCGCGTACACCAACAAAACGTGTACGGTCATCTGCGAGCAAACGCTTGTAAACTTCTTCAGCCTTTTTGTTGTCTCCGGACATCTCTGCGGCTTGCGCACTGATAAGGTTGGTAAGTTCAGGACGGGCAAGATAACGCTCTGCCTTAGCTGCCTTGGACATCGCCTGCCGCCCCTCACCTGACGCCAGCGCAAGCAACCCATCTGCCAGCGCTTCATAGCCTTTGCGCTCGCGATTTCGATCAAAGTATCGCGACATCGCGGTTTCATCGCCATTCAGAAACCTCAAAATAGCGACCAGCAATCCGGTCAGCTTGATCAGCAGCCAAACAAGCAACAGCAACAAAACAGCGGCAATTACCATCTGCAACGGGCCCAGCGTGAATTCCATATCAGCAATCGATAGGCGAAGCCCGCCACCCGTTTCCATCAACGCCCCAAAGCCAAGTGTCAGCGCCGCAACGACAGCAACGAAAATCAGAATTTTTATCAAAGACCAAAGCATCAATTTGTTCCTAGTTGCTGCCGATAGTTTCGGTGAGCTTTTCAACTGCGGCCAGCGCCGATTGCCGCGCCATGGCGTTCGCTACCCAATTTGCCAAAGCGTCCTGTCCAACATTTGGAAGTGTCGCAATTTCTGCGAGTGACCTTTCAATATCGCCATCACGCAACGCGGCCTCTGCCCGAGACAGAATGGCATCGGGGTCGTCGCCCTCTCTTGGCTCTAGCGAACGTGCGCCAAGCTGGATGCGTAAAAATGCGGTCAGCCGCGACGTTGTTCCATCTTCCACACCCAACTGTATCGAAGCTTGAAGCGCTGCCCGCGCCGCATCTGGAAACTGTTCCTGCAAGCCCATCTGGGTTGGTGCCCCGGCCGTGGCGATCGCGCCTAGTTCTGCCGGAATTTCAATATTCCCAACCGATTTCAGATCATTCAGTGCCTCGGCGAAGGGGCCGCCGCTATCAAGTGCGGCCTCAATCCGTGAAACCGCGGCCTGAACAGCGGCCTCTTTAGCAAGGCGCTCTGCGCTTTCGACCTGAGCGGCGGCTGTGCTGGCAATACTCTGAATCTCTGCGCGCTGAGCTTCGAACATCTCTCTCAGAGCCTGCAATTCCCGTT